>Ga0207952_1000574_pt1 | contig 26320 bp, 28 predicted proteins | sample SubbioR12Aug_8Ca_FD_184831 | JGI IMG/M metagenome (GOLD analysis project Ga0207952, IMG submission 184831) | Serpentinite rock and fluid subsurface biosphere microbial communities from McLaughlin Reserve, California, USA - CR12Aug_8Ca (SPAdes) | ecosystem: Environmental > Terrestrial > Deep...
CGAAGAGGGCCTGCGCGAGGCGGTCGCGACCTATCTCGGTGTGGCGCGCGGTTTTAGCTGCGAAGAGCGGGAGATCGTCATCACCACCGGCATCCGGCACGGGCTGGCCCTCTTCGCCGAGGTGGCGCTCGACGCGGGCGACGCGGCCTGGATCGAGGAGCCGGGCTTCGTCGGCGTGCGCGATGCGCTGGCGGCCGCGTCCGTGCGCGCGGTGCCGGTGCGCATCGACGACGCTGGCTTTCCGCCGGAGGCGGCAGAGGCCGCGGCCCCCGAGGCGCGCCTTGCGGTCGTGGCGCCCGCCCATCATTTTCCGCTGGGCGCCGTGCTCGGGCTGGAGCGCCGCCTAAAACTGCTGAGCTGGGCCGAGCGGCATAAGGGCTGGATCGCCGAGGACGATTTCGACGGCGAGTACCGTTATAGCGGCCGGCCGTTGGCGCCGCTGCGCGCGCTCGACCGCTCCGGCCGCGTCGCCTACTTCAGCAGCTTCTCCAAGCTGCTGTTCCCGGCGCTGCGCCTCAGCTTCCTCGTCCTGCCGGCCTCGCTCGTCGAGGTGACGGAACGGCTGATGGACCGGATCTCGGTGCGCGCGCCGCTGATGGCCCAGGGCGCGCTGGCGCGGTTCATCGCGGAGGGCCATCTCGCCGCCCACCTGCGCCGCACGCGCCAGCTCTATGCCGGCCGGCGTGCGGCCCTGCTCACGGCGGCGGAACGGCATCTCGGCGACCTGCTGACGATCGCGCCGGATCCCGGCGGCATGCACCTGATCGCGATGCCGGTGGCCAAGCTGGCGAAGTCGTTCGACGACCTCGCGGTGACGAAGGCTGCGGCGGTGGCGGGTCTCGTCGTGCAGCCGCTCTCGGTCTGCTACGCCGGACGGTCGAAGCAGCACGGCCTGATTCTGGGCTATGCCGGCACGCCCGAAGCGGAGATCGACCGCGCGATCCTGAAATTGCGCCGCGTGGTCGGTGGCTTCACAAGCCGGCGAAGCTCGATTAGGACAGCTCGATGAAAATCGTGGTTATCGGAGGCAGCGGCCTGATTGGCGCGAAGCTTGTGGCCAGGCTTCGCGAGGCCGGCCACGAGGTCGTGGTGGCGTCGCCCCGCTCGGGCGTCAACGCCGTCACCGGCGAGGGGCTGGCCCAGGCGCTGGCCGGCGCCAAGGTTGTCGTCGACGTGGCCAACGCGCCGTCGTTCGAGGACAAGGCCGTCCTGGAATTCTTCGAGAAGTCCGGTCGCAACCTTCTGGCCGCGGAAGCGGCCGCCGGTGCCGGCCATCACGTCGCGCTGTCGGTCGTCGGCACCGAACGCCTGCTGGCGAGCGGCTACTTCCGCGCCAAGATGGCCCAGGAGAGACTGATAGAGGCTGCCAAAGTTCCCTATACGATCGTCCGCGCGACGCAGTTCTTCGAATTCGTGGGCGCCATCGCGCAATCGGCCGCCGACGGCCAGACGGTCCGCCTGTCGCCGGCGCTAGTGCAGCCCATGGCGGCGGACGATGTCGCCGCCGTGCTGGCCGAGGTCGCGGGCGAGGCGCCGGTGAACGGCATGATCGAGGTGGCGGGGCCCGAGCCGCTGCCGCTCAACGAACTCGTCGGCCGGTTCCTCGCCGCCAACAAGGATCCGCGCAAGGTCGTCGCGGACGTCCACGCGCTCTATTTCGGCACCGAGCTGAACGATCGCTCCCTCACGCCGGGCGCGAACCCCCGGCTCGGCGCGACGCGTTTTGGCGATTGGCTCAGCCGCTCGACCGCCCCGAAGAACAGCTAGCCGGTCAGGCGACGGCTAGTCGGGCTTCCCAGTCCAGTTCTGGCCGCCGTCGTATAGGCGAAGAATGGTTATTTCGGTGTTTGAGACGGTGAAGGCGATCGCGACCCGCCGTTCGAAACCGACAACACGCAGGCCGGCGCGTATGTCGTCGCGTCGTTGGCCGTGTTCGCCGGCAGTCTCGAAGCCGGCACAGTAAGTTTCAAGACGCTCGATGTAGTTCAACGCCACGTCGACGCCGGCGCGTTCGGCTATCCAGTCACCCAGACGAAGAAGATCGCTGCGCGCTTCAGGCGCGAAAGCAACGGTGCGACGTCTCAACGGCGCGCCTTACGTTTCGGGGCATAGCGAGTGCGGGCCTCGGAGAAGACGGATTTCGCCGAAAGCTTCCGCCCGGGGTTAGCCTTCATCGCGTCATAGACGGGCGCTACTTCGTCCTGCAGCCACCGTTCGACCGCGGCGTCGCGCTCCTGCAGGGCGCGTAAGCCTGCCCTGATGACTTCGGAGCTTGTGGCATAGGCGCCGGAATCGACCTTTGCATCGATGTACGCCGCCTGCTCGGGTGGCAGGCTGAAGGTACGCTTGGAAACCTTGGTCATGACCAATCCTCCGGTATGACTTGATCATACCAGAAAATGGGACAGTGGAAATTGGTTAGATCACCCGGTACGGCCGAACGGCCGCCGCAAGCACGTCGCGTAATGGCTTCGTGTCGCCCTTGAAGCTGCGGGCGGAGGCCTCGTTCCATGCGCCTCGCTCGATCTTCGTCAGGTCGAGTTCGTAGCCCGCCTGCTTCGCGAGCTGGCGAAAGAATTCGCGCGTGGCACGGCCGTTGCCGTCGCGGAAGGGATGGAGCGCGTTCCAGTCGCCGTAGTGCTCGGCGAGCCGGTCGATGAAAGCCGTTCGGTCGAGGCCGCGCAGGAGTTTCTCCGTGGCGAGTGCACCGGCCAGGCGCTTGCCTTCGCTCTCGAGAAAGGCCGGCCGGCAGAACATCTGCCCGGCCCTGGCTATGTCGACGCTGCGGATCGATCCCGCCCAGTCGTACACGTCCTGGAAGATATGGCCGTGGAGTCGCTTCAGCGCTTCGAGGTCGAAGCGATCGGGCAGTGGCCATCCTCGCACTTCGGAGAGCCGCACAGCCGCGTGCTCGTATTCATAGTCGGCGAGGGCGTCTGCTGATCGCAGGCCCGGCTTGTTTCTCAGAACGTCGGAGTCGGGATAGAGGTACGGGTCTTTGTCATCACGCGGCATCGGCCGCCCGCTCGGTCGCGAGCGCACGCGCGGCACTACGGGCCATGATTTCATCGCGCGTGATCCGTCCGGCGATGTAGTCCTCGCAGTCCGAGAGGAATTCGGGCGTGGGGACATGGCCCTCCAGTCGCGTGCTGGCGAGCGCCTGGTCGAGGTGGGCGCGCCGTTCCGCGGGGGTCTCGGTGGTGTCCTGAGGGGTGGCGGCGGTGTTGGGCATGGCTTGCTCCAAGGATGCCCGACTGTAGCAAATCGCGGCCTCGACGGCATCCCGCGACGGGTGCGTTTCCGGCCGCGATTCAGGCCGGCGCCCGGAAGGCGAGCACGTCCCACCACACGCCGTCAGCATTGAAGACGGACGGGCGCTCCCGTTCGTAGATCGTCGATAGTCCGTGGTGCGCGGCCAGCGCGCGGGTCTCGGCCGGGCTCACGTCGAACATGCGCCGGCCGGCCGGCACCGGCCCGTGGCGCAGCGACAGGGTCATCAGGCCGCCTGCAGCGAACAGGCCCGCGACGCATGCCATGGCCCGCGTCCGCTCGGCCTCGTCGAGATGCATCCAGACGGCCGTCATCATGACGAGGTCGAAGCGCTCGTTACGGGCTCGAACACGGGCGAGCTCGGGCAGCGAATCGTCGAGCCATTCGATGGCGGGAGAGGAGTGCAGACGCTGCCCGTGGGCGCGCATCTCGGGTGTCGGCTCGACGGCCAGGACGGTGTGACCCAGCACCGCCAGGCCGGCGGCATCGCGGCCGGTTCCGGCGCCGATATCGAGGGCGCGAGCCGGCGCCGCCGGGAGCAGGGGCAGGAGGCCGCGATGGACGTCGGCGAAGCTGCGGCTTTCGTACTGCTCGACCAACCGGTCAGCCGTCTCGCTATAGCCTTCGGTGCCGCTGGCGCGGCGGGGATGCAGCCCTGTCATGGACGCATACTAGACCCGCAAAGCCGGAGTTGCAGGTTCAACAGGAAAATGGTAATAAATATCCTATGATCGGGGCGTTGCATCCCCGTCGCGGCCCGTCCGGAACCCCCCGGTGCGGGCCCTTTGTTGTCCGCTTTCCATGACCTCAGGCCGCCCCTCCCGGGCGGCCTTTTCCGTTTCCGGAGACCGCCATGAACGAGCCGAACGAGCCCGGGGCCGAAGCTCCCGGCGCCGAAACCTACGTGCTGCCTGAAATCCGCGTCACGCCCGAAATCCACGTTACCCCCGACCGGCCGCACGCAATCGAACCGACGGACGACACTGCGCCGCCCGCCGCGGTCGCGCCGCAGGAGCCTCCCGCCGAAGAGCCGCCGATCGTGCGGCACGATCCCTTCGCTTATATGCGCGGCGCGCGCTGGATGGACCGCCGGCTGAGCCCGTCGGGGCGGGCGGCCGTCCTGCTGCGCCGCGACCTGGAAGCCTTTCCCGTCATCGAAGGCCGCGATCCCAACCATGCCGATCTCGATGCCATCGTGAAGCGCACGGTCGACTACATCGTGCCGATCATCCGCCGCGAGCAGGCGACCGACTTCGTCTACGAGGAGCTCGAGAAGCGCCGCGAAGAGCGGATCGCCAAGGCGCGTGCGGCTTCGTTGGCGCCGCCGGCTGTGGGAGAAGTCGCGAAGGCGGCAGCAAGGGGCGTGGCGTCCCTTCTCGCTGTGGCCCCGGCCGGAGTTCTCGCGCCCGCTGTGGGAGCGGCCATCGCGTTGCGGCCCACGACGCCCGAAGACGGCACGTTCGGCCTCGGCGAGGACCTTCGTCTGCGCACGCCGTCCGGCTCCCTGGAGGGCGAGATCGAGCGGCGTGCCGGCGATCGTTGGGAATCGTCGGGTATCCGCGCGGCGCTGAACTCCGGCCTCGGGGCGCGAGTGCTGGTAGACGATGTCGCCGGCTTCTCAAATGCGGTCGGTGCCCAATTGGCGGATCGGTTGCAAAGCCAGGGCGTCGTCGGCGAACGTCCACGGCGGGCGGCCACTGGCGGCCTTGGTTCGGTCATCCGCTGGGCCGCGCCGGGCGATCTCGCCTCCCTCGATGCGCTGGGCCCCGGCAGCGACCGTCTACCCATCTCCGAGCTGCGAATGCTCACCAAGGACGAGGTGGGCACCCGGTTCGGCGATGTCACACGGGCGGAGGCCGAGCAGGCCTGTCCCAACTATTCACGTATACAGGCGCTCGCATCCGAGGCGGGCCGGATCGCGCGGCTGGAGGGGCCGACGAGCCATCGCCAGTACGGGCAGCGGACGCACAGGCTTGCGACGCTGGCGATCAGGGAAGCCGACGCCATGCGGAAACTGCTGGAGCTGGATGGCGTACCGGAACTAAGTGCAGACGTGGCCATTTTCGACGGCCGACCGGTAAAGTTTCGCAATGTCAGGGGAAGCGCGATCATCGATGTCTTCGAAAAAATGCCGAACGGCGACATCTGCATCCACGACATCAAGACCGGTGGCGCCCACTTCCGCGACCGCAAAATGGAACTCTACCTCGAACAGGCAACGAAGCGATTCCCCCACGCCGTCAAGATCTATGTGCTCCCGATCTACGTGGAGGACATGTTTGGACGAGATCACAACCGAAAGTAAGTGGATGAAAAGCGAAGCGTTCCTATGATGGTGTGCATCATTCTTCCGGAGTCTTCATGGTTACCGAGAAGCAGCGTCGAGCGCTAACCCGGCCGCTCATCCAGCGACGGCCGGACCTGGCCTTTCACCGCCAGTACGTGTTCTTCCGCGATATTCGTCATTATCTTCGCGGTGTCTTCTTGGAAGGCGGTACTTACGGCGGACTCACACTCGCCCCGTTCGTCTTCCCCTTGTTCGATGCGACGAAGCTCCTCTTCGTCCGCAGGATTGATTTTCCACCTGATGGGCAGAAGGATAGCCCTTACGAAAAATACTACCCTATGGACAAGAATCAGACGGATCTGAACTCCGAGCAGACGGCTCTGGAAATCTCAGATGTTATTGAGCGGGAAGCGCTGCCGGAAATCGCCGACCTCGACAATCCTGCTGCGCTAGCGAAGCGGCCCGCCTATTCCGATGGGAAAGACCGCGTCTTGGGTGCTTGCTTTAACGGTGACTACGACGCAGCGGTAACGGCCCTTGATACCTATCTGGAGGGCTGGAAGAACAAGTGGCCGCTGCCGTTACGTGTTAAGCGGTTCAAGACGAACGTGGTCTATAAGTCCGACTACGAAGTCTTTTCGATCGACCTCGTCACGGAGGAGCACAAATTCCATGAGCGGCATCAATGGCGCATGGCCTATCTCGGCAAGCTCCTCCGGGAAGACCGCTCGCGCATCCCAGCGCTGCTGCATGAATGGGAGGAGTACACCGTGAACAACTTCAAGCTCAACAAGTACTGGGTACGAACGCCGTTTCCCTGCGACGGGTGAGTGGCAGTATTCGAGAAGTATCCGGACAGGTACTTCGAGGTGGGCCCTGGGAGGGGGCGGGGCCGTGCTGCGGCGGGTGGGGGTGTACGGCGTGAGGAGATTTTCCGACACGGTTCGCATTTATCGACACGCAGGTGTCGGGAAACGGCCGGCGAAAAGCCTTGCCGATCAACGCCTTGAATTTTCCGACAGTATTTTCCCGACACCGGGGCGTCGGGAAAAAGCCTCGGCATCCGAGGACTGTCGCATCACGCCCAGCCGCCGGCGTGCGGCAGGACGTGGCCGGTGATGAAGCCCGCGCCGTCGGAGCACAGGAAGCACACGGCCGCGCCCAGCTCGTCGGACTTGCCGAGCCGGCCGAGCGGGATCTGGGCCGTCATCTTGGCCATCGCCTCGCGGTTGGCGAGCAGCGCCGGCGGGAAGTAGTCGGGGTTCTCGACGTAGTTCGAGCCCACGGCATTCACCGTGATGCCGTCGCGGCCGAGTTCGCGGGCCAGCGAGGAGACGAGGCCATTGGCCGCCGCCCGCGCCGAGACGTAGGGCGCGTAGTTGGCGATGCCGCGCAGCGGTGCCGCCGACGACACGAACACGATGCGTCCGGACTTGCGCTTGCGCATCGACGGGACCACGAGCTGGGCCAGGTGGAACGGCGCTACCGCCATGGATTCGAGGGCGGCGCGATAGTCTTCCAGGCGGGCCTCGCCCAGCGGCGCGCGCAGCGCCGGGAAAGCGTCGTTGTTGACCAGCGCGTCGATGTGTCCGTGGCGCTTCAGCGCCAGCTCGACCATCGTGGCGGGATCGGTGGCCGAGAGCGCATGGGCACCGTGGAACTGGGCTTCATACCGGCGTCGCGCGCTCGGGGCCTCGAAGGTGGGGTCGTGGGCGAGCACGGTGGCGCCTTGGGCCAGCGCCACGTGCGTGGTGCCGTGGCCCGCGAACTTCTCGACATTGGTGATCAGGATCACCCGGTCTTTCAGCAGCATGGCGATTCCTCTAGGTTGCGGCCCATGACAAACCCGCCCGATCCTAGCGCGTCAGACCCGCCGGCACAGGCATCCTTCGGCTTCAAGGACGTCCCGGCGGCGGAAAAGGCCGGCATGGTGCGCCAGGTGTTCGAGAGCGTGGCGCCGCGCTACGACCTGATGAACGACCTGATGTCGGGCGGCGTCCACCGGCTCTGGAAGAATGCCCTGGTCGACGTCGTGAACCCCCGTCCGGGCGAGAAATTCCTCGATGTGGCGGGCGGCACCGGCGACATCGCCTTCCGCCTGCTCGCTCGCCAGGGTGAACGGCCCGACGTCACGGTGTGCGACATCAATCCGGCAATGCTGGAGGTGGGCCGCGACCGGGCCGTCGATCGCGGGCTCCTGTCGGGCCTCACCTGGACGACGGGCGATGCCGAGAGCCTGCCGTTCCCCGACCGGTCGTTCGACGGCTACACGATCGCCTTCGGGCTGCGCAACGTCACCGACATCGGCAAGGCGCTGGGCGAGGCGCACCGCGTGCTGAAGCCGGGCGGCCGCTTTTATTGCCTGGAATTCAGCAAGATGACGTCGGCGCCGCTTGGCCGCCTCTACGATGCCTACTCGGAGCGGGCGCTGCCGTTCTTCGGCAAGCTCGTCGCCAAGGATGCCGAGTCCTACCGCTATCTGCACGAGAGCATCCGCCGCTTTCCGCCGCAGCGCGAACTGGCCCGGCGCCTGCGCAAGGCCGGCTTCGCCAATGTCGCCTGGCGTGACATGACGCTGGGCGTCGTGGCGCTGCACAGCGCCTGGCGCATCTAGATGCTGCGTGCCCTTCGCAACAGCCGGCGCCTGCTGCGCGTGGCGCTGAGCTTCGCCCGTCACGACGCGCTGTTTCCGCTCGAGACGCTGGGCATCGCGCCGGCCCTGATCGCCTGGGCGCGGCTGTTCGCCCGCCGCCGCGACCCGCGCCGGCCGGGCGAACGGCTGGCGGCGGCGCTGCAGGAGATGGGGCCGTCCTTCATCAAGCTCGGCCAGGCGCTGTCGACCCGCGCCGATCTGCTGAGCGAGGGGGTCGCGGCCGACCTTGCGAGCCTGCAGGACCATCTGCCGGCCTTCTCCGGCGCCGAGGCCCGGCGCACCATCGAGGCCGAGCTCGGCCAGCCGATCGACGCCCTGTTCACGAGCTTCGAGGACCTGCCGGTCGCCGCTGCCTCGATCGCCCAGGTGCATTTCGCCGTCACCACCGACGGCCGCGATGTCGCGGTGAAGGTGCTGCGGCCCGGCATCGAAAAGGCTTTTGAGCGCGATCTCGACCTCTTCTACTGGATGGCCGAGCTGGTCGAGCGCGCCCAGCCGCGCTTCCGCCGGCTAAAACCCATCGAATCGGTGCGCGCCTTCGCCGACGTGGTGCGGGTCGAGATGGACCTGCGCATGGAGGCGGCGGCGGCCGAGGAGCTGGGCCTGAATTTCGTCGACGACGCGGGCTACCGCGCGCCCACCATCGACTGGGACCGCACCGCCCAGCGCGTGCTCACCCTGGAACGGATCGACGGCATCCCGATCGGCGACCGCGACGCCATCGTGGCGGCGGGGCACGATCCCGACGCCGTCATGAAGATCTGCGCCGAGGCCTTCTTCTACCAGGTGTTCCGCGACGGCTTCTTTCATGCCGACATGCACGGCGGCAACGCCTTCGTCGATCGCGAGGGCCGCATCGTGCCGGTCGATTTCGGCATCATGGGCCGGATCGACGAGGACACGCGCGGCTATCTCGCCGAGCTGCTGGTCGCTTTCCTGCGCCGCGACTACCGCGCCGTCGCCGAGGTCCAGTTCCGCGCCGGCTACGTTCCGCCCGACCAGTCGCTGGAGATGTTCGCCCAGGCCTGCCGCTCGATCGGCGAGCCGATCTTCGGCAAGCCCAGCCACGACATCTCGATCGCCCGCCTGCTCGCCCAGCTGCTGCGCGTCACCGAGCAGTTCGAGATGGCGGTGCAGCCGCAGCTGCTGTTGTTGCAGAAGACCATGCTGATGGCCGAGGGCATGGGCACCAAGCTCAATCCCAAGGTCAATATCTGGGAGCTGGCGCGGCCCCTGATCGAGGAGTGGATGCGCACCCATTTCGGCCCGCGCGCCACCGTCGGCCGCGCGGTCGAGGATATCGCCCAGGCGGTCCGGCGCCTGCCACGCCTGATCGACAGCCTGCATCTCGTGGTCGAGCACGAGCGCCGCAAGGCTGAACGCGCCGCTGCCCCTCCGTTGCCGACTTCCGGGCGCCTGTGGCCGCGCTTCGGGTTCGCCGAGGTCGTGGCCGTGCTTGCCCTCATCGCGGCCATCGTGGCCACCGTCGCGACGTGGTGGCACTAGGCGATGACGACGGCGGAGATCGCCTTCGGTCTCGCCGTATTTCTGCTCGCCGGGACGGTCAAGGGATTGGTCGGCCTGGGGCTGCCGACCATCACCATCGCGCTCACGTCGCTGGTCCTGCCGTTGACGGAGGCGATCGCCCTGATCGCACTCCCCACCATCTTCACCAACGTCTGGCAGGCGGCGATCGGCGGCCGGTTCTGGGTCATCCTGCGACGCCAGTGGCCGCTCATCGCGACGCTGATGATCTCGCTCTATCTCACCATGTGGCTGGTCGGCCAGAAGGGCCCGAACTGGGCGTTCCTGGTGCTGGCGGCCGTGTTGATCGTCTACAGCGGCCTCGGCCTGCTGCGGATCCGCCTTCACATTCACGCCGATCTGGAAAAGCCCCTGGCACCGGTGATCGGGGTCGTCTCGGGTTTCGTGGCGGGCGTCGTGGGCGTCCCGATCATTCCGCTGATGCCCTATCTGCAGGGCCTCGACATCAAGCCGTCCGAGCTGGTGCAGAGCCTGGGCGTCGTGCTGTGCGCCACGTCGCTCACCTTGACCGTGTCGTTGCTCAATTTCGGCCTGCTCGACGGCCCGCGCGCCATCGTATCGGCCGCCGCCGTGGTGCCGGCCCTTGCCGGCATGTGGGTGGGCCAGCAGATCCGCCGGCGCCTCTCGGTCGAGCAGTTCCGGTTGGCCGTGTTCTGGGCGCTGCTGCTGACGGGGCTCTATACTTTCGCCAGCCGCCTGTTGTGATAGTCTGGCAGGCATGTTGCACGGCAAGCGAATCCTGCTGATCGTCGCGGGCGGTATCGCGGCCTTCAAGTCGCTCGAGCTCATCCGCCGGTTGCGCGAGCGCGGCGCGGCGGTGCGTTGCGTGCTCACCGGAGCCGGCGCCAAGTTCGTGACGCCGCTGTCGCTGCAGGCCCTGTCGGAGGACCGCGTCTACACCGACATGTTCTCGCTGACCGACGAGAATGAGATGGGTCACATCCAGCTTTCGCGCGATGCCGACCTGCTGGTCGTGGCGCCCGCCACCGCCAACATCCTAGCGCGCATGGCGGGCGGCCTCGCCGACGATCTTGCCGCCACCGTGCTGCTGGCCACCGACAAGCCGGTGCTGGCCGCGCCGGCGATGAACGTGCGCATGTGGACCCATGCCGCGACGGTCGCCAACGTCGAGACCCTGAAGAAGCGCGGCGTCACTTTCATTGGCCCCAACGACGGCGCCATGGCCTGCAACGAGCACGGTCCCGGGCGCATGTCGGAGCCGGAGGAGATCGTCGCCGCCATCGAGCAGATGCTGGCCACCAACCAGCCGTTGGCGGGCAAGCGGGCGCTGGTGACGAGCGGTCCGACGCGCGAGGCGATCGATCCGGTGCGCTACATCTCCAATCATTCCTCCGGCAAGCAGGGTCACGCGATCGCCGCCGCCCTGGCGCGGCTGGGCGCCGAGGTCACGCTGGTGAGCGGCCCGGTTGCGGTCGCCGATCCGCCCGGGGTGCGCACCGTCCATGTCGAGTCGGCTGACCAGATGCTGGCCGCCTGTCTCGCCGCCGGTGCGATCGACGTCGCGGTCTGCGCGGCGGCCGTTGCCGACTGGAAAGTGGCGCGGCCGGCCGGCGCCAAGATCAAGAAGAAGGCGGGCGCTCCGCCGCCGCCGTTCGAGCTTTCGCCCAACCCGGACATCCTGGCCACGCTGTCGAAGCCCGGCCCCCGGCGCCCGGCGCTGGTCGTGGGCTTCGCCGCCGAGACCGAGAACCTGGTGGCCAATGCGATCGACAAGCGCGGCCGCAAGGGCTGCGACTGGATCGTGGCCAACGACGTGTCGCCGGCCGTCGGCACCTTCGGTAGCGAACGCAACACCGTGCACCTGATCAGCGCCAAGGGCGTCGAGGACTGGCCGACCTTGGCCAAGGACGAGGTTGCCGGCCGGCTTGCCGCGCGTATTGCCCTGCATCTCGGACGGCCGCGATCGGCCGAAGCGGCGGAGTAGGAGCGGAATGAACGGTGTCGAAAGCGTCGAGATCGAGGTGGTGCGGCTGCCCCATGGACGGGACCTCGCGCTGCCCGACTACGCGACCGCCGCCGCCGCCGGCGCCGACCTCCTGGCCGCCATCGACGGCGAGATCGAACTGGGGCCGCTCGAACGGAAAATCGTCCCGACCGGGATTTCGCTGGCGCTGCCGGTGGGTTTCGAGGCCCAGGTGCGGCCGCGGTCCGGCCTGGCGGCCAAGAACGGGATCACCGTGGCCAATGCCCCCGGCACCATCGACGCCGACTATCGTGGCGAAGTGGGCGTGATCCTGATCAATCTCAGCCGCGAGCCGTTCAAGATCACGCGCGGCATGCGAATTGCACAACTGGTCATCGCCCGGCACGCCCGGGCAATCTGGCGGGAAGTTGGCGAGCTCGATCGGACGGCCCGTGGCGCTGGCGGCTTCGGATCTACCGGTGTTGCGACCGAAGACGGCACGCCGGCTGACAAGATGACGGGATCGGCGCGGAGGGCCTGAGGGGAAGACCGGATGCCGCGGCTCAGCAAGAAGACGATGTTCGCTCTGGAGGCGGTGCTCGACGTGGCGTTCCATGTCGGCGAGCACCCGGTGCGCAGCGGCGACATCACCGAGCGTCAGCGCATCCCCAAGCGCTATCTCGAGCAGGTCCTGCAGCATCTGGTGCGCGCCGGCATCCTGTCCGGCAAGCGCGGCCCCAGGGGTGGCTATCGCCTCGGCCGCGACCGAACGCAGATCACCGTGGGCGAGATCGTGCGCGTGGTGCGCAACCTCGAGGCCGAGACAGAACCCAGCGATCCCTCGGTCGGCTCTCCGCTCGCCCACGAGGTGGTGTGGCCGGTATGGGAGAATCTGCGCGAGAACATGATGGCGCAGCTCGACGGTATTTCGATCGACGATCTCTGCCGCCAGGCTCGTGACAAGGGACTCGACACGCCGTCCCGTCCGCAGGCGCGCCAGGTCGTTCTCTGAGACTTCGTTCTCTGAAACTTCCTGCGCTATGCTCGTCCGTCGTCTTATGAACGGAGGAGCAAGATCATGGCCAAGGCCAAAGCGAAGAAAGCCAAACCAAACCCGCGCAACAAGAAGCTGTATGACGACGGCATGAAGCTGCGCAAAGCCGTGCTGGGCTCGGCTTATGTCGACAACTCGATGGCCAATGCCGACGACTTCATGATGTCGTTCCAGGATGTCACCACCGAATATTGCTGGGGCTATGTCTGGTCGCGGCCGGGCCTGTCGAAGAAGACGCGCTCGATGCTCAATCTCGCCATGCTGGCCGCCCTCAACCGCGGCCCCGAGCTGAAACTCCACGTTAACGGCGCGCTGACCAACGGCCTCACCAAGGAGGAGATCAAGGAGATCTTCCTGCAGGTCGCCATCTATTGCGGCATCCCGGCCGGCCTCGACGCCTTCAAGACGGCGCGCGATGTCTTCAAGGAACGCGGCGTCTGAACCATGCCGGCCATTCGAGCGGCGCAGGTCGGGGAGGCGACAAAGCTGACCGCGCTCTGCGTCCGCTCGAAAGCGCATTGGGGCTACGACGCCCAATTCATGCGACGGAGCGCGGCGTCGCTGCGCGTGAGTTCGGCCGACATCGCGCTCGGCCGCGTGTTGGTGGCGGTCGATGGCAAGGACCGCGCGCTGGGCGTCGCCAGCGTGATCCCGGATGGTGACGCCGCCGACCTTGGCCTCTTTTTCATCGATCCGCCCTTCATGGGCCGAGGCGTGGGCCGTGTTCTCTTCAAGGCGGCGATCCAGACCGCCTACATGTTCGACGCCAGGACCCTGACCATCCTCGCCGACCCCAACGCCGCGGCCTTCTACGAGCGGATGGGCGCGCGCTTCCTGCGAAACGCGCCGTCCGATGCCATTCCCGGCCGCACCCTGCCGCTCTATCAATACGACATCACTTTTGAGGCCGCCTCATGACCGCGTTTGCTCCTCCCGCCACCATCGCCTTTCTCGGACTCGGCATGATGGGCCGCCCGATGGCGGCGCGCCTGGCCGGCGCCGGCTTCAAGCTCCGCGTGTACGACGTCTCGCAGAAGGCCGTTTCGGATTTCGTCGGCGCCCATCCCCAGGCGCTGGCCACAGCTTCGGCCAGGGCCGCGGCCGAGGGCGCCGATGTGCTGATCACCATGCTGCCCGACGGCAGGATCGTGCGGCAGGCTCTGCTCGAGGGCCGGGATGCCGCCGTCGAGGGCCTCGCGGCCGGCGCGCTCGTCGTCGATATGAGCTCGTCCAATCCCGTGGGGACCCAGGCGCTCGCGCGCGATCTCGCCGGCCGCGGCGTGGCGCTGCTCGACGCGCCGGTGTCGGGGGGCGTGAGGCGTGCCGTCGACGGCTCGCTCAGCATCATGGTGGGCGGCGCGGCCGCCGACCTGGAGCGGGCGCGGCCGGTCTTTGGCGCCATGGGCAAGACCATCACGCTCTGCGGCCCGGCCGGCGCCGGCCATGCGCTGAAGGCGCTCAACAACTATCTCTCGGCCGCCGGTCTGGTCGCGATGTGCGAGGCGCTGGTCGTCGGCGAGGCCTTCGGGCTCGATCCCGGCACGATGGTCGATGTCTTCAACACCTCCACCGGCAAGAGCAACGCCACCGAGGTGAAGGGCCGGCAGTTCGTCGTGCCGCGCAACTTCGTGGCCGGCTTCACGACGTCGCTGATGGCCAAGGACTTGGCGACAGCGGGCGATGTTGCCAAGCACCTCGATCTCAAGGTGCCGAACCTCGAGCAGGCCGTGTCCTACTGGACGGCGGCCGACGGTAAGCTGGGCAAGGGCGCCGACCACACCGAGATCTTCCGCTACGCCGAGATGCTGGCCGAGGAGGAGCCATGACCCAGGCCTGAACACCGGCCGGTAAGCCTTTGGGTAGTGGGTCAGTTTGACGGGGAGCGGTCGTTGACCGTCACTTTGCCCGTATGCCCTACCGTGGCACACTCTGAGATATGACGGATTCTTACAATGGCTTCGCGTTCTTAGTCCCCCGGCAGCGCGTCGCCGCTCGGCGCATCAACGCCGCTGGCCGGGGCATCCACGTCGCTGGCCGGCCCGTCGGCGTCCAAGGCGGCCGACCTCAGCGCCATTTGCTGGTTATCGCCAAAGATGTGCTTAGGGCAACTGAGATCGCCCGGAGCAGGGTGTTACCTGCGATATTCGTGGATGCTGGCCCGGAAGTTCTCGCCAGGGCGCGCAAGCTCGGCATCCGAGACAACGACGCGGGGATCGATGATGGCTAAGAATCTTAAGCGCCCCGCAACCCGATCTCCCTCGCCAAGCTCATTGGCGACATTGCCACGGGCCGAGTAGCGGATACCGCGCCCGATGATGGGAAAAACGCCGCTGCAGTCACTCCCGCCATGGCCGCTGGCGTCACGCAGGAGCTTCGGTCGATGGGCGATGTTGTGAACATGATCGAGGACTGGGAAGCAAAGAACTCCCAGGCGGGAAAATCAAACTGACTCACTACCAGCCTTTGACAGATCAGGGTCGCGCCCCTATATAAGCGCCACCTAGGGCCCTTGGCGCCGCCTCCCCGGCGGTGATCGACGGGGCCCACCCAAGTACGACACAGCGCTTATTTTCGCAGGTTCGACCGTCCCGGTCGCCGAAGCGCGTGCGTTATTCCCACTCCGGAACGAAGACCCATGAATCTCCAGGACCTCAAAAAGAAAAAGCCCCCCGAACTGCTCGCCTTCGCCGAGGAGCAGGGTGTCGAGGGCGCGGCCATGATGCGCCGCCAGGAACTGATGTTTGCCATCCTCCAGAAGCTGGCGGCGGCCGACCAGGCGATCTTCGGCGTCGGCACCATCGAGGTGCTACCCGACGGCTTCGGCTACCTGCGCTCGATGGAAGCCAACTACCTGCCCGGCGCCGACGACATCTACATCAGCCCGACCCAGGTGCGCCGCTTCGGCCTGCGCACCGGCGACACGGTGGAAGGCGAGATCCGCGCGCCCAAGGACGGCGAGCGCTACTTCGCCATGGTCCAGATCAACAAGATCAATTTCGACGACCCCGAGGCGCTGCGTCACCGCATCAACTTCGACAGCCTGACGCCGCTCTATCCCGACGAGAAGCTGAAGCTCGAGATGGAAGGCGGCGCCGCCGTCATGGCGCCGGCCATCAAGGAAGAAGAGGGTGGCGCCCGCGCCACCTCGTCGGGCCGCGTCAGCTCGAAACGTACCACCGGCACGCTCACCAAGAAGGCGAGCTCGACGCCGCAGCAGCAGCTCGACATCTCGACCCGCGTGATCGACCTGATCGCCCCGATCGGCAAGGGCCAGCGCGCGCTGATCGTGTCGCCGCCGCGCACCGGCAAGACGGTGCTGCTGCAGAACATCGCCCACGCCATCACCGCCAACAATCCCGAGGTCTTCCTGATGGTGCTGCTCGTCGACGAGCGGCCCGAGGAAGTGACCGACATGCAGCGCACGGTGAAGGGCGAGGTCGTGAGCTCGACCTTCGACGAACCGGCCAGCCGCCACGTCGCCGTGGCCGAGATGGTGATCGAGAAGGCCAAGCGCCTGGTCGAGCACAAGAAGGACGTGGTGATCCTGCTGGATTCCATCACGAGGCTGGGTCGCGCCTACAACACCGTCGTCCCCAGCTCCGGCAAGGTGCTGACCGGCGGCGTCGACGCCAATGCGCTGCAGCGCCCCAAGCGCTTCTTCGGCGCAGCACGCAACATCGAGGAAGGCGGCTCGCTCACCATCATCGCGACGGCCCTGATCGATACCGGCTCGCGCATGGACGAGGTGATCTTCGAAGAGTTCAAGGGCACCGGTAACTCGGAAATCATCCTCGACCGCAAGGTCTCCGACAAGCGCACTTTCCCGGCGATCGACATCACCAAGTCGGGCACCCGCAAGGAAGAGCTGCTGGTCGATCGCGCCACGCTCAGCAAGATGTGGGTGCTGCGCCGCATCCTGATGCCGATGGGCGCGGTCGATGCCATAGAGTTCCTGCTCGACAAGCTCCGCACCGCCAAGACCAACAACGACTTCTTCGGATCGATGAATCAATAGGGCGCGCTCGCGCGCCTTGGCGGGCGACAGGCGCTGTAATCAGCGCCGAAAGCCCGCGCGGTTCAGAACGGATAAGAATTCAAGAGAGCGCCACTTCGGGCGGAGTAACCTCCGCCCGAAGTGGTGCTCTCTTTACGAGCGATCCCCCGTCCGCGCGAACACCGCGCTGGCATGCACGATGCGCTCCTCGCCGACCTTGAGATAACAGTTGGCGAAGGCGAGGCGCCCGCCGACTTTGTGCACATCGACATGCGCCTCGACCCAGTCGCCGATCTTCGCCGAGCCCGCGAAGTCGGTCTTGACGCTAGCGGTGGTGAGCATCGGCGACGGCGTCTGGCTCCGCGTCGTGCGGTAGCCCAGCGCGATATCGCACAGGGTCATCAGCAACCCGCCATGGGCGATGCCGCGCGCGTTGGCGTGCTTGGGCTGGATGCGCAGGCCGACCACGAACGTGCCGTCGGCGTTCTCGCGATAGAGGAACGGGCCGTTGTGGTCGAGGAACGGACTAGTCCGGAACAGCGGCTTGAAGCCGGCCGGCGGATTGCTGTCGTCGCTCATGCCCCGAGATCGCCCGCCACGGCGCGGCGCTGCTCGGGGCTCACCTGCACGTCCTTGCCGAACCACGCCTTGAAGCCCATGCGGCCCTGGTGCAGCAGCATGCCGAGCCCGTCGACGCAGGCATTGCCGCGTGCCCGGGCGCGGGCGAGCAGATCGGTCTCGAGCGGGATGTAGACGATATCGCTGACCACGGCGGTCTGGGGCAGCTTGGCGAGATCGATCTCGAGTGGCGCCTTGCCGGTCATGCCGACGGCGGCGGTATTCACCAGCAGGGTGGCGTCATCGAGCCGGTCGGAGCGCTCGTCCCAGCGCTCGATGGCGATGCGCCGTCCGTCCTTGGGCGTGAAGGCGAGCCCCAGCTTCACCGCGTTCTCCTGCGTGCGGTTGATCAGGCGGAGTTCGGGGACTCCGGCGTCCATCAGGGTGCAGACGACGGCGCGGGCGGCGCCGCCGGCGCCCAGCACGACGACCGGACCCGCTTCGGGCTTCCAGCCGGGCGCACTCGCCTTCAGGTGCGCGAGGAAGCCGAAGCCGTCGCTGTTGCGGCCTTCCAGGGTGCCGTCGGCCTGCTTGATCACGGTGTTCACGGCGCCGATGCGGGCGGCCAGCGGATCGATGCGATCGAGCAAAGGCAGGATGTCGATCTTGTGCGGCAGGGTGAGGTTGCAGCCGCGCGCGTTGGGCGTGCGCTTGAGGAAGGCGACCAGCTCCTCCAGCGCGGCGCGCTTGGGCTCGACCGGCAAGCGGCCGTAGTGTCCCTCGATGCCGTGCTGCTTCAGCCAGTAGCCGTGCAGCGCCGGCGAGCGCGAATGCTCGACCGGCCAGCCGACGATGGCGGCGAACGGCCGGCCCGCGGCCTCGGCCACGAGCTGATGGTAGGGGTTGGGATTGGTGCTCATGCCGCCTGCTCCAGGCCGATGCCGTGGCCCGCCAGGAACGACAGCAGCGGCAGCAGCGGCAGGCCGAGAATGGTGAAGTAATCGCCGTCGACCCGGCTGAAAAGATGGGCGCCGAGCCCTTCGAGCTGATAGGCGCCGACCGACGCCGTCACCGCTTCGCCGGCCCGCGCCAGGTAGGTGTCGACGAAGGGTTCGGTGAACGGCCGCATAGTGAGCCGCGCCCGCTCGTTGCAATGCCACAGGCGTACGCCGGCACGCGCCACGACCACCGACGAGCAGAGCTCGTGCGTCTGGCCGGCGAGCGACAGAAGCTGTTGGCGGGCGGCAGCCAGGGTCGACGGCTTGTCGAACTGGCGGCCATTGCAGGCCAAGGTCGAATCGGCGCCGATCACCATCGCCGCCGGATGCCGCGCCGAGACCCGCTTTGCCTTGAGCTCGGCCAGGGTCTCGGCGACGTCCTGCGGCTGGGCGCGTTCGCCGAGCAGGCTCCGCTTGACCTCGTCCTCGTCGACGCCCGACGGCTCGACCTCGAAGACGAGGCCGGCGCTGGTGAGGAGCTGGCGTCGCGAGGGGCTGGCAGAGGCGAGAATGAGCGCGGGGGCGGGCATGATCGGCAAGGGCTACGCGGGTTCGAGACGGAACAGGCCGCCGTTGTCGGCGTGGGTGACGAGGTAGAGGAGCCCGTCGGGGCCCTGGCGCACGTCGCGGATATAGGGAAGACGGCCCACGAGCAACCGCTCTTCGCTGCGGTAGCGTTCGCCGTCGAGTTCGATGCGGAACAGCGCCTCGTTCGACAGCGCGCCGGTGAAGGCCGAGCCCTTCCAGCCCGGGAAGCGCTCGCCGGTGTAGAAGCAGAGGCCGCTGGGCGAGATCGACGGCACCCAGACGCGCACCGGATCTTCCATGCCCGGCAGGCTCTTGTGGTCGCTGATCTTGGCGCCGCTGTAGTCGATGCCGTGGGTGGCGAGCGGCCAACCATAGTTGGCGCCGGCCACGAGGAGGTTGAGTTCGTCGCCGCCGCGCGGGCCATGTTCGGCCAGCCACATCCGGCCGCTGTCGGGATGCATCGCCAGGCCCTGCGGGTTGCGATGACCCCAGGTGAAAATCTCCGGCCGGGCGCCGGCCCGGCCGACAAAGGGATTGTCGGGCGGTACCGAGCCGTCGTCGTGCAGGCGGAGCACCTTGCCGCCGAGATCGGCGAGGTCCTGGGCGCGGCGCATCTGGTAGCGCTCGCCCGCCGTCACATACATCAGGCCGGCGCGGTCGAAGGCGATGCGTGAGCCGAAATGCAAGCCGCCCGAAGTGCGCGGCAGGGCCTCGAAGATCGGTGTCACGTTGCGCAGGCCGTCGCCCGCGAGTTCGGCACGCGCCACCACCGTCGCGGCACCACCGGCCCCCTCGGCCGAATAGGACAGATAGAGCACGCGGTTCCGGGCAAAGCCCGGATGCAGGCAGACATCGAGCAGGCCGCCCTGGCCGCGGGCATAGACCTTGGGCACGCCGCCGACCGGCGCGCGCTGGAGGCGGCCATCGGCGAAGACGCGCAGGCGGCCGGGCCGCTCGGTGATCAGGATGCGGCCGTCGGGCAGGAAGGCCATGCCCCAGGGTTGCTCCAGGTCGCGGCTGAGCGTCGCCAAGCGGTACGCTGCCTTGTCACTCCGCGTGACGTCTTGTGCCTGTGCGAGCGCGGGCGCGGCGAGCCCGGCGGCGGCGGTGCCGGCAAGGAAACGGCGGCGGCGCATAGACCCTCATTGCAACAGGGATGTGCCAGCCTGGCCGGACTGGCGCGCGGGATGCCGGGCACTATACTCGACGGCCGCAACCGACCCCATAACCCTGAGGGGACTTTCCTTGACCGACCGCTTTTTGCGTACCGGCATCTTTCTCGCGCCGTTCCATGCGCTCGACGAAAATCCCACGCTGGCCATCGAACGCGACATGGAACTGGTCCAGCATTTGGACCGGCTGAACTATCACGAGGCCTGGATCGGCGAGCATCATTCCGGCGGCTTCGAGATCATCGCTTCACCGGAAATGTTCATTGCCGCCGCGGCCGAGCGCACCCGCCACATCCGCCTCGGCACCGGCGTCGTGTCGCTGCCCTATCACAACCCGTTCATGCTGGCCTCGCGCATGACCCAGCTCGACCACATGACGCGCGGCCGCGCCATGTTCGGCGTCGGCCCGGGGGCACTGGTCCACGATGCCGCCAAGATCGGCATCAAGGCCTCGGACCAGCGTGACCGCATGAACCAGTCGCTCGACGTGATCGTCGATCTGATGGCCGGCAAGTCGGTGACCAGGAAGACCGACTGGTTCGATCTGACGGCGGCCCAGCTGCAGCTCCGGCCCTACAGCCAGCCCAACATGGAAATGGCCGTGGCCTGCGCGCGTTCGCCGGTCGGCGCCGTGGCGTCCGGCCGGCATGGCATCGGCATGCTGTCGATCGGCGGCACGTCGGACGATGCGCTCAAGGCGCATGCCGCCAACTGGCAGATCTATGAGGAGCATGCGCGCCAGAACGGCAAGGTTTCGGACCGCTCCAAGTGGCGCATCGTCACTTTCGCGCATGTCGCCGAGACGCGCGAGCAGGCGCTCAAGGACGTGAAGTTCGGTATCGACCGCTTCGCCAAGTATTTCAGCGACGTCGCCACTTTCCCGATCCTGCCGCCCGGTATCACCGATGCGGCGGAGTACCTGACCAGGGAAGGCATCGCCTGCATCGGCACGCCCGACGACTGCATCCGCCATTTCGAGCGGCTGTGGAAGGGTTCGGAAGGCGGCTTCGGCGCGGTCCTGCTGCTCGCCCACAACTGGGCCGATTGGCCGGCGACGCAGCGCTCCTACGAATTGATGGCACGCTTCGTCCATCCGCATTTTCAGAGCCGGGCCAACGCGCCGAGACAGCAGAGCTACGACATCGCCACCGCCAACCGAGATACCTATTCGGTGCAGTCGCAGTCGGCGGTGGCGAGCGAGATCGAGAAGTACCAGGCCGCCAAGTCCAAGCGCGCCGCCGAGTAGCAACAGGTTCCAAGGGAGAGAGAGATGTCCAAGTCGATTCTGATGTACGAGAACGGTGGCCCGGAGAAGATGCAGCTTGCCGACGTCGAGGTCGGCGAGCCCGGTCCCGGCCAGGTCAAGATCCGTCACACCGCGATCGGCCTCAACTTCATCGACGTCTACACACGCTCCGGCCTCTACGCGACGCCGCTGCCCAACGCGGTGGGCCGCGAGGCGGCCGGCGTGATCGTGGCGGTCGGGCCGAAGGTGAAGGGCTTCAGGAAGGGCGACCGCGTCGCCTATTGCGGCGAGCTGGGGGCCTACTGCCAGGAGCGCCTGATGGGCACCAACCAGCTCGTGCATGTGCCCAACGGCGTGAGCGACGAGCAGGCCGCGGCGATCATGCTGAAGGGCATGACCACGGAATATCTCGTCGACCACACCGCCAAGGCGTGGCTGAAGAAGGGCGACACCATCCTGTTCCATGCCGCCGCCGGCGGCGTCGGCCTGTTGTTCGGCCAGTGGGCCAAGGCGCGCGGCTACAAGGTGATCGGCACGGTGTCGTCGCCGGAGAAGGCCGCGCTCGCCAAGAAGAACGGCTACAAGTGGGTGATCGACTACACCAAGGAGAACATCGTCGAGCAGGTGATGAAGATCACCAAGGGCAAGAAGGTGCCGGTCGTGTTCGACGGTGTCGGCAAGGATACCTGGGCCGCCTCGCTCGACTGCCTGCAGCCGCGCGGCCTGCTGGTCTCGTTCGGCAACGCCTCGGGCGCCGTGCCGCCGCAGTCGGTCGGCATCCTCAACGCCAAGGGCTCGCTTTATCTCACGCGGCCGAGCCTCGGCGCCTACACCGCCACGCGCGCCGATCTCGAGGCCTCGGCCAAGTCGCTGTTCAAGATGGTCAAGAGCGGCAAGGTCAAGATCGCCATCGACCAGAAGTATCCGCTGGCCGAGGCCGCGCAGTCGCACATCGACCTGGAAAGCCGCAAGACCACGGGCCAGACGATCCTGGTGCCCTAAGAAGTAGCGTCGCGTCACCGGTGATGGTCATTGTCGGGCTGACCGGCTCGATCGGCATGGGCAAGTCGACCGCGGCCAGGATGCTGCGGGAGATGGGCGTGCCGGTGTACGACGCCGATGCCGCCGTACATGCTCTGCAGGCGCCGGGCGGCGCGGCGCTGCCCGGCATCGAGGCGGCATTTCCCGGCGTCGTGAAGGCGGGCGTGCTCGATCGCCAGGCGCTGGGCGCGCGCGTCTTCGGCAACAAGGCGGCGCTGCGCAAGCTGGAGGCGATCGTTCATCCCCTGGTGGGCCAGCGGCAGAAGGCGTTCCTGCGCCGCGCGGCCCTCGCCGGCAAGAAGCTGGTCGTGCTCGACATCCCGCTGCTGTTCGAGGGCCTGGGCGAGCGCCGCGTCGACGCCACGCTGGTGGTGAGCGCGCCGGCCTTCCTTCAGCGCCGCCGCGTCATGGCGCGGCCCGGCATGACGGCGGAAAAGCTCGACGGTATCCTGCGCCAGCAGGTGCCGGACGCGCTGAAGCGCCGCAAGGCGAGCCGGATCATCCCGACCGGGCTTGGGCTAGCCCCCACGCGGTTGGCGCTGGCCGGGGCCGTCGCCCGGCTCAAGCAACGCCCCGGCCGCTTCTGGCCGCCCAACCCGTGGCGTGAGCGATTCACAGGCCAGCTCGCGCGCGGCCGTCGCAAATAGGGCGGCAAGTCGCTACAACGAGCCGATGCGCGAAGTCGTCCTCGACACCGAAACCACCGGCCTCGATCCGCTCGTCGGCCACCGCCTCGTCGAGGTGGGCTGCGTCGAGCTGGTGAACATGGTGGCCACCGGCATCACGTTCCAATGCTACTTCAATCCCGAGCGCGACATGCCGACGGGCGCGCAGGACATCCACGGCCTCACCGAGGAGTTTCTGTCCGACAAGCCGCTGTTCGCCGACAAGGTCGACGAGCTGCTGGCGTTCCTGGGCGACGCCCAACTTGTCATCCACAACGCCCAGTTCGACCTGGGCTTCCTCAACGCCGAGCTGGAGCGGGCGGGCAAACCCAGGATCGCCAACCCCTATATCGACACCGTGTCGATGGCGCGGCGCAAGTTTCCCGGCCAGCGCGCCAGCCTCGATGCCTTGTGCGAGCGCTTCAGCATCGACAACGCGCATCGCACCAAGCATGGCGCGCTGCTCGATTCGGAGCTGCTGGCCGAGGTCTATCTCGAGCTGAGCGGCGGCCGGCAGCGCGATCTTGGCCTGGCGCCGGAGATGGCCGGAACGGCAGCCGACGGCACCTCGGCGCCCAACAACCGCCCGGTGCGCCCGGCCCGGCCGCACGCGGTCAGCGCGGCCGAACTCGCGGCCCATGCCGAATTCCTGAAGAAGCTCAGCGACCCGCTCTGGCCGAAGGCCTGACGGCGGCTTCCAAGGAGTGCATGCACTGCCAGCATCCGCTCACGCCAATGCGGCGTGAGGAGGTTTTCCGACACGGCTCGCATTTATCGACACGCAGGTGTCGGAAAACGGCCGGCAAAAAGCCTTGCCGATCAATGGCCTGAATTTTCCGACAGTATTTTCCCGACACCGGGGCGTCGGCAAAAAGCCTCGGCCGTTCTAGGCGTGGCCAACCGGGGTGTCGACGACGCCAGGCATCCGGCCGCCGTTGGCTTCGAGCTGCTGGCGGTAGAGCGCCACGAAATCGACCGGCGCGATGTTGAGCGGCGGGAAGCCCGCCTCGCGCGTGGCATTGGCCACGACGGCGCGCGCGAACGGGAACAGCAGGCGCGGCGTCTCGATGAACAGCAGCGGCCCATAGGCCTCCTGCGGCAGCTCGCCCAGGGAGACCGTGCCGGCATAGACCAGCTCGAGCATGAACAGCGGCTCCTTCTCGGGCGTCTGGGCGCTGGCCTCGATGGTGATCGCCACCTCGAAGGTCTTGGCGTCGAACTGGCGGTTGGTCACCTGGACGTTGAGCGTGAGCTGCGGCTGGGTCTGCTCGATCAGGCTCTGCGGCGCGCGCGGGTTCTCGAAGCTGAAATCCTTGATGTACTGGCCGTGCATGGTGAGCGGCGCTGTGGCCTGGGGCTGGTCGGCGGCAGGCTTGGCGGGCGGGGGTGTTGTCGTCATGGCGCACTTTCACTCGGTTGGGCACTGGGGTCGGCGGCGCGGGCGGTACCATGCAGGGCTGCACTGCACAAGGCGCGGGCAGGAGCGCCCGCGCGGCAATTGCCAAGGGACCTGCCGTTGGCGATGATAAACCCCTCAAATTACGGGATTTGGCACGGCTATGGATCGGTCTTCTCTGCGGCCTCTCGTGGGCATTTCCGCCTGTCTCAAGGAAAACGGACGGGGCGGCTGGCATCACACGGTGGGCGAGAAATATGTCCTGGCGGCGGTCCGTGCCGTGGGTGCCCTGCCGATTCTGATCCCGGCGATCGGCCCCGAGTTCGATGACGAGCCGGGCTTCATCGCGGCCCTCGATCGCCTGCTCGACGGTCTCGACGGCGTGTTGCTGACCGGCAGCCCGTCCAATGTCGAGCCGCATCACTATGGCAAGCAGAGCCGCGAGGGCACGCTGCACGATCCGGCGCGCGACGCCACGACCCTGCCGCTGATCCGGCACACGATCGACCGGGGCGTGCCGCTGTTCGCGATCTGCCGCGGCCTGCAGGAAGTGAACGTGGCGCTGGGCGGCTCGCTGCACCAGCACGTGCATGAGGTCGACGGCCGGCGCGACCATCGTTCGCCCAAGTCGCCCGACATGGACGTGAACTACGCGCCGACGCACGACATCGACATCATCGAAGGCGGTATGCTGCATCGCCTGCTGGGCGAGCGCCGCGTCAGGGTGAACTCGCTCCACGCGCAAGGCGTTGACGTGCTGGCGCCGCGCGCCAGGCTCGAGGCGACCTGCTGCGAGGACGGCCAGGTCGAGGCGCTGAGCGTGCCCGACGCGCCGGGCTTCGCGCTCGCGCTGCAATGGCACCCCGAATACAAGGCGCTCGAAAATCCGGTCTCGATGAAGCTGTTCGGCGCTTTCGCCGCAGCCTGCCGCGCCCGTGCCGCCGCCCGTCTGAGTGCAGCGAATAGCGCGCCGCTTCGCGCCGCCGCCGAGTAGCCGGATGGCTCAGCCCGCCAGCCGCAACAACGCCCGCCGCGATTTCTACGAGCGCATCGGCGGCCTCTCGATGGCGCCGCTGTGGGAGCAGCTGCACCAGCTCGTGCCGCCGCAGCCCACACCCAAGTACCAGGCCGCGAGCTGGGACTACGACAAGGTACGTCCGTTCCTGATGGAGTCGGGCGCGCTGATCACCGCCAAGGAAGCGGTGCGCCGCGTGCTGATCCTGGAAAATCCGGCGATGCCGGGCAGCGCCTGCATCACGCCGACGCTCTATGCCGGCCTGCAACTCATTCTTCCCGGCGAGGTGGCGCCCGCCCATCGCCACACCCAGTCGGCGCTGCGCTTCATCGTCGAGGGCGAGGGCGCCTACACCGCCGTCGACGGCGAGCGCACGATCATGCGCGAGGGCGACTTCGTCATCACGCCGACCTGGACCTGGCACGATCACGGCAACGATTCCTCGAAGCCCATGGTGTGGCTGGACGGTCTCGACATCCCGCTGGTGGCGATGTTCAACGCGGGCTTCGCCGAGAATGGCGAGACCGACGAACAGGTCGTCACGGCCCCCGAGGGCACGTCGGACGCCAAATTCGCCAGCGGTCTCCTGCCGGTCGATTGGAAACCCGCGAAGCAGACCTCGCCGATCTTCAACTATCCCTACGGCCGCACGCGCGAGGCGCTGCAGGGCCTGGTCAAGGCCGGCCCGCCCGATGCCTGCCACGGCTACAAGCTGCGCTACGTGAACCCCGCGAGTGGTGGCCCGCCGATCGCCACCATGGGCACTTACATGCAGCTCCTGCCCAAGGGCTTCGCGAGCGCGCCCTATCGCAGCACCGACGGCACCGTCTTCTCGGTGGTCGAAGGCACGGGCGAGAGCAAGGTCGGCGACAAGGTGATGCGCTGGAAGAAGCGCGACCACTTCGTCGTGCCGAGCTGGGCCAAGGTCGAGCACCGCGCCGATGCCGACGCGGTGCTGTTCTCCTTCTCCGACC
>Ga0207952_1000575_pt1 | contig 26142 bp, 18 predicted proteins | sample SubbioR12Aug_8Ca_FD_184831 | JGI IMG/M metagenome (GOLD analysis project Ga0207952, IMG submission 184831) | Serpentinite rock and fluid subsurface biosphere microbial communities from McLaughlin Reserve, California, USA - CR12Aug_8Ca (SPAdes) | ecosystem: Environmental > Terrestrial > Deep...
GAACGGCCAACAGGCTGCACCCAGCTTCGTTCCGCCCCCACCTCCACCGATGCCTGGAATGCAGATGCCAGGCATGCCTCCACAGATGCCTCCTCAACAGACGATGATGCCGCAGATGCCGGGGCAAGTTCCTCAGGGCTATCCACAGCAGCCCGGGTTTCCTCAGCAGGCGATGCCGCAACAGCCGCCTCAACCCCCGATGCCGCCAATGCCTCCGCAACCCCCTCAACCGCAGGGGTTCCCTCAGCAGGCAATGCCGCAACAAAGCTTTCCTCAACAGCCCCAGCAGATGCAGCAACCACAGCAGAACGGACAGATGGCCGCTCCGACCAAGGCGGAGGCGACTCGTGTGTGGGGCCAGGCCGGCAAACGTGAAGACGGTACCCAGCGTACACGCCGCACCAAGGAGGAACTCGCCGAGGATGCTGCGTACGAAGCATGGCGCCAAGCTGGTGGTGATCCAAACGTCGGTATGGGTCAAGCTCTCGCTGCTCAACCCCAGCAATCTCAGATGCAGCAGCCGCCTCAGCAACAGCAGGCCCCTGTGATGATGGCTCCTCCGAACCCATTCGGAAATCAGGTGCCTCAACAGGCTCCACAGATGCCAGCCGGTTTTCCCGGCAGCGGTCTTCCTCCGATGCCACAGATGGGAGTTCCGGCTCCGTCGCCACCACCCCAACAAGCACTGGCAGTTGGTGTGGATGGATTCGCAACCGAGGAGCAGGTGACCGAGCTCAACAACAAGGTCAGCCTACTCTCTCAGGGTGTAGCTCAGCTCCTTCGAATCATGTACCAGAAGGAAGGTCCACCCGATCTCTATCAGGTACTGGTCGAGGTCTGTAAAGTCCGCCCTCAGTAGCGGTCTCGTCTCAACAACGGTTCAAGGAGTTCGCGACGAAGGTCGAGTTCCCAACCGGTCTTTTAGCAGTCTCCGTGGACCATGTTGATTTAGGACAGAGACCGCATACGACTTCTCTGAGTACAGCTGACCTGACGTTTGCGGACGTCATGAAGACTCAGGGAATGAGCGATGGAGAATTCAGGGCGTACATGAGGTCTCTTGGACTTCAGGTACAAGAGGATTGGGATCGAGAACGAATGAAACGAGCTTTGATGGCTGCGATGTACGAAGCCAGCGCTGCTCGAGTTCAAGACTGACCCATGCGACCAACCGCATAACCTGCGCCACCCGCCAGCAACGTTTCAGGGATCACTCCATGGTACGTCGCGAACGAGTCGCCTAGGTTTTTGCGGTAGGCTGCCATTTCCTCTGGGGTTGCCCCAACCTCTTCCAACCGTCTCGCACCCTTCCTTGTGGCAAGCCACTCGGCAAGGAGCGTCGGAGCGGCGGTTGCGATAGGCAAAAGGGCACCCCAATTTTTGCCCTTTGAAAGCAACATGCCTCCAAGAGCTCCGGCGATTGGAGTCAGCGGGAAGAGGCCATGAAGCAGTCGGTGTTGAATGACCTTGCCCAGCAGTCCCTGATCGAGATCTGCATGTCCAAGTTCGTGGGCTAGAGATTCATGGTCTCGACCTGCCCCGACCCCGATGGACTTGGTGGTTGTATCGTAGAAGCCACCACCGTACTCATTGGCGTCTCCATGCTCCTCATGAATAGGCACATCCGTTGACGACTTCAAGCGGCTCCAGAGCTCGACCTTCCTCTTGATGGCCTCGACATCTATAGGTTGCTCCTTCGCCTTGGCGATCTTAACCAACTCGTCTGAGAATCCAGCAATGGAAACAGCAGGGATCACGGACGGCTCAATCCAAACTGAGCGTGATAGAACTCAGAGAGTCCAGCACCGGCAGCAGCATTTGGAACGACTCTGAGAAAGAAGAATTCGTCGAAGTCGTTGATGTCGATAGATAGGGATAGGTTACCGAACACTTGCTGTCCGGTACCGTTAGTTGTTTGAAGGGTACCTAGAGCAGTTTCAGTGAAGCTTGCACTATTGTATTTGAACAAGCGGATCGTATGGCCACCATTGACTGTGGTGTCGTTGGTGTAGAGTCTCCAACGAATGATTCGATCACCTTGTTTGAATCCGATAAGTGGGTAAATAATTGGATCTACAGAGCCAGAAACAAGATCGTTGTACAGGCCACCAGTCAGACCTTTCAAGTAAGTCGAGGGAGGATTTGTCGTACTTACTCGTAGAGACGAGGTTGCCGGAACCGTATAGATATATTCGCCATGTTTATGTTCTCCGGTGAGTGTTCCGGCGAGACCGCCGGAGAACGTTTGATTCAAAGTAAAGGTGTTAAGCCTGTCGAGCTTTGCCCATCCAGTAGCCAACGATGAGATCTGGCTTGCGAGGGTAGCTGCGGATAAATCAGATCCGACTGCGCTTCCTTGAATTTTTCCTGTACCGGTGGCGCCAGCAAGATCCGTAATGATCTTGTCCAGACGTGCTTCAACAGACGCAGCAGGATTGGTAGTGGCATCTGCCCAGGCAGCTCCAGTATCTGCTCCGATCTTGATCGCACCCGTAGCTGCTGACAAGTCAGTAATGATCTTGTCCAACCGTGCTTCGATCGAAGCAGCTGGATTAGTTGTTGCGTCTGCCCAAGCCGGACCAGAGTTCGCTCCGATCTTGATAGCTCCTGTAGCAGCAGCAAGATCAGCAACGATCTTGTCGAGCTGAAGCTCTACTGTAGTAGATGGGTTAGTAGTTCCATCTGCCCACGCTACGCCACCAGCGTAAGTGATATTGGCTGCGGCGTGTGCTCCAGTCCCGGTGAAGTGCGTATTGAGGAGAGTTCCCAATGCGGCATTGCCTGGATTGAGTACTTCTCCTAGCTCGTTCGCCAAAAGATCGCGAATCCGTCGGAAGCAAAGTACTCGAGCGAAGTACGAACCCAGTGGAACCCACGAATCGACCTCGAACATGAGCTTCGACATTGGGATCGTTGCGCCGATAATCACCCGAACAGTTCCGTAGGTCGTTCCACCGGGGAGGTTCGAGTTGAGCTCGGTAGGTTTATCGGTCGAGACGAAGGTGGTCTCGTGCAAGGACTTTGCACGGACAACGAGCATGGTCTCGCTGAGCACCTCGACAACGATGTATTCACCGTTGTGATTGAACGGAGTGTTGTTATCCGCGGCCTCTATTACAACAGTGTCCCCAGGTTGACAGACATTCGTGATGAATAGAGCCGTGGGAGCGATGAGGATATTTCCTCGAATCGCCGTGATAGTAACCGGGGCCTGTTTGTTCTTGGTCTGCGAGGCGAAGATGGACTTGCCGTCGATCGTTCCCCACGTTGCAAAGTTGGTGGTGTTGTCCGCCGTCGCGTTAGTACCATCGTTGTAGTAGACAGCGCTGACTCTAGGAATGCCACCAGCGTTCAGAGGATCGAAGATCTCCAAATCATTTGGGCTGGAGCGCAGACTCACCAGCTTATCGAACATTGCGGCAGTTGCCGGATTACCCGCGATGCCGAATCCCTGAATTGGAAAACGAAGGGTTCCGTCTTGGATGACGAAGACGTTCTTTCCAGTGGGAGCGTGAGAAACAACGGTAACTGCAATCTTCTTGACGATCGGAATTTCGATGTCTAGTCCACGAAGGGCTGATTCAACGTGACGTAGTCCGCCGTAGATGGCTCTATTGAGAACGCTGCTTGTGAGATCTTCGTTATTCGCAACGAAGGCAGTGCCTTGAGGATTGCTCTGATTCGACGTAATGGAGCGTCCAGGGGCCGAAGTAGAGAGCTCTCCGGAGTAGGAAGCCGATCCTGGTTCCGGCGTCAGCTTGAATCCAAGAATGGAGAGACTAGTTCCACCCTTGACGATGATCTTGTTCTTGCCACCACTATTCAAGTTGGTGACACGTAGATATCCGTCGTCGTCATCAGCTCGAAGATTTGCCGGAGATGCTGCGTTGATTGTAGCAATGGCATCTTCCATGTCATCCGAAGCGAATGGGATGACGATGTCACCAACAACTGGACTCACCTCAAGGTTGAGACCGGTGCCGGTGAGCCCGTTGAAGTACGGAGATGCGTGTCCTCCATCAGGATCGGAACGCCGAACCGAACCACGAATAGTAGGATTGGTGACGCGGGAAATGTTGGTGTTTCCCAGAGCATGTTCGAGTCCGTATTTTTCGTCTTGAGAACCCATTAGAATCTTACCTCCCAACTGACTTCGATCTCGAAGTTCTGGGTCTTGGTCAGAGGGTCAAAGACCTTGTAGGCATTGGGAGCCTGAAGAAGAGCATTCGCCAACGTAATGCTTCGAGTTTCGGGTTCGAAATCTGAGCCTGGATCGCCATCCGTGAAAAGTCCAGCCTCGGTGAGAACTACGTCCCCAACAATGGAGAGTTCGAGGGAGGAATAGATACGGGTGTATCGAACCGTGGTTCTACTCGGGGACAGAGGATAGGTCGGGATCGAGACTTGAGCTAGAAAGTTGTTGCCCGCATCGAAAGCAACTGGAGATACGAGGACGTCTACCGAAGACACTTCCGGCTGGCTTCCCGACCCGAATCCGAAGTACCGAATACGATCGCGACGTTCACCAACTAGTGGAGGACCGTACGACCGATAGCTCATCAACTGAGCTAGATGTTCACGGCCAGTCAGCGTCCAGATGTTCTTTCCATCTCGACAGTTCTTGGGAATGATTTTCCCACGCTCTCGAGCAATGATGCTGAAGAAGCCGGTGGCATGGATGATCTCGTCTTCCTTTGAATCGGAGACGACCGTCTGGATGACTTTGCCATCTTGACGGGCTGTGGCCTTGAAACGTTCAGAGACCTTGACGTGGTTCTCCAACTTCATGTCAGCTTCCTTCGTTGAATCCCATACCGGATTCCAGGTGCATTGTTGGTAACAGTCAAGGGCCTGGTCAGTCGTAGGGTGGTTACAGCAGGCAAGGTAAGGATGGGAAAGATCCCATCTCCATACCCGATATTCCTCACTGCGTCGGCCCCTGCCAAGACCACAAGGAAGTCTCCCGGCTTGACACCAAGGGCATCAAAGTCTTCCAGAGAGACTGTCGTAACATCAGTAGATGCTGCGGTGGTGGTCAAGTCCACGTCTCCAGAGGGAAGACGCATGGTCAGGAACAGAGATTCTTCAGGTAGCTTGTCCAGGAAATCAACCGAGATGATAGTAGTTGGTCGATCTGGACGGCTAATCTTTACGGCCTGAGTAGCGGCGGTGAAGCTTGGGATAGGTAGAACATATGCCTTCAACGTTGCTGGATCGTAATCGTAAACCGTGAAGACATCCGTACCTCGAGTGATTAGGTCACCTATCTTGATGAACGACAACTGCGTCAGGTCGGAAGAACCAGAGACAAAGGTGACATCGGCGTTGCCTGTCACGAATCCAGCCGTGAATGGAGTATCGGATTCTTCGTTGAGGAGATATCTGGTGACCAGACCTTCTCTCCACACGTAGCCAGCATAAGTATCAGAAACTTCGACAACATCTCTGTCGAGAACTGCGGTCACGACCCCATCAAATTCTTTGATGATGTACTGTTGGCTGGAGTTCACGGCTCCGCCAGAGAATGTCAACACGTCTCCAACAGCGACACCTGCGGAGAATCCTCCGGTTTGGAATGTAACTGTTGGATCACCAAGAACGACTGTTACGTTCCTGACCATGATGGGGTTCTTGAGAGGCCGGTAGATTCCGAATCGTTGATCCAACCTCGTCTCAAATGACGGAGGACCAGAAAGAACAAGGGTGTTGTCGTTCGTCACCGAAGCGATGTCGTACGGACCAGTATTGGGTCCATCTTCGATGATTAGTAGATCTCCGCTCCGAATGAAGGGGGTGTCATGGACAATGCTTCCTGCTGCGGTAACGAATCCACCAACAGTGGAGAAGACGTCTGCGCTACCAAATGTCGTATCGAGGTCTGTACCTCTAGAATACTTGGCGTACATGACGCCTTCGACGGTGATGAAACTTGTCTCTCCAAGTCCTTTATCGAACTTGGAGGCAGTTGGTAGCGAGTAGGTGACGTTGTTGAAGAAGCTGAAGAACAGCTTAAAGATCAGCCGGTCTTCGATGTCAACGAAGTCCTCAATGATCTTCAACAGACCTGCCGAGATCTTGACGTAGTGGGGTTTGGCGATCTTGATGAACTCAGTGGTGAGGTCAATATCGGAGGGGGTTGTAACGTCCGAGTTGATACGCAGTTTGAACGCGTGGTACTGCGTGAGCAACGCTTCGAGAGTTCCCTGCTCAACGAGCTGCTGAGTCAAGGCTGTATCGGACAGATAGTCGCTGACCTGAACTCCCTTGGAGAGAACAGCGAACTTGTCGACGGAATCCCCAACCTTGTAATCGGCTTCAGTAGCTGGGTTGATGGCGATACCGGCCTCATTAGGGGTTGCCGGAATCCAGGATCCGATGTTGACGAGATCCGGTAGTTGACGGCCTTGCGGGTACAAATAGACGTCGGTGATTCCGGTCTTGTTCCCTGTCTTGTCTCGAGCCTCCACGAGAATACGTCCGTACAGAGGAGATCCATCGTTCCTGATGCGGAAGGATGGATTGATCTCTAGGATGACTCCCGCATTCACCGCGAATGGAAGACCCAAAAGAATCTGGGCAGAGAGACGTAGGTTCTCCTGCACAGGTCCACGAACAAGGGCGTACATAAGTCCTTCGACCACGCTCTTATACGGAGCCTGTACACCACGCTTCTTCAGATCATCACGTCGAACACCAACGAGAACACCGAAGTTTGCTTCGATGTTGGCGTCGTTACTGAAATAGGTCAGCTCGGCCCAGAGTCGATCCGGACAGCGCTTATTCTTGGTAAATACTGAGTTAGTGAAACGGATGAACTTGCCAGCAACTCGACGAGTCAATTTGAATGGAACGTTTCCATCAGTTGCAATAGGTATCGGGAAGACTCGAACCGTTTCCGGATCAACCACCTTACGAATGTTATAGATCTGCTGCGTCGAACCAGTCGTGAGGGTAAGCATGTCACCAGACTGAATGCTTCGATCGATCAAATCCCCGCGTGCGATAGTGATGAGGTCCGAGTTCTGGATTGTAGCAGCTGAGCCAACGATTTGAGCTTCATCGTCGAGAACATAGTCCAAGTTCTCGGATAGAACATATGGAACATGGTCGATAGGATACATTCGACCATTGCGGTCAACGATCTGAGTGACACCATCAAGCTCGGCCAGATCTGGTTGACGAATGTACTCCTGAAGAACCGGTACTGAAGTAACGTCCGTATCGATTGCGATCTTGGAGTTACGAATGACGCGAACTGGGCGAGCCTTGATTTTGAAGGCCCCAAGATCCAGCTCAGTCTCAGTGGTCAAAATCGTCTCGAAGAATGCACGCTTGAATAGTTTCGAAGTAATCGTCTTCTTCACCAGATCCGCTTCGAGTGTGTACTGAAGAGTTCCGGTATTATCGATGAGCAAACCGGTGACTTGTAGTGTTCCAGCGAGGTCGATTTGCGCTTGCTTGGATAGATCCTTTGAGGCAACCCCATCAACGAGATCGTCGAGATTGAGGACGAAGGATAGGCGAGACCGGTCGACACCAATGACTTGGAAATAGATCTTGGCTACCAAGTTCAGATCGAGTCTGGTGAGCTCTACCTCGAGAACATCTCCAGCGGTAACCCCCTGTGCCTCGAAGTCATATTCTTCAGAGATGAGAGTGGAACTGAAGCGCCAAAGCTGTCCCGCTTGACCAGTCGCTACATCCTTCTCATCGGCAAAGAAGTTACTGACAGAGTTCGTTCCTGGAACGATTGTGTATGAGATCCCTACGCCGCCGGCAAATAGGACAGGATCACCGGCCATGGTAGTGACGGATAGATTGCTGGAATCTGTGACGGTATCGATCAGGTACGTTCCCTTATCGACACCATCTAGGAGTCTTAGATGACTTCCAACATAGTCGGCTTCGAAACCACTACCGATGAAGTCTCCAGTCGCAACAATGGTAGAGCCATCTATACCTTCATTGACTGACTTCACACCGTTGTTGGAGCGAGCCATCGTATAGGAACGCCCAGCAACGCTCATCACTCGACCAGTAGCAACCGGACGATCGAATGTTGTAGTTACGAAGTTTCCTTCGGCCAAAGGAACGATGACAAGGTTAGAGAAATCGGGCTGAGCCCCTAACGGAGCGGCGGAAATGACGTCAAGCAGGGACGTCGCAGCTCGAGTTCCTGCCTGATCCTCAGCGAGAATGCCAGTTACTTTGGCTCTGTCGAAGGACAGGCCGGATGCATAGTTCACCCAACGTTTCTGGAAGACCTTCTGGATGTCTCGGATGCTCTTGTTGTAGTCGTACTGGTACTGCTTCAAGAGCTCAGCAGCCACGATCTGAATCGCGGCGGACCAAAACACCTCGAATTTTGCCTTCTCCTCGACACGAGTCCAGAAATCAGAGAGGTACTGCCACATGAAGCTGGCGTCGGGAATGATTCCTTTGTTGTTCGGAACCACGATGACTGAGACATCGATACCAGCAACGAATGGGGGAGAATCAATACTGCCATCGTCGACGATGAGCTGTACTTCGTAGAATCCAGTCACGTCCGGGGAGAAGGTAACGACCGTGCTGTCTGGATCTAAAGAGGTGAATCCTTCTTGCTCGACCTGCGAACCGATTGGAACGCGAGCAAATGACCAGTGGTAATTCAGGATTCCAGATGGATTGACGGCTGTATCGAACGACGCACGACCATCCACCTTCACGATCGCCCCGATGACTGACTCTTGTTGAGCAGGCGTGATGACGGATCGAGGACCTGTGTTGTCCTCGACGTCGAAGGTGTAGCCCTGAATTATTTGCTGAGGAGGCATTAGGGATCGTCGTCCTTAACGAAGGCAATGACCATAGCCTGCGTGTTGCGGATATCTTCCTCGAGCTTAGCCGTAGTATCCACCTTCTTGGTGGAGATTTCGTAACCTTCGCTATACAGCACCCGAACGAAGTCGATTACGGTGCGAGCCCCTTCTGAACCGATATTTCCGAATGCGACGGAGGGGGTGATGAACTGGGAATTTGGGTAATCGACACGGTCCGAGTCCGGGACATACAAGGCGGGGGTTGTACTATTGTCGATGAAGAGGTACGTGCCATCAAGCGGACGACGCTCAAGCCTATAGATATGGGGTTGATCCCAATCAATCTTGGTGCTGAGCTTTGCTGCTTGTCCTTCCGTACCAACAACTTCGATGAGGCCGCTTCCAGACCTAACAGGGATAGCAATGAATTTTCCGATCTCCGTATCGACGAACGATACGGCGTAGGCCTTGAGACCATCATCGATGATCACAAAGAAACCAGATCTAGCTCTGGGCTTGTGTCTCGTAATTTGGACCAGAAACTCAACCACCGTGCCCCGTTCTGGGCTGATGGGAATCAATCGTCGAAATGTCTGCGTAAGACCGGGAGTTGTATCGGTGACGAGTTGACCATCCACCATTGTGCTGGTGGTTGGTGGAGTAATGTCATCGATGTACAGCCCAACCGGAAGAATCCCATATCCGCCTCCAAGTAGCGCCAAAGAGAAAAGCGGATTTGGAACCCCACCACTAAACCCTCCAGACGTCGATGTCCAAACAGGATCAGTCGCTACATCGTCAGGTAGAGCATCATCTGATGCCTCGTATGCCTGATACGACGTACCATAAGTGAGTCGGTTGATATCGAATAGTCCGAGAGTGGCGATATCTGAGATGTGTCCAAAGGCCAGGAAGGCGGGCTCTCCACCAAGACCAAAATCTGCCGCAGCTGGGAAATCGGATCTGTCAAAGTCGACTGTCATGAGAGGCGTAGTGATGTCCTCTCCATACAGATCGATCACCTCTCTACGAGGATCTGCGACAAATCGAAAAGATGTCATCACCGACCAGTCGATATCCTCGTCGGGGGTGATGAATGAAGCTGGAGTTGAAACGTCCCCACCAACACGTAGAATGCCAATAGTTCGAGTAGGTCCACTCAACAAGCCCAAGTAGAACACGGTCTGTCCGTCGAAGATTAAGAAACCCATCCCAGTGATTCGCGCACTGATGAGCTGGGTCGCAGTTCCAAAGAAGGTGGCTTCCACCATGAAGCCGTTTACATCCGAGGTCAGGAGACCTGGCTCCTCTCGGTAGATGGCCATCGAGTCACCAGAGACTCCTTTGGTCATCCGGAATGTGCCAGTCGGAAGAACCTTGGTCAGCCCCACGTCTGGATTCGCAAAGAAGCGATCGTCGGGACCGAACCATGCGGAGACGGGATCTTTGATAGGACTTCCGCCCGCAAATCGAACGGTTTCGTCTGTACGTCTCGTAGTGAGGTACTCACCAGTACGAACAAGGCCAAAGAGAGGAAATCCGACGTCGATTGTCAGGGCTACATTTCCGATGACAACCTTCTCTCCAACCTGTCCTTCAATTCCATAGACGAGGACGAGGTCGCTCGTACCTCCGTGTTGAGGAGTTCCTCCAGGAATTGGATCGTAGGTCTGGAAAGCAGAGATGTTTTCTTCATGCAGAAGAGAAGTTACTCCGAGGTGGATACGGTAGAGCTCGACCTTTCCACGAACTTCATTCCACACGATGAAGTAATTGTCGGCGTCGGTCCAATCTATCGCCAACACCTGATTCGGAACCCGCGTGTTGATTGAGTTGGCGGGACCACAGAATCGAAGTCGAGGGGTGCCTGCATTGCGTTCGAAGAAGAGATACGCTCCCGTTCGTCTGGGGCCGTTCTCCATTCCAAATACGGCTCCAGGTTCTCCGTTGGTGATGGTCATCGGCTTGACGACTGCCATCGCCATGGCACTCCGGAACCCTCCAGAACTAGAGTCGATGCTTGTGAAGTAGACCGATTTCTGAAGCCCTGAAATTGTCTTGGTAATCTCGATGCCGTCAACGACTTCTAAGATGGTCGGAGGCGTTTGAGGATCCACGGACCCAAATAGAACTGAGGAGAGCTCGGTTCTTGCCATCACCTCATCGAAAGGCTGTGTCCCACTGGCCCTGGTCTTGGCGTAGCCAATGGTGACTTGGATGAGATCTGGAACTACAAAGGTATCCGTATCTCTCACCGAGAAACGAATAGGCGCAGTCAGTCCAGTGCTAAGCTCATCTGGAGGCGGGGCCAGGTTGACGATGAATGGCGGTAGGGGCATAGAGTCTTCCGAGCTAACGGAGCCACAAAGCTATGCTGTTCAAAGAAATGAATCCAGAAGATGTGTGGAAGCAGCTCGAGGGTCACGAGAACGTCGTGGCTAAAGAGACGAAGAAGCTGGAGGAGTACTTTGCGAAACTCAGTTGCAAACGTTGTAGTGGATCTTGTCGCCCGATTCTGAACAACGTATCCTTGTTTCGCGAGAATGGGATCCTTCCGGACTATCTTGCCGAATGCAATGACTGCGGGACTGTCTTCACTCCTTACACACAGATTGAAGTGAGTGGACCTACGAAAGACCCACTCACCGAAGACTAGAGACGAATCAAGAAGACCTGCTCTCCATCTGGGCGAGGATCGTCCTTGGAAGTATCCGGTCCAGCAATAAAGTAAGTCTGTTTGAAATTGCCCTGGAACGTCGGCAGGTTTGTACCTCCAATGACGTCAGTGGATTGGGTGCCTCGGATACGACGATCCGAACCGTGAGTCAACACAATGAGGTTGATGGGTTGCTTAACCTTTATAACGGAGTGACGATGGATGATTTTGGAAATCTCATCAGCCGAGAGCTCGTTCAAGTCCGGATCTATATTGTTGATATAGTCGATCAAGTCATCGGCTACGGTCGCTTCGTTATCTCCACCCGTGTAGGTAGCGTCTAAAAACACATAGCTGGGCAGGAAATGCCGAACCAGAATGTTGGCGCATACGACCCTATCCAATGGTGAATCGAAGAACTGCTGGATATTCGCGATCAGAGGGGCGTTGTCGTAGTTGATTTGAACGCTCTGACCCGACAACTTGACTTCGTTATCGAGATCCGGAGTCGAACCCACGGGGAGAATAGCGCTCGGAAGAACGATGCTGACCTGCTCCTGCATCGAGAAAGCGTGCAGCTCGTTCTCTACTGACAAGGTGTACCCAGCAACGCTGAATCGACCATCGAGCTTCAGTCCAATGTCTTCTCCGATGTTGAGCTCTTCATTCGTTCCGATGCCGATGACCGCCAGGTCAACGTAGTACAGAGCTCCCTGACGATTCTCCGCCATCTGCGTCGATGAAATACGAATGATTCCATCTCGGATGATTCGGTACGGATTTTTGTGTCCAAAGTTGGTGTTCCCGGCGACAGGAGAGATCGACATGTCGATCTGCTCTTCGCTCGAGGATAGAATGGGATTGATAGCTGACGACCACGGAATCGTGATAACGGCTTGGATGGCGATTTCATCGTAGAGACGTCCACGAACGTACTTGGTAGAGAAGGTCTTTCCTCCACCTGTAGTCTCGGAAGGAACATCCGGGGCTGAGTGCCGAACCCAGCGAATTTCAGACTCTTCCGCAAAGTTTGCGGAACGATCGAGCTCCACATATAGGTATCCATCTCGAGGTCCTCCGACCTGTGTTCCAGGAGCAACGATCTCGAAGGTACCTAGATAGGCCGTATCCTCCCCTGCATCCAAGATACTGGGCGAGTTGGCAGCATAGAGAGAAATTCGCTGACCTGCTGAGAATCCAGAGAATCCAGTTCCAAAGATTCGTTTAGACCCAGCCTCGGCAACCGCTCCAAGATATCCGCCTCCGATTTGAGAAGGGGAATCGGTATAGCGAAGACGAGTAAGGCCAGTAGCTGTAGAAGCCAGGACTGTAAACTTCTCACGGGGCGTATCATTCAATTTTGAACGAAGAACTAGTTCGTCTCCACTGGCAATAGGATCAATGTCTACAATGAACGGAGCATCTCCGTTGATGTCAGCAATGACGTCCGCGATAGCGTTAAATGGTCCAGCACCGAACGTGTGCGTTAGCGTGCCTAGGACACCCGAAGCATTTGAGTACTCGATCACCAGATCAAGACCGGTTAAGGTCATAGGAAACGCGTTACCCACTGTCGCCAAAACAGCGTTCACCTGGCTCTTGAAGTCTCTGTTTGTGGTGGTCGGATAGACTTCCGTCGAGTGTGTCAGCGTGCGGTCGATTTTGAATTGTACTGACGGAGGATCGGCAGCGAAGTCTGTAGCCACAACCTCGGTGATGACGTAGGCCCCAGTATCTGGACCGCTATCGATGAAGAACAGCTGACCGGCCTCGATATCCTTCTGGTTGTCAGGAAGATCGGAGGTCACTCCTCCGGAGAAGATAGCGGTGACAAGGTTCTGTCCAGCAACCGTAACGAAGAGCCAGCTCGAGGACATGTTGACTCGAGATGGGAGATCGTTAATTGCCTTATGGAACTCGACGATGTCATCGTCTCTAACGCCACGCTGAGCAAAAGAAGATCCAGAAGTCAGGAACCCCCTAGTCGTATCAGTCTGATTCAGAGCCAAGTCTCTGTTCCACTGCGTCGGCGGAGTGGCTTGAATGGACTCAGGGAAGATCTGTGCCGACTCCAATCCAGGAGCAAGTCGATAGCGAAGTGCTTCGTTATCGATGGCTTGGAATAAGGTGGGATCATCTCCAAAGTAGAACTCCGCGGTAACCGGTTCCTGAAACAGAACTCGGAAGGTTCCATTCGCAGAAGGACCGATTTCGTATCCTGAAGTGGATAGGTCGAGAAGTAGGCGTTCCGCCTGATCAGCACTGAATGAGAAGCCGAGAGACGTCAGCGTGGTAACCAATTTGCCGACGAGGTTGGTAACCCAGAAAGTGCTGAGGAAGAATCGAGTGGCGTCTTCTATACCAGCGGCGATCTCAACAGCTGTGAGTGCCGGAGTTGCACCAACAGTGGCGATGTAGTCGATAACCGTTTTCAACGGATCGACAGGGAGCTCTTGATCCAGTTGAATCAGCGCGATTCTCTGGTGACCTCTCTCGGCCGATGTCTTACCCCACATCTCGAGGACGCGGATGTCCTTGATGGTGTAGTTACCTTTGTTGGGGCCATCAAGAAGAACTAGGGAATCACCTATCTTGGATTCGGCTATGTCGGAGGTACGATGCTCGCCGTCGGTCACAGGGACTGTGAAGGTGGTATCTTCTCTCGTTGTGAGAGCAAGAAGAGTGTCTCGCTTTCCGTTGTAGAGAAACGGAGGTAGGTTGATTTCCGTCTCATCGATGGGAACGTCTGGAGGACCTTCGGAGACAGCTGTTCGAACACGACCATCGGCGATCTCTAGACCAAGGCTGTAACGAGCATCAGAACTGCCGCTTATCGTATTGGCGAACACCTGGGCCAATGAGCTTCCAGTGGCTCCCCACTGTGTCAGCGCATCCGGGAATACGATGAGCTGCTTGTCGAGAACACGGACCTTCTTACCAGCACCTTCGAGATCGCAGGTCGAACGAATGTCAACGGCATCGCCATAGGGAATGGTGATACCGGTGCCTTGGTTCGTGGAATCCAGGAGCTCGAGAGAGCGGATACGTACCAAAGGGAACTCAAGCCCAGCTGACGAGGTGAAAACCTCGTAGCGTTGGTTAGAAGTGGTAGCGGGTGCCGCACGATCGACAATCGGGCCTTGACCACCTAGGACTAGATCGAAGTCCTTGATGGTGTAATCGCCAGCGTTCAAGCCATCAAGAATACGGAGTGTGTCTCCGACAACGACACCGAAAGACTGAAGGTTAACCGTCGTTAAACGGAAGAGAGTAGAACCGACAGTGGTTTGAAGATCAGATACCGGACCTGGTTGAAATGGAACCTTGGGAACTTTGGGTTCCACAAGATCAACAGTCATATTTCGGATGATGCGAGCTCGAAGTCCGGTCTCCCCGACGTCGAAAATGGCATCGACACGTAGCTCGGTATTCAAGTCCGGAGAACCTACGGATAGGACGCGATATGATCCCGCAGACGTCCCAGATTCGATAACAAGAACATCCTTGTCGGTGACCCCCGCAGCCACAAAGTCGGTTGTCGACGACACCTTATTGGTGCTGACGATAACTGCCAGATCCAAGAGAGCGAGAAGAGGAGCTCCGTCGGTGAGGTTAGGAATTACTCCTACTTGAACAGAGTCGGCCGATGGGCGAACGAAGACGTCACTATGTCCACCAAGGTGAACCGAATCCTCCGCCACTGTGATGTTAGCTGCGATCCCCCCAGGGATTCCAGAGATCGTGATGAATCCGGGCTTGAAGACGGAGACAACGGCCCCACTACCCACCGTCCCGATCAAGGTATCAAGGGTACGGTCGAGAATCAGAACGTACTTCTCGGTGGCTAGACCAACGTCATCGGAGATGATCTCTTCAACGATGGCTTCGTAGGCAGTGCGGTTCGAGTCACTGGCGAACGCTAGGATCAGTCGGATCTTGTCTCCGGGTTGAATCGTGATGTCATTGTCCGGACCATCATCCTTGTAGAGGATGGAGCTGATGAATACCCAGCTACCGAAGAAAGAACAAGATGCCGTGATGTGAAGAAAACCTTCCCCTGTACCTCGGAGGACGTCGCGATCCATTCCGGTTTCACCAGCACCTACAACCTGAAGAGCTCGAACACTTGAGCCAAAGGAGTCAGGAACGCGTGTATTGACTCCACGCTTGGTGACCAGAGACTTCTCGGTCAACGTCTGTGGAATGCGTCCAAGATACTCTTCGTTGGTTTCACGAGGCAGGCCGGAGGTGAATGGTGTCTTGTTGGTAATTCTGATGACACCATCGACACCATCGATGGAGATCAGCGAGTCCGCGTCGATGTTGAACTCGGAGCCAGCTGTTTCTGCCCGAATGGTGATATCTACGAAGTAGAGATCCCCTTCTCGGTTGAACAACATTTGCTGGGAGTTGATGAACGTATTATCCGTCGGGAAGAAGGCCAGGCCGTTCTTGGCCGTGATCTGACGTTCTGTGGTGATTCGAGCTGTCGTAGGCGCAGAGAAGTAGAGCCGAGCAGAGCCGCTAGAGAAATCTCCATCCTCACGGTCCTCGAAGAAGTTTGCTCCTAGAGCATCAGCCTCGTCATCTGCCATGAGTGTGGCGTTGGCCACCGAGAGATTGATACGACTAGCCTCGATCTGACGTTTGAATGGCTCGAGGATGAGCTGGAGTGGCTTGGTGAAGACGTCTTCCAGAACGCCTGCGCCGTCTGCTGCCAGTGCCGGGAAGTCTTGGATGAGGCGATCTTTGAGGAAGGCAGCTACGTCGACACTGAAGGGGTCTTCACCCAGTCGAGCAATGAGCGGATCGATGACCGTCTGCTGAGCATTCGAATTTGCCGATAGGTCGATAGTGGGATCGAACGCCGTGAGGCGACTCTCCATGAAGCTTCGAATGTCATCCTCGAAAGCCATGAGCTTCTCCTACTAAAACGTCAAGTTGGCCACAGCCTCACGACCGGAAACCGCTCCGATAGAGATTCGTGCTGCAAGGGATGTGGTGCTGGGATTGAACCCTACGGCCTGAGTATCTGCTCGGAGGAGCCTCTCGTCCGAAGGAATACGGGAAATCTTGTTCTGTCGAGCAAGAATCTGGTCTCTCGTTTGGTTGACTGCCGAAACAAGAGATGCCGACAAAGAAGTGGAATCGTTCTTCGAAACAACTCGCCCAAGCAATCCCAGAACCCCACCGCCTTCTGTAGGGTTGAAGATGTCGGAACCAGGATTTTGGATGAGGATCTTCACGAAGTATTGCACCAACTTCTCGAGTCCTTGCAATCTAGAGAACGTCTTACCTGCGTCGAAGTGAAGGATGCTTGTGCGATCTGCCGATGGTTTGGTCGCCAAAACAGTCACGCTCTTCAACTGGGAGTTGACTTGGCTATCAGGGACCTGAGCAATGAGTCGATTGTTGGAGAGGATCATGAACTCCGGGGCATCGATGTCATTGATCAAGACCTCACTCGCTTGGGTGAGAAGATTTCCCTCGATACTGAGAGACAACGGGGAGAAATTGGGAACGAAGGTCACCCTGTTCACAGGAAGGATGTCCTTGATGGTGATGACCTTGATATCGATCATTTGGTCTCCGGCTCCGGATCTGCCTTCTCCGCCATCGTCCGTGCTTGTGTCAGGACGGATTTGAATGCTGTTTGGAGACTCTCAAGTGCCTCGAGTTTGGTAGGCCGAATATCTAGAACCTTGCCGGAGGCGCTTCTGATTTCACGGCCCTTGCCCTTGATGCTCTGCTTGGCGAATTCGAGGTAGTGGTCAAACGTATAGCCGGCGATCGTTCGATTGAATTCCTGGCTACGTACGAAGGTGTACGTATCAGCAATGACTCTACGGACGCGTTCAACCTCGAGCTTGTCCTGCCCGTCTTGTACCTGTTCGCCTGGTAGAAGGTTGCCCATTTAGAGGTCACTCACGAGTGTGCCAGAACTATCGAGCTCCGAACCATCCAACACATTCGAATCCGGGTTCGTTCCTCTCGGGTTCTGGTCGTCATCGATATCTACTTCCAGAGTGGAAACCGGTAGATCCTGTATTGCCACGGTCTCTATGGCTGTGAGAAGACGGTTCGATTTGGATGCATTGGCGCTAGTCAGCGAGAAGAACACAGAGAATTGGCCCGACGATAGCAGTTCTTGAGCTCGATCTAGTCCTCGTTCTTCTAGCGATGAAATAACCTGTGTCGCAACCGAGCCGAATTGTGAACGATCTGTTCGAACAACGATGGTTTGGAGAAAATCCAGCAGGCTTTCCAGCCTTGTCTGGACATCCTCCAGAACTCTACGAGCGTCCCCAATCTGAGCCTTCGTCGGCTTTGAGATAATGGGAGACAAGATTCTTTGGACCTTCTCCACATCTTCGTCGAAGGTACCTACGTATGGAGTGAGATCCCTCACCAGCGTCTGTGCCGCCGCAACAACGGGAGAGATGACAGTTGAAGAGAGGGTCCGTCTAGGTAGAACAATTCCAGGACCGAAGAAGATTTGAGTGCCTTGGATGTCTATGATGGGCTGATTGTTGAGTGTTCGAACCGAAGAACCTGAAATCGATGGAGCTTCCGCTGAAGTCACAACGCTTCCAATGAACACTCCCAAATTCTCTGGAACTTGAACCGTTTCACCATCTACCAGCTCGAGATAACTAGGCTGGGCTTCCGTAGTTCCGGTAAAGCCGAACGAGTTTTGTACTGATGATGCGGCCCCATCATCGAAGAACAAGGAACTCACATCCGAATTGACGAGCTCGGATGTGATTCGAACAGCATCTCCTTCAACAGAAACAACACCCGATGGAAGTTGGTTTCGGATCGCTGCCGCCAAGCTCTCGGCATTGAATTGGTTAACTGGAAGGCTGGTTTGGTTGTCGATGAATCCAAGGAGAAGATGTGCTGAAGGATCTGTTAGGAGCGATGGAACTCCAGAAGACTCTGTTCGAACAACAATAGAAGTCACCAATGCTGATCCGAAGATCAAGAAGCCGAAGGTTCCAGGATTCTGGATGCAGTCACCGTGGACTCCCAATCCTCCATCAATATCGGAAATCAGGGTCGCAATAGGGACGGCCGGTCCAGTCGTGAGAGCGATTTGGAACTCAGTCGTCGCAGAACCTGTGAAGTGAAGATATAGATGGCTGTTAACTGGAATGTTGAGAGTAGCGGTCAGCTCTTCGCTAGAGACGTAGGCTCTACCACTAGCCCCAGCTCCCGGAATCTCAAAGCTGAAAGGCTGAGGAGAAGGGGCCAGAGGATCCATGGTTCCAACGAAGTTCCAGGGAGTAGCCCCAAGAGTCCATGGCCCGTCCGTACTGAGAGCTGTAGCTTTTACATCTTCAGGACGAGTGTTGATACTTGTGTTTGCTGGGATGACATCCGTCTGAAGTGTTGGATCGAACAAGTCTCCAGTGTTCGAAATAGCTGATAGTGAAGCGGCTCCAGACAAGAGCTCGATAGCTGCGGTTGTTTTGGAGATGGAACCTGCCTGAATACGCGAACGGACGCGAGTCAGAGATGCTCGAACCCTTGTGAGAGTAAGCGCCGAAACTAGGTTCGTCAGATTCACCGATCTGAAGTCATCAATGGATTTCTGAAGAGCAGATAACAAAGAAATCATGATGCCGTGGGCGGCAGAGAACTGTGAAAGGATGCTGAAGATGTCCTCTCGAGCCTCGTCACCCGTACGCTCCAGAGTCTTTGTTCCGTTCCTCTTTAGGGTTGGAGCCAACTGTTTATCGAGGAATCTCTCGATGGCTTCTTGGTAGCGTCCGAATGCCTGAAGTTCGACATCTATGCGCCCAATCCGATCGAGCTCGACTAAGGCGGTCTGCGCCTCAATAAGATCGCTCGTGTCGGTAATAGCGATGTCCCGGTTCTCGACATCCCTCAAAGCAGTCAAGATGAACTCGACCACATCCAAGTCCGCCCGAACAACCTGTTGGAAGGAGTTCTTGGCACTCATCACGATCGTCAAGGCTGCCTGCGGATAAAGCAGGAATGCCATCGCAATCGTTTCGAGAACTGCGGTGATCTCGTCAGCAGTGTTCGCTTGGTTATCAGCTTGAGGCGTGACGCTTTGACGCTGAAGAAACTTGCCGACAGCTTGCTGTGTATCTACGTCATCGACGGTAGCCATTGGACGGGCCCTCTTTGAGCAACGTTACCGGATCTCGGTCCCTGTGCTCAATCTTCCTGACCTCATCCTTGGTCATAGAGAGGGCTCGTTTTCGAACCATGGCTGGCTGCCACCCTGCCGCTTCACATACTGCAAAGAAACCGGTCTCTTCTCCAAAGAGCCAGGCCGACACCTTCTTGAACTCGCGTTTTCCTTTGAAGTTCTTGGCCTCTCTGAAGTTCGCGTAGTCGCAGATTGCCTTGACGAGAACTCGGGCCCAGAGAGCTTGGATGGGCCAGAAATGCTCAGCATTGTAGGACGGCATGGGCTTGTGAATGATGTCCTCCATCAGGTCACCGTCACTACAAGGGTCTGGGTCACGAAAGCGGGGAGAGGATCGTAGGTGATGTACTGGTCGCTCACAATCCTCTCGATGGTGATGTTCACAACTCCTGCGGCTTTGGGCGTGATACACACCTTGTCTACCTGAAACACAACATCGGCGATGTCTTCATCGGAAGAAATCGCTTTGACGTTTGTGAAGGTAGGCGGAACTGGACGCCTTCCGTCGAGGTTCACCGAGCCATCTGAGTAAGTGATCTCGCATTCAATCGAATCATCTGGCTCATCTCCTGCGGTGAGCGCCAAAACCAGAGACTCGAACTCTGCGTTTACGGGGACTGGAAATAGGAAGTCCGTAAGAGAGATGGCAGGAAGGTCCGGTACGATGCCGTAGACCATCGCTGGCTCGATTCGGAAGAGATCGTTGAGCTGTGGGAAGTACACCCTATAGCGCATCTTCCTCAGCAAATCGAACTCGTAGTAGCCGTTGTTATCTGGGCGTACTTCGACGATGTCTTGAGGAGCTATGACAATTCCTTCGAGGATTGCGAGCTCGGGACACATTCCGAGATTGAGTCGGATGTCCTTGCTTCCTGTTCCATTAGCTCCGCGAATTGTTCCCGAGATCCGGCATAGCATCGGGTCGACGCTCTCCGGTTGAGAGGTGATATGGGCAATCACCTTGAACGTGTTTGGAGGATCATCTGTATCGGCAGCATTAACGGTGATCCGTTGAGGCATTCCAGAATTAGGAGACACGCTGAGCTTAAAGAAGAGCAGGTCATAGTCTGCGTCTGGAAAATCAAAAACAACTTCCCCATCCACGTTAGTAGTACCCGAGGTAACAAAGACACCCACGGTCGAGAACACCCGAACAATGACCCCGCTGATCAGTACAGGGACAATGTCATCACTCTCGAGGATGATGGTTGTCATCGTCATATTAGATGGTCACCTTGATTGGACGTGGCGGGATTTGGACGATATCGAATGGATCTGGAGTCGTTCCGGTGATCGTGAAGATATCGAAGGTAGTTACCAAGGGATCGACTGGGGCCACAAACTCACGCATGAATGAGGTGCCCTCTATAGCTACTCGGTAGGTTACTCCTCGCACCAAATTCGCTTCCAGGAAACCCGCGTTATCCGTTAGGACCTCAGCACGGGAATCAAATCCAGGGATGACGTTGTATGATGTTGTGGCAACAGCTAGGCGGGTCATCGGGATGAAGACGAACCGTCTTCCACGAACCGGTTCTCCAATTCCATTTGCTAGATACGCGGTGGCCTTAACGAGTTGTCCGGAGGGGACTACTGTCTCAACATTTCCTTGTCGAGGAGTAGAGAAGGAGCTCGTTAGAAAGGATTCGCTAGAGGAGTATCTGGTTTTGTACCAAAAAGAGTCATCCCCATCCTTGTCCAAGAACCTGTAGAAGGTTGTCGGATCCACGATGCGGGGTCTGCGTTCCTTACCGTTGACCTTGGTTGTGCTCAACCCAAGAGCAGTTGCCGCTGCTCCGGCGGTTACCATGATAACCGAAGCCGTTCCTGTTGTAGTTGAGGTCAAACGAAGTCGGTTGGTATCGGTTGGGACCTCAGATGCCAGATCGGGAACTACTTCGTTGATTTGATCAATGATGTCTTGAAGAGGAAGAGGATCCGTCCCTTCAAAGGTAATCTCCACGGCCTCGTCATCTAAATCGAGATTTAGAGTGAGGGTCAGTCCATCCAAAGTAAATGGACCGTCATCAGACCCATCCACAATAGCCGAAGTTGGTTCGTCGAGATTTGTGATCTCAGTATAGGTCCCACCAATACCTGCAATTGAGCGATGAACCTCAATTCTATCGAAGAGCTCGAGGACCTCATCAAGGTCACTTACTACGACATCCAATGTAACGACTGACATCGTTGTCCTTTCAGTCCTTGATCTTTGGGATTAATGGATTTGGATCTATGACCGCTGGAGTAGAAACTTTGATCGGTCGAGGAATAGATGAGGGAACAATGTGCCCGGGATCTGCTGGTTTGAATTGGATCTTAGACGGGGCCTGGACGTCCGCTGTTGGTTCCAATGATATTTGTTGAGCAACCGTAGAAACTACAGGAGCCCGCGCAACGGTCGACGCTAATGGGAAACGTCCGCCAGAAGTGAATGAAGGAGACAGGTATAGGATTACCGCTGGACCTAGATCTAAACGACCGTTAGTAACAAGACTAACGGCTGCTTGTCCAGAGAATCCAAAGCCGAGATATACCTGCATCGACATTTATAAATCCTCGACGATGGTGAACTTGGAGACAAAAGCTCCCGCATACTCAACCTCAACAAACCACGTATGCAAAAGCCCCGTTAACCCGGCAGCAATCGCATTAGTTGGAGAGTCGTAAGATCTAATCCTCGAGGATGTCATGCTACCTGAGATGTTGTAAATCTGCTGGTCAATTACCGAATTGTGGTGCAGCAGTCCCAAAAGTCTCAGGATATTGGTCTTGATAGAGTTGACTTCTATGGTCTCTGCTTCAACTCCATAGGGTCCCAGGATTGTATGTCCAGCATCTGTGAACAATTTGTAGATGACGCTCAGATAGCCGTCATCAGTAGGAACGTAAGACGCTCCATACATCCCATCCGCAATATGAGGGAGGTCGATGGTATCGATCAGGATGGCCGATGAATAAATATAGGCACGACCGAATAGGGTTGTTATTCCGTCCGAGGTGACTACTCGAAGAGGAACGGGTTCATTTGTAGTTGCGTGCATCATTTCAGACCGAGGTATTTTCCAACAGTGAGGGCTTTAGCATGTGCCCACACGTCATCGGCCGATGATCCTCCACCACTCCCCGAGCCACTTGCGCCGGCAGAGAATGTAGTGGCTAGCGTAGCGATGATAGTACGCCCAGGTCTAGTCTTCACAATGCTAGCCCCATCCTCACGATAGACGTTGCCAACGACTATCAACTCGTGGTCAGCGTCATATGGCAAGATTCTCCAGGGCGCTGATATGAAGAATGTCGGATCTAACGCAAGAGAGCCCGGCAATGGATCTCCACCAACTGCACGGATCGGGAATGCGTGTTTGGAGAGAGCATCGATTACTCTCCAATCTTCTTTTCCGTCGGAATAGATATCGCGTCTGAAATCGAGCGTGATAATACCGCTCGAAGGCGCCAGGGTCACCTGGATCTCGTACGTCGTTGGGTCGAAGGTGACCTTGGCTCCCATGAGTTTATGTAGTGTAGTTTCTATCGAAACGCTGGGAAACTGGAATAGATGAATCGGCAGTAACAGAAAACGCCAAGATATCAAGGTGCTCGTATGTGACCTTATGGATGCGGATATCGATGCTAGATCCGTTGGCGACCGAGAATGTAAACGATCGATTGCCCGAGGTACCGTCAGTCGCATCCTCGGTACCTGCGAGCTCGGTGGTTGTTCCTGCCGTGTACACACGCACCTCGGTGTTGTCCTGAAGTCCGGTCAGAGTCACTGAGCGGTTGTTGTTGACCGTCGTGGTGTTCGCCGCAGCATTGGCATTTCGGATGCTCGGTGTGTCACCTCCGCCGGTCACATTGATCGTGATCGCGCCGCCTGAGTTGTTGTAGACCGCGGCGGTCGGCGAATAGATGTGGTGGGTGTCCGAACCCGTCGATGTCAGAGCTATCCGGCTGGTGTCCGCAATAGCATTGGCCGCTGTCGTGTAGAAAGCGAGTGTGGTTGTGCTAACGGCACGAACGAAGTATGTCGTTCCGTCTGTGAGACCAACTGCCGCCGAACCACCCATCTTCTGGTAGGTGATTGGGTCACCATTGACATAACCGTGTGCAGTGTCTGTGGTGACGACGTCAGTGCCAGCATCAACATCGGTCGTTGTGTGAAATGTTTGGATGGATGGCCCAAAGCCAGTGAATGTATTAGCATCAAAGCTGTAGGTGCCAGCGGTGGTGATCTCGATTCCGTGACCCGATCCTGCGACGAATGCTGACTCACTGATATCAGCTGGGTTGTCGCTCGTGATCTTCGTATTGTCGAAGGTGCAACCGATCAGCGCAGCATTGTTCTGCGTGAACGTACCGCAGTCGATAAATGTCATGCTGGAAAGAGAGACAGTCGAACGCAATGTAACAACGCCATTGACTACGGTGGCGCCCGAGAAATCGATGATTGCGTCTACGTCATGCGACGAATTGAATCGCCAATAGAAGGGACTCGGAGATGTGAATAGACAGTTTGTGAATCTAATCGTATCGACATCACCACCGCCACGATCCTGTCCATGAAATTCGACGCCTAGCTTTCCATTAGACACATGAAAATCGACGTAGTCGATCTCGTCGGCCTGACGTGGCCATTGGAATGTGTTGAGATCACACAGTACGTGTGTTGGATCGGTGCCACCGAACTTGAGAGAGGTCCATACTGTGGCACCAGCTCCCGCTTGCTGTAACAGCGGCAGGATTCCACAACCATTGTTGACCACGAATACTACATCATCGAATCCGAACGGGTTCGCCTCGGTGCCGCCAGCCAACTCGCAGACGTCGAGCAGATATAGTTCATTCCAGCCGACCGACGGGGCACCATAGAACCCTGCGCTGCCGAACGCGAACTCCTGCGCGGACGCCATGTTTGGAGTTCCGGTCGTCGCATAGATCGTGTCAGTGTTCCCGACCTCGATCGCATAATTGTTGCGTGCATCGGGGCGCTCGGTCTTCGAGAACTGCCCGCCAACTACCCACGCTCTCCAGTTGGCAGTCGTTGACCCGACGATGATGTATTTACCGCCCTGCGATGGCTTACCGGTGTCGACGTAATCGCGAGGTCCAGTGTTGCGGTACGTGCCGAATATAACACCGAGCTTGGAAGTTAAATCCACAGCAGAGGTCAGCGGTAGCTCCGTGTGATTCAAGTTTGTAGTTGATGAAACACCTGCATTGTTGGCCGACCCTCGGAATGGATTGATACCTGAGTCAGCGGTCGATGCGACGGTCACACCACTAACAGTCTTGCCTGCTACTGACGTGATTGCGATTGACGCCGCAGCACGATACGTGCCTTTGTCGACGGTACCGGTAGTCCCATTCAGCGGAGTGATCTGCGTCGCCGGCACCTTAGAGAGCGGGATGTATGCGTCTTTCTCGGTGCCACCATCTCGGATCGCGATAATGAAACCGCGAGTGTCGTCGGCAGCACCTGACCAGTGATCGGGGGCCGTGATGGCAGCAGCAGTCACCTGCTGCGTATACGAAACGCATAGTGAGTTTGCTGCTGCGTCACCGGCGAATAGGTTGATCCACGGGGGCAACGCACTAGCGCCCATGCCAGTATCCGTCGACAGGCCATGTAGAATGAGACAGTTGTTATGCCCTGGAGTAATCCCAACACCGGCAAGTGGGAGTGTCGAATCATCCGCACCGCTCTTGGCGCTGCCAGAAACTGCGTCTGCTTCAGTAGTACCGTTGCAATCCTGAACCGCGATTACGACTCCGCAACACGTCTCGAGAGTCAGCGTGAAGGTAACCGTCTCAGAACTGCTGGCCGCTCGCTTTGTGTAAACACCACCGGCAGCTCCAGCACTAGTTTGGGTCTGCTGCGCAGTCCATCCACTTGGAGTAACGAAGTTTAACGCGCTGTCTTTGTTTACAAACGCGACAAGGAGATCACCCGTCTCATGTTCGGGCATTTCACAGACCATCGATGCAGTCGTGGTCGTGTTGATGGTGATCGCATAGTCGCGGATCTTGGCCATTTAGTCACCAACCAGAAATACTACCTCTTGTCCGTTATGCTCCTCCAGTCGAACTACGACAATCTCAGACTGGTTGCTGGACGTCTCGACCTTGACCGACGCGTCGCCGCCAGTGATTGCTCGCAGTTCCTGGAGCTTCGCGATGAGTGTGTCGATGGTGTGCATGGCTTATGCGTTCGCGTAGTTACGCTCGAGGGACGATACCAGCGAGAATGAAAGACCGGTTGCTCGAGTGATCGTGCCTGTAGTTTCTACGAACTGAGCTGTATCAAGACCGATGGCGCGAAGTACGATTGCTGCATTTGTTGCGGCGGTCCGCCCACCCTGCACATTGTTGTCGTAATCGAAGTCGAATGATGCGGATGCTCCACTGATCGTGCCTTGAATCGGAGATCCTGCGTTGTTGTTGACAACAATGGCCTGCGGAGAGTTGATTGGATTTTTATCGACCGTACCAGAAAAGGATGACTG
>Ga0207952_1000576_pt1 | contig 25977 bp, 27 predicted proteins | sample SubbioR12Aug_8Ca_FD_184831 | JGI IMG/M metagenome (GOLD analysis project Ga0207952, IMG submission 184831) | Serpentinite rock and fluid subsurface biosphere microbial communities from McLaughlin Reserve, California, USA - CR12Aug_8Ca (SPAdes) | ecosystem: Environmental > Terrestrial > Deep...
ACCGGCGCCGTGCTCAGCCTGCTCGTGCTGGCCGTCGCCATCCGTCTGCCGCGGCGCTGGTTCGGTCCGGTCAGCTGGAGCATCCTGGCGGCCTTCGCGCATATCGGCGGGCAGCTGCTGCTCGCCCGCCTGTGGCTGGTGCCGCATAACGGCCTGTTCTATCTGGTGCCGCTTTTTTCCGCAGCGGCGCTCGGCTTCGGTATCATCAATGGCCTGATCGCCGCGCGCCTGCTCGACGCGCTGCCCGCAGCGCTGCCCGAACCCGATCCCGAACCCGAGGTGAAGAATGCCTAAAACCATCTGTCTCGCGCTCACTGGTGCTTCCGGCATGCCCTACGGGATCCGCCTGCTCGAATGCCTGCTCGAAGCCGGCTGCCGCGTGCAGTTGCTTTACTCGCAGGTGGCGCAGGTGGTGGCCCGCCAGGAGATGGGGCTGGAACTGCCGGCCAGGGCGAAAGAGGCGCAGGCGTATTTCCGCGAATCTTATGCCGCGCTGCCCGGCGAGCTTGCGGTGTACGGTCGCGAGGAGTGGTTCGCGCCGCTCGCCAGCGGCTCCAATCCGCCCGACGCCATGGTCGTTTGCCCATGCACCATGGGCACGCTGGCGGCGATTGCCCAGGGGTTGGCGAGCAATCTGCTCGAACGCGCCGCCGACGTCGTCCTCAAGGAAGGCCGCAAGCTCGTCCTGGTGCCGCGCGAGACGCCTTTTTCGGCGATCCATCTGGAAAACATGCTGCGCCTGGCGCGCGCCGGCGCGGTGATTCTGCCGCCCAACCCGGGCTTTTACCAGCATCCGAAAAGCGTCGAAGACATGGTCGATTTTGTCGTCGCCCGCATTCTCGATCAGCTCGCCGTTCCGCATGCGCTGATGACGCGCTGGGGCGCCGGGGAGGGCGACGCTTGAGCTGGCTGAACTTTCTCCGCAAGGAGCCGGCGACGCTGCCCGTCGGGCCGCAACGGCTGGACATTCCGCTATTTCCCCTGAGTGCCGTCCTGTTCCCGGGCGGCGTCCTGTCGCTCAAGGTTTTTGAGCAGCGCTACCTCGACATGGCGGCCGCCTGCATGAAGAACGGCACGCCCTTCGGCGTCTGCCTGATCGCCAGCGGCAAGGAAGTCGGCGCGGTGGCCGTGCCGCACAAGGTCGGTACGCTGGCGCATATCGGCAGCGGCGACATGGCGCAGCTCGGTATCCTGCTGCTCGAAGTACGCGGCGGACGGCGTTTCCGCATCATCGCGCAGTCGGTCGAAGCCGGCGGCCTGCTGCGCGCGCAGGTCGAGCTGCTCGATGAGCCGGTGCGCCAGGAGGTGCCGCCTGCGCAGCAGGGTCTGCTGCCCTTGCTGCAGAAAATCGCCGGCGATCTGGGCCCCGAAAAAATGCCCGAACCGCATGCCTTCGACGATGCGGCGTGGGTCGGTTACCGGCTGACCGAAATCGTTCCGGTGCAGCCGCTCGCCAAGCAGAAATTGCTGGAGCTGCAGGACCCGCTGTCGCGGCTGGAAATCCTTCATACCTACCTCGCCCAGCGCAAGCTGGTCGCCTAGTCGCGAACCGACGCGATGACTCCGGCGCGTTCTCCGCTGGTGCTGGTGGCCATCTTCTGCGCGGCCGAAACCCTGTCGATGGCCGGTTTCGCGCTGGTTCCTTCGCTGCTCCCGAAATTCACCGTGCGCTGGGGTCTGTCGGCGACGGCGGGCGGCTGGCTGGGCGGTATTTTCTTTCTCGGCTATATCCTCGCCGTGCCGCTGCTCGTCAGCCTCACCGACCGCCTCGACGCGCGCCGCGTCTATCTCGCCTGCGCCGGCTTGAGCAGCATTGCGCTGGCCGGCTTCGCCCTGTTCGCGCGCGGTTTCGAATCGGCGCTGTTCTGGTGGTGGCTGGCCGGGCTGGCATTGGCCGGCACCTACATGCCCGGCCTGAAGGCCCTGACCGACCGGCTGCCGGTCGCCGCGCAATCGCGTGGCACGGCTTTCTATACCGCCTCCTTCGGCGTCGGCGCCGGACTTTCCTATCTCTGGCTCGAGCTGGCGCAGCCCTTTTTCGCGTGGCCGGTGCTGTTCGGTGTTGCCGCGGCGTGTGCGGCGCTGGCCGTCCTGCTCGTCTGCTGGGGCGTCGCCGGCGGCGAAGTCGCGGCGCCGAGCCATGTCGTTCATGGCCGCTGGCGTAGCGTGCTGGGTGACCGGCGCATCCTCGCCTATTGCGGCGCCTACTTCGGGCATAACTGGGAGCTCTTCGGTTTTCGCAGCTGGCTGGTCGCCTATCTGGCATGGACGCATTCCGCGACGCCGGACGCGTGGACTGCGTTGCCCGGGCTGATCGCCGCGCTCGCCACCTTTCTCGCCGTGCCGGCCAGCATCCTCGGCAACGAGGGCGCGCAGCGCTGGGGGCGGCAGCGCTGGCTGCTCTGGGCGATGCCGTTGTCGGGCGGGCTGGCCTTGCTGGTCGCGCTGGCCGGCGGTCAGCCGGCCAGCCTGCTGGTGCCGCTGCTGCTGCTCTACGCCGCGAGCATGAACCTCGATTCGGCGGCGCTGACCGCCGGCCTGCTGACCGGAACGTCGCCGGAAAAACGCGGCACCGCACTGGCCCTGTATTCGGCGATCGGCTTTGCCGGCGGCTTTGTCGGCCCGGTGGCGTTCGGCATGGCGCTCGATGCCTTCGGCCGGGCCAGCCATGCCGGCTGGGCAGCGGGCTTCGTCACGCTGGCGATCGGCGTCGCTTGCGGGCGCTGGGCCATCGGCCGGAGTGGCGGCGCTCGGCGCGAAGCCGCGTAATCTCTGGCGCCATTGCTTTCCGCAGCGAGCTTTCGCACAATGCGGCGATGAGCGTCTCTCCTCCCGTTCTTGATGGCCGCCGCCAGCGCCGGCAATTGCTTGGCCTGCTCGCGCTGGCCGTCTTTGTCGTCGCGCAGCTGCTCGGCTACCAGCTCTGGCTGAGTTATCACGAGGATATCGACCGCGCCAAAACCACCACCCGCAATTACGCCACCATCTTTGAAACGCGGCTCGACGCGACGCTGCGCCGAACCGATACCGTCCTGCAGGCGCTGCTGCGCACGACGCCCGAAGTCGCGCTGGACAAGCTGGCGGTTGCCGGCTTCGCCAGCGCGGTGAACGCCGAGCTCGATTCGCGTTTGCTCAACTTCGACGAGCTGGCCGGTCTGCGCGTCTTCGACGCCGAAGGTGACCTGCTTTACGCGTCGAACCGTGCCACGACGGCGAGCACGAACGTCGCCGAGCACCGCTATTTCGCCCAGCTGCGCGACAGCCCGCAGGCCGGGCTGATTTTTTCCGAGGTGCTCACCGCGCATACCACGGGACGCCAGAGCGTCGTCGCGACGCGCGCCCTGCGCAACGGGCAGGGCGTTTTTCTCGGCGTCGTCACGGCGCTGATCGACGTCGATTATTTTCAGCAGGTTTTCCGTGCGCTCGATGTCGGAACGCAGGGCCTGGTCGCCATCCGGCGGACCGACGATTTCAGTCTGGTCGTGCGCTGGCCGCCGCTCGACAGCGAGACCAACAAGCCGCTGCCCGAGGGCAGTCCGACGCGCGTGGCGATCGACGCCGGAAAAAATGAGCTGACCGCCGAATTCGCCGGTGGGGTCGACGGGGTGACGCGCATCATGAGCATGCGCAAGCTCGATCGCTATCCCTTCTATGTGCTGGCCGCCGTGGCGCGCGAGGACGTGCTGCTCGGCTGGCGCACCCGGGCGCTGGCGGTCGGCGCTTCCGGGCTGTTGCTGCTCGGCCTGCTGGCCGGCCTGTTGTATCGCCTGTGGCGCAGCGAGCGGCGCGAGTCGCAGGTGCTGGCCGACCTCACGGCGAGCGAGCGGCATTTGCGCGCCAACGGCGAACGGCTCGAAATGTTCGAGCGCCTGGCGGAAAATTCGGGCCAGGGAATCGCCATGGCGCAGATGGACGGTAGCCTCAGCTATGTCAATCCGGCCGCGCGAAAACTGCTCGGCATGCCGTCTGCCGCAGCGAGCACGAACTATTCGTTCAAGCAGTTCTTCGCCGAGGCCGATCGGCGCCGGCTCAAGGACGAGCTGATCCCGGCCGTTCTCCGGACCGGTCAATGGACCGGCGAGGTCAGTCTGCGCAGTCTTGACGGACGGATCATTCCTGTCCTGCAGAGTCTGTTCGTGATTCGCGATGCGGCCGGTGCGCCGCAGGCGATTGCCAACGTCGTCGCCGACCTCAGCGAGCGCAAGCAGGTCGAGCAGCACACCCGTTTTCTGCTCGCTGAAATGGAAACCATCTTCAGCAACGCGCTGGTCGGCATCGTGCACCTCAAGCGGCGCCGTGTGGTTTCGTGCAATCGCCGCTTCGAGGAGCTTTTCGGCTATCAGCCCGGCGAACTGGTCGGCGAGTCGGCCGAAATTTTCTATGCTTCGCACGACACTTTCGCGCAGGTCGGCGTCGATGCCTATGCGACGGTGGCCGAGAGCCGGAGCTACGAAACCGAGCTGATGCTCAAACGCAAGGACGGCAGCGTTTTCTGGGGTGCCCTGACCGGTCGCGCCATCGACCCGCGCCGGCCGCATGAAGGCAGCATCTGGATCTACGCCGACATCTCCGAACGGGTGCAGGCCGACCGCTTGCTGCGCGAGAGCGAGGAGGCCTTCCGGCGCCTGTTCGAGGATGTGAAGGATCCGCTGCTGCTGATCAGCGATGGGCGCTTTGTCGACTGCAACGCCGCCACGCTGAAATTTCTCGGTTATGCCAGCAAGGCCGATTTCCTCAACCGGAGTCCGGCCGAAATCTCGCCGTCCTGCCAGACCGATGGGCGGGATTCCGGCGAGAAGGCCGCCGAAATGATCGCCATCGCCCAGCAGGCCGGCTACCATCGTTTCGAGTGGCTGCATCTGCGGGCCGACGGTTCGACGGTACCGGTCGAGGTGACGCTGACACCGATCACCCTGCGCGGCGAAGTGATCCTGCATACCATGTGGCGCGACATCAGCGAGCGGCAGCTGAGCGAGAGGCGCCTGCGCCTGCTCGCCGGCGTTTTCGAGCACAGCGCCGAAGCGATCATGATCAGCAGCCGCGACAATCGCATCCTTGAGGTCAATCAGTCGTTCACACGCCTCACCGGCTACAGCGCCGACGACGTGCGCGGGCAGAACCCGCGCCTGCTCGCCTCGGGGCGCACGCCGCCGGCGGAGTTTCAGCGCATGTGGCAATCGATCCGCGACAGCGGCAGCTGGCAGGGCGAGATCTGGGACCGGCGCAAGGACGGCAGCCTTTATCCGAAATGGCTGTCGATCTCGACCATGCGCAGCGCGACGGGCGAGATCGACTATTACCTCGGCAGCTTCACCGATATTTCCGAGCGCAAGGCGGCCGAAGAGAAGATCAACCATCTGGCGCATTTCGACGCCCTGACCGATCTGCCCAACCGCGCCAACCTGCAGGGCCGGCTGGAACAGGCGCTGGCTTCGGCGCGGCGCGACGGGGGCAGCCCGGTGGCCGTGATGTTCCTCGACCTGGACCGATTCAAGAACATCAACGATACGCTCGGCCACCATGTCGGCGACGTCCTGCTCCTCGAAGTGGCGCGGCGGCTGGCCTCCAGCGTGCGCGAAAGCGACGTCGTGGCGCGCCTCGGCGGCGACGAGTTCGTCGTGCTGCTGACCGGCATCGACGGCGCCGGCGCGGCGCGCGTCGCGGACAAGATTCTTCAGGTGCTGGCGCAGTCCTACTGGATCGAAGGGCACCAGCTGTATTCGACGAGCAGCATCGGCGTTGCCGTTTTCCCCGACGACGGCGACAGTGTCGAAGCGCTGATGCAGAACGCCGACGTGGCGATGTATCACGCCAAAGCGGCGGGGCGAAACAATATCCAGTTCTTCACCGCGAGCCTCAACGAGGCGGCCAGAGACCGGCGCGAACTGGAAAACGACCTGCACCTGGCCCTGCGGCGACAGGAATTCGTCCTCTACTACCAGCCGCAGGTCAGCGGCGAGGGTCGGGTGGTCGGTGCCGAGGCCCTGCTGCGCTGGCGGCACCCGACGCACGGCCTGGTCTCACCGCTCAAATTCATTCCGATGGCCGAAGACACCGGGCTGATCCTGCCGATCGGGCAATGGGTGCTGGAAACCGCCTGTGCCCAGCTCAAGGCTTGGTCGGCCGAGGCGCGAACCCGTGCGCTGCAGTTGGCGGTCAACGTCAGCCCGCGGCAGTTCCGCCAGGCCGATTTCGTCGGACAGGTGCAGGCGCTTCTGCTGCGCAGCGAGATCGATCCGACTCGCCTGAAGCTCGAGCTGACCGAGAGTCTGGTGCTCGACAACGTGACCGATACGATCGAGAAAATGAACGCCATCAAGCTGCTCGGCGTGAAGTTCTCGATGGACGATTTCGGCACCGGCTATTCGTCGCTCTCCTACCTGACGCGCCTGCCGCTCGATCAGCTGAAGATCGACCGCTCTTTCGTCAGCCAGCTGCCCGGCAACAAGAGCGACGCGATCATCGCGCAAACCATTGTCACCATGGGGCGCAGCCTCGGCCTCGACGTCATTGCCGAAGGTGTTGAAACCGAGGCGCAGCATGTTTTTCTTGAAGGCCACGGCTGCCACGCCTATCAGGGCTTCCTGTTCAGCCGGCCGCTGCCGGCGGCGGAATTCGAGCGCTTCATGCAGGGCAGCCCGCAGCTTGACGCAGAAGTTCTCTGATCGGCGTCGGTAGCGCCGCCGTTTCGACGTCCTGCAAATCCAGCCATCGCCAGCCCGGCTCCGCGGCCAGCCCGGGTGTCACTTCGACAAGGCAGCGCAGCGTCGCGATGGTCAGCCGGAAATGCGTGAAGCTGTGCCTGAGCGGCGCCAGCCCCCGCGTATCAAGGACGCGGCAGCCGTGCCGCAGGGCAAAGGTTTCAACGGCGTCAGCGTCGCCTTCGGGCAAGGCCAGCAGGCCGCCCCAGATGCCGCTCGGCGGGCGGCGTTCGAGCAGCACGCGCCGGCCGTCGGTGAGCAGCAGGACGCTGGACAGGCGTTCGGGAATCGTTTTTTTCGGCCTGGCGGTCGGCAGTTCGGCTTGCCGGCCGGTGCGCCGGGCGATGCATGTCTCGTGCATCGGGCAGGCCGCACAGAATGGCTTGCTGCGCGTGCAAAGCGTGGCGCCGAGGTCCATCAGGCCCTGCGTGTAGGCTTCGATCTGCTGCGCCGGAAGCAGCGCTTCGGCGAGCGCCCATAGTTCCTTTTCCGTTTTGCCCGCGCCGGGAAATCCCTCGATTGCGAAACAGCGCGCCAGCACCCGCTTGACGTTGCCGTCGAGGATCGCCGCACGCTGCCCGAAGGCCAGCGCGGCGATGGCGGCGGCCGTCGAGCGGCCGATCCCGGGCAGTTCGACGATCTGCGCCGGCGACTGCGGGAACGTGCCGCCGTATGCGACGACGATGACCTGCGCGCAGCGATGCAGGTTGCGCGCCCGCGCGTAGTAGCCAAGACCGGCCCACAGTTCGAGGACGCGTTCGAGCGGCGCGGCGGCCAGCGCCTCGATGTCGGGAAAGTTTTCGAGGAAGCGCCGGTAGTAGGGGATCACCGTGCCCACCTGCGTCTGCTGCAGCATGATCTCGGACAGCCAGATGCGATAGGCGTCGCTCGTCTGTTGCCACGGCAGGTCGTGGCGACCATGCTGCTGCTGCCAGACGATCAGGCGGTCGGCGAAGTTTGGCTCGCTGCCGGATGTCCGGCGCGTCATGCCTGGACCGGCTTGACCTTGCTCGCGGCGAGTTTGGCGCGGCGGCGCGCTTCGTCGGTATCGGCGCCGTTGGCGACTGCGACACCCATGCGGCGTTTCTTGAAGCTCTCGGGCTTGCCGAACAGGCGCAGGTCGGTTTGCGGCACGGCGAGCGCTTCGGCAACGCCGGCAAAGGCGATTCCGGTGGCTTCCATGCCGCCGTAGATCACCGCCGAAGCGCCTGCTCCGCGCAGCGAGACATCGACCGGCAGGCCGAGGATGGCGCGCGCGTGCAGTTCGAACTCGGAAAAACGCTGCGTCGCCAGCGTCACCAGCCCGGTGTCGTGCGGCCGCGGGCTGACTTCCGAGAACCACACCTGGTCGCCCTTGATGAACAGCTCGACGCCGAAGATGCCGCGTCCGCCGAGGCTGTCGGTCACCGCCCGGGCGATGTCCTGCGCGCGCTGCCGGGCGGCGGCGCTCATCGCCTGCGGCTGCCACGATTCGACGTAGTCGCCGTCGACCTGCAGATGGCCGATCGGCTCGCAGAAGCTGGTTTCGACCGAAGCGCCGGCGCCGATGGCGCGCACGGTGAGCAGCGTGATTTCGTAATCGAAGTCGATGAAGCCTTCGACGATGACGCGGCTTTGCGCGACGCGCCCGCCCTGCATCGCGTAGTCCCACGCGGCGGCGACGTCCTGCGGGCCGCGCAGCAGCGACTGCCCCTTGCCCGACGACGACATGGTCGGTTTGACCAGACACGGGTAGCCGATGCCTGCGTCGATCGCCGCCTGCAGTTCGGCTTGCGTATCGGCAAAGGCGTAGGGCGAGGTCGGCAGGCCGAGTTCTTCGGCAACGAGGCGGCGGATGCCTTCGCGGTTCATCGTCAGGCGCGCGGCGCGCGCCGTCGGGATCACTTCGGCGCGCCCCTCGCGTTCGATTTCGAGCAGCGTGTCGGTGGCGATCGCCTCGATCTCGGGCACCACCAGATGCGGGCGCTCGAGTTCGATGACGGCGCGCAGCGCTGCGCCGTCGGTCATCGTCAGCACATGGCTGCGGTGCGCGACCTGCATGCCGGGGGCGTCGGCGTAGCGATCGACGGCAATCGTCTCGACACCGAGGCGTTGCAAGGCGATAATCACTTCTTTGCCAAGTTCGCCGGCGCCGAGCAGCATGACGCGCGTCGCCGTCGGACTCAATGGCGTGCCGAGTTTTTCGATGGGGTTTTGCCGGGGGCCGACGTGTGATCCTGGCATCGCTGAACTCCTGAGCTCTTTGCAGAGCGCGAATCTTAGCATGCCGCTACCCCCCGCCCAGACTCCCCGATGACCCTGACGACCACCTCAACAAGCTGCCCGGAAACGCCAAGCGCGCTCGCCGATCTGCCCTGCGAAACCTGCGATACCGGGCACGCGCTGACAGAGCAGAGCTTCGACTGCCGCGCTTTCCGCGACACGCTCGGCAGCTTCGCCACCGGCGTTACGGTGATCACCGCGCTGGCACCGAATGGTGAAAAAAGCGGCGAGCCGATCGGCCTGACCATCAGTTCCTTCAACTCGGTCTCGCTCGATCCGCCGCTGATCCTCTGGAGCCTGTCGGCCGATTCGCCGAGCCTCGCAGCCTTTCGTGCCGCAACGCATTACGCGGTCAACGTGCTGTCTGTCGATCAGCAGGAAATCTCGAACCGTTTTGCGGCGCGCGGCGGCGACCGCTTTGCCGGCGTTGCGCTGCGCCAGGGCAAACACGGCGCGCCGCTGATCGACGGCTGCTGCGCCTGGTTCGAGTGCGCCAACGAGGCGCAGCATGCCGGCGGCGATCACCTGATTTTCGTCGGCCGCGTCGAACATTTCGTGCCGGGCGAAGCCACCTCGCCGCTGATCTTTCACGCCGGCCGCTATCGCGAATTGCTGGTCGAGTTCGACGATGATGCCGACGAGCATTGAACCGCGCTCGCGTAGCGCTTAGAATGGCGGTCTCGGACACCTTTGCGGGCGTCGTATAATGGTAATACCCTAGCTTCCCAAGCTAGAGCCGTGGGTTCGATTCCCATCGCCCGCTCCAGATAAAATACCTACAGGCCTTTGGTCTGTAAGAAAAAAAGCCAACCTTCGCGGGTTGGCTTTTTTGTTGTCTGGTCGATATCTGGTTACTGGTGGATCGGGTCAGATCAAGCTGCGTCCACCGCAGCGTCGATCAGGGTGTCAGCCACCGGCTTCTGTCCGATACGTCTTAATAGCGAATCAAAAGCGTGACCATCGTCCGCAGTCAGGTGATACAAACCGCGCGCAACGAAAACTCATAATTACAGTCAGCTAATCATGGATTTCGCATGCGATTCACACTATAATTCACCATGAATTTCACGGTTAAGTTCACAGCACGGACGGAGATGATGCAATGAATAGCACAACTGCCACGCCCCTTTCTGGCCCCCTGCCCCCCGAAATTCCGCTGCCGCAAGCCCCTCTTGTCAGGGTTCTCACGCAGATCAAATTTCCGACAATCCTTTCTATTGGCACCAATGACAGCGAGGTTGCCGCATTTCAGGAAAAGATCAGGTCCGTCTATCCGATTTTGGAGCGCGAGCAGAGTTTCACTCTTGTTGTGGGCTCGCCTTCGGCACCTCCCGAGGTACGCTCAGGGGTTATCTGGAAATTTCGGGATCTGAAAAATCATTGGCAAGTCGTACTTACACCTGACTTTGTAACCCTTGAAGCGCTTAAATATTCGAGTCGGGCAGACTTTTCAGAACGTCTCGAAAACATTCTGGCTGCCGTTCAATCCACTTATGCTCCTTCAGCCGCTCTTCGTGTAGGCGTACGGTATGTTGACTGCATCAAACCCCCTTACATAGATAAAATTGAAGATCTTTTTCAAGCTGCTGTGCTTGGCATCCACAAGACAGCATTAGGAGAAGCTGCCGATGTTAATATGACAGAGTGCTTGCTTCGAGCAGAGGAAGGTCAAATTCAATGTCGCTGGGGGTTGCTCCCCGCCGGCGCAACGCACGACCCTAGCATTCCATTACCACCAGACGGTCAAAGCTGGGTGCTGGATCTTGATATGTTCTCAAGTGAACAAATGCCGTTCGACGCAGCAGATCTGTCTCAGGTTGTCAGGTCTTACGCGGGTCGGCTTTATGCAGTATTTCGCTGGATGATTAAGGATGAATTCCTTCGCACATTCGGAGGGACAACATGAATATCGACGCTTACAGAACGCAAGGAACCGGAACTGGCAGCATCGCTAAAGTGATTGGCGGTGCACTAGTTTTTGCTTCGATGCTAGGCACCCCCACGACCGGTTATGCAAATCTAACTCAGGCTAGCATCGAGCGGACTTCCGCAGCCCCGAATAACGCTGTGTTTCCGTCGAACTCGCCCGACAGCACACCCTCTACCGCCCGCAGCATTTTGGCGATTCGCCAGCTTGCAAACCTGACATGGGATGAAACGGCCAAAGTGTTTGGCGTATCTCGTCGCAGTGTTCATTTGTGGGCGAATGGCCGTCACCCATCAGGTGATCAAGAGCGGAAGCTAAACAGGGTGCTTGGCATTCTTAGTGCTCATCAGGACCTTGGCTCTTCGAAGTTGCGAGAAAAGTTGATGGCTAGCGCTAGGCCAGGAACTCTCTTTTTTGATTTGTTGTGTAACGACGAGTTTGGGGCTTTTCAGGACCTATTCTCAGCTGAGTACGATACGAGACAATACCCTCTTCCCTCACAAGCTTTTGAATCAGCGAGGCACTCACCCCCGCCCCCTCTCTTGCTACTTGACGCCTTACAGGACCGACCTGTAACAGCAGGGAATGCTTTGGCTAAGAAATCCGTTCGCCTAAAACGTCAAGTTGGCTGATGGCGACAACAGAAGAGATCGCGCTGATCAATGCCGCTATGGAAAATTGGCGGCAAGGTGATTTTTTTCTCTCCGAAGACCTCTTCTTCATTCACTTAGCGGATTTAACACGGCCGCTTACCCCTGAAGCAGACGAAGTAGCCTCCGAGCGCAGTGCAGCTGGAGATACGCTCGAAGTTGAAGGTGTTGCAAGCGCAGTTACAGGGTACGTGGTTATTACGCAAACCTGCGATATCGTCAGGGACTGTAAGGCCCGGAGTTACGTCGAGCTATCTCCGCTTGTAGAGGTCAAACCATCGACAGTTAACGAAACACGGCTTCTTCGTCGCCCAGCATTCGCATTTGTACCGGGAGCCTCCGACAAGAATCTCGTTGCCGACCTTGACAGAATTGTCACCGCCGAAAAATCCTTCCTGAGTGATTTTTATCGCACCGCCGGCTGCAAGGATGATTCAGAGCGGAGAGCTTTTGCTGATGCGCTGGCCCGCCACAGAACTCGCCCTGCTTTCCCTGATGATTTTAATGATTGCATGGGTCCCGTTCGGGATCACCTAAAGAAGATTCATCGAGGAACTGACGCAGAAGGACTGCTCATTCAGTCGGTTGGCGAAATCCGTATCTGCGCATCCCCGAACTGGGACGCCGAACAGATCAGCATCGTTGTATGGTTTATTTTGTCACCCGAGTCTGCATCGCCCTCAACCGACATTTCCCCATACATAAATAAGTGGCTTGCCTTATTCGGAGCCTCAAAACGATATGATCTCCAAGCAGTTGTATGTCGCTTAGAGGACATGAAAGCTTCAGACTACGTCGGCAGTGACCGACTTGATCTCGACCAGCTTTCTGTACGCTAGCTCGGCGCTTTAGAGAACAACTCCGTTCCCCGGCCGGTGCATACAGCACTGTCTGGTCGTCATCTGGTTATACCTTTCAACAGGTAGTCCAGTTGCCATAACGACTACCAGCCCTTGAGTTCCCCCGGCGTGATTCCCTGTTCGATCATTTCGGTCTCGATTTTGATGCGCAGCAGGAGCAGTCCGCGCAGCGTCTCGCGCGCCGTGTCGTCGTCCCCGGTTTCGTGCGCGGCGTCGATGCAGGCGTGAATTGCCGCATGATCGGCGAGATCGACGTGGCAGATCGCCGCGTAGTGGACGATTTCATGGTCGACATCGGCAAGCTCGTCGCCGTAGTTCTCGAAACCACTCACTGGATCAGCGCCCAGCGGCCATTGTTCACGGTCATCATGACGCGTGCGCGCCTTCGACCTTGGCGCCGCTGCTGCGGCTGAAATCGTTAGTGGCGACGCCCGGCAGGAGGAGCAGCAAGGCGGCGAGGGCTGGCCGTTCAAGGCAGGGCATGAAAGCTCCTGAAGCAACGGGAAAAGGGCGATTATAGCTGCGCGGGAGCGGCCTTCGGGCATGCTAAAATCCGCAGCTCAATGGAACTCATGATCAACGGCGAAGTCCGCCACTTTCCCGCCCCGCTGACCGTTGCCGCGCTGGTCGAGTCGCTCGGCCATACCGGCAAGCGTATTGCCGTCGAGCGCAACGGCGAGATCGTGCCGCGCGGCCGCCATGGCGAGGTGGCGCTGGCGGACGGCGACCGCATCGAGATCGTCGTCGCCGTTGGCGGCGGCTAGCCTGACTGCAAGGAAACACCGATGAACGCAAACACTCACAGCCTGACGATCGCCGGCAAGACCTATCGCTCGCGACTCCTGGTCGGTACCGGCAAGTACAAGGATTTCGCCGAAACGCGGGCGGCGATCGATGCTTCGGGCGCCGAAATCGTCACCGTCGCGATCCGCCGCATGAACATCGGGCAGAACGCCGGCGAGCCGAATCTGCTCGATGCGCTGCCGCCATCGCAATTCACCATCCTGCCCAATACTGCCGGCTGCTACACGGCCGACGATGCGGTACGCACGCTGCGCCTGGCGCGCGAGCTGCTCGATGGCCACGCACTGTGCAAGCTGGAGGTGCTTGGCGATCCGACCAATCTTTTCCCGAACATGCCGGAAACGCTGAAAGCCGCCGCAACGCTGGTCAAGGAAGGTTTCGAGGTGATGGTCTACTGCGCCGACGATCCGATCCAGGCGAAGATGCTCGAGGAAATCGGCTGCGTCGCCATCATGCCGCTGGCCTCGCTGATCGGTTCCGGCATGGGTATCGTCAATCCGTGGAACCTGCGTCTGATCATCGACAACGCCACGGTGCCGGTGCTCGTCGACGCCGGTGTCGGCACCGCGTCCGACGCGGCGATCGCCATGGAACTGGGTTGTGACGGCGTGCTGATGAATACGGCGATCGCCCACGCGCAGGATCCGCTGCTGATGGCCAGCGCGATGAAGAAGGCCGTCGAGGCCGGGCGCGAAGCTTTCCTCGCCGGCCGCATGCCGCGCAAGTTCTACTCGGCCGATCCCTCGTCGCCGACCAGCGGCCTGATCGGTTCGTGAACATGGACGAGCGCGCAAAAGAAAGCGTTGAAGAACGCGAGAACGTCTATATCGCCGGGCGGGCCGGGCATATCCGCAGTTTCGTGCTGCGTCAGGGGCGCGTCTCGAACGCGCAGTTGCGCTATTACGAGGGGATGATGGCCGAGATCGGCGTGCCCTACGTGGCGGCGCCGCACAACCTCGATACGGTGTTCGGCCGCAGCGCGCCGAAAATCCTCGAAATCGGTTTCGGCATGGGCGAAACCTCGGCCGCCATCGCCGCCGCCAATCCGCAGAACGATTACCTCGGCATCGAGGTGCATACGCCGGGTGTCGGCAGCCTGTGCAAGCTGGTCGCCGAAGGCGGGCTGAGCAACCAGCGCATCGTCCAGCACGACGCGGTCGATGTGCTGCGCGAAATGATCGCTCCCGGTGCGCTGTCCGGCGCGCACATCTTTTTTCCCGATCCGTGGCCGAAGGCGCGCCAGCAGAAACGCCGCCTGATCCAGCCGCCGCTCGTCGCGCTGCTCGCCAGCCGCCTCAAGCCCGGCGGTTACATTCACTGCGCCACCGACTGGGAAAACTACGCCGAGCAGATGCTCGCCGTGCTCTCGGCCGAGCCGCTGCTTGAGAACACGGCGGCCGACTACGCGCCGCGTCCCGACTACCGCCCGCTGACCAAGTTCGAGCAGCGCGGCCTGCGCCTCGGGCATGGCGTGTGGGATCTGGTGTTTCGCAGGAAGTGAATTACTGCAGGCGGAAGATGACCGGCAGGATCAGCTCGCGCGACGTCGCGCCGCTCAGTCTGCCGGTGGCGTAGGCGGCCTTGATCGCGGCGTTGTCGAGGATGGGATGGCCGCTGCTCGCGGCGATATTGACGTCGTCGATGCTGCCGTCTTCGCCCAGCGTGACGAGCAGGCGCACTTCGCCTTCGATGCCGCGCGCCACCGCCTCGGCGGGGTAGAAGACGTTCTTCGAGATTTTTTTCTGCGCGATCTGCACTTCGCGCTTGACGCTCGGCCGGGGTTTGGCGGCCGGTTTTTCCGCTGCCGGCGGAACGGTCGGCGTCAGCGCGACCTCGGGCCTTGTTTCGCTATCGAGCGTATTCTTCAGCAGCGCTTCGGCGGCCGGTGGTTCGGCGCCGGGCGGCAGGCGCAGGACGGCCTGCAGCGCCGGTGGAGACGGGGCGGCAGGCAGGCGCTTGAGTGCATCCGGGAGGAGCAGGCCGCCGTGCAGGGCAAGCGAAAGCGCGATGGCAAGGGTCAGACGGTGCGACATGAGCGCGCTATTGTGCAACAAAAGCGGGAACAGCACCTGATACGGGTGGAGGTCAGCAAGTGAAAGTCATCGTCGAGAAATTGCTGCGCAGCGCCGTCTGTTTGCTGTGGGTGATCGCCGCGTCGGCCGGGGCTGCGTCACCCGATCCCGTTGAATTCGGTTTTGCCGTCGAGCGCGGGGATCTGCGCAAGGTCACGCAGTGGTTCGACGAGGGGCTGGACCCCGAGTATCAGGCGGCGCACATCGGCACCGGCCTGATGGTCGCCGCATGGTACGGCAATGTCGAAATGATGTTCCTTTTCGTTGCGCGTGGCGCCAACCCGCGGCGCGCCAATCGCAACGGCGAGCAGCCGGTACAACTGGCCGCCTGGAACGGGCACGAAGCGGCGGTGAAGTGGCTGCTGGCGCGCGGCGGCGTATTGAACCGCGAAGGCAACAACTGGGGCGCGCTGCATTACGCGGTATTCAACGGACACAGCAAGCTGGCCAACGAGCTGATCACCAGCGGTGCCGACGTCAATGCCCGTTCGCCGAACGGATCGACGCCGCTGATGCTCGCAGCGCGCGAGGGGCGCGAGGACCTGATCAAGGTGCTGCTTGAGTCCGGCGCCGATCCGAAGGCGAAAAACGACTGGGGCGACAACGCGCTGACCATGGCCATGCGCTACGACCATTACCGGATCGGCAAGATGATTTCGACGCCGGAAGAATTTGCGATCGCCGTCAAGGCGCCGAAGGAAAGCTTCGGGGTGGCCACCCGTTCGCCCGCCGCGCCGAGCGAGATCGAGGAAATTCTGCGCCAGATGCGTGTGGCCGAGGCCGAAGGCCAGCCGATCGATGCCTTGCGCAAGCAGCTGCTGGCGGCGGTCGAGGCAATCAAGCGCAGCAGCGCTCCCGTTCCTTCCGCGCGCAACGCCCGGCGACCGATGCCGCTGCCCTATCAACCGAAGTCGATCGTCATTACCGCGCGGCGCGGCCAGCCGGGCGCCGAACGCGCCGAAGTGATGGTCAACGGCAAGGTGCAGGCCCGGCCGCCAGTCACTGCCAAAGGCAAGCCGATGATCCAGATCACGCCCGCCCAGCCGGTTGCTTCGCCGGCACAGGTCGCCGAACTGTTGCGCCAGATCCGTCTGGCGGAGGCGCAAGGCGTGCCGACCGATGATTTGCAGCAGCGCCTTTACGACGCCGTTGAAAGCATGAAAAGGTAGCCCTCAGCCGCGTTCGGCCAGGAAGCGCTCGAGCAGCCGGTTGAGGAAACGCCGCCCCTGTTCGGTCGGGGCGATGTGCTGCAGATGGCGCGCGATCAGGCCGTCCGCTTCGGCCTGACGCAATTCGGATTCGATGCAGAGCAGCGGCAGCGCGGTGCGCTGTTCGAAAAGCTGTGCATCGAAACCCTGATTCAGGCGCAGCGCGTTCATCATGAACTCGAAGGGCAGTTCCGCCGCGGCGACCGAAAACTCCTCGTGCACCGGCCGTCCGGCGGCGACCTGCGCGAGGTACTGCTTCGGCTGCTTCCAGCGCATCTGGCGGCGCACTTCCCAGGCGCCCCGGTCGTGCACGGTCAGCTTGCCGTGCGCGCCGGCGCCGATGCCGAGATAATCGCCGAATTGCCAGTAGTTGAGGTTGTGCGCGCACTGCCGGCCGGGTCGCGCGAAGGCCGAGGTTTCGTAGTGCGTATAGCCCGCTGCGGCAAGCCGTTCCTCGATCGCGTCCTGCATGTCGGCACAGGCATCGCTCTCCGGCAGGACGGGCGGCCTGGCGGCGAAGGCGGTGTTCGCTTCGAGCGTCAGCTGGTAGCACGAGAGGTGCGGCGGGGCGAAGGAGAGCGCGCTTTCGAGATCGCTCAGCGCCTGTTCCAGCGTTTGTCCGGGCAGCCCGTACATCAGGTCGAGGTTGAAGTTGTCGAAGTGCGCGCTAGCGATTTCAATCGCTCGTCTGGCTTGTTCGTCGTCGTGGATGCGGCCGAGCGCTTGCAGATGAACCGGGTTGAAGCTCTGGATGCCGAGCGACAGGCGGTTGACGCCGGCGGCGCGGAAAGCGGCGAATTTTTCCGCTTCGACCGTGCCGGGGTTGGCCTCGAGCGTGATCTCGGCGTTCGGCAGCAAGGGCAGGCGCGAACGGATGGCCGTCAGCAGTTCGTCGAGCGCTGCACCGGAGAGCAGGCTCGGCGTGCCGCCGCCAAAAAACACGCTGCCCACGCGGCGTCCCCAGACGAGCGGCAGCGCCGATTCGAGGTCGGCGATCAGCGCCGCGATGTATTCCTGTTCAGGGATGTTGCCGCGCGCTTCGTGCGAGTTGAAATCGCAGTAGGGGCATTTCTGCACGCACCACGGGATATGAACGTAGAGGGAAAGCGGCAGGGCGTGGCGGAATTCCAGGGTGGCCGGAGCGGCCTGTTTCGCCAGCTGTCCGTGCGCAACAATCGGAATGATCCTGCGGCTCATCAGCGCCGTGCTTGCAGGCGCTCAAGCAGGCGGGCCATGGCCTGGCCGCGATGCGAGCGGCGGTTCTTCTCGGCGGCGTCCATTTCGGCAGCGGTCTGCCCGACTTCGCGTACGTAAAACAGCGGGTCGTAGCCAAAGCCGGCGTCACCGCGCGCGGCGGGCAGGATTTCGCCGTGCCATTCGCCTTCGGCGATGATCGGCTGCGGGTCGTCGGCGTGGCGCACGAAAACGATCAGCGAAACGAAGTGCGCGGCACGGGTGCTGCAACCTTCGAGCTCGGCGAGCAGCTTTTCGTTGTTGCGCGCGTCGGATTTCGGCTCGCCGGCAAAGCGTGCCGACTGCACGCCGGGCAGCCCGCCGAGCGCGTCTACGCAGAGGCCGGAATCGTCGGCTAGCGCCGGCAGGCCGGTAGCCTGTGCAGCGTGCCTGGCCTTGGCCAGCGCATTTTCGACGAAGGTGCAGTGCGGTTCCTCGGCTTCGCTGACGCCCAGGGCGCCCTGGGCAATCAGCTCCCAGCCGTGCGGCGTGAGGATCTCGCGCAGTTCCTTCAGTTTTTTTGCGTTGTTCGAGGCGAGGACGAGTTTCATGCGTCGAGCGCGGCCTTCTGGCGGGCGATCAGTTCGCCGATTCCGGCGCCGGCCAGGTCGACCAGCGTTTCCATCTGTGCACGGCTGAAGGGTTCGCCTTCGGCCGTTCCCTGGATCTCGACAATGCCGCCGCGTCCGGTCATCACGACATTCATGTCGGTATCGCAGTTCGAGTCTTCCGGGTAGTCGAGGTCGAGCACGGCCTCATCATTGAAGATGCCGACGGAAACCGCAGCGACGTGATCGCGGATCGGATTTTCGGCGAGCTTACCCTTGGCGACCAGCTGCTCGCAGGCGTCCCAGAGGGCGATCCAGGCGCCGGTGATCGAGGCGCAGCGCGTGCCGCCGTCGGCCTGCAGCACGTCGCAGTCGAGCGTGATCTGGCGCTCGCCGAGGGCCTTGAGGTCGGTGACGGCGCGCAGCGAACGGCCGATCAGGCGCTGGATTTCCTGCGTGCGACCGGTCTGCTTGCCCTTCGCCGCTTCACGCGAACTGCGCGTGTGCGTCGCGCGCGGCAGCATGCCGTATTCGGCGGTGACCCAGCCCTGGCCCTTGCCGCGCAGGAAGCCGGGGACCGTCTCTTCGACGCTGGCGGTGCACAGCACCTGCGTGTCGCCCATCTCGATCAGCACCGAGCCTTCGGCGTGGCGCGTAAAGTTGCGGGTGATGCGCAGGTCGCGTAATTGGGCTGGCTGGCGTTGGCTGGGGCGCATGAAAATTCCTATTTTGAGTACTTCTGGATGGTCAGGCGGATCTCTTCGATCGCGCGTTCGATTTCGTCTTCGCTCAGCTCGGACTTGTAGTTCGGGTTGCGGCCGAACTCGTCGAGCCGCGTGTTGATCGTGTCGTGCGACATGCTCTGCGTCGACACGAAGCTGGAAGGGTCGGCAGCGTAGCTGTCTTCCCAGCGCACGGTGACGATCGACAGGTTGTCGGCGTGCGGGCCGCCGCGCGTTTCGGCCTGGTCGAGCAGCATCGGCACGGCTTGCAGCAGGTTGGCGCTCTTCAGGCTGACGGCCAGGATCTCGCCCGGCACGACGCCCCATACGCCATCGGTGCACAGGGCGAGGACGTCGCCCGCTTCAAGCGGCGTCTTGCGCGAGAATTCGAGGTCCGGCGGCTGGGTGCCGCCGAGACAGCTGTAGACCTTGTTGCGGTCGGGGTGGACGGCCGCCTGCGCCTTGGTGATCACGCCCTGGTCCAGCAGCATCTGCACGCGTGAATGGTCGCGCGTGTGGAAAACCACCTTGCCGCCGCGCATCAGATAAAGACGCGAGTCGCCGGCGTGCGCCCAGTAGGCGACGTTGTTCTGGACGATGCAGGCGACGCAGGTGGTGCGCGGCGAATCCTTCAGGCTGTGTTCGCCGGAGAAGTCGAGAATGGCGTGGTGCGCGTTGGTCATCGCCTTCTGCAGGAACAGGAATGGGTCGGCGATCGCCGGTTTGGCTTCGCGCTGGAAAGCTTCGGTCAGTGTCTGCACGGCAATCTGCGCGGCGACCTCGCCGTAGTAATGGCCGCCCATGCCGTCGGCGACGACCATCAGCAAGGCTTCACGCGAGTAGCAGTGCGCCAGACGATCCTCGTTGTTGGCGCGCTTGCCGGTTCGGCTTTCCTGATAGATGGTGAATTTCATTGTTTCCCTATCTTTTTCTTGAGCTTGCCGACGAGTTTGCCGAACCTTTGGCCGAACGAGTCCTGCTCGAGCGGTGGCGGCACGACGACGGTTTCAGTCAGGGCTTTCTGCAGGGCAAAGACGCTTTGTGGCCGATAGAGATGGTTCAGACAGAGGCACCAGTCGATGGTTTCGAGCAGTTGGTCGGAGAGCTGCCGCTCCCAGCGCACCATCGCCGGAACCAGCAGGTCTTTCTCCAGGCGGGCGTCGGCCGCCTGCGGCGCCGCCCCGGCGAGGCAGGCGTACATCGACGCACCGATGCTGTAGATGTCGCTCCACGGGCCGAGCAGTTCGCGCTGGTTGTAGTGTTCCGGCGAGGCGAAACCCGGCGTATACATCGGCTTGAGCATTGGCGTATCGAGCGCCAGCGTCTGGCGCGCGGCGCCGAAATCGATGAGCACCGGCGTGTAGTCGTTGCGCAGATAGACGTTCGACGGTTTGAGGTCGAGGTGCAGCAGCTTGTGCGAATGCACTTCGCGCAAGCCGTTGAGCAGTTTGGTGAAAACGTTGCGCATGAAGTTTTCGGTGATTGCCGGCCGGTTTTTCTGGATGAATTCCTGCAGCGTTCGTCCGCGTTCGTATTCCATCACCATGTATACGGTGTCGTTGGCGCGGAAGAAGTTGAGCACGCGGACGACATTCGGGTGCGACAGCTTGGCCAGCGCACGGCCTTCCTCGAAAAAGCATTTCATGCCGTAACGAAAGGCGGGAACGTGGTCGGCCGTAATGATCGGCTTGATGCCTCCCTCGCCGCGCAGGGCCAAGCTGTTCGGCAGGTATTCCTTGATCGCCACTTCCATCCCGGTGGCATCGGTGGCGAGATAGACGATCGAAAATCCGCCAAGCGAAAGCTGCCGGTCAATGCAGTAGTCATCGAGCTGGAAGCCGGCGGGAAGGGCGTGGTTGGCTTGTTGCGCCATTAGGGTGGGGGCTATGATGTGGGTTTTCAGCCATTCTCAGGGTTTGGGCTCAGGCTGTAAAGCCGGCCGCCTGCGTGACCCTGTCCAAATTTCGGGATTTCCATGATCTACAGCATGACCGGTTATGCCGCCAGGACGCTTGACGTTGACTGCGGTGCCCTGCACATCGAACTGCGCAGCGTCAATTCACGCTATCTCGATTTTCATTTCCGTGTTTGCGAAGAGTTGCGCGTCGTCGAACCGGCGCTGCGCGAGCTGATTACGGCGCGTCTGTCGCGCGGCAAGGTCGAGTGTCGGGTGAATTTTGTGCCGGCAGCTGCGCGTACGCAGCAACAGAGTCTGAATGGCGAATTGCTTGCGCGCCTCAAGACCTTCGACGCGCAGGTGCGCGCCGAACTGCCGGACGCTGCACCGCTGGCGGTCAGCGATGTGCTGCGCTGGCCGGGGATGTTCGGCGATGATTCGCTGGATTTCGCGACGCTGGTTCCGGCCTGTCTCGCCCTGGCCAAGGATGCGCTGGAAGACTTTGCCGCCAGCCGGGCGCGCGAAGGCGAGAAACTCAGCGCGGTGATTCTCGAACGCGTAACGCGCATGCGCGAACTGGTGTTCGAGGTTGCCCCGCGCATTCCCGCGGCACAGGCAGCGTTTCAGGAAAAACTCAAGCAGCGTCTGGTCGATGCGATCGGCAGCGTCGATGACGAGCGCGTACGCCAGGAAGTCGCCGTTTTTGCCGTGCGCATCGACGTTGCCGAGGAGCTGGCGCGCTTGTCGACGCACCTCGACGAGGTTGCCCGCGTCCTGAAAACCGGTGGCGCGAGCGGCAAGCGCCTCGATTTTCTGATGCAGGAACTTAACCGCGAGGCCAATACGCTCGGCTCCAAGTCGGTCGTCAGCGAGGTCTCGCAGACCGCGATGGAGCTGAAGCTGCTGATCGAGCAGATGCGCGAGCAGGTCCAGAATCTGGAGTGAGGGCGCTACGCTATTTTCTGCTGGGAATATTGAACAGCGTTTCCCAGTAGTCTTCAGGGATTCTCGTTTCGGTGCGGTAAATTTCATCCTCATGCACGATGTGCGAGCGTGCATCCTTGTCCCATCTCCGCTCAATCTCAAGCGATGATCGGGAAGGCAGGGTCTGCTGTCGGCGATCCGTGCCGGTTCTGTTCTCGTGTTGGGTGCGCATCATCACTCTCCTCAGCAAAGATAAGAGTTCAATCTGACCAATGAACGGAAGTGAGACCGATGGCGTAGCGCGTCGGTTCCTTGCCGATCGCTGCACTGGCTGGCGCGCCAGTTTTGCCTGGCGTCGCGGCTGGAAAAGCGTTTGGCCGTGTTTCGGGCAAGGCTGCGAAAGCGGTATGATCCGCATGCAGCTTGCCGCCCACCGTTGACATGTGTCCGCAGCGCGAAAACGGCCGACAAGCTTGCGCCGCTGACCAACCCATTGAAGCTGGAAACAATCAGTCATGACCGGATATCTCTACATCGTCACCGCCCCTTCGGGCGCAGGCAAAACCACTTTGGTGCGCTTGCTGCTCGAGAACGATCCAGGCATCCGCCTGTCGATTTCTTGTACGACGAGGGCGCCGCGTACCGGGGAAGTTGACGGCCGCGAGTACAACTTCGCCACGGTGCCGGAGTTTCTGGGAAAAATCGAGAGTGGTGATTTTCTCGAATGGGCCGAGGTGCACGGCAATTATTACGGCACCTCGAAGAGCTGGATCGCAGCCGAAATGGCAGCGGGTCGCGATGTCCTGCTGGAAATCGACTGGCAGGGCGCGCAGCAGGTGCGCAAGCTGTTTCCCGGGGCGATCGGTGTTTTCGTTGTGCCGCCTTCGCTGGACGCGTTGTCGAGTCGCCTTTCCGGGCGCGGCACCGACAGCGACGAGACGATTGCCCGCCGTCTGGCCGCGGCACGGCACGAGATGCGGCATATGGCTGAATTTGACTATGTTATTATCAACGACGATTTGCAGCAGGCGCTCGGCGATCTGCTCTCGGTGGTGCGCGCTTCGCGGCTGCGTTACGCAGCCCAGTGCCAGCGCAACCCGGTCCTGTTTTCAACATTGCTCTGATTTTATTAGGAATTGATATGGCACGAGTAACCGTGGACGATTGTCTGCATCGCATTCCGAACCGTTTCCAGATGACGCTGGCGGCCACCTACCGCGCCCGTCAAATTGCCGCCGGCGCGACGCCGATGGTTGATTCCGGCCGGGACAAGCCGACCGTTATCGCCCTGCGCGAACTCGCGCTCGGCAAATTCGGTCTGGAAGTCCTCAACCGCGGTCACGCCTGACCGTCCGGGCAGACGGCGTGGTGGGCAATCATGACCAGGGCCGTCTCCAATATTCCTTTTGCGCCATCCGTTCCGGGTTTGTCTCCCGTAGCGTCTGAAGACCCGGCGTTCCGGGTCTTCATCGACAGCCTGAGTTACCTCCAGCCCGAAGAAATTCAGCTGATCCGCGAGGCTTACCGTTTCAGCGAGACGGCGCATCTCGGGCAGAAGCGCCTTTCCGGCGAACCCTACATCACGCATCCGCTGGCCGTTGCCGGCGCGCTCGCCGAATGGCACATGGATGCGCAGGCCGTCATCGCGGCCCTGCTGCATGACGTGATGGAGGATACGGCGGTCAGCAAGGCCGAGATTGCCGAGCGTTTCGGCAAGTCGGTGGCCGATCTGGTCGATGGCCTCTCGAAGCTCGACAAGATCGAGTTCCAGTCCTACGAAGAAGCGCAGGCGGAAAATTTCCGCAAGATGCTGATGGCCATGGCGCGCGACTTGCGCGTGGTGCTCATCAAGCTGGCCGACCGTCTGCACAACCTGCAGACGATGTCGGCCGTACGCGCCGAAAAGCGCCGGCGCATTGCCCACGAGACGCTGGAAATCTACGCACCGATTGCCAACCGGCTCGGCCTGAACAAGCTTTTCCGCGAGCTGCAGGATCTCTCGTTCGAGCACATCTATCCGATGCGCGCGCGCGTGCTGGAACGCGCGCTCAGAGCCGCGCGCGGCAATCGCAGCGAGTTGCTGTCGCGGATTCTCGATGGCATCCAGGGCAAGATGCGCGAGGTGAATATCGAGGCGCAGGTGTTCGGTCGCGAGAAGAGCCTGTATTCGATTTATCGCAAGATGGCCGACAAGCACCTCAGTTTTTCGCAGGTGCTCGATATTTATGGTTTTCGCGTCGTCGTGCGCGACGTGCCGACCTGCTACCTGGCGCTTGGTGCGCTGCACTCGCTGTACAAGCCGGTGCCGGGTAAGTTCAAGGATTACATCGCCATCCCGAAAGCCAACGGCTATCAGTCGCTGCACACCGCGCTGATCGGCCCTTATGGCACGCCGGTCGAGGTCCAGATCCGCACCGAAAGCATGCACCATGTGGCGCAGGAAGGCGTCGCCTCGCACTGGCTGTACAAGGACAGCGAAGAGTCCGGCGCCGACCTGCAGTTGAAGACGCACAAGTGGCTGCAGTCGCTGCTCGAACTGCAGAGCACGGCCGGCGACTCATCCGAGTTTCTCGAACACGTCAAGGTCGATCTCTTCCCCGACGAGGTTTACGTGTTCACGCCGAAGGGCAAGATCATGGCGCTGCCGCGCGGCGCGACGGCGGTCGACTTCGCCTACGCCGTGCATACCGACATCGGCAACCACTGCGTTGCCGCCAGAATCAATTACGAACTGATGCCGCTGCGCACCGAGCTGGCCAACGGCGATCAGCTCGAGATCATTACCGCGCCTCATGCCAACCCCAGCCCGGCCTGGCTTTCCTACATCAAAACCGGGCGTGCGCGCAGCAAGATCCGCCATTTCCTGAAGACCATGCAGCACGATGAATCGGCTGCGCTCGGCGAACACATGCTGAACCAGGAGCTGCGCGTCCTCGGCGTCGAGCCGGAGGCCGTTCCGGCGCCGGGCTGGGAGCAACTGCTGCGCGAATCGGGCAACAAGTCGATGAAAGAGGTGTTCACCGACATCGGTCTTGGGCGTCGTCTGGCAGCCGTCGTCGCGCGACGTCTGCTGCCGCGCGACGAGACGCTTCACCCGGAAGGCAGCATGCCGGCGGCGCTGGTAATCCGCGGTACCGAGGGCATGGCCATCCAGCTGGCGCCGTGTTGCCAGCCGATTCCCGGCGATCCGATCATCGGCTCGATCCGCAAGGGGCAGGGGCTGGTCGTGCATACCCACGATTGTCCGTCGATCCGCAAGTCGCGCAGCAATGAGCCGCAGAAATGGATAGACGTCGAATGGGAGCCGGAGCCCGGCAAGCTGTTCAACGTCCGTATCCGGATTACCGCCAAGAATGCACGCGGCGTTCTCGGGCGCATCGCCACCAGCATCTCGGAGGTCGGCTCGAACATCGAGAACGTCAGCATGGAAGAGCAGAATCCGGGGCTGTATACCGTTCTGCATTTCGTCGTCCAGGTTTCCGGCCGCGTGCATCTGGCGCAGCTTCTGCGCAGTTTGCGGCATATCCCGGAAGTCGTGCGGATCGCGCGCGAACGGGAGTGACGGTTTGAAGGTTCTGGTTCTCGGCGCTGGCGTCGTCGGCGTCAGCAGTGCGTGGTATCTCGCCAGGGCAGGGCACGAGGTGAGCGTGCTCGATCGCCAGCCGGCTGCAGGCTTTGAAACAAGTTTTGCCAACGGCGGCCAGATCTCGGTTTCGCATTCCGAGCCGTGGTCCAATCCGCATGCGCCCTTACGCGCCCTGTCGTGGATCGGGCGCGAGGACGCGCCGCTGCTCTTCCGTTTGCGCTGGGATCCGGCGCTGTTCGACTGGAGCCTGCGTTTTCTGCGCGAATGCACGCCGGCGCGCACGCGCGACAACATCCGCAACATCGTCGCGCTGGCGACTTACAGCCGCAGCCAGCTACAGGCCTTGCGCGCGGAAACCGCGGTCGCCTACGACCACCTCGAGCGCGGCATCCTGCACGTTTATACCGACCGCCGCGAATTTGCCGCAGCGGCCAAAGCGGCGGCGCTGATGCGCGAGTTCGGCTGTGAGCGACGCGTCATCGATGCCGACGAGTGCGTCGCCATCGAGCCTGCGCTGCAGGCGGCGCGGCCTTTGCTGGTCGGCGGCGACTATACGGCGGCGGACGAATCGGGTGATGCGCAT
>Ga0207952_1000577_pt1 | contig 25912 bp, 52 predicted proteins | sample SubbioR12Aug_8Ca_FD_184831 | JGI IMG/M metagenome (GOLD analysis project Ga0207952, IMG submission 184831) | Serpentinite rock and fluid subsurface biosphere microbial communities from McLaughlin Reserve, California, USA - CR12Aug_8Ca (SPAdes) | ecosystem: Environmental > Terrestrial > Deep...
CCCACAATACCCCACTATCCACCACTTGACCCCACTTTGTCCACTACAGAGCTAATTGTATAAAAAGTATCTATTGAAATACTTATTCCTTCGTGCGTTCATTACTCAAAGAAATTCCTGGCACCGTGCCAATTTTACTTAATAATGTAAATACGTATATCCATATCGTAATTATTTATACGAAAAAACTTTGGCGTCTTGCCATTGCTCCCCTCCTATGTACCTCCCCAGAACGCTGAAGCTAAGCATTGCTTTAAAGTACTAAAAAAGAAAAGTACCCTGGGAAAAGTACCCAGGAGCAATTGATCAATAAATTAATATATGTCCTTAAAAGTCTTAGGTGCCATCATTGTTGTTTTGCTAAACGTCGTTGCGTTTTTAATTGCTAAAGGAGTGGGTATGTCTGGAAAAGTTGAAGAAATCGAGCAACTTGAAGACGATCTCAACGTTAGCGATAAAGTTAACGATAAAGACGCCTAACTCATTGAATTTGTGATATTTATAAATATTGTATAAACCCTTGCCAATTAGTTATAGAATTACCCTTGAATTTCAACAAGTTACGACGCACGCCTGGCAGAGATTACGGATTCCTATAACATATCGCCATAAACGCCAATACAACCCCGGTTTGCGTCGATCCTCCGGTCCCCTACCCTCGCCGTTTTACCGGTTGTCTGGCTCTTAGTGTCGCCGCCACTTTTCTGAATCCGTTCCCGAATTGTGAAAGAAATTACCATTGCCTAAAGAAATGTCAAGGGATTGTTTTAACTAATTCGATTGCCTATTACGTGCCTGGAATGCCAATAGGATTCGGGAATTTGGGGATCTTCGGTGTACCACAATATAACATCTTCTGAAAACCTGTCAAGTGAAAAGTATAAAAAGGTGTCATTAAAGTACTATTTGACTTATTATACTTCAATGGTACAGTTCATCGTGGAAAAGAAAACAACACTGGTCCATCGGTATAAAAACCACCTGTCATGGCGTGGTAAGAAGTATGCCAATAACATCACTGGCCGCAGCCTGTTGACCAATGCCATTGTTGACGCGGGTTTTACTGATGTAAGGTTCAATGACCACATTAAACGTCGCCCAATCTATTTGATGCCTCGGGAACAGATGTAAATCAATTTCCTTGACTATACGGTTGAATTGTTCTATATTTATCGGTGAACGCTTTTAACCGTGAAGTTATTGAAAAAGATACGACCGGCCCTTGTGCTTCTGGCCTTGTTGAGAGTTGCGACAAGTGTAACTCTCTTATTTTCAATTGGACTTGTATTGGGGACGTTGCTTTTCTTGACTCTGATGGTGTTTCGATTCTTTGCTTACGTTGTTGGAATGACAAGCGAACGGCGGCACTGATTCACTTGACAAATATAAAAAGTGAGATATAATGACGACAATGAAAATTACCAAGCCGGTTGTCATTCATGTTCCGATTGAAACTCTGTATCGAAACTTTGTTGCTTCGGTGTCAGATATCATCTGGGATGACCACAACCTTATCCGAAACAATGACTTCATGGAAGACTTTCGGGTGTTGGCCAAAGAAGACGTGGAAGGGATTCGGAGTCTGTTTCAGCAAGGCCATACGATGATGTTGCTGGCTGGCAGTCACGTTCAGATTGTGGAGGACAACCACAGTGAACCGAATGAACCTCAACCTCGTTCTTCTGGTGTTGAAATCCGTTTGTATGACCGCAAGGGTGATAACGTCGGCGTCATTCTCAACAACGAAATCAACTACTAACCTTTATGCCCTGTACCTACACCGAAACTCCTGAAGAGATTGCACAATCAGCCAAACAGGCTGAACAACGTCGAAATCGTGAATTGAACAAGGTGACTCGCCTGTTGTGCTTTGTGTTAAGCACTCTTGGTGAAGAGAATAACCGAACGGTTGAAGATGTTATCCGTGCTTGTGAGAAGAACAAGGAACTGAAAGCTTGGCGTGCTGACCACGAACGTCGGGACGCCATCCGAGAGAAGGCCGAGACAAGGGAAGTGGTTAAGAAGAAAGCTCTTGCCAAGTTGTCTGTAGAAGAGAGACGGGTTCTCGGATTGGAAAAGTAATTATATGGAAACTATCACATATCAATTGACTTGTCGGGATGGGAATGGTAGGGTTTACATTACTGATGTGAATCAGGATGATTTGGCTCGTCATATCGAGGCCAAGTTCAAACACACCGACCACGAAATCATTGCCATCATAAAACTGTGAAAATTGATATCCACACTCAGAATGCAGTAACCGTCTGTGAACACGAGTATTTCATCGTTGGTGAAGCTTCAAAGAATGAAGTGACCGGATTACTCGTCGGCACGCCTGTAAAGAAGGTCCAAGAACCTCAGGCGTCACCGTCGAAGTATTGGAAGGGTGATTACTGGTCCGTCATGGTTGAATGCCCTAATGGGGAAACTCGCACGGTTGGCTGTGATGCCTTGAAACCTTTGGTTGGTTGCACGGCTGAAAATGCCTTCCGTCTTCAGAGAGAAGCTTTCAATATTGTCTTGACTTCTGCTGGTATTTCTGTATAATATCGTCATGATACCAAAAGTAAAGACTTGGATTGTGACGGTGAAATCCTCCAAGACCAAGATTGAAGTTCTCGCTCCCACAAAGTTTCTGGCTCGTCTGAACTTCCGTCATGACTATATGCAGTATTGGGGTGAAGATATCACCATCGGATTGAAACGGAACGCTTGACATTTCTATAAGAAAGGGTAAAGTCTCACCATGAAAATGACTCCTGAATTGCTTGAAGAACTGAAGAAATGTCAAAACGCTTTTTACACCTACGTCAATACGCTTTGTAATCGTATTTGTGAACGAGAACGAGGAATGTGTTTTAGTGAACAAATGTCCGGTTGCTTGTATTGGGAAGTCAGTGGTAAGAATTTCACTGGATTTTACGCAACGCCGTTTTGGGAACAATTGGAACATATTCCGGTTGCTCTCTTTGATTCAGAAGGAGATTTTGTTGGTGAAGGTGACGAAATTCCCTTTTCTATTAACGACTTGACGATGAACGTGGAACAGGACGCGGAACGGTATGGCAAGGTAATTCGCAAACATTTCAAGAAGAAATACAAAGTGGTCATTCCTGAACATGGAGATCTTTCCCATCTATGAAGACGTTCATCAAAGAACTTTGGAAATCGGTCAAATGCACGTTGTTTCACTGTGGACACCATTTCTCTTGGGACGGTGGTTCATGGAGGGGACCATTTGTGTTTCTCCGCGGTCGATGTGAATGCACGAAATGTTACAGAAAATGGAACGGTTGACTTGCCATTTCCTTTTAATATAGTAAACTCCCTTCAATGAAAAATATCATTACCGATACGGTGGAAGAAATCAATCGTCTTGCTGGTGAAGCCCGTGATCATCTTCGGGACAATGGTTGGCGAGAATACGACGAAAAACTCTGGGAATTGGTTGAAAACCTCCAGAAGATTGCTGGACCTGGCTTGAAGCCTGGCAAACATTTGAAGTGGAACGTTGCTGATGGTTATGCCCATTACATTGTTCTGAAAGTCAACAAACGGTTTACGGAAGTTGCTTTCATCGATTACATGGATGGATATCGGTTCGCAGGTGTTTTCCAAGAAGGCAACAAACTGATGGTTCCAACACCGGTTGCCCAGAAGATGGCCGAATGGCAAGACCGTATGGAAGTTTTGTTCAAGAAACCGGCTTGACATTTCTACAAGAAAGGTTACACTCAAATCATGAAATTAAATCAAGTTTTGCTTCGGGATGTTCGGAATGCTTATTCCGATTGTAATGGAACCAAACATGAACGGAACCTTGGTTTTTTGGCCAAGGATTTTTGTTCGGTTAATGAAGCTGTCGCCATCATGGACAAGGCCACGGCCGGTGGATATAATGATTTTCGACCATCATTGCTCAAACGGCTGCCACACAATTCCCAAGTCATCTTGGCAAGGGAAGGGTCAGTTTGTGTGTATGTCATGTCGCCTGTTACTTTGGATGAATCGGCTACGATTGATTTACTCAAGGCAGATGAATGTGACCTGAAATCTATCGACTTCGACGGACAAAAGATTTCGGTGTATCGCATCTGGTGGGATTGATTTCGGAAGCCGTCAGTCAATGGACACCAGTCGAAAGACTGGTGTTCTTTTTTGTTTGGATTACGTTAACGTTAAAGTTTTAAGCGTGCCCTTGGTCCCACATTCTTAGCGCCCTCAGCGTTCCCTCGGGACGGCTTCATCAACGTAAATACTATAACACACTTCTATAAAAAGTCAAGTCGAAAACGTTACTTGTACGAAAGAATCTTGAAGAAAAGAAAAGTAGAAAATTCTGAAATTTCCATTTGACTTATTATAGGTTTGTATTAAGTTGTAGGTATCAAGATTGAGTCACGTTGATTCAATCAAACAACAAAAACTGAACGTTAGTAAAAACAACAAATAATATGAAGACCAACAACAAGACTGCTCGTAACAACACCAACAACACCAAGCGTGGTCCTGGCGCTCCTCCGAAGGAAATCAAGTTTCCCCGTGGTGCTTTCACCATCGCTTCCGTGGTCGCCCTCAACTCGCATGTGTGTGAGCTGACGGTTCGTAACAAGATCGAGGCTGGTGTCGCCTCCAAGAGTCTGGTCCGTCTGTCCGAAGACCTGAAGACCAAGGCCGTCGGCCGCCCGTCGTTCCGTTACATGACGGCTGCCGCTGCCAAGGCCGTCAAGTCGAATCGCAAGTCGGCCAAGGCCCGCAAGGCCACCATCACTCCGGCCGTTCTCGCACCGGCTCCGATTGCCGAGACTCCGGCCCCTGCCGTTGAAACCGCTCCTGAGATTACGGCCACGGTGACTGAGACTCCGGCCGCTGTCGAAGCTGTCGGCTAATCGGTAAACAAATTCAGGCTTGGGAAGAAGGGAGGGTGTAAAAACCCTCCCTTTCTTTTTGCCAAAACGATAATAAGTGATATATTCTTATCGTGAATGCTAGTTCCATCAATCAAAAGTATCCAATCAAAAATCAAGTCTGGAGTTTCACCGAAACAACTGGACGATGGGCTGCCGAGGATTCGTGTCTTCGGGCCAATGGTTTCCTTGACCCTTGGAACCGGCCATTTCCACCAGGCAAGGGAAGAGAAGTGCGGGATGAAGACAATGACATTACAATGTGGGTGTACACAACTACGGTTGAGGGTGTTACTGTAGAGTGTATCGTCTTCAATGATTGACCCTTGACATTCCTTCAATTGATAGTATAATCTCCGTCACATGAATCTTACTGGACTTCTTGAACCTCAGAAGGCTCACGCAATGACTTTGATTGACAGCCTTTACCTTAATGGTGTGGCTGCTGACCTGTCGGAAACAGGTTGTGGAAAGACTCACGTCGCTTCTTGTATTGCAAGGGGAATGAATTGTCCAATCGTGGTTATCTGCCCCAAGATGGTAATGCCTGACTGGGAAGCAACGTTGGCCGTCTATGGATTGAAGCCGACGATTATCATCAATTACGAAAAGCTTTGCCGTGGCAATACAAAGTTTCTGAAGTATAAGAACCCGAAGGCTGGTGATTCGCACGTTCGCTCCACAAAGAAAACTCATAAGGTGGAACGTTTCCTTACTGCCACCATTAAACTCCCGCCTGGATGTCTTGTGATTCTTGATGAGTCGCACAAGTGTAAAGGTGCTTCGAGTCTCAATGCTGGATTGATGATTGCCTTGAAACGTCAAGGTTATCGTTGCCTTCTTTTGTCGGCTACACAAGCCACAAATCCTCTTGAGATGAAGGCGTTCGGTTACGTCGCCAATCTTCACAAACTTTCCGACTTCAATGAATTCTGTATTGATTACGGTGCTCAATGGGTTGGAAAGTGGGGTGCTCAGTATTTCGATTCTGAAGATAAGGAAGCACAAGCCAAGATGAAGCAGTGTCATCACAACTTGTTTGATGTTCAGAAAATTTCTTCCCGTCTTACTCGTGAATCGATGGGTAGTTTGTTTCCGGAAAATCAAATCATCGTTAAAGCTTATGACATGGGCAATGCCGATAAAATCCAAGCTCGTTATGATTGGATGGAAGATGAAATTGCCCGACTTCAGGAACGCACGGAGAATTATGCTCAACATATTCTCGCCATCATTATCAAAGCCCGTCGTGAGATTGAATTGCTCAAGGTGCCTACCATCTTGGAAATGATGGAAGATTTGTATGATGAAGGAAAGTCTGTCGGCGTTTTTGTAAACTTCACTGATACGATTGAACTCATTCAACGTCGATTGGCTTCCAATAAAAAGTTCGTCGGCAAAATCGGATTGATTTACGGTGGCCAATCCGTCAATGACCGTATCCAAGACGTTGCCGACTTCAATGCCGATAAAAAGAGAATTATTATCGCCAACAATGCCGCAGGGGGACAATCGATTAATCTTCATGATATCACGGGCAAACATCCGCGTGCTACTATCATCAATCCGAATTACTCGGCGATTCAATTGCTTCAAGTGCTTGGTCGAATTCATCGTCAAGGTGGTTTGTCCAAGTGTTATCAACGTATTCTCTTTGCTGCTGGAACTCGGGAAGAACAAATCTGCCGTCGATTGAATGCCAAGATTACAAATTTGAGTTTGCTCAATGACGGTGACATGGTTGAAGGAATGAAATTTTTCCGATTCTTGATGGGTCGAAGCATATAAGAATAGGGAAATAGTTAAAATAAATTGAGAAATGGTTTTTTGTAACCTATTTGTCCCCAGTAATGGGGCCGGAAGAATTACATAATTTCATTAGCGACCGCCTAGCAACCAAGATGGGTTTTTCGCGTACAGACCTAATCTCCAATCTCGTCTGCGAACTTCAGCAGAACAACATTACAGAAATTCCCCAATTTAATTCTCTTATAGAGTTGATTCAGGAAACCAACGAAAGATACTCAACTCTTGAGAAACTAATCCATAAGCATATTCGACGCAATCAAATGGGCCGTGGCGAAGCCTGGTGTCTTCTCACAATGCCTATTTCAGTCAAAGCACCAAGAGTTTCTGCGTGTGACGTTCTTATAGAAAGTAAACGATACGAATTCAAAGAACAGAAAAAGGATATACGTTTTTACAATACTCCCGTTACTATACACGCAATCACAGACCTTAGAAAAAATCTTTACATCATCGACCGGGGATTGAACAAGTATTATGACTGCCACGATTTGACTGCTGAATGGAATGCAATTGGAATCATGGATAAACCAAATGAGTTGAACGAAGGCAAACTTAGAATGTTGAGTAGCTTTTTAATAAAACTCAGAAGTCAAGTAAATGATTTTCAACTTGACAAATGGATGGTTGACGCAATTAACCTTGAAACTTTTAGTTACGATTCATTTGCCGAGAAGATAAAAAATGGTATAATGAACGCATTCGATGGAATCATTGTCATCAATGAAGATACATATTATTTACTTGATGTCAATAATAATGATGGATTTAGATTCACTCGAATCACGATAGGCGAACCGAAATTCGTCTTGACAATTAAAAAAACTCTGTTATCTTCCACAAATGACACCGATAGCTCAACTGGTGATTGTGTTTCAAAACACACTGAAGAATTCGGGTAATCAGTCCAGTCGGAACCTGTTTCAACTCCAAGATGTAATGGATGAAACGAAGTTGAGCGAATCCATTCATAACGCAATCAAACTTCTTGCCAATGGTGGTCATGTACTTGTAAAGTTCAAAGATAAGATGTTTATGGCTGAAAAGGATAATGTTAATCCGGAAAGAGATTACGTTACTCGTGGTCTGACATATCATCCACATCAAGACAAGTTTACAATTTAGATTGCGCTCGTAGCTCAGTTGGATAGAGCAACGGTTTTCTAAACCGTCGGTCGCAGGTTCGAGTCCTGCCGGGCGTACCAATTTGCGTCGGTAGCTCAATGGTAGAGCAGCGGACTTTTAATCCGTTGGTTCCGGGTTCGAGTCCCGGCCGGCGCACCACTCTTCTAACAAATCCTTGACAAATATAAAATGTGAGGTAACATCCAGTATGATTTTGATTCACAGTGAGATGACGAAAGAGCAGATGCTCGACCTGTTGATGTATCGTGACATTACCATCAACGGTTTGAAACAGATGTGCCGTTTCTGCCAAATTGATGATTCTGGTTTGAAGCCCGAACCTATTCGTAAACGGCTTCTTCAACATTTTGCTGGCGACGAGGTTGAACCTACTAAGAAAGTTCGTGGCGGTGTTCATCTCTTCGGTTCGATGGGTAGTTAAGATTTTTTGCCTGTGTAGCTCAGCCAGGTGGTCACGTCGGAGTAAGAGGGTAGGGAGATAAACGCGTATAAGTCCCGAGAGTATGAAACGCAACGATGACCTTTTAGAGCATCCGGCTATTAACCGGAAGGGCGTTGGTTCAAATCCTTCCACAGGCTTCATTTTGTTATGAATGAGTATATCAAAGACAGAACTGGTAAAATCATCGGAAAGGATGATGGTAAAGTCTTGCGTGACCGTACTGGCAAAATCGTTGCCAAGTATGATGAATACGATAATACAACTCGTGATAGAAATGGCAACATCGTTGGTAAAGGCGACCAGAGAAAAAGATTGCTTTAACACTTGACGTTTTTATAGAGTGTTGTATAGTTATTTACGGTAAGGAAAGACGTGGATAAGTCGAAAGCGAAGATGGAAGACGTTGGAACTTACTATAATAGAAAAAATACGAACCTGTTAGCGTGTCTGAGCAGATCAGTCGGTTTATAAATGAAACAAATTGGTTAACCGACTCCGACTAATAAGGGATTGCTGGAGTGGATGGCGGACCTGTGGCAGTAGCCTATGGTAATAACGTAGCCAGTTGAAACGATGAGAGCATGAACAGTGACACGGTACTTTTGAACCTGAGCGGTGGGCATCTTGGTCTAAAGAAGATGAAAGCCACAGTCACGAGACGGTAAATAATGTTTGATGTATCACCGCCGTTTCAAGTTGACAACAGAGCAATCGGTGGTATAATAATGATAGTAGTGAAGCAAGTCCAATAAGGGAAAGTTGAAAAGGATAGATGGGAACCAAAGGATTCCCAGCTTGCTTCAAAACCAGCACAGTTGCAAGAGTGGTTTCCGGATGAACCACCGGCCCGAATAGGACGCAGGTTCCTCCTAAGAAGAGGAAAACAAAAACCGGCTCGAATTTCGTCGTAGAAGCTTTTAAGCTCCGACAACAGATTGCAGGGTGGAGCAGTGGCAGCTCGTCTGGCTCATAACCCGAAGGTCACAGGTTCGATTCCTGTCCCTGCTACCATTTAATGCTTGAATACTGCGACAATAATACATGTTAAAAAGTCGCCAACCGAAAGGTAGTCTTCAGGCTCCAATTTCTTAGCGATTAACAAGAATGTAGGTCCGGCGTAAAACGTCCGGTTTCTCGACGGAGAAAGGCTTCTGCAGAGGCCGTTGGAACGTAAACCAACAACGGAGATGGCACCCTCCTGCTAAGGATTCATTTGAAGGCAGTAGAGACTATGGATAAACGGATAAGAGAGTCGGCCAATGTTCGATTCCGCCTTTAATATATTTGACATTTGTCAGATATAGAGTATAGTTATGTGTGCGGGTTTGTTGTAAGGAGAAGCAAGGGCTCTATCCAGAGTCAGGTCCGGTGAGCGTTGCCCGGAACCCGCTCCACAGTTTTTATGGCCCGGTCGTCTAGTGGCTAGGACGCTGCCCTTTCAAGGCGGAGAAGAGGGGTCGGAACCCTCTCGGGCTACCATTTCAAACAAGAAAGGTCACGAATTAGTGGCCTTTTTTGATCCCCCTATGGGGAGGGTACCCCCACCCCCTATAAAAATTGTCGCCCCTACGCAAGAAAAGGGCCCCTCGTGGTAGAGGGGCCTTGAAGACGAGACACCAAATGATTATTCCTCCGACTTGTGGAAGGATATCAGTTCGACCTTACCACGAATCTTTTTCTGTTGGAACGCCTTGAATGTTCCTTTGTCATCCGTCACTTCGGCCAATTCATAACCACGAACGTAAACGTCATTGGCGAATGTGACCCGGATAATTCGTTCCACAGGAAGGCCGGTGGAGCTGGATGGATACGTAAAACGAACGACAGGAAAAACCGTAGAATGTCCCAGACACTCTTGAACCCTATCCAACGTATCGGTTGACACTTCAAAGTCATGAACAATGTCCCGGTCCAGTACAGAACGTTTCACGAGATTGACCTTGACGGTCTTTGCGTCGGTATCGACGACGAATTTAATTGACCGATCATCATGCAATTCCTCAATTGTCACGTCGGTTTTGGGTTTTACCGGATGTTCCACGAAATCAAGGACTTCCGAAAGATTGTTGCCGGTCAGTCGGATGCTCGTATAAGAGTAGTTGCCGACAGCTTTGACGTTGCTTTGAACAACGTTATCCCAAGAAAGGCTCTTGGTTTCGGTGTTCAAGTAAATCACACACTGTTTGGCCGGGAATTTGATAACAACCGGTTGAGTGTCGAAACGATTCCACTTGTAACCAAGCCCAAACAGGGCTAATTGAAGTGGATTGACATTCTTGCCGACTGATAAAACAGTTGGGTCAAAAATGATGGCGAGAGTTTTGTTTTTCACATTCATAAATAAATTTGTTTCAACTTACACTATACACCACCTGCCCCAGTAGGCAAGGGTTTTGTGGGAGTACCCCCAGCGCTACTCCACCGGTTCAGGAATAGGGCTGTCGGACCACTCACATTCATTTTCCGGAAAGAGGCTTAACGCCGTTCCGTATTCATTGAATTCGACGGCACAAACTCGCCAGGCGTCAATCTCCGCATCGGGATGATGGGCTATGACAATCACCTTTGTTTTGCCCCAGCCACGGAACCAGTAACGGCCGGGTTTCGTTGGTTTCTTTCGTGTCCATTTCATAAATCAAGCTGCCATCTGTTCAGCAGAAACACTCTTCCCCCCTACGGAGTTGGCTTTAGGGGTACCCCTCCCCTTCTTTTTCGAGGCATTGATTCTGGCCCAGCCATTTGCCACAGCAGGCTTTTTGTGAACGTCATAAGAGCCACCGTAGCCGCCTTTCTTTTCCTTTCGGAGTTTACGGAGAGCAAGATTGGCATCCGTCCCTTTAGGTTGAGTCCCGTGCAACAAGAGAGCGAATGAAGGGCCTGCTGTGTATGCGTGGCTATCGTCATGGTCAATCTCCAGACCCAGAGCCGCTGCCTGCTCCTCCGTATAAACAACCTTTGCGTAACGCAAATTGTGCGCTTCAATCATGTCGTCAAACTTGCCACCGAAAGAGGCCGTCAGAATGAAGTTAGAAGGAATGTCCGCCAGTCGGGCCACCCAGAAGGGAAGGCTCTTTGTGTAGGCGTAGAGAAGGAAATTCTTCTTTTCCTTGGCGACTTCCAGCCACGCGTCAAAGTAAGTCTGGCTGAAAAAGTCACCAGCAACGTGAATCCGAACGACAACTTGAAACGGAGTTGACGGAAGCGATTGAATGATAAGAGCCTTCATTGCTTCCACCGTTTTGGCGTTACGGAGTAGTTCAAAGTTATTCCAGCGTGACTCCCGAACGTTACGGAAGAGGCATTCCTGACTCGCCGAGAAACAACGGAATTGACAACCGGCGCCATCCGTAATCTTTCCAGTTTCCTTGTCGGCCTTTGAAAGACAAGCGGATGCCCCCGGACAACTGTAACCAGACGGAAGGGAAAAGGTTTGAATGTTACCGTCAAGTTTGGCGTTACCCTTACCGAAAACCAGTAGGTTTTTATTCATAATGAGACTATAACAGAGTTGAATTAGTTTGGCAAATCTTGTTTTGTAATCCAAGAAGCCATTCGCCAATTGGTTTTGTCATAAGAAATTGCAATCAATTGATTGCCTTTCCAGAGAAAGTAAATGACAGCCCGGCCAAGAAAACCACTGCGGACTTCCTCAAGAGTCAACCCCGTATTTTTATCGGTTGTTATCATTCGCCTCCGTATTCATCCGCCATCGGCGTATCGTGGAAATAATCTTCATCCGTGCCCATTCCAGCAGAAGCCAATGCGTCGGCATCCGCTTCAACGTCATCCCGGAAGTTATCTTCACGGGGTTCCTGTTCACCATCGAATTCGGAAACGTCATCACCCGACAAGCCATCCTCGGGCCACTCGGCAGGCATTTCGTCGATAACCATCGGAAAATCATCGTTCATGCCTACACAATAACAGAAAGAAATTGATTGTCAAATGATTCTTTAACTATTTACTTTAACGTTAAAGTTTTTGTCGATCCCCTGGTCCCCTACCCTCGCCTTGTCGGCTGTTAATACAGTTTAACATTCAATTAAAAAAAGTCAAGGACAAAAAAGGCCGGGGAATTTCTTCCCCGGCTTGAATCGAAGAACAGAACACTGAAAGAAATCTGTGATTTATTTTAACTTGTCTTTGGTTGAGTGTCAAGCGACAACCGGCTTCTTGTCGTCAATGTTCGCCAGAATGTTCTTAAACTGCGCCAGGCGATTCGAGATGCGGCTGACAAGGTTGTTCTTCATTTCGACCCGGCGAGCCTTCAGGACTCGAATGGAGTCGATTCCAAGGGTAATCACGGTGGGCTTGTATTCCGCCCGATTGTCTTCCTGAACGAAAGTCTTCATGACGGCGACCTGTTCAGGCGTCATCTTGACACCATTGAAGTAGTACTCGTTGCGGCCGAGAGTCTTGTGAGGAAAATACTGGAGATAGTGTTTCTTGCTGTCTTTCTTGTGAACACACAAGGGAAGGGCCTTGCCGTCATCCGTTTGAGTGTGAGTGTACCACGTCTCGCCGGGCGTGTATTCAACCTTGTTGCCACCGTTCGCTTCGGCCAGGTTCCGTTCAACGGCTGCCACATAGTTGACGTTAATCAGACCATTGCGACGGCTGACTTTCATAACGCCGGAAGCGAAGGGATTGCCAGTCTTCCGCATCTTGACGGGAGTTTCCGTCAGCATGGAAACGAATCGGCATTCAGTCCCGAGGGAACGAATGAAACCAACCATTTCGTTTTTGTCTTGAATTGTCACCGTAGTAGATTTTTTATTCATGGTAGGAATATATCAAAAGAATTTCAGTTGTCAAATCTTTTTTATATCGAAGTGAAGTATTCCGTTAACGTTAAAGTTTTTGTCGATCCCCTGGTCCCCCACTCTTGACGTTTGACCGTCTCAACACTACAAACTTATCAGAAAAAGAAAATAAGTCAAGGGAATTCCTTTTCCCCTGACTGTTTTGTTTGGATATTGTTAGAAGGGAACGCCGTCGTCTTCCGCCGTCGCGGCAACCGATTGAACCGGTGTATGGGGAAGAACTTCGTAACGGTCATCGCCGGGATCTTCCGTAAGGGAATTCATCACAGGCCCAACAGCCGATTCGTAATCGTCACCAATTGACACAATCTTAACGGATTCACCAAGAATCCCATCCGTGACTCGGCAATAAACCGGAGAGCATCGGAGAACAACCGTCTTGCCTTTGGCAACCAATTCATTGGCTTTGTTTCGTTCATTGGGGATTTCGGTAGTCATACGGGACCAAGCATGAGCCCGTTGAAATTCGTTACGATAACCGTCGTTTTCCGCTTCGAGTTCGATTCGTTCGTTTTCGTTCATGGTGAGAATTTATCACAATTCCCATCCGTGTCAAATGATTATCTGCTAAGAATGTCGTATTCCCTCTGCGTCTCGTAACGGTCATGAATCGGAATAGGACACCCATTGTTGAGTCGGCTGAAACGGCTGTCAGACGTGTAAATGAAGTTGCCACCCATCATCGGACCAATTCGTTTTTCCATGCTGTCGGGCAATCGAAGAGGAATGGCCCGAGTGCGGCCGTTTTCCGTTTCCAACTTGACAACTTGGTCAAGGTTTTCTTCGGTAATTTTGATGTAACCATCCGGAACGATCAGAAGAACATCATTCAACTTGCCACTGATACCATCGTTTGTGCAATTGACTGGCTTGCCGTCAACTCCGATGGATTTCAACACACTGACCCGAATGGCATGTTTTCCAAGAAGACCAGCCGAACCAAAGATGTAGTGTTTCATAGTGAAGGAATTTTATCACAAAATGCCTTCCGTGGCAAGTGACGATATTACTTCTTGAGAAGGGAATGAATACGTGCCACTTGACGCTTGGATTCGCCACGGCGCCCCTTGAGGCTGTTCAGCTGTTCCGTAGGAGTCAAGGATTCCCAGGCTGCCTGGCGGTCATCTGCATCATGCCGCTTCTGATTGCGTTTCGCCCTCAGAACGGAACTGTTGTAACCATTCTGTTTGCGTTTGGAGAGATTTCCTGTCGATGTGGTTTCGTTTTTCATGGTGACTTATTTTACTTTGTTTTTGGTTATTGTCAAGCGGCTTGTTGAATGGATGACTTCAAAACGATGACTGTTTTGCATCGAACACAAATTCGTTTTTGTCCCCGTTGAATCTTGTTGTGAATGTTCGCTGTCAAGTTGAAAGTCTTATCCTTACAACGGCAAACATATTCGTAAGGCCGAGGGTGAACTTTGCTGACGCCATCCAAGCTGTAATCGTGACAACGACGACATTCGACGCCCATCGGAGAAAGGGCATACATGACACTCTTCCAAAATCTTCCGTGGCCACGGCCGAGTTGCTGACCGTAAACCTTGACGGAAACAAGATGGGCGATTTCGTGGGGAAGGGTTTGGTTGATAAGTTCTTCCAAGTGATTCGTGAGAAAATCAGGATTCAACTCAACCAAGTTGTCGATATAATGAGCCTTGCCAGCGACCCGGCCCATTTTGGTCCATCGCCACTTTGGAATATCCAAATTGGTTTTGGGATAACGACTTTGAAGAAGCAGAAGAGTTTCGAGAATCTTGTCCTCGATTCGTTTGATAAGTTCAGGTGATACTGTTGTCATATCTGACGACAATATACAATTCCTAAAGTAATTGGCAAATGGAATTTAGTCTCGGCTGGTAAGAAGACTCAAAGTTAGAACTGCAACAACAGCCCACCAAAAACTATCAGTAAGACACCACACAATAATGCCGATGATAATAGTCATAGAGTAATCAAAACCTTTCCACTGCGAACAGCATCCAAGACAGTATTCAAATCGGATTGGAAAGCCGGTTCGGTTGTGAACGTGATTTCTTTTCCCGATTCATCGAACATGATTCGGTCAACGGCAGCCGAAAACCGTGCCATGTTATTGTTGAATCCATCAGCAAAGTAATGGTAAACGTTCATGCCTCGGGTTCCATCCTTACGAATTTCGTCGCCTCGGATGTAACCGTTTTCGATTGTCAAGTGAATGTGAATTTTTGTCATAGTGGTAATGGTAAATCGTATGTCTGTAGTTCAGGAAGACAACGGAAAACACACTTGTTATCTTCTTTTACAAAATGTCTGTGATGATGTCCGAAAATCCAAATCTTCGGACGATGTATCTCTAACATGGCCTGAAGCCCTTGGCGAGTTCTGGAGGCTTCTGGAATTCCGAAGTAGTCTCTTGCTACCGATTGAGGGCAATCATGCGACAAAACAACTCGTGGCTTCGTTGACGCATACTGGTCGATGGTTTCATTGAATTGTTGAATGGTCAACTCTTCATCCCGCCACCAAGACAACCCTTCAATTCTCAAACCCTTGTCGATTGAATCGGCACCAGCAACAAAGAACATTCCTTCAAACATTCCAAAGTCACCAAGACATTGTGGATGTTTGTTGCTCAATGCTGGATTGTCATGATTACCACGGAAGAAACGGATATTCGATTCAATCAAACTTCCGTCAATGTCAAACATTTCTCCAAATCCAAAACCAAAGTCGCCAATTTGAACGATGGTTTCGTTTTTGTGCTTACGGGCAATTGCATTCAAATCACGCAATCGGCCGTGAATGTCGCCGACGATGATCATTTAGTTTCGGCGGGTGACAGTGAAAAGACCGAGATTGACAACACTCGGTACGATTTCATAACTCGAAATCGGAAATGAAACTTGAACGAGATGGTTGACGCCTTCGGTATTGTTTCGAGCTTGAACAGGTTGGCCATCGGAAACGGTTTGAATGTCCCGTGGAGAAATGTAGAGATTAAGTGTGGGTGAAGAGTTCATATTTTGATGGAATGTAACAGTTTTTTTCTTGTTGTCAATCGTCTTTACGATATTGAACCGTGCCACATTCCGTCCAAGTGAATTGAACGTGTTCCTTGTCAATGACAACCAACTTTCCAGGAACCCAAGTGGAGTTACGAAATTCTTTTTCAGCAACTTGACCAACGCCAATGCCGTGATTGTTCAAATTAGCTTTGAATGTGATTTCGCCGCCGGGAACATGTTCGTCGCCGGTAATCTTTGTGGCTACAAGCCAACCGTTTTCAATTGTAAACCGGATGGTTTGCTCGAAGTGACCACGATAATAACCAACCCATTCACCTTCTAAGGCTTTCAGTGGAATTTCAAATTTAGGGTCAATCGTTTTCATGGTGGAATTTACTTCAAAAAAAGAGATTGTCAAGGGCATCCGTGCCCAAGACAAACGGTGAATTTTAGACGGATGCCCAACCACGGGGAGAACGAGCTTCGGCCTGACGTTTGAGCTGAAACGGATGTTCATTCCGGGTCACAAGTGGATTCTGAGTTGCCACGAGGTTCCAGAATGCCTGCTTGAAGCCGGCCCAGTCGTGGAGGGTATGGATGACGGTTTCACCGAAACGGGTGACGGTCAATCGACCATTGCGGACGACGGCATTACGATGGAGCCAGTTATTTGCTTGCTTACGGTTCATTTTATTTTTTGGTTTGTTGTTTACTTTTGTTTTGCCACCAACAGGTTACGGAAATCGCCCATTACCGGTTGGTAAGTCGGATGTAAAGTCTCACGTCCAGCTATCTTTGTCAAATAGGGTTTTTTCTTTCCCTTCACATATAGTTCAGAGATAAGGGGTTTCATGGATTCACCATCTTCATTCTTGGTAATCTTCGACGAATTGTTGGTGCAAATGATTGCCGGAATGAAGGTTGCGTTGAATGCCTTTGCATTCTTCACATAAGTAATGTTTGTGACGTTTGGAAAATGTTTGAAGATGAAGGATGGAACAAAGTTACCTTCCACATTACACGCACCCAAATAAAAGTTATGGATATTCGTGGCATCATTGCCGAGGATTTTGGCAACGTCTCCGATTGAGTATCGAAGAAACTTTTTGGTTCGGGATTCGTGAGGAAAGATTGTATAACCAAAGCCACCAGCACCAGCCCCACCATGAGAATCAATGTAAAGGGCGTGTAAGTTAGTGAGGCCCATAGTCTTAATCGTCTGACCAACACTATCGTCGGTCCACATGTTTACGTAAAAGTCTGTGGGTCCGAGCTTTACGACGTTTTCTTTGAGAAAGTCACCAGCAAAGCAACTTCCGGCTACCATTGTCAGAGCTAGAATGTTCTTTATCATGGCGTAATTTTATCAGAAATTATCGGAATGTCAAGCAGCCAGTTTGGCTGCAACGGCTTCAACCTTGGCCTGGTCGGAAAGTTTGGAAAGTTGATTCCAATACTTCGGCATCTTTTTGAAAACGATTGCCATTTGTTTCTCGCTGAGGTTACGGCCCTTGCGAACTTGTTCGCTAAAGGAACTAAGAATCTCAGCGTCACAACCCGAAAAACCAACGTCATTGTGATCCTTGGTTGAGCCGGTGGCTTGTTCCGTGGCAGTCTGAAATTCGTAAATCTTCAACATGCCTTTGACGGCCCAATTAGCATCAACGGCGAGTTTGGTCTTGAAGAGGTTTTTGATTTCTTTCTTTGTCATGGAACATATTAACATGCCACAAGAATTTGTCAAGGAAATCGAGGAGAATTATTTCAAGTATTTCCATTGTGTTCCCCGTTTTATTTCATTAGCTTGTGTGTGACTTATGCCGAACATCTTACCTAATTTTTTACCAGAAAGTTTAGAGTTTTTAATGAATAAAGCTTGTGATTCGGTTAATTTGTGTCTTCCGTTCTCTTCTCCTTTAGATTGCCGATTTTTATTATCCTTTATGTTTTCTAAACAAGTTCCTAACCACAAATGAGAAGGATTAACACAATGTCTAACGTCGCAGGTATGTAAAACTTGAAAACCTTTTGGAACGGATTTGTTATTTGACATTTCCCAAGAAACTATGTGTGCTCCTTTGGATATTCCATTTATTGAATAACTTCCATAACCTTCACCGGTTATGGATGAAATCCACAACCAACAATCGTTTGTTTTGTGAACTTTATCCCAAAACCTATCCATAAATCAATGTTTTCTTTTGAAAATCTGACGGGCAACCAAAGACATGAAAACAAGAAACAGAAGTTGAAATATAGCACCACGAATCAAAATTTCGGTATTTTCCATAATTTACAAATTAAAAGAGATTGTCAATACCTTTTTGGAATTCTAGGATACATGACAAACAAAACAAAAATCAACGAAATAAGAAAAACATCCATACTAATCAATTGTCAATTCTTTTTCTTCCAGATATCGTGGCGAAGAATATACAATCCACACAAGAAGATTGAAAGTCCAAGTAGAATAGAAGTCATAAGTGACGGGGATTCATGTGAATTGCCAACCAAGGGTTTTCGTGGCCAGAAAGACGTTCGGCATCAATATCAGTCATACATGGAAGACCAATCGACAAACGGATTTCGTTACATTGGAAGAGTCTTCCAGAAGCAATACCAGCCTTGAACACTTGCATCAAAATGTATTGTTGACTCAGGTCGGATTGAAAGGATTGAAGCCAAATCTTGACTTCGGGCCATTGTCTCAATTCCCAAAGCACCCAGCTATTGTCACGTTTGACAGCAACGAAACCGATGATATCCATCAAATCAACTTGAATTTGACAAACAGCAGGCTCTTGTCGAATCAAATCACCAGCATTAAGATAATGGTTCTCCATTACTGGAGATTACGCCCACAACTTTCGGTTGTCCATTATTTATATCCAACGCAAACCCTTGTTCAGCGTAGAGTTTTTGTAACTGTTCCAAGGTTCTTACGGGTGACGGAAGACTCTTGTTTGGTTTGAATAGGACACCACGAGAACGAGCCAAAATTTCTTCTTTGGAAAGTTGGTCCGTTTCTTCTTTTTGGCGACGTTGATTACACTCGAAACACGCTAGAACTTTTCTTTGTTCATTCGCGGCAGTGTGTAACCATCGCCGGGGGTCATAACGAGAAATCAAGTGGTCCACGGTTGCCATCTTCGGGTCAGGCATTTTTATGTGGGCCTCATTGGTGAGTATGGTTAAGCATCCACACCAATGACAGTGAGGGTTTTCGTTATACAGTCTAAGCTTCTGTTTTCGGTAACTCATCCTTGTCTTCGTTGTTTGAGGGTGGAATGATGATTTGACTGGTTTGTTGAATCACAACCGGAGTGATTAGAAATCTTACCACGATACAAAGGAACAGGCAAGAATACCAGGATTCAAAATTGTAAACAATGTTTGTGCCAAACAACGTGTTGACAGCGTAACAAAGTCCGAGGGGAACAATTCCGATTGAAAGTAAAACGAGAATGATGTTCACAGCGTAGTAGAAAGCTGGCGAAGTTCCTTCTGGAGTTCAACAACATCGGTGATTGTCTCAAACACCTTGGCTTTGTCGCCACGAATGAGAATCACGGTTTTGTTGTTAATGTAGCCGGTTCGGAGTAGGAAAGAAATGGCGGAGTCAATATCGACGAAAGTATTGAAGACTTCCGCTTTCTTGTTCAAGACGAGAACTTTAATTCGGTTCATGATGGTATTTTACCGTAGGTTTATGGTTTAGTCAACCGGAGTTTCATCGAAAGCGGGAATCTCAGGTTCGGGATAATCACATTCAGCATCAGCTACAAGTTCAAATCCCTTTTCAATGACTTGTTCCTGTTCGGCTTCAGTCAATTCAACGTCTTCACCTGTTTCTTTGTTCTTGGAAGATTGAATTTCGATCTCGGCTGGAGTATCAGGTTCTTCAGGAGCTCCATACTTATCACGGTATCCGCGACTGGCTGACCAATACTTACAATCACAAACGATGGTGATTTCTTTACCGTCTTCTTGTTCCCGATAGATTTCAACGTTCATTTATGGAAGATATTATACTTCAGGAGAAATGTCAAATTACTTCAGCACTTGATACAAAAGTTTCTTCAAGTCATCATCTTCAAGGGGCTTGTTGTCAAGTAACTTGAAACAGAAGGATGCCCGATTCGTTTCGCCGTAGGCAGCAATAATCTTTTGGGCTTGGTCCCGTCGAGTAGGAAGTCCCCGAACGTCATTCACAAAGCCAGTCATGTGAACCACAATCTTGTTGACTTCTTTGTAACCGTCACAGATTCGGCTCATGTCACCTTGGATTTGATTTGCCAATTCAAAATCAAACGTGTTGGCAACGTGAGTATAAAAATTCTGATAGTCAGGTCGGCCAAGGGTAAACCAAACGTCAATCACTTTGTCGAAAGATGCCAATTCAGACTTCATGTGATGAAGGGCCAAATACCATGCCGATTTGACTTTATGAAGGGCCTGGCCTTCTTTGGAGTAGATGACGACTCCCTCCCGACCTTTCCAATTGTCAACGTTGTCCATCAATTCGGCAACGTCATTGAATTGATAAACGGCCGGACGTTTGCAACCGAAACCCTTTGCCAAGGAATCCAACCAGTCTTGTTGCCAAAGGTTGTAAGTGTCGTGAGAAACACCACCAACGAGAATGAAATCAGGCTCGTCACCGTAACTCAACACGATACGATTGACCGGAGAAACCCATTCAAACAACAGAGAGAAAGGCCACGTTTCCATGCCACAAGACTGGAACTTGAAAATCTCCGGATATTTCTCTTTGATAACGGCGAGTTCATATCCGTTGTCAAGGTTATGGGCGTCAACCGTGCCACGAGTACGAAGAATGAATTCGCCCTTGTATTTCGAGACAATGAGAAGGGAACCATCAAGCTTTTCCATAATGGAACAGCCACGGAGGGAAGACGGAACCGAAAAGTGTTCGGGATTCTCACCCCAATTGGTGAACTTCGGAAGGCCGGCAGAAATCAATTCACCCTCAGAATTCCAAACGGAAGAACGAAAATGCTTATTGGCTTGTGTCCACTTACAACCAATATGTTGAGGTTGAACAAGATACACAACTTCCCCAAAAAGAATATGTTCGTGAACCATGAATTGTTCGCGGTCAATTGAGGTTAAATCAATTTTCATTGAAGAATTGTAGTGTAAAACGGCCTTTGTGTCAAGACCATTTATCACCAAACAAAGATTTGAACACTGCCGCGGGACCATCAGTTGAAAACTGTCCTGCCTTGTGACTGCCTTTGTAGTCCCAAATTCCACAAGGAACACCATCAGCGAGAAATCCCCAGCTATTCACCACTTTGGATGGGTCATCTTTAACATTCGGTTTGAATCCGAGGATGTTGTTAATTTCTTCAACACTGACACCACGGAGAGTACCTGTTCTGCTGCCTCCGGGCTCGTCATTAGGTTCGATTTTCATAGACGGAGTTTACCGTATTTATTGAGGTTGTCAAGGGCTTGCTCCATGTTTTCGATGGCCCACTTGGCATCGGCCAATCCAACCAAAACACTGCTTCGACCGAAAGAATCCGGTACCGAATATCCACCGAGTTCACGAAATCGTTTGATGGCCGAAATCTTTTCCTCAGCGAAATAACGCGGATACGCTTTCTTGGTTTCCATGAGGGCGATGGCCATCGGATGACTTTCGACGATGATTTGAACCGTCAATTCCTGATGTTTGGGAACCTTGAGGGCAGTCCGAATCAGTTCCGTAGCCTCCGTCAGAGTCAATCGAATGTTCATGGTGAAATTGTATCAGAATTTCAAAGAGAGTCAAGCATTTCTTTGAGTTTATTTCTCAAGTCTTGACGATCCATTCTGCCGTCAAGTGAAGGCCGTTGAAGGTAGGATTCGAGCACCGTTAGAATCTTATACATTTCTTCCATCTTGTCAAGTCGTCTTGCAGAGGAATTAAACATCACAACGTCATCCCGAGTCATGATTCCACGAAAAACATCTTGGTGTTTTTCAAAATGATCATGGGCCTCTTTACGACATTGAGCGTAAATGTCTTCCAGTTGTCTCATAAAATTGGTAGCGGTGGAGGGACTCGAACCCCCAACACAAGGATTTTAAGTCCTCTGCCTCTGCCATTGGGCTACACCGCCAGTGTGTCTGGCTTAACCGACAAACGATTCGTGATAACCTTGTGAGTCATCGAAGGGACCATATCCCTTCTTGTCGCCGTTGTCGTCATGGCGTGGTTTACCACCCTTGTTGAACTTACCCGGCTTGTTGTGTTTGATTTTGTGACGCCATTTGTCTGGCTTCTCTTTGTATGTCTTTCCCATATCTTATACCTTACTAACACAATCGGGACAAGTGTCAAATCCTTCGTGCGGATTCACTGGAATCTCTTTACACACTACACAAAGGTATTGTTTTGTTTGGTTTGTCTCGATTGAAATTGAAATGTTTCCCGCTCCGCCTGCACTCATACCCGAAGAAAATGCTTCAGCGTAAGATTCATCGGGGAAATCCTTGGTGATGGACTTTTGAGTCATCCAATCCGGCCCACTTCTATATTTGAAAGTAAATTTCACTGCGTCAGAAAGTAGTGGCAAAGCTTATATTTGTCAAGCAAATTGCCAGTCTTTAGGTCGCTCATGTTATGGTCAAGGTCGGAAAGCTTGACGATTGTGGCGAGTGGGTTGAGTCGTATCTTACTAAGATACGTGATAATGTTGAAGTTTTCTTTGTTTTTTGTGAGAAGAATGACTGCTTCCAAGACTAGATTTGATTCATCCAATGGAAGAAGACTATCAACAAACAAAGTCAATTCGATAAGTGTCACGTCTGTATCTTCAAGAACATCATGGAAAAGAGCAACCAAAGAAACAAGAAAGATAGGACGAGAACCGGCTGGATAGTAATCATTTGCCCGATTGATGGCAATATCTTTGACGGCAACTGGATGGGTAATGTAGGGAATTTGAGTTTTCTCTCCCTTGCCATTTTTACGAAAACGATTCTCTGGCTTCAATGCCCTTGTGTCGTGGGCATGAGCCGCAAATTCGTAAACTTTTTGATAAATGGCCAGTTCGGTCATATCCTTAATTTAACATTTCAGGGGTAAATGTCAAGGTATTAATGAGAATTGGAACGGCCGGGGCTTTGAATGCCGGCCTACCGTCTTTGAAGACCATTTCAATCTTGCCTTCTTCAACCATGTCAGCCAGAACACAGTGGAGGTCAGCAACTTCTTCAGGAGATTTGCCCGACGGATATTGTTCCTCGTCAATGGCAAGGTGTTCCAGAACTTCAATAGCGGTGTATTTCATGCTGCTTTGACAATGTTACAGTATTCGTATCCGTGATGAATGTTGATGTGAATGGATTGACCGTCTTGGAGGTTTTCGGCTTGGTCATCCGGAATGGCAAAGAATTTTCCGCCCGTCCGGAGAACTGCCCACCACCGATTGTTTTGTTCGTCGTATTTAGCTACGGCGTAGAGATTCATTGTGGGATATTATAGATTGAAGGTTAGTCTTTGTCAAGAAATTTCTTCCAGTTACCTTGAGGGCGACGATAACCACCGCCCTTGACCGGACGTTCAACCTTGACTGCCGGAGCAAAGGGTTTCCGAATGCTTTTCAGCGTTTCGAGTTGTGTCGGAAGTTTGTTCTTCATATTGGGAATAATTATATCAAATCCCAATAGAATGTCAAGAAAATAATGCCGGGAGCTTTTCCACTTGTTAGCGAGACAAATGGTGATAGTTCGCTACGGCCAGTATATCGGCCGCCAGGCTCAACGGCCTGCCTATCTGCTCCCGGCTTCTAAAATTAACACGATTTCACGGAGGAACTACTTCCAACGTTCCGGTAGTTTATGTCTCAATGGGAGTTGCACCCATACTTCCAGGCAATGCCTGGCGTGCTTCTATTACACTACGAAACCCACCACCGTCTATGTGACGACTTTCGTCGTTTTGTCAACAGTCTTTCGACCGAGATTCAAATTACAACATCCATCCTTGGATGTCAAATCTTTTTTATACAACTTTCTTCGGACGGCCACGACGTTTCGTGATAACACCGTTGGCTGCATCGGCTTCGGCTTGGTTTGCCTTTGCTGCATCCTCTTTCAACAACTCTTCCATCTTGTCTTCGGCAGCAGCCAGTGAATGAACAGACCACGCCGACCGGCCGAACATGTTACTGCCGGGATACTGTTCATAAGACTGTTCAACCACGGCGCCGCCGGGTAACGGAGTGCCTTTCAGAATTGTCTTGAACCGAAAGACTTCCCAACATTGAATCTTGGCAGGCGTCTTGACTTTTGAAAAGGAATAGATGGCACAATTTCCTTCACGTTTAACTTGGTGGAGAAGAACGGCATCGGCCTGGCCGAAACCATCACCCGTCCACACTTTGTCGATTTCCAGTCGTTTAATATCGTCACTCATGAGAGTAGGTTAGTCGTTTGGTTAGTGAATGTCAAGGATTTAATCCAAGACGGTGAAACAATCACGTTGAACACCAAAGGCCACGGAACCGTCGCCGAATTCGAGAGTGACGAATTGTTCGCCCTTTTCTTCCAATGAAGTGCTTTCATCTTCAATGATTTCAGCATCAACAGGTTCACCGGCCTTGAATGTTTCCGTTTCCTCGCCGGTGATGGTGTCGGTTTTCTCGTCAAAAGAAGTAACGAGCGTCAGTTCGGTATCATTTTTGAAACTAATCATGATGAGAATATATCAAAACAATTTCGATTGTCAAGCGACTTTCACAAATTGTTCACAACCATTGTCAACATATCCGTAGTCGGGTGCATAGTCCTTGGATGCCAGTTCAAAGGCGTATTCAGGTGCCGCGTCAACGTCTCTAATATGGGCCAGGCCGCACTGTTCAACCTCTTCGTATGTCACCACTGGTTTGCCTTCAGCGAACAGCCTACGCAAATCGTCACTCACAAATCCGCCTGGGTCTAAATCCATATTTTCAAAATTTAACCCCGGCGTTTGACCGCCGGGGGTTTATGGGGTTATTGTTTAGGTTTAATGTCCGTTTTTAGCCACGGAACCGAGCAGTCGTTCGGTTCGCCGTTTTCTTTACGGGTCACCGAAAATTGATTTTAGTCCTTCTTCGAGGCAGAGGTCGAGGACTTGAAAAGAAAGCCGCACAGAATCAACATTCCCCATGCGTGCCAAATGGATTCCAGTTTGGTGATGCCCGATACGGTACCGACAAGACAGTGATTCCAAAGGAGATACACCGGCCACGAGAAAAGAAGGCCGATTGCTAAAACAATCACTACGAATACCACGATGCCGCCGACGATTTTTAATAGAGTTTCCATGATGTTTTTATTGACAGACGGTTATCGACGAGAAGACTTACCGAAAAAGACTCCACACAGAAGGGCACAGATTAAGAAACATGCCCAACCAGCGAGGGACGTAATCAGAACCCGAACCACCCCCAAAGCGATGCCCATTGATTCAACCGGAGTAGCTTTGCAAGCTTCCACGATCTGAACGATTCCGCTGACCAGGCAGAGCCAAAGAGACACGTAGAGAGAACCAAAAACGGCAGCAACCACCGTGAGACAACCGAGAATAAACCATAGTGTTTTCATAGTGTGGTTATTATATCAGACTTTCTTATTGTGGCAAGCGTGGAGTTGTGCCAGTTTCTTCGATGTGAAGTTCTGCCCGACAAAGTTTCCGCATCATGGCTGAATGAGCTTGAACCAAAATTGCTTGCATCTGACGAACGTCAAGCTTCTCACGGTTGTAACAGAGAGTTTCGAGAAGGCTTGAATACTTGGC
>Ga0207952_1000578_pt1 | contig 25897 bp, 29 predicted proteins | sample SubbioR12Aug_8Ca_FD_184831 | JGI IMG/M metagenome (GOLD analysis project Ga0207952, IMG submission 184831) | Serpentinite rock and fluid subsurface biosphere microbial communities from McLaughlin Reserve, California, USA - CR12Aug_8Ca (SPAdes) | ecosystem: Environmental > Terrestrial > Deep...
AGGATCTCGCCGCCCGCCAGATGGGGTTTTAGATGGACAAGGCCGAGCGTCTCGCGCTCTTCCAGATGTGGTTTTCCGATACCATCCCGCACAACAAGGCGCTGGGTCTGAAAGTCATCGACGCCCGCCGCGGCTTCGCCTCCATGCAGCTCGAGTGGCGCGAGGAGTTCGTCGGCAATCCCGAGACCGGCGTGCTGGCGGGCGGGCCGCTGACGGCGATGCTCGACGGCTGCTGCGGCATGGCGGTCGCTACCATGTTGAAGGAGCCGATGCCCTTCGCCACGCTCGATCTGCGCATCGACTACGCCAAGCCAGCGACGCCGGGCAAGACAGTGATCGCCGAAGCGGAATGCTACCGCATCACCAGTTCGGTGGCCTTCACGCGCGCCTTCGCCCATCACGGCGACACAAAGGACCCGATCGCGGCCGCCGCCGGGACCTTCATGCTGGGCACCAAGGGCCAGGTGACGCAGGCGCAGTCGATCGGCGCGGAGACCAAGATATGAGCGCGTTGCTCGAGCGACTGGCGCAGGTTCGCAAATCGGGCGACGTCGGCCGGTTGGCCGAAGCGATCCCCTATGCGCGCTGGATGAAGATCGCGCCGGAGAACGGCACCGGTGAGCTGCTGACGCGCATGCGCTACCACGGCGACCTGATCGGCAACACCTTCCTGCCGGCGATCCACGGCGGGACGTTGGGCGCCATGCTGGAGATGGCGGCGATCTTCCATCTCCTGTGGGAGACCGAGACCGAGACGGTGCCGAAGATCGTCAACATCACCGTCGATTACCTGCGCTCGGCGCGACCGGTCGACGTCATCGCCTCGGCCAAGGTGACCAAGCAAGGCCGCCGCATGGTGAACGTTTTCGCCGAGGCCTGGCAGGACGACCGCTCCAAGCCGGTCGCCACCGCCAATGCGCATTTCCTGGTGAAGTCGTCGGACGACGCGCCGCCGTCGCTCTAGGCGGTCAGCCCAGCGGATTGGCGAGGTCGATGCCGTAGAGCTTGGCATTGCGTGTCATGTAAGCGTCGCGCGGCGCCACCGGCTCGCCGCGCAGTGTCGCGGCGACCATGTCGAGATAGGTGTGCCAACCCATGGCGTTCAGCTTCACGAAGCGTTCGAGCACCGGCAGGTGCGTGAGGGTGAGCGCGGTGTCGTCGCCCACCGGTTTCAGCTCCAGGCTGAGGTAGGATTCAGGGTAGGGCGAGACCTCGTCGCCGGGATTGAACACGTTCCAGCTGTAGGCAAGCCGCTGCGGCGGCAGATGCTGAGTGACGGTGCCGCGGATATGGCCGCCCATCAGCGAGACGGCGCCGCCGGTCCGGGGCTCGATGTGGCCCTCGCCGTACCAGCCCGGCAGCCGGTTGGCCTCGGTCAGCACCTGCCATGTCCGCTCGACCGGCCCGGGCAGCAGGCGATCGAAGCGCACCATATGTGCATGGGTGAATTGCGCGTCTTCGCTCATGGACTTTCCCGTCTCTTGCAGTAAACAACGCCCGGCATGGATTACGATTCCTTCACGACGCCGGACGATGCCATCGTACGCGACGGCGCGGATTTCGAGGCCTACCGGCAACCGGGCGACCTGATCGATTCAGAGCACCCTAAAATCGTGGCCTACGCAAGGCGCATGGCGGGTGAGGGAACCGACCGGGAGAAGGCGCTGCGGCTCTACTACGCCGTCCGCGACAATCTCCGGTACGACCCCTACAACACGCCAATGAAGCGCGAGGCCTATCGCGCCAGCACGACCCTGGTGGCGGGACACGGCTATTGTGTCAACAAGGCCGGCGTCATGGCCGCTGTTTGCCGTGCCGTCGGAATCCCGGCCCGCGTCGGCTACGCCGACGTGCGCAACCACATGACGACGCAGCGGCTGGCCGAGCTGATGGGCAGCGATGTGTTTTTCTATCATGGTTACACCGACGTCTGGCTGGACAGACGTTGGGTGAAGGCGACACCGGCCTTCAATCGGGAACTCACGGAACGCTTCGGCCTGAAACCGCTCGACTGGGATGCGGTGGGCGATTCGATCTACCACCCGTTCGATCTCAGCGGCCGGCGGCACATGGAATATCTCGCCTACCGCGGCGTTTTTGCCGATATTCCGTTCGACGAGATCCGCGGTGCATTCCGGCATTATTACCCGCGCATGACGCGTGCCCAGGAAGAGATGCCCCTCGATGGCGCTCTGGGTGGCGACTTCGGCGCCGAGGGTGCTGCGGAAGCGAAATTGAAGTGACGCTCGCGCCGCGGTCGGCCGCCTACATCGCGCTGCTCGTGGCGTTGGGCAGTTTCGGTCCGCTCACCATGAGCATCTACACGCCGGTCATGCCGTCGGTCGGCCACGATTTCGTCACCACGCCGGACAGCGTCAAGCTTACGCTCACCACCTACATGCTGGGCTTCGCGGTGGGGCAGCTCTTCTATGGCCCGCTCAGCGACCGATACGGCCGACGTCCCGTGCTGCTGGGTGGATTGCTGTTCTTCACCGTCACGACCTTCGGCTGCTCGTTCGCCAATTCAATCAATGACCTGATTGTGCTTCGCATCCTGCAGGGGCTGGGCGCCGCCTCCGGTTCGGTGCTCGGCCGCGCCCTCACGCGCGACGCCTACACCTTTCAGGAAATGCCGCTGGTGATGAGCTGGATCTCGCTCGGCCAGAACATCGCGCCGTCGCTGGCGCCGACCATCGGCGGCTTCCTCGGCGAATGGGCGAGCTGGCGCGCGACCTTCTGGTTCGTGGGCGGCTTCGGTGCGATCCTGTTCCTGGTCGTCGCCGTTGGCCTGGGCGAGACCAACAAGTACCGCAGCGATCGCATCGACCTTGCCAGCTTGTTGCGCGGTTCGGGTGCGATGCTGCGCGATCGGCGCTTCCTCGGCCATATCCTGCCGCTGGGCTTCGCCTTCGCCATGAACTTCGGCATGCTGGCAGGCGTTCCCTTCATCCTCCAGGAGAGCCTGGGCTTCAGCCCGCGCGAATTCGGTCTGATTGTGCTGCTTTCGGTCGGCGGCTTCGCCCTCGGCACCTTCGTTAACAACCGGCTGGTCGGTCGCGTCGCGCCGGTCGCCATCATCCGGTTTTCCGGCTGGTTTCACGTGGCGGCACTCATGGGCATGGCCGCCCTTTCGCTCTCCGAAGTGGTGACGTGGTGGGCAATCATCGGCCCGCACATGCTGCTGAGCTTCGGCACCGGCATGATCGTGGCCAATGCCAATGCGGGCGCGGTCGGCATGTATCCGCGGCTTGCCGGCACGGCCTCGTCGCTGGCCGGCCTTGCCCAGATGGGCATGGGCGCGATGGGCACCGTGACGGTGGCGATCCTCACCATCGTCGGCAGCCGCTATGTCGCCATGCCGCTGGTGATCGGCCTTGCGCCGTTTGCCATCGCGACAGTCTTGAGCGCGCGCCTGTTGCGCGGCGGGCCGCGCGCCCCGAAACTGGAGTCGTAAGAGAGGGAGAAGACGATGACGAACATGCTGAAGGACAAGGTCGTGCTGGTGACCGGCGCGGGCGGTGGCATCGGCCGCGAGATGGCGCTGCTGGCAGCCAAGGAAGGTGCCAAGGTGGTGGTCAACGACCTCGGCGGCGCGGTCGACGGCGAAGGCGGCGGCAGTGCGACGCCGGCGCAGAAGGTCTGCGACGAGATCGCTGCATCAGGCGGCAAGGCCGTTCCCAACGGCGACAGTGTCACCGATCCAGCCGGCGCCGAGCGCATGGTCAAGGCCGCGGTCGAGAACTTCGGCAAGATCGACGGTGTCATCAACAATGCCGGCATCCTGCGCGACCGCATCTTCCATCGCATGAGTCACATGGACTGGAAGATGGTGATCGACGTGCATCTGAACGGCGCCTTCAATGTGAGCCGTGCCGCCGCCAACTACTTCAAGGAGCAGAAGTCGGGCGCCTTCGTGCATTTCACCTCGACCTCGGGCCTTGTCGGCAATTTCGGCCAGGCCAACTACTCGGCGGCCAAGATGGGAATCATCGGCCTGTCGCGCTCGATCGCCCTCGACATGGCGGCGTTCAACGTCCGCTCCAACTGCATCTCGCCGTTCGCCTGGACGCGCATGATCGGCACCATCCCCGCCGACACTGAGGCGCAGAAGGCCCGTCTCGAACGCTCCAAGAAGATGACGCCGGCCAAGATCGCGCCGATGGCGGTGTTCCTGCTGTCGGACGCCGCCAATACAGCGGGGGTCACCTCGCAGATCTTCGGCGTGCGCATGAACGAGATCATGCTGTTCAACGCCAATCGGCCGGTGCGCTCCGTGCATATGTCCGAGGGCTGGACCTTGGAGGCGATCGACGAGATCGCGGTGCCGGCGATGAAGCCCTATTTCACCGACCTCAAGCGCTCGCCGGAATACTTCACCTGGGATCCGATCTGACGAACCACGCCACCTCGCCCTGAGGAGCGTCGCGCAGCGACGCGTCTCGAAGGGTGAGCACGAGCACCGCGTCTGCATCCCATCCTTCGAGACGCCGCGCTACGCACGGCTCATCAGGATGAGGTTGGTCATTTGGAGTACGAAGGATGGCTGTCGACAAGATGAAGAACGAACCGAAAATCGATGCCGACGAAGTGTTGGGCGGCATCGTCGAGTGGGTGTCGATCGAAAGCCCGAGCCATGATGCCAAGTCGGTCAACAAGGTGGTCGATCACGTCGAGGGCCAGTTTCGCGACCTCGGGCTGAAGCTGGACCGCACACCGGGTGTCGATGGCTTCGGCGACATCCTGGAGTGCAGGACGCCCCCGGAATTGAATGGCGGCGACGGCAAGGGCATCCTGGTGCTGGCGCATCTCGATACCGTGCATCCGATCGGCATGATCGAGAAGGATCTGAAGGTGCGTCGCGAGGGCGACAGCATCTTCGGGCCCGGCATCTACGACATGAAGGCGGGCGGCTATATCGCCTACTACGCGCTACGACACCTGATCCGTCAGGGCAAGAAGCCCAAGCTGCCGGTCACCTTCCTGTTCATCCCCGAGGAGGAGGTGGGCAGCCCGACCTCGCGCGCGCGCATCGAAGAGGCGGCCAGGGGCCACAAGTATGCGCTGGTGATGGAGCCGGGCCGCGATGGCGACAAGGTCGTGACCTCGCGCAAGGGCGTCGGCCGCTTCACGCTTTCGGTGAAGGGCCGCGCCGCGCACTCCGGCGTCCGCCATGAGGACGGCCGCAGCGCCATCCTCGAAATGGCGCGGCAGATCGTGCGCATCGAGGAGAAGACCGACTATGCCCGCGGCATCACCTGCAACGTCGGCCTGATCCGCGGCGGCAGCGGCGTGAACGTGACGCCGTCCGACTGCGCGATCGACGTCGACCTGCGCGTGCCGAGCATGCAGCTCGCCGAGGAGATGACGCACTGGTTCCTGAATCTCGAGCCGATCGGCAAGGATGTCGAGCTCGCGGTCGAAGGCGGCATGAACCGGCCGCCCTACCAGAAGGATGCCGGCATCACAGGCCTTTTCCAGAAGGCGCAGGCGATCTACCGCGAGATCGGCAAGGAACTGAACGACGTGCCGCTGACCGGTGGCGGCAGCGACGGCAACTTCACCGCCGCGCTGGGCATCCCGACGCTCGATGGGCTGGGCGCCGACGGCAAGGGCGCGCACGCCATCAACGAGCAGATCTACTACTCGTCGCTGGTGCCGCGGACCTATCTCTGCACGCGGCTGCTGGAGACGCTCGACTGATGGCGACGCTCTACCACGTCCCCACATCGCGTTCGCTGCGCGTGCTGTGGACGCTGGAAGAGATCGGCGCCACGGTCGAGGTGAAGTCGCTGGGCACCCGGCCGCGGTTGCAAGAGCCCGAGTATCTCGCGATCAACCCGGCCGGCACGCTGCCTGCCCTGATCGACGGCGCGCGGGCGATCTACGAATCCCTGGCGATCTGTGAATACCTGGCGGCCCGGCATGGCTCCGACCTGATCGTGGGGCCGGACGAGCCGGAGCGGCCGGAGTACGTGCAATGGCTGTTGTACGGCGAAGCAACGCTGCAGGCGCCGCTCTCGGTGATGGCGCGTGTCGGCCGCATCCGGAACAAGACGCCGGAGATGCAGGCCGGCATCGACGCCGTGCGGGCCGACGCGCGCCACTCTCTCTCGATGCGGATCAAGCTGCTCGAGCAGCGGCTCGAGGGTCGTGACTTCCTGGTGGCGGGGAGGATGACGCTCGCCGACATTTCGGTCGGCTATCCGCTCAACAACATGGGAAAGCCCGACTTCGCTTCGCTGCTCGGCCCCCGCGCCAGGGCATATCGCGCGCGCCTGCTCGCGCGGCCGGCGTTCCTGCGCGCCGCGGCCGTCCTCTAGCGAAATTGTCCATATACAAATAGACAATCGTCTGTACAATTATCGACGGCTGGACGAATGTCACCGTCATGACGAGCCTAACGGCCTACACGAGCTATGCCGACGCCCAGACGCACTTCTCCGGCGCGAAGCTGTGGGAACTGTTCGACGGCGATCGTGAAAACCTGAACATCGCGCACGAATGCATCGACCGGCATGTCGCCTCGGGTCCGGGGGGCGATAGGCCCGCCGTCATCGTCGTGAAGGCGGGCGGCGGCGAGGAGATCCTGAGTTATCGCCAGATCAGTGAGGACTCCTCGCGCTTTGCTCATTGGCTGGTCGGCAAGGGCGTCGTTGCCGGCGACCGGATCGCCATCAAGCTCGAGCCGTCGCGCGCGTTTTATGCTGCGGTGTTTGGCGCCATCAAGGCGGGCGCGATTGCCGTGCCGTTGTTCACACTGTTCGGACCGGACGGCGTCAGGTTGCGCGTCGAGGACTGCAAGCCCACGCTCCTGATAGAGGATGACGGGTTTCTGAAGGAACTCGGCGCTTTCTCTCCTTCCTTTACGCCGGCCACCCGGGCCGACGATCTGGCGATCTTCCAGTACACCTCGGGCACCACGCGCGAGCTGCCGGAGGCGGTGAAGCATACGCATCGTGCCATCGTCACGTTGATGGTCGCGGCGCTCTACGGCACCGGCCTGAGGCCGGGCGACCGCTTCATCTGTCCATCGTCGCCGGCCTGGGGCCATGGGCTGTGGCACGGCACGCTGGCGCCGCTCGCGCTCGGCCTGACCATCGGCTGCTACGCCGGCAAGTTCGACGCCGAGCGTTTGCTGAAAGCGCTGCAGGATCACTGCTTCACCAACATCTCGGCGGCGGCGACGCACTACCGCATGATGCGCGTGTCGGACGCGGCGCCGCGCTACCGCTACGCGATCGACAAGCTTTCCTTCACCGGCGAGCCGATCGACAGCGAGACGTCGGCATTTTGCGAGGCGACGTTCGGCCGGCCGGTCTGCAGCATGTACGGCACGACCGAGATCGGCGTGATTCTGGTGAGCTATCCGGGTGCGGGGGACTTCACGGTCAAGCCGGGATCGCTCGGCAAGCCGGTGCCCGGCGGCAAGGTCGAGATCCATGATGCCGACGGCAAGCCGTGTCCGCCCGGCGTGATGGGCGAGATGAAGGTGTGGCGGCGCGATCGCTGGATCGCCACCAAGGATCTCGGCCGCACCGACGAGGACGGCTACTTCTTCCACGGCGGACGGGCCGACGACGTCATCATCTCCGCCGGCTGGACGATGAGCGCCATCGAGATCGAGGACGCAGTGCTGAAGCACCCCGACGTGCGCGAGGTGGGCGCCATCGGCGTGCCCGACAGCCTGCGCGGCCACGTCGTGAAGGCTTTCGTGGTCGCGGCTCGCGCGGGCGACGAGTCATTCGCACGCGAGATCCAGGACCTGGTGCGGCAGCGGCTGAGCCAGCACGAGTATCCCCGCCTCGTCGAGTTCGTTGCCGAGCTGCCGAAGACGCCGGCCGGCAAGGTCAATCGCAAGCTTCTTCGCACCAAGGAAATGACAAGGGAAAAGGCAAATGTCGACTAAGACGATCGAACGCAGCTTTCCGAAGATCACCGAAGAAGGCCTCGATGCGCTGCGCGAGCGAATCGGCGTAAAAATCGGCGTGACCGCGGAGCCGTGGTGCCATGAGGCGACGCGCGACAACATCCGCCATTACGCGCACGGCATCGGCGACGACAATCCGCTGTGGTGCGTTCCCGAATATGCGCAGAAGACCAAATTCGGCGACGTGATCGCGCTGCCGAGCTTCCTGTTCACGACCAGCCGCATCATCTCGGGTTACGTCGGCGGCCTGCCGGGCATCCATGCCATGTGGTCCGGCTCCGACTGGAACTGGCACAAGACCGTCAATCGAAACGACACGATCACGACCGAGGCCTGGCTGAAAGACCTCGTCGTACACAACACGAAATTCGCCGGCCGCGCGGTCCAGCAGACTTATCATGTCGACTTCTTCAATCAGAAAGGCGATCTGGTCGCCGATGCCGACAGCTGGTGCTTCCGCACCGAGCGTGACCACGCCCGCGAGCAGGGCACCAAGTACAAGGAAGTGAAGGCCCGCCAGCCGCGCCGCTACACCGACCAGGAGCTGGCCGACGCCTACCGGCTCTACGCCGAGGAGAAGATCCGCGGCGCCGAGCCGCGCTACTGGCAGGACGTCAAGGAAGGCGAAGCGCTGCCCACCATGCTGAAGGGCCCGATGACGGTGACCGGCTTCATCGCCTACGCGCAGGGCTGGGGCGGGCTCTACATCCGCGCCAACAAGCTCGCCTGGAAGCTGGCCGATGCGCATCCGGGCCTCGGCATAAAAAACCGCTTCGGCATTCCCGATTGTCCCGAGCGTGTTCACTGGGAAGAGGAGTTCGCCCTCGAGGTCGGCGCCCCCGGAGCCTACGACTACGGTCCCGAGCGCGCCTCGTGGCTCACGCATCAGCTCACCAACTGGATGGGCGACGACGGCATCTTGCGCAATGCCGCCTGCAAGATCCGCCGCCACAATCCCGAGGGCGACATCCTGTTCATCAAGGCCAAGGTCAAGCGCAAGTACGTCGAGCACGGCCGCCACCTGGTCGAGATCGAGCAGGAGGCGCGCAACCAGACCGACGAGCTGTCGATCCTGGGCACCGGCCTCGTCGAGCTGCCCAGCCGCGGCTGAGGGCGGCGCGATTCAAAGGGAGGAAAAAGATGAAAATCAAGGCAATGGCCTATGTTGCGGCTCTGCTCGCCGGTCTCTTGTCGGGCCTGCCGGCCTGGTCGCAGGCGTACCCTGCCAAGCCGGTGAAGATCGTCGTGCCGTACCAGGCAGGACAGGGCACCGACGTCGCCGCGCGGCTCTTCGCCGAGAAGCTCGGCAAGGTGCTGGGGCAGCAGTTCATCGTCGACAACAAGCCCGGCGCCGGCGGCAACATCGGTACCGCCGACGTCGCTCGCTCGGCACCCGACGGCTACACGCTACTGATGGGCACGGTCGCGACGCAGACCATGAACGAGTTCCTCTATCCGTCGCTCGGCTACGAACCGGACAAGGACTTCGTGCCGATCATCCTGGTCGGCATGTTGCCGATGGTGATCTCGGCCAATCCTTCGTTCCCGGCCAACTCGATCCCCGAGCTGGTCGCCGCGGCCAAGGCGCAGCCCGACAAGATCAACGTCGCGCTGCCCAGCACGACCGCGCGCATCGTCTTCGAGCTCTTGAAGTCGCGCACCGGCGCGCCGCTGTTCGGCGTCCCCTACAAGGGCTCGGCGACCGCCATGACCGAGGTCATAGGAGACCAGATCCCGCTCATCATCGACACCGCGACGGCCAGCCGGGGCCATGTCGCGAGCGGCAAGCTGAAGGCGCTGGCCATCACCACGCTGAAGTCGAGCGAGCTGCTGCCGGGCGTGAAGTCGGTCGCCGAGCAGGGCTTTCCCGGCTTCGAGGTGACGGCCTGGAACGCGATCTACGCGCCGCGCGGCACGCCGAGGGCGGTCGTCGATCTGTTGAACGCCGAGGTCGCCAGGATCCTGGCCCAGCCCGAGACGCGCCAACGTCTCCTGCAGCTCGGCTTCGAGCCGGCCGGCGGCTCGCCCGAAATCCTGGCGGCCTATGAGAAGCAGGAGCGCGCCAAGTGGGGCTCCCTGATCAGGGCGGCCGGACTGAAGGGCAACTGACGCCGGCGGCGCCGACCGCCGCCTAGTAGGCCGCGGTGAACCGCTTGCGGATGTGCTTGGGCTTCTCGAGCTCGTCGATGATGGCAATGGCGAAGTCCTCGCGGCTGATGCGGCTCTCGCCCTTGGAGTCGACGAGAAACTGATCGAGGCCGAGGCGGAACTTGCCGGTGCGCTGGCCGGCCGGGATCGCGGCTGCCGGCGAGATCGCCGTCCAGTCGAGGTCCTTGATCGCGCGGATGGCGTCCAGCGCCAGCATCGCGGGTTTCGACGTCGGCGGCTGTACGCCCTTTTCCATCATGTGGTCGAAATGGGTGCGCCCGTCCTTGCGGATCAGGCTGCCGGCGCCGACCACGAACAGCGCTCGCTTCACGCCCGACTTGCGGATGGTATCGATGACGCGGCTGACGTCGTTCTCGTTCCATTTGACGGAGACCACGACGGCGTCGTGGCCCTTGAGAACCTGGGCCAGAACGACGGGATCGGTCGTGCTCGCAGCCTTGATGGTCATGCCGGGGCGGGCCGTGAGCTTGCGCGGGTCGCGCGTGATGGCGGTGACGGTGTGCGAGCGGGCAAGCGCTTCGCTGAGCACGCGGCTGCCGATATTCCCGGTGGCGCCGATCAGGGCGATGTTGCTCATTGGGTCGTTCCTTTCATCAGATCGTGTAGCGCCGCGAGCGTGGCCGACGGCGCTTCCTGCGGTACGTTGTGGCCGACGCGCGGAATAAGGCGTCTTTCGTAAGGCCCGGTGAAAAACTTGGTATTGCCGTCGGTTCCGGGGGCCGGCCCGACGCCATCGTTGCCGCCGTGCAGGTTGATCGTCGGCACCATGATCTTAGGCTGGCCGGCAAGGCGTGTCTCGATGCCGGCGAGCGCCGGATCGCCCGGGGCGTAGCCGTAACGGTGGCGATAGGACTGGATCACGACGTCGACGAAGTCGGGGTTGTCGAAGGATACGGCCGACTTTTCGAAGGTCGCCTCGTCGAACGCCCATTCCGGCGACCACAGCTTCCACAGCAGCCGGCAGATATCGCGGCGGTTCCTGGTGAGTCCGGCCCGGCCGCGCTCGGTGTGGAAGTAGTACTGGTACCAGAAGCGGTGTTCCTGCTCGGCCGGCACCGGATCGACCGATCGGGCGATGTTCTGGATATTGTAGCCGGTGCAGCTCACGAGGCCGCGCACCCGCTCGGGCCACAAGGCGGCGACGATACAGGCGGCGCGGCCACCCCAGTCATAGCCGGCGAGCATCGCCCGTCCGACGCCGAGTGCGTCCATGAACTGCAACAGATCGTGTCCCAGCGCCGCCTGCTCGCCGGAGCGAGGGGTGGCGGGGCTCAGGAAACGGGTCGGCCCATAGCCGCGCAGGTAGGGTACCAGCACGCGGCAGCCGGCAGCGGCCAGGGACGGTGCAACTTCATCGAAGCAGCGGATATCGTAGGGAAATCCGTGCAGCAGAATGACCACGTCGCCCCCCGAGGGGCCGTGTTCTTCGTAGGCGACATCGAGGACGTCGGTGCGGATGGTCCGGCTCTGCATGCGATTCCGAAGATAGCGGCTTGCTGGCGGCGTTGACAGTGCGGGCGAAACGGAAAAGGCGGTCCTTTCGGACCGCCTTTCTGTGCTTGAGCGGATTGCCCGCGCCGGAATTACGGTGTCGGACAGGCGAAAATGTTCATCTCGGGACCGAGATCGAACGGCGGCGGCACCTGGGCCAGTGACGACACCTTGGGATCGAGCGCCCAGTCCAGTGCACGCTTGCTGCGCGAACAGAATTCGCGATCGGTCGGTGCGCGCTGCGCGGTGCGGTTCGCAACCTCGGTGACGAACACGTCGACGTTCAACCGCTTGCGCCGGGCGACTTCCGATAGCGAGCGCGAGTTGCTGCTGAGTTCCGACTGGAATTTGCCGATGAAGGTACCGTACTGCGCTTCGTACGCCCGGCTGCCGCCTTGGTGCTGGCACTGTAGGGTGGCAACCACGAGTTCCTGCTGCACCATGCGGGCGCGAACGGTCGCCAGGTCGGCCGTATTGTAACAGATCGCCCGAATGTTCGCGGCGGGCGGGCTGGGCGGAACCGGGGCCTGATAGTCGGCGGCCGGCGGCTTGACGACTGGCGCCGCGGTCTTGGGCGTGCAGGCGCCCATCGCCAGGACACCCAGCGCCAGAATTGCCGCCTGCGAAAGCTTCATGATCATCCGTACACTCCCAACGCGTTGGCCGGAAACCGCCAGCGGGTACAACAGATAGACGCCCGTTTCAAACGCAATTACCGCGCGTGGGGCTGGAACGCCAGAAAACCCCGATATTTCACTGTAAAGCCTTGGTGATGGCCTGGTCGAATATCTCCAACCCAAGGTCGATCTCGCCCTCATCGACGGTGAGGGGCGGCGCGATGCGGAATATCCCGAAACCGCCGCGAACGACGCTGGTCATCATGCCGAGTTCCAGGCAATGGCGCGCCACGCGCTGGGCAAGCTCGGGATCGGGCGCCGGCGAGCGGCGGTCCTTCACCAGGTCGAGGCCGAGCAGCAGGCCGCGGCCGCGGATGTCGCCGATGCAATCGTAGCGCTGTTGCAGCGCCTGCAGACCGTCTTTCAGCCGTTGGCCGAGCAGGGCGGCCCGTCCGGCCAGGCGGTCGCGCAGGATGATCTCGATGACTTTCAGGCCGACCGCCGCCGGCAGCGGATCGGACGCATGGGTGGTGTAGAACAGAAATCCACGCTCCGCGGCGATGTCCTCGATCTCGGGTGTCGTGAGCATGGCCGCCAGCGGCAATCCCGCGCCCAGCGTCTTGGAGAGGGTGAGATACTGCGGCACGACGCCATCACGTTCGCTGGCGAACAGGTGGCCGGTTCGGCCGAGCCCCGTCTGGGCCTCGTCGAAGATGAGCTGCATGTCGCGCTCGCGGCACTTTCCGGCCAGCGCCGCCATGTAGCCTTCCGGTGGTTCGAGCACGCCGCCCGAACTCAGGATCGGCTCCACGATGCAGGCGGCCAGCGCGCCGCTCGATTGGCGGTCGATGAGCTCGAACCCGAAGTCTAGTTCCGACTGCCAATCGTAGACGCCCCGCGCGTCGATGAAGCGCGAGCGATAGGTGTCGGGCGCGGGCAGCACCAGCGCGCCAGGCGTCGGCGGACCGTAGCCCTTGCGGCTCGAGGAGTATGTCGCTGACGCCGCACCTCCGGTGACGCCGTGCCAGGAGCGGCTCATGGCGACGATCTCGTGTCGGCCGGTCACCAGCTTGGCCATGCGGAGCGCGGCCTCGTTGGACTCGCCGCCGGTCGAGACCAGCAGCACGCGGTCGAGTTTGCCCGGCGAGATCTCGGCGATCAGTGCCGCCAGGTCGACGACCGGGCGGGAGAGGATGGTGGAGTAGAGGTGGTCGAGTTCGCCGACATAGTGGCGCGCCACCTCGACGATCTCGGGATGGCTGTGACCAAGGATGGCGCTCATCTGTCCCGAGGTGAAATCCAGGATCTGCTTGCCGTCGGCATCGGTGAAGTAGTTGCCCGCCGCGCTCTCGGCGATCAGCGGCGCGAAGGCTCCGCCATAGCGCACGAGATGCGCGCGGGCCTTCGCCCAGAATTGCGGATCGTCGTTGGCGCTCATGCAGCCTCCTTATGAATCCAGCAGGGCGGCTCTCACGAGCGGCATGCGGTCGTTGCCGAAGAACATCTGCCCGTCCACGAAGATCGTCGGGCTGCCGAAGCCGCCGCGCGCAATCAGCTCGTCGGTGTTGGCGCGCAGGCGCGCCTTGCAGGCATCCGTCTCGATGGCGGCGAAGAAGCGTTGGCGCTCGATACCGGCCGCGGCGGCGATGTCGGCCAGCACCTCCTCGCGCGCCAGGTCGCGATCGTCGCCCCAGTAGGCTTCGAAGGCGGCGGTGGCGTAGGGCGCCAGCTTGCCTTCGTCGAGTGCCACGAAAGCGCCGCGCATGCATTTGACGCTGTTCACTGGAAAGACCTTGGGCGGGAAGACAATGCGGAGGTCGTAGAGTCTTGCCCAGTCGGCGAGGTCTTTCAGCATGTAGGATTGCTTCCGCGGATTGGGCTTGGCGCGGTTGTCGTAGACCGTCTGGTTGACGGCATTGAACACCCCGCCGACCAGGATGGGCTTCCACGCAATTTCTGCGCCGAGTTCGAGGGCGAGCGGCTGCACGGCGTGAAAAGCGAGATAGGTCCAGGGGCTGGAGCAATCGAAGTAGAAGTCGAGCTGGCGCGCCATTTCGTCTCTCCGCCGTCGGTTCGCCTTGTCGATGCCACAAGCGACGCGTATCTTGCAAATCCATGACGGTACCGGCTTTACAGCCTAAAAAGATTGCTTCTAAGAAAATCGCAATCGTCGTGCATCAGGAGCACTCCAGGCCCGGACGGGTCGGCGTCCTCCTCGAGAAGCGCGGATACGAGCTTCATCGCCTTTGCCCGAATCTCGGCTGCGATCTGCCGGAAGACATGTCTGACTACGCCGGCGTGGTGATTTTCGGTGGGCCCATGTCGGCCAACGATTGCGGCACCCTGGCCGGCATCAAGTGCGAGCTGGAATGGATTCCCAAGGTGGTCGAGGCGGGCGTTCCGTTCCTCGGTCTCTGCCTCGGCGCCCAGCTCCTGGCGCGCGCCGTCGGCGGCCGCGTGGCGCCCCATCCTGAGGGGCTGGTCGAGATCGGCTATGTCGACGTCGAGCCGACCGAGGCCGGACGCGACTGGATCAGGGCGCCGATGAAGGTCTACCAGTGGCATCGCGAAGGCATGCAGGTTCCGGACTGCTGCGAACTGCTCGCCACCAACGATTGCTATCCCGTCCAGGCCTTCCGCTACCGCGGCAATGCTTTCGGGTTCCAGTTTCACCCTGAAGTGACACTGGAGATGAAACAGATCTGGACGCTGAAGGCCGCGGAGCGCCTGAAAATGCCGGGCGCCCAGCAGCGCGGCGTGCACCTCTCCATGCACGCGCTCTACGATCCGCCGCTCGATCGCTGGATCGACGGCTTCCTGGATCGCTGGCTGGCGACGGACGCTAGATCCACGAACTGATTTGGTCGAGCGGCTTTCGCAAGCCGCCATGCACGGGGACCCGGCAACCGGTCCGGGGATAGCCGACGACCAGCAGGATCGTGGGCTTTTCCCACTTCGGCCGGGCGCAGATCTCGTTGAGGAAGCCCATCGGGCTCGGCGTATGGGTGAGCGTCGCGAGTCCTGCATCGTGCAGGGCGGCGATCAGGAAGCCCGTGGCGATGCCGACCGACTCGGGCACGTAGTAGTTCTTCACCCGGCGCCCATCGGGGCGGGTCCCTGATTTCTGGGCAAAGATCGCGATCAACAGCGGCGCGTCTTCGAGGAACGGCTTGTTGGCGTCGGTGCCGAGCGGCGCCAGCGCCTCGAGCCATTCCGCCGGAGCACGCCCACTGTAGAAGGCGCGCTCCTCGGCTTCGGCGGCGAGGCGAATGCGCTTCTTCGCTGCCGGATCCTCGATGACTGCGAAGTGCCAGGGCTGCAGATTGGCACCTGACGGCGCCGAGCCCGCTGCGAGTAGACAGGTCTCTATGACCTCGCGAGGCACTGGCCGACGATCGAAGTCGCGCACCGTACGCCGGCGTCGGAGGTCGGCGTGAAAGACGCGGGCGCGCTCCGCCATTTCTTCCGGTGCGTAGCTTCGGTAGTCCGGAAGGGGCTCCCAGACGGGTTCGACCACCATGAAATCTCCTCTGTCCAGCGATGAACTCTAGCCGCGGCGATGGTCCGGCGCATCGCCTTGGGCTAGGCTTTCCGGCGAAAGCCTGGGAGGCGCTGCAATGTCTGGTGCTCTGATCTTCGTCATCGCTCTGGTGCTCGTGGCACTGGTGCTGGTCTTCGCCGGCGTGAAGACCGTGTCGCAGGGCACCAACTGGACCATCGAGCGGTTCGGTCGCTACACGCGCACGCTGCAGCCCGGCCTGCATCTCATCGTGCCCTTCGTCGACACGATCGGGCGCAAGATGAACATGCAGGAGAACGTCCTCGACATTCCCGGGCAGAAGGTCATCACCAAGGACAACGCCAGCGTCCAGGTCGATGCCGTCGCCTTCTACCAGGTGATCGATGCGGCGCGCGCGGCCTACGAGGTCCAGAACCTGCACCTTGCCATGATCAACCTGGCGCTCACCAACATCCGCAGCGTCATGGGCAACATGGCGCTCGACGAGGCGCTGTCCAAGCGCAACGACATCAACAACACATTGCTCGCTGTGATCGACCAGGCAACCAGCCCGTGGGGCGTCAAGGTGCTGCGCATCGAGGTCAAGGACATTGCCCCGCCGGAAGACATCGTGCTCGCCATGGGCCGGCAGATGAAAGCTGAGCGCGAGAAGCGCGCTACCATCCTCGAGTCGGAGGGCGTGCGTGAATCCTCCATCCAACGCGCCGAGGGCGAGAAGCAGTCGGCCATCCTGACCGCCGAGGGCCGCCGCGAAGCGGCATACCGCGACGCCGAGGCGCGCGAGCGGCTTGCCGAGGCCGAGGCGAAGGCCACCTCCGTCGTGGCGGCGGCGATCGCCGGCAACGGCGTGCAGGCGACCAACTACTTCCTGGGCACCAAGTACGTCGAGGCGCTGTCCAAGATGGGCTCGAGCACCAACTCGAAGGTCTTCTTCCTGCCCGTCGAAGCGGCGGGGATCATGGCCTCGATCGCCGGCATCGGCGAACTTGCCAAGGAAGCCCAGGCGCGGGGCGCCGAAGCCGCCGCCCGGCCGCGCGGCTCGGTTCCCAGCGCGGGCTAGGGCGGCTGCGATGGCGATGTTCAAGATTGTCTTCTGGTACTGGTGGGCGCTGGCCGCAGTGCTGCTCATCTTCGAGATGCTGCTGCCTGGCGTGGTGTTCCTGTTCCTGGCGCTGGGCGCGGCGACGGCCGGCCTGTGCCTGCTGATCGTGGCCGACCTGTCGCTCGAGTGGCAGCTTGGCGTGTTTGCCGTGGTGGCCGTGGTCTCGGCGATCGGCCTGCGCCGGACCTTGCGCCGGCTGCAGGCTCACGATTCGACGCCCAACACCATCAACGCCCGAGGCGATAGCCTGGTCGGCCGGACCATCGTGCTCGACGCGCCGATCCTGAACGGCCGCGCCCGGGTGGTGCTGGGCGACGGCAGCTGGACCGTGACCGGGCCCGACATGGCAGCGGGCGCCAGGGTGCGCGTGACAGCCGTGAACGGCACCGAACTCGCGGTCGTGCCGGCGCCTTAGGCGCACGGCCTAGCGGAAGGCGGACGTCAGCGCGCCATAGAGCGTGAACTTGCCGGCCGGTCCGCGGACCAGCAGCGTCCAGTCGGTGAAATGCATTGCTTCGGTGCAGCCATGGCCACGGCCGTGCAGGATCAACGTCACCTTCTGGCCGGCCTCGACAAGAGGTCGGAACGCGCCGGAGCCGTTGGCGCTCATGGTCAGTTGCCATTCCTTGTAAAGGCTGGGGCCGAGACCGTTGTCCCTTGTGTCGCCGCGCGGATCGACCTCGAAGATCGAAATGGCATCAGGGACCGCAAGCGTCAGCGCGGCCGCGCGGCCCGACTGGTCGCGGAAGGAGAACACGATCTCCGTTTTGGTCTGCGTGACCGTAAGCGGCAGCTTTGTGCCGAGGTTTTGGATCTCGATGGGATGATCACCGGCACCCTCGGCGACAAATGCCTCCTCGGCGAAGGTCATCCTCTCGATCTCGCCCCGCCGCTGCTCGCCGAGCTTCTCGACCGCGACGTAACGCGAAGCCGTGTTCGAGCAGCATGCGCAGGCGAGTGCGACGTCGGTCGCGAACCAGAATGTCACGAGCACCGATGCCATGCCGGTGAGGTAGCGGATGTGTGGCGTCTGCATTCGTGCCTACTGGCCGAATCCTGACGCCTTTCCAGCGTCCTCGCAACGTCTCGGAATGCGCGAGGTGGGTGTTGTAAACACTTAACCGATAGGTTATGTGTTGAACAATCGCGAGGTGCAGCATGAAGCTCTTCTACGGTTGGGTCATCGTCGCCGCAGGCGGCCTGATGGGATGCGTCGCCATCGGTTCGATGTTCTCGCTCGCTGTTTTCCTGCAGCCCATGTCGGACGCGACCGGCTGGTCGCGCACCGGCATCTCGACCGCCATGACGCTCGATTTCCTGACGATGGGGGTCGCGGCCTTCGGCTGGGGCGCGCTCACCGACCGCTTCGGCCCGCGCATCGTCGTGTTGGCGGGCGCGCTCCTGCTGGGCCTCGGCCTGGCACTCGCGAGCCGCGCCACGAGCCTGCTCGAATTCCAGTTGATCTACGGCGTGCTGGTCGGCATCGCCGCCGGCGCCGTCTTTGTGCCGATGATGGCGACCGTCACGGGCTGGTTCGAAAAAAACCGCGCCCTCGCGGTCTCCCTCGTGTCGGCCGGCATGGGCATGGCACCGATGACGATCTCGCCGTTCGCCCAGTGGCTGATCACGTCCTACGACTGGCGGACGGCGCAGCTCGTGATCGCGATCATGGCCTGGGGGCTGCTGGTGCCGGCCGCCCTGCTGGTGCGCCGGGCGCCGGCGCCCACTGCTGCGGCACCTGGTACGCCCGCCGAGGGCGGCGAGGACCTGACCGTGGGGCGGGCGTTGCGCTCACCGCAGTTCATCGTACTCTCGCTCACCTTCTTCTGCTGTTGCGCGGCGCACTCCGGGCCGATCTTCCACACGGTGAGCTACGCGATCGCCTGCGGCCTGCCGGCCATGACGGCGGTCACGATCTACAGCGCCGAAGGTCTTGCGGGCCTGGGCGGCCGCATCCTGTTCGGCCTGGCAGGCGACAGGTTCGGTGCCCGGCATGTCGTCGTGGTCGGGCTCCTGGTCCAGGCGGTGGGCGCGGGAAGCTATTACTTCACGCGCGACGCTGGCGAGTTCTATGCCGTCGCCATTCTCTTCGGCATGGCCTATGGCGGTGTGATGCCGCTCTACGCCGTGATCGCGCGCGAGTATTTTCCGATGCGCATCATGGGCACCGTGATCGGTGGTTCATCGATGATCGCGAGCCTCGGCATGGCGCTGGGACCGGCCGCCGGCGGCTGGATCTTCGATACCTTCGGTGGTTACGGCTATCTCTACATCGGCTCGTTCGGCATCGGCCTTGCCGCCGTCGCCATCGCGCTCGCCTTCCCGTCGGTGCGTGCAGCACCTGGTGGCAGGCCGCAGCCGGCCTGACGCTGCGGACGCAGCCCCGCCCAAAGCAAGTGGAGAATCGAGATGAAACTGTATGGCTTCGGGCCCACGCGCTCGCTTCGCGCACTCTGGGGCCTCAAGGAACTGGATGCGGATTTCGAGTTCGTGCCCGTCAATCTCCTCGCCGGCGAACATCAGCGCCCCGACTTCCTTGCCCTCAACCCCGCGGGCAAGATTCCGGTACTGGTCGACGGCGACCTTGTGATTACCGAATCAGCGGCCATCGTCCTGTATCTGGCGGAGAAGTATCGCGAGAAGGGGCTGCTGCCCGCCGATCTCAAGGCGCGGGCCCAGGTCTATCGCTGGCTGATGTTCGCCGTGACCGAGCTGGAGCAGCCGCTGTGGCGGATCACCAAGCACTCGTTTTTGTATCCCGAGGACAAGCGCCTGCCGCAGGACATCGCGTTGGCCAGGAAGGATTTCGCCGCCATGGCGTCCATACTCGACCGCCACATGGAAGGCCGCCCGTTCATCGTCGGCGACAGCATCACCGCCGCCGATTGCGTGACGGCCTATGTGATCGATTGGGCCAACGAGCACCATCTGATCGACGGCTGCCCGCAACTGCGCGCTTACCTGGAGCGGATGTATGCGCGGCCCAAGGCGCCGCAACGGATCGCCCAGGCTTTCGCGAGCCTCTCGGCAGGGACGTGACGGCGAGGCAGCCTAAGTCGAGCGCCGCCAGACGATCGTCTGCGTGCGGCCCGTGCCGGCCGCGAAGTCCGGGCCAGACAGCGTCAACCGGTCGCCGTCGAGCGTGATGTGCCGGGTCGAGGTGACCCCGATCAAGGCCGGGTTCGTGGCGACCTCGATCGAATGGAAGACGGTGGCGTCGCGCACCTCGTAACGACCCGCGTAGGCGAAACTGTCGGCAAAGGCGGCCGCGCGTTCCACCTCGGAGCCGGGCGCCTGCGCGATACGCCCCGCACGCATGAGGGTGGCGCTTACCTGGCCCCCAGGCGTGTAGATGATGATGCCCTCCGCATCGCGGCCGAGCGGGAACTCCGGGGGCCGCCCGTCATCGTAGACGAGCGACCAGCTTTCCAGGCGCCAGGCGCCGAGGAGATCCTTTGCCGTGACGCTCATGCGCTGCGCAGCGTGATGATCGTGACCTCGCCGCGGCTGTTGAAGCGGACCGTTGGCTCGGACACGCCAAGGCCGGCACTCGTGTAGCCGGTCATGCGCCCCTGGCGCCAAAGGCCCACGGCGGCATGCCGGCATCGCGTCAGTTGCTTGATCACAGGTCTTCCTCCCGGCAGGCAGATCTGCCCGCCGTGGGTATGGCCGGAGAGATAGAGCGCGTAGCCGGCCTGATCGGCGAAATCAGCCATCTCGGCGGAATGAACGAGGGCGATGCGGTATTCGCCATCGTGGTCTTCGAGGGCGGCACGTGCCGCCTCGGTGTAGAAGTTATGAACGTCGTCGAGGCCCGTGATGCGCAGGCGCTCACCGTCGCGCTCGAGCACCCGCGAACGATTGACCAGAACGTCGAAGCCGCGCTCCTCGAGCATGGCGGCCATTTCCACCGAATCGTGGTTGCCCAGCACCGCAAGCCAAGGGCCGGCCACCCGGACGTCCTGCAGGGCCTGCATCAGCAACTCGACGGAGTGCGCGATCGGGGCGGAAGGCGAGCCATGCACATCCCCGGTCACGGCGAGCAAATCGACTTCGACGCCGTCGAGCAGGCGACGGGCGGCGTCCACGAGCGCGGGAAGGACGTCGAGATGCGTGTCGCTGATCTGCAGGATGCGATAGCCGTCGAACGAAGGCGGGAGCCCGGGCAGTTCCACCTCGATGTCGACGCGTTTCAGGTCGAGCGCATTGCGTTGCCCGCGCGCCTGCAGCGGCGTGAGCTGCAGACCGACGGAGAAGGCCGCGATCAGCCGGTTGAACACCGCCTTGCGCCACCGCGAGCGGCGGCCGGCGGGACTGATCCAGTGGCGGCTCTGCTCGATGCCGCGCCGGCTGGCCGCCCATTGCTGACTTTGGCTCATCGACGGCCGCTCATGTGGCTACCTGTCGCGAAGGTCTATCCGCCGATCAGGTTCTTGGCGATCATGCAGTGGATGCCCTTGTTGCCATCCACCGTTTGCGTCACATGCAGGTCGCCCTGCAGGCTGCACAGCATGTAGGCGTCGGCCGCCGACAGTCCTGTCTTGGCGGTGATCAGCCGGATCATGTCGCGCAGCGCCTCCTTGGCGGCGTCGTCGAGATCGGGGTCGAAGCCGTGGGTGATCCAGTGCGTCGCGGTCTCGGCGCGCGGATTGTTGAGCTTCATGTCCTTGCGCACCGTGAAGCGGAAGGTGCCGCTTAGCGAGGTTTCGAGCGCCGTGAGATTCACCTCGCCGTCGCCCTGCACGCCGTGGCCGTCGCCAGTCGAGAACAGGCCGCCCGGGGCGAACACCGGCAGGTAGACCGTGGTGCCGACGTTGAAATGCTTGTTGTCGATGTTGCCGCCGAAGGCGCGCGGCTCGACCGAGCTGCACTGGCCCCATTCCGGCGGTGGCGCCACGCCCATGATGCCGAAGAACGGCTTCAGCTGGATCTCCAGCCCCCACGGCATGGTGCAGACGCCGCGGTTGGAATCGATCGGGATGTGCGTCAGGCGATAGAAGGGGAAGTCCTCGGGCAGCGTACCCATCAATGGGCGCTGCACATTCCAGCCCCAGTTGGTGCGGAACTTGATGTCGAGTACTTCCACCGCCAGCGTGTCGCCGCGCTCGGCGCCTTCGACATGCACGGGGCCTGTGAGAATGTGGCGGCCGAGATGCGGCTTCAGCGTGGAGAGGATCTCGCGATGCTCCGGCAGCACGTTCAGCGGCGGCTGCGGCAGGATCTCGGCCGAACCGGAGACGCAATGGATCGTGGCGATGTCGCCCGACTTGATGCTGAGCTGAGGCTTGAGCTGACTGTCGAAATAGCCCCAGTGGCAGGTCTCGGGCGAGGAGTGCAGTTCGTACGTGGCCATTGCGATCCTCTATGGATGACGGACGCCATGAAGCACGGAACATGCCTGCGATGCCAGCACCGGGGCACCGTCCCGCGGCGGCTTGACAGGAAACTCCTTCTTAGATAGGAATATACCGATCATGCTTTTCCCGACCCTCCCTGCTGCCTTTTGCAATTCGCCGAGCAGGGCCAGTGCGCCCGCGGATTCGGCCTGGGAAGCGTGTCGCGCGTTGTCGCCGTTCGTCGGACACGCCATGTCCGACGCCGTCGGGGGAAATTCGAGCCGGTTCAAGAGGTTGAGTGCCTCGTTCCGAGTCGCCGATCGACCAAACTCCAGAACGCCCAATGTCCGATCGGACATCGCATGAACTACCGCCACGGCTATCATGCCGGCAACTTCGCCGATGTCCTGAAGCACACCGCGCTCTGCGAGCTGTTGCGGCTGCTGCTGTCCAAGGACAAGAAGCTGTTCGTCCTCGACAGCCATGCCGGCGCCGGCGGCTACGACCTCGCGGGCAAGCTGGCCGAGCGCACCGGCGAGGCCGAGGCCGGGATCGCCCGTCTTGCCGCGGCGCCGCGCCCTGGCATGCCGGAGGCCGTCGCACGCTATCTCGCCCAGGTGGCCGCCTACGACCGCAAGTTCGGTCCTGCAGTAGGTCCTCCGCGGCGCTATCCCGGCTCGCCGCGCCTGATCCGCGCGGCGCTGCGGCCGGGTGACCGCTTCATTGCCTGCGAGCTCCACCCGGAAGATGCGCTGGCACTGAAGCGTGAGTTCGCCGGCGACCGCGCGGTCGAGGTACGCCAGGCCGATGGCTACAAGGCATTGAAGGCGATGCTGCCGCCGCCCGAGCGGCGCGGCCTGGTGCTGATCGATCCGCCCTTCGAGGCGACCGACGAATTCGAGCGGCTGGCGCGCGCGGTGCGCCAGGGCCTGCGCCGCTTCGCCACCGGCTGCTACGCGATCTGGTACCCGATCAAGGACGAGGCGGCGGCTGCGGCCTTCGTGGACTCGCTGGAGGCCCCCAAGCGTCTGGTCATGGAGCTGCGGCTCGGCGGCGATGGCGGGATAGGCAAGCTCACCGCCTGCGGCCTGGCCGTGGTCAATCCGCCGTGGCGCTTCGAGGAGGCGATGGCCGAGGCCCTGCCCTGGATCGCCCGGTGCCTGGGGCCCGGCGTCAGGGCGACGATTTCCGCGCCGCCAGCCAACGCGCCGGCTCCGGCATCGCCACCGTAATTGCGAACGACACCAGGCAGAGCGCCGCCCCGGCCAGGATCGCACCCGCGTAGGAGCCGAAGAAATCATAGGCGTAGCCCGCGACGGGCGCGCCGAGCAGGGCACCGAACGCCACGCCGCTGTAGAGCGCGCCGATGATCGAGCCCAGCGCCCGGCCGCCGAAATAGTCCGCCGCGAGCGAGGGGGCGATGGCCACGAACCCGCCGTAGAAGGCGCCGAACACGAGGGCGAAGACGATGAGCGCCGGCGCAGCCGTCGAGACCGACCACATCACCAGCATGAGGCCCGCGCCGATATACATCAGGGCGAAGGAGAGGCGGCGGCCGAGCCAGTTGGTGACGCTCGCGAACAGGAACCGGCCGACCGTGCTGCCGACGCCCAGCAGCACGATCAGGAGGACGCCGAAGCCCTCGCCGAGTCCGAGATCCTTGGCATGGGGTGCCAGATGAACGAACGGCACGAACAGGCCGAACGACATCAGCAGGGCGCCGATGTAGATCGTCCAGAACGGCGCCGTGCGCATCGCCCCGCCCAGCGTGAGGCCGGCGGGAATCGCGGGCGCGCCACCGGGCGAGGGGGCATCGCCGTCGGGGGCGAGGCCGTAGTGCTCCGGCGACGAGCGGACCAGGAGGCCGCTCACGATGGCGCCGAGCACCGTCAGTGCGGCCAGCACGAGATAGGTCTGGCGCCAGCCCAGGGCGGCGATCAGCTCGTGGGCGAGTGGCGCGCCGATCAGCGTACCGACGCCGATTCCGGCCACGGCGATGCCGCTTGCCGTGCCGCGGCGGCGGACGAACCAACGCTGCACCGCGGCGATGCTTGGCACGTACGAGAGCCCGACGCCGACGCCGACGCCGAGACCGTAACCGAGGTAGATCTGCCACAGGCTGGTCGCCTGCGCGGCGACCAGCAGGCCCGCCGCCACCAGCAGCAGGCCGCCAACGACGAGCGGGCGCGGTCCGGTGCGGTCGGCGATCAGGCCGGCGGGGAAGCCCAGCTGGAAATAGAGGAACGCCGCAATCGAGAAGACCAGCGCCGTCTCGCCGCGGCGGGCGCCGAACTCGGTCTCGAGGGCGCCGAAGAACGCGGCAAAGGAATAGGCGACGGCATAGCCGGTCATCATGCACAGGAAGGCGCCTGCGACGACCCACCAGCCGGCGAACAAGCGCAAGGGGCGCGTGGATCTCGTTTTTTCGATTTCGGTCATGCTGGAAAGCTAGGGTGCGGCAATGTCGGGGGCCACGTTCAACCGTTCGGCCAATACCGAAGGGTCACTTGTGGGTGCCGTTCTTCTTTCCGGGCGTCCAGTTCCATGTCTTCCGGGCCATTTCGGCGATTTCGGGCGCCAGCTCGTGCTCGGTGAGTTTCACGCCACGCCCCAACTCGTCGGCGATGATCTTCAGCCCCTTCAGCCGCGCCAGCTTCTTGTGGTCGGTGGCAATGACATGCCACGGCGCATGCTCGGTATCGGTGCGCTCCAGCATGTCGTCATACGCCTCGAGGTACTGCTTGCGCTTGGCAATGTTGCGGAAATCCTCGAGCCCGATCTTGTATCGCTTGCTCGGATCCTCGAGGCGCTCGATCATCCGCTTCTTCTGTTCCGCCTCGCTAACATGCACGAGCAGCTTGACGATGCGCGCGCCGTCGTCGACGAGCTCGCGCTCGAATTCGTTGATTTCGCGGTAGGCGCGCTTCCAAGCCTTCTTGTCGCACAAGTCCTCGATCCGCTCGACGAGGACGCGGCCATACCAGGTGCGGTCGAAGATCGCCCAGTCGCCGGGAGCGGGAAGCCGCTGCCAGAAGCGCCAGAGATAGTGCCGCCCCTGTTCGGCGGCGGTCGGCGCGCCGATGCGCCAGACATGCACCGACTTGGGCTCGAGGCGGCCGACGATCCGTTCGATCAGGCCGCCCTTACCGGCTGCGTCCCATCCGTCGATGCCGATGAGGACCCGCCCGCCGGTTCTCATGTGATGGATCTGGAGCGCCAGCAGCTTGTCCTGCAGTTCGGCCAGTTCGCGGTCATAGCTCTTTTCGTCGATCGGACCGTCGATCATCTCGATCTTGTCCAGAGCCGGCCGTTTACCCATCGGATCCTCCAGTCGGGATCGTGCCAGCGGCGGAGAGGCGGGGCAATGAGGAGAGATTGACAGCGCGAACCGCGCCCGCGACTAATCTCGCCAATGTCTGACGTCGAACCGACCATCCGATACACGATGCGCGCCGGCAAGCCGGTCGTCGAGATCGGCGGCAATTGGACGGTGCTCCATCTTCGCGGCATTCGGCAGAAAGCCGCGCGGGCCCTCGCTGCCGCCGGCACCGGCCACGCGGCGCGCACGGTCGATGCAAGCGGTGTCGAGCGGCTCGATACGGCGGGTGCGCTGGAAATCCTGCTGCTGGCGGGCGGTGGGCCGGACACCGAGGTGACGACCCGCGAGAAGGGTCACGCCGACCTGTTCGGGGTCGTCCAGAAGAACATGTGCGAGGCAATGCCCGAGCGGCACGT
>Ga0207952_1000579_pt1 | contig 25785 bp, 23 predicted proteins | sample SubbioR12Aug_8Ca_FD_184831 | JGI IMG/M metagenome (GOLD analysis project Ga0207952, IMG submission 184831) | Serpentinite rock and fluid subsurface biosphere microbial communities from McLaughlin Reserve, California, USA - CR12Aug_8Ca (SPAdes) | ecosystem: Environmental > Terrestrial > Deep...
CCCGCGGGTTGCGCAATGGCGCGGGTGCAGCCGCCACGGCTCCTGAGCCGTGGACAGTCCCAACAACGACCCCGTCTCCACCACACGCCGAATAACGACGTGGGAACAGACACTTAACGACGCCTGAGCAACACGGCGCGCCGGGGCATGTATTCTTGAAGAAGATGCGAGACGCGCAAAAGCCAGCAAAAATAGGCTTTTCTCGCAATAGTGGACATCTTTCTGGACACGAAATGTTACATTCAGGCGTCCACAAATAACGGGCGAAATGCCCGCCGTTGTTGGCTCTCCGGCGTGCGGAGAGCCGATTTTTTGGGCTCAGCCCATCATCGTGTCCGCATAGTGCTTCGCGATTTCGCCCGGCGTCGCTTGCCAGGTGTTGCCGAAGCGCTCGATCCGGCGCAGCGCCTCGTCGAGATATTTGATGCGGTGCGCCATGCCCATCAGCCAGGGATGGATCGAGAGGTTGAAAACCTGGCCGCCCTCGTGGTGCAGCAGTTCGAAGGCCTCGCCCACGATGTCGGGATAGCGCGGCGTCGGGATGCGCCGGAGCGCCAGCTGCTGCACGTCGTCCCATTCCGGCTGGTTGGGCATCGAGACGAACTTCCTGCCGACCTTCATCGGGTAGGGCTGGTCGTCGTTCGGCCAGTCGAGCACATAGTCGAGGCCGGCGTCGGCCAGAAGCTGCGGCGTGCGCTGGCTCTCGCCATAGTCCTGTCCCAGCCAGCCGGTCGGCCGGACGCCTGCCGCCTTCTCGATGGCGGCAAGGGATGCCGCGATCTCGGCCTTCTCCTCGGCCTCGCTCATCTTCGAGCTGATCATGCGGTTGGCCGAATGGCCGTGGGCGATGAACTCGTACTTCCGCTTCTTGAACTGCTCGATGAGGTAAGGATAGCGCTCGGCCGCCAGCGCATTCACCGCCACGCCGGCGCGGATCTGGTAGCGGTCGAGCACGTCGAGCACGCGGAAGATGCCGACACGGTTGCCATAGTCGCGCTGCGTCCAGGTGCGGTAGTCGGGCATAAAACTGCCGAACTCGCCGACGTGGCGCGGGTCTTTTAGGCTCGTTTCGTCGGGCATCAGCTCCCAGTATTCGAGATGCAGCAGCACGAACCAGCCGACGCGCGCATTGCGCGGCCAGGCGAGCGGCGGCCGCTTCGGATAGGGCGCGTAGTCATACCAGGGATTGTCCATCCCGGGCGGCAGCGGCGGCGGGTTCTTCGGAACGGCGCTCATTTCAAGCCTCCTTCCCGAGATGCTGCTGGTAGGGCGTCAAGCCGTTGGCCACATACCAGTCGAGGATCTCCTCGGCGGTGCAGACCCAGGCATCCTTGTGCTGGCGGATATACGCGAGCGCGCGGTCAAGGTGCTTCACGCGATGCGGCGCGCCCATCATGTAGGGATGGAGCGCAATGCACATGACGCGGCCGTTCTCCGGGCCCTCGCGATAGACCGTATCGAAATGGTCGATGATCATCTGGGCGAATTCCTCGGCCTCGACCGGCTGGCGATAGATCAGCGCATCGTTGAGATCCATCGTGTAGGGCACGTGGATCAGCAGGCCGGCCCGGGTGGCGAGCGGCGTCGGCTGGTCGTCGTGATAGAAGTCGCAGATGTATTCGAGGCCCGCCTCCTTCACGAGGTCGGGCGTGTTGAGGGTGTTGGAGATGGCGGGCGAGAACCAGCCGCGCAGCTTGCGGCCGGTGAGGCGCAGGTGCGTGGCCTTGCTGTGCTCGATGACGTCGCGCTCCTCCTGCTCGCTATAGCCCCAGTGATAGCGCGTGTTGAGATAGCCGTGGCTCATGTACTCCCAGCGCCGCGCCTCCATGGCCTCGAAGATCTCGGGATACATCTCGATCACCGACATCGAGAGCGAGACGGTGCAGCGTACGCTGTGCTTGTCCAAAACTTCGAACATGCGCCACAGGCCGACCCGGTTGCCGTAGTCGCGGCCGCCGTAGCCCAGCACGTCGGGATGCGGCATGCGCGGCCAGGGATTGCGCACGCGGACCTCGGCGGGGACGTATTCGTAGTGCTCGATGTTGGGGCAGGCCCAGACCGCGACGCGCGCACCGTTGGGCCAGGAAAGCTTGGGGCGCTCGACGACGGGAGAGTAGCCGTAGCGGTAGGGATCCATGCGATCTCTTTCCTTGTTTGGCACGTCGAGTGCATCATGGGTTGCGCCGCACTTCAACGCCCCGCATCCTGTTCGCATGGCGGATAACATTCGCTTCACGCTCAACGATGGCCCGGTCGAGCTCTCCGGCGTCTCGCCGATGACGACGCTGCTCGACTGGCTGCGCGAGCAGCGCGGGCTGAAAGGCACCAAGGAAGGCTGCGCCGAGGGCGACTGCGGCGCCTGCACCGTGGTGCTGGAGCGCGCCGACGGAAAATTCGAGGCGATCAACGCTTGCATCGCGCTGCTCGGCCAGATCGACAGCCGGGCGGTACGCACGGTCGAGGGGGTGCGCGGGCCGGAGGGCGCGTCGCATGCGGTGCAGGTCGCGATGGCCGAGGCCGATGCCACGCAATGCGGTTTCTGCACGCCGGGTTTCGTCATGTCGGCCTATGCCTTTGCCGCTGGGGCCGAGAAGCCCGATCTGGAAACCATCCACGACGCGCTGGCCGGCAATCTCTGCCGCTGCACCGGTTACAGGCCGATCGTCGAGGCCATGACAAAGGTGGCGGGCCTGCCGGTCGAGCCGGTGCCGCTCGCGCCGAAGCGCACGGCTTCTGCAGTGTTTGGTGGCACCTTCTTCGCGCCGCGCGCGCTCGACGAATTGTTGAAGCTGCGTGCGGCGCGTCCGGATGCGCTGCTGTTGGCCGGCGCCACCGACCTCGGCCTTCTGGCCAGCCGGTCGCGCACGCCGCCGGCTTCGGTCATTCACGTGGCGCACGTGCCGGAGCTCACGGCGATCGCTGAGGACAAGGAGCAGATCACGATCGGCGCCGCCGCGACCTATGCCGACGCGATGCCGACCTTGATCGCGGCCTATCCGGCGCTGAAGACCTACCTCGCGCGGCTGGGTTCTAGGCAGATCCGCTCGCTGGGCACGATCGGCGGCAACATCGGCACGGCCTCGCCGATCGGCGACATGCCGCCGGTGCTGCTGGCGCTCGAGGCGAGCCTGAAACTGGTCTCTACCCGCGGCGTGCGCGACCTGCCGCTGGAGGACTTCTTTCTCGGCTACCGCAAGACCGCGCTGGCGCCCGACGAGGTGATCCAGAGCATTTCGATGCCGAAGCTCTGGCCGGGCGAAGTCTTCTTCTGTGACAAGGTGAGCAAGCGGCGCGACCAGGACATTTCTACGGTCGCCGCGGGCTATCGCCTGCGGATCAAGAACGGAAAGATCGAGCACGTGCGCATCGGCTTCGGTGGCATGGCGGCAACACCGAAACGCGCCCGCCACGTCGAAGCGGCGCTGCTGAAGGAGGGCTTTGCCGCGGCGGTGGCGGCGGTGCCGAAGGATTTTAAGCCGATCGACGACTGGCGCGGCTCGGCCGCCTATCGCTTGGCCGTCGCCGCCAACCTGCTGCGCCGTCTGGAACTGCGCATCGCCGAGCCGGAGCGCGCGGTCGAGGTCGAGGCGCTGTGACGGGCGCGGTCCATAACGCCCGGCGTCACGACAGTGCGCTAAAACACGCCTCGGGGCAGGCGCTTTATATCGACGACATGGCGGAGCCGCCGGGGACGCTGCATGGCGCCCTTGTGCTGAGCCCGGTGGCGAGCGGGCGCCTGGTGAAGCTCGATCTTTCGGCGGCTGCCGCTGCACCCGGCGTCGTGGCGACGCTTGTCGCGGCGGACATTCCCGGCCGCAACAGCACCGCCGGCCCCGGCAAGGAGGAGCCGCTGTTTGCCGTGGACCGTGTCGAGTTCGCGGGCCAGCCGCTGGCCATGGTGGTGGCGGACACGCTTGATGCCGCGCGCGCCGCCGCCGAACGGGCGGTGATCGAGATCGAGGAGAGCGAGGCGATCCTCGACATCGAAACCGCGCTCGCCAGGCAGGCCTACGTGCAGGCGCCGTCGACGCTGCGGCGCGGCGATCCCGAGGCGGCGTTGAAGGCCGCGCCTCATCGCCTGAGCGCCGAATTCAGCGTCGGCGGGCAGGAGCATTTCTATCTAGAAGGCCAGATCGCCTTCGCCCTGCCCGGCGAGGACGGCGACCTCGTCGTGCATTCCTCGACCCAGCATCCGACCGAGGTCCAGCATGTCTGCGCCCAGCTCCTGGGCTGCGACTTCAATCGCATCACCGCGGTCGTGCGCCGCCTGGGTGGTGGCTTCGGCGGCAAGGAGAGCAACGCTTCGTGGGTGGCGGGCGCGGCGGCGCTGGCCGCGCACCGGACTGGCCGGCCCGTAAAGCTCCGCCTGCCGCGCGAGATCGACATGATTGCGACCGGCAAGCGCCATCCCTTCCTCTACCGCTACACGGTGGGCTTCGATGGCGACGGTCGCGTGCTGGCGCTCGATGCGATGCTGGCGGCCGATGCCGGCTTCAGCCTCGATCTCACGCCGGGCGTGATCGCCCGCGCGCTCACCCACACCGACAACGCCTACTGGATCCCGCACTTCCGCGCCGTCGGTTACGCCTGCAAGACCAACAAGCAGTCCAACACCGCGTTCCGCGGCTTCGGCGGCCCGCAGGGCGTGGTCGTCATGGAAGACGCGCTCGATCGCATCGCGCGCCATCTCGGTCGTGACGCCAACGAGCTGCGGGCGCTCAATTTCTACCGCGCGGGGAAGGACGAGACGCCGTACGGCCAGACGGTCGACGAGAACCATCTTGCGCGCTGCTGGGCCGAGGTGAAGCAGGGCGGCGAGCTCGAACGGCGCCGTGCCGAGATCGATGCCTTCAACGAGGCGAGCCCGATCCTGAAGCGCGGACTGGGGCTGTTCCCGCTAAAATTCGGCATCTCCTTCAACCTGCCGCACATGAACCAGGCCGGTGCGTTGGTGCATGTCTATACCGACGGCTCGATCCGCCTGAACCACGGCGGCACGGAGATGGGGCAGGGGCTGTTCATCAAGGTGGCGCAGGTCGTGGCCGAAGTTTTCAAGGTCGACGTCGACCGCATCCGGCCGTCGGCCACTTCGACCGCCGAGGTGCCCAACACCTCGCCGACGGCGGCATCGACCGGCTCCGATCTCAACGGCTGGGCGGCGTGGGAGGCGGCCAACACCATCAAGACCCGCATGATCGCCTTCGCGTCGGAGCATTTCGGCGCCGCCGAAAGCGAGATCGAATTTGCCGACGGCACCGTGCGGATTGCGAAACCCGGCAGCAACCAGGTCGTGAGCTTCGGCGAGCTGGCGAAGCTCTGCTGGATGGGCCGCGTCTCGCTGTCGTCCACCGGCTTCTACAAAACGCCCAAGATCCACTGGGACGCTGCGGCGATGCGCGGCCGGCCTTTCTTCTATTTCTCTTTTGGCGCCGCGATGGCCGAGGTCGCGGTCGACACGCTGACCGGCGAGAGCCGCGTGCTCCGCGCCGACCTGGTGCAGGACTGCGGCGCCTCGCTCAATCCCGCGATCGACCTCGGCCAGATCGAGGGCGCCTTCGTCCAGGGCCAGGGCTGGTTCACCTGCGAGGAGCTGTGGTGGGACGCCAAAGGGCTTCTGCGCACCGTCGGCCCCTCGACCTACAAGATTCCGGGCAGCCGCGACGTACCTCGCGTGTTCAACGTGAAGATGCTCGACAACGCGCCCTCGCGCGAAGCCACGATCTTCCGCTCCAAGGCGGTGGGTGAGCCGCCGCTCCTGCTGGCGACGGCGGTGTGGACCGCGCTCAAGGATGCGATATCGGCGGCCGGCGATGGCAAGACCGCAGTGCGGCTCGACGCGCCGGCGACGCCCGAGCGCGTGCTCGCGGCAATCGCTACAGTGAAGGCATAGAGTGAAAGCCTGAACGGAGGAGACTTTTATGGACGTACGCATGGACGGCCGCGTGGCCGTGATCACCGGTTCCAGCACTGGCCTCGGCCTCGCCATGGCCAAGGAATTCGCGGCTTCGGGCGGCTCGGTGGCGCTGCTCGCGCGCAAGGCCGACACGCTCGCTGCCGCCAAGGCCGAGGTCGCCAAGGCCGCCGGCAAGGCCAACACCAAGATCGAGGCCTATTCCTGCGATGTCTCTAAGGCGGCGCCGATTGCCGACACCATCAAGAAGGTCGTGGCCGATTTCGGCAAGGTCGACATCCTGGTGAACAACGCCGGCATCAGCCACGCCAAGCCCTTCGACACCGTGACCGACGAGGACTGGCAGGGCGATCTCGACCTGAAACTGTTCGCCGCCATCCGCCTGGCGCGGCTCGTCCTGCCCGGCATGCGCGAGCGCAAGTGGGGCCGCATCGTGAACGTGCTCAACATCGGCGCCAAGGCGCCCGGCGCCAATTCTACGCCGACCAGCGTCAGCCGCGCCGCCGGCCTCGCCCTCACCAAGGCGATGAGCCAGGAGAACGCCCAGCACGGCGTGCTGGTGAACGCCATGCTGGTCGGCCTGATCGAGAGCGACCAGTGGCAGCGCCGCCACAAGGCCGCGAACGACGGCAAGACCTACCAGCAGTTCATCGACGGCATGGCCAAGGGCCGCATCCCGCTCGGGCGCATGGGCAAGGCCGAGGAATTCGCCCGCATGGCCTGCTTTCTCTGTTCCGATGCCGGCTCGTTCGTCACCGGCGTCGCCATCAACGTCGACGGCGGCGCCAGCCCGGTGGTCTGAGTCAGGTCAGGCTCGGGAACACCACCTCGTTCAGGACCGCGATGTTGACGCGGTTCTGCTCGATGCCGGGCTTGCGGTAGTTGCCGCAGTTCATCGCCACGACGAGGTCGAGGCCGGGAAAGACGTAGAGCTTCTGGCCGCCCCAGCCGATGCCGCCGAACCAATACTGCCGCCGGCCGTCGACCATGTCGTCGTAGATGTACCAGTGATAGCCGTAGCTGCGCGGCCCTCCGATGTGGACGGTGGGCGTGGTGATGCGCTTCACCCAGTCTGCAGGCACGATCTGTTTGCCCTGCCAGGCACCGCCCGCGAGGGCCAGTTGGCCTAGCTTCAGCATGTCGCGCGGCAGCAGACGGCAGCCCGACGCGGCGCGCGGCTCGCCATCGGCGCTGATCGCCCATTCGCTGGGGCCGAAATCCATCGGGTCGAACAGCACACGGCGCGCATAGGCCGGCAGCTTCTCGCCCGTACCTTTGGAGATCAGTCGTCCGAGGATCGCGGTCGCGGCGCCGCAATAGGTCCACGTCAGCCCAGGCTCGCCCACGATCGGCAATCCGAGGATGAAGCGGAAGCGGTCGGGTGCGGCCTCCATCGCGATCTCGCTGTTGCGCAGATCGCTGCCGTAGGGAACCGTAAGTTCGTCCCATTCCAGGCCGAGCGTCATGCTGAGTACGTGGGCGATCGTGATCTTGTCGCGGCCGGGCTGCTTGGCGAGGTCGGCATATTCGGGGAACTGCTCGTAGAGCTTCGCCTCCGGGGACGGCACCTTGCCCTGGGCGAGGGCGATGCCATAGACCAGCCCGACCACGCTCTTGGACACCGATCGGAGATCGTGCAGCACTTCGGGCCCGAAGGTGACGGTGTCGCCGGTGTTGCGCGATATGTCCTCGTTCACGCCCTTCCCGTAGTGCTCGAACAGCAGCTTGCCGCCCCGGCTGACCAGCAGGGCATCCAGGCCGCTCACCTTGCCGCTCTGCTCGGCCGCGACGAGTCGCTGCTGGAAATCGCCGGCAGCGAAGGCACGGCGAGCGGGGATGGTCAGGAATGGGGCGGTCACCAGTCCAGCTCCCAGGGCAGTCAACAGATGGCGGCGGTCGAGAACGGTCATCATTTCTACTCCCCTGGAAGGATGGCGCGCACCCATTGTCACCGGAGTGAACTTCCGCGGTTTCACCGTCGTTTCGCTTGGGTAAAGTTCTGTAAAGATTGTCTCCGGCCTGATCGTTGGCGCTCAGAGCTCCCGGCCAGGCGGCGCAACGTTCCAGTCTCGCCGCAGCTCCTCGAGGTCACGCTCGATCCAGTCCCAGGCGCTCCAGGCCGGCGCGAAGATGTCGACCATCATGTCGCGGCCGCGCGCCCAGGCGTGCCAGAACTCGTTCGGGTCGAAGCCGCCGCGGGCCGGCGTCGCCACCTCGTTGAACCTGACGCCGAGATGGCCGTTGAAGATCACCGGCAGGATGTGGCCCGCCATGGGATTGATCGGGTGCATGGCGGCGGTGAAGGTCGAGACCAGGATCTCGCCGCGATAGCTCGTGTCGTAGCCCGAGATGATGTGCGTGCAATCGTGCGGCGTGGCGAAAGCGGCGTTGAGCGCGGCGGGATCGCCGGGGAAGGGGTAGCGGTTCTTCTTGTCGAAGTCCCAGATCGCCTTGCCGAAGGTGTTCTGCGGCAGCTTGCCCAGTGCCTCGTAGCGCTGGACCAGCGCGGGATCGGCCTTGTCGCCCTTGTAGGGCAGGATCCATTCCGCGGGAGCTGGCCTGCTGCCCCACGCCTCGCTGACGACGCTTTCGGCGTTGCGCATCGTCATGTCGGCGATCACCCAGTCCATGTGACCGGAGGCGGCCTCGACCATCTCGGTGAGATAGGCCGCCTCGATGTCGAGCGCACGGGCATAGGCCAGCACGCGGGCGAGCTTGGCCTCGTCGAGGACGCCGTCGACCATCACCATGATGGCGAGATATTTGACCGCTTCGGCCGCCAGCTCGCGGTCCTTCAGGATCGCGATCAGGTCCTCGGGCTCGGCGGCAGGCAAGGTGCTGATGTCGGTGAGGTCGGGCCGGCGCAGGAGATAATGACCTGCCGCCAGGATGCTCGCCGTATCGGCGTGGCTGATCGCATGCCCGCCGGCCAGCGCCACCTGGCGCATGGCGCCCAGGATGGCGTCGCTCTCGCGATGTTCGACAGGCCGCATACGCCCACCCCTTCCGCCGACATTGGCAAGCCGGCACTATACGGTCAGGTTGCTTTCATGACCATTCAAGCGCGCCGATTCATCCTGCAAGCCTTCGATCTCGATCACGGTAGCCCAGTGTTCGAAACGATGTTTGTTGCCGAGCGACCGGAAGAGCTGCGCACGTTACTCGGGGCGGCTGCCGACAAGGATCCCGGCTTGGAGATGATGTACACGCTGGAACCAACTGAACTCGATGCAGTAACCAGCCACTTCAACGTTCCCTTCGATCCGCAAGGTCGCGAAACGGGTCTCTACCAATGGACGCAGAGGCGCGAAACACCCTATCTCGTTCATACCGGCTACGAATTGGCGCTGATGATCGAGGGGAGAAAGCAGTTTGCCAGAATGGGCGGCGACTTTTATCCGCCGGAACGCCACTGGAACGAAGATCGCTTCGATCGCTATGTCGTGCAGGGGCTCTTGCACAAAGAGGTCATGCTCGAGAAATTCGATGAACCCCATCGAATGAAGGACGGGCGCGTCTTCGAGGGTCTCCGAACGGTTTACTATACACGCAAGGGAGAGGAGTGGCGTATCCAGGCGTGGAAACTCGTTTCAAAGGCCTCCGGAAAATCCGGATGGAACGAGAATCTCGAGCGCATGGAGGGCATGCTGTTCGGCTACGAAGATTGGCAGAATGATTGGTGGATCGAGGACCTTCGCAAACGCCAGATCAAATTTGGCAGCTCCCTGGTCTGCATGGCTGTTACGGAAACCGACTTGGTCGGGATCGAGATGGCTGGCTATCGTGCACTGCCGCAGCGAAACAGCGCCGCCAAGCTCGTGAGCACATTCGATGAGGAGCCGGACGATGACGAGCCTCACCGCCTGATGGATGCACCCGATGCGGTTGCGCTCGTCAGGTTCAGAGTGAAGGTGTCCCCCTTCCTGAAACTAGTAAGCGAAAAGCAGCAGCGATTTCACGAAATATCGCCTGAGCACATCAAGGATTTGAACCGCCACATCATAGGCGAAATCGAAATCATCGCGCGCCGCGACGCCATCTCCACCTAACGCAGCGGCTCGAGGATGCTCACGTAGTTGGCGACGGCGGCGCCGCCCATGTTGAACACGCCGCCGATTTTCGTCTTGGGCAATTGGAGGCCGGTTGGCGCACTGCCCGAGAGCTGCATGGCTGACATCACATGCATGGAGACGCCGGTGGCGCCGACGGGATGGCCCTTGGCTTTCAGGCCGCCCGAGACGTTGACCGGCAGCTTGCCGTCGCGTTCGACCCAGCCTTCGAGGATCGCGCGCTCGCCCTCGCCGGGGGCGGTGAGGCCCATGGCTTCGTATTCGATCAGCTCGGCCGAGGTGAAGCAGTCGTGGCTTTCGACGAACGAGAGATCGAGCAGGTCGAGCTTGGCCGAGGCCAGCGCGCGCTTCCACGCAAGCTGCGGGCCGTCGAACTTGATGATGTCGCGCTTGCTCATCGGCAGGAAGTCGTTGACGTGCTCGGTGGCGCGGAAGGCGATGGCGTGTTTGAGGCCAAGCGCGGTCTGCACGTCGGCCAGCACCACGGCGGCGGCGCCGTCGGTGACCGGCGAGCAGTCGGTGCGCTTCAAAGGGCCGGCCACGAACGGGTTCTTGTCCGAGGGCGTGCGGCAGAATTCGTAGGCGAACTCCTTCTGGAAGTGCGCGTAGGGGTTCTTCGAGCCGTTCTTGTGCGCCTTCACGGCAATGCGGGCCAGCGCATCGGACTTGTCGCCATAGCGCTGGAAGTAGGCCGAGGTGATCTTGCCGAAGATGCCGGCGAAGCCCGCCTCGATGTTGGCCTCCTCGGCCACGTAGCTGGCCTTGATCAGCACCTCGCCCGCCTGGGTGCTGTTGAGCTCGGTCATCTTCTCGACGCCGACCACCAGCACGAAGCGCGCCTTGCCGGCGGCCAGCGTATTCAGCCCCATGTGGATGGCGGCCGAACCTGTCGCACAGGCGTTCTCGACCCGGGTCGACGGCTTGAAGCGGAGATCGGGGTGGGCCTGCAGCGCCAGCGAGGAGTGGAACTCCTGGCGCACGAAGCCGCCGTTCATGTTGCCGACGTAGATCACGTCGACGTCCTTGGGTTCTATGCCCGCGTGGGCGATGGCCTCGGTGGCGGCCTTCACCACCAGCGATTCGCTGGTCTCGCCGTCCAGTTTGCCGAACTTGCCGTGGGACCATCCGACGATGCAGGCCGTCATTGCCAATCTCCTTGATTTACAGTGAATTTAGGGCGTCGCGGGAACGGCGCAAGTCCGCCTCAATTCGGCCCCCCGCATGGCGTCTGCTAGGATGGCATCTATCCCCGAGGAACCATGTCCGACCCGGCTTCCCAAGATCGCTCCCCCCAGGAAGAGTCCCGCCCGCGCTGGCCGCTGATCCTGGGCAGCATCGTGGGCGGCTTCCTGCTGGTGGCGGTCGGCCTCGGCCTCGGCTGGTATCTCTTCTACCGCCCGATCGTGAACGTGGCGGTGCAGTTGCCCGCGCCACCGGCGCCGCCCGCCCCGCCGGGCCCCGACGCCGCCCAGGTCAAGGCGCTGGAAGACCAGATCGAGAAGCAGAAAGCCGCCAACAAGCAGATCGAGGATCAGATCGCCGCCTTGAAGGATCGGCTGCGCGCCGATGTCTGCACCGCGAAGGATCCGACAGGCAAGCCGCCCGCGCCCGCCGGCCAGAAGCTCTAATTACGCGGCAAAAGAATCATTGCTCAACACAAGGCGTAGCTTCACTCTCCCCTGAGTACTCAAGGACGAGTATGGACGGGGGAGCGTGACACAGGCTGTCGACAAACTGCTTCGGCCGGTGATGGGGCTGGGCGCTGCGTTGTTCGCCAGCGCCTGTGACCTCCGGCATTCCGCCGTCCTCGATCCCAAGGGCCCGATCGCGCTGGCCGAGCGCGACCTCCTGTTCGACGCCTTCTGTGTGATGATGGTGGTGATCGTCCCGATCATCATCCTGACCCTGGTGTTCGCGTGGCGATATCGCGCGTCGAACACCGGGGCCACCTACACCCCCAAGTGGGCGGAGTCGGGGCGGCTCGATGCCTTCGTCTGGCTGGTGCCGGCCCTGATCGTGGTCGCCGTCGCCGTTCTGGTGTGGCGCAGCACCCACAAGCTCGACCCCTATCGCGAGATCGCCTCGGCCACGCCGCCGCTCGACGTCCAGGTCGTGGCGCAGGACTGGAAGTGGCTGTTCATCTATCCCGACCAGGGCATCGCCGTCGTCAACCAGCTCGCTTTCCCGAGCGGCCGGCCGGTCAGCCTGCGGATCACCTCCGATACGGTGATGAACTCGTTCTACGTGCCGCAGCTCGCCGGCCAGATCTACGCCATGGCCGGCATGCAGACGCGCCTGCAGCTGCTGGCCGACCAGCCGGGCAAGTTCGTCGGTCGCAACAGCATGTACAGCGGCGGCGGCTTCTCCGACCAGCATTTCGAGGTGACGGCCATGACCCAGCCGGAGTTCGACGCCTGGGTGGCCAAAGCGAAGCAGGCGCCGGCCAGGCTGGACGCCGCCACCTATGCTGCGCTCGCGACCAAGAGCCGTCTCAACCCGATCACCTTCTATTCGGCGGTCGAGCCCAAGCTGTTCGACTCGATCATCGCCAAATACACCCACGCCCACCACGCGCCCGCCGCCGGCACGCCCGCCGGCGCGGCGCCGCGGAGATAGACCGATGTTCGGCAGACTGACGATCGAGGCCTTGCCGCTCTACAGCGCGATCGCGGCGGGCGGCGCTGCGGTCACGATCGGCGGTGCGCTGCTGGTCGCCATCGCCATCACCTGGCTGGGCGCCTGGCGCTATCTCTGGACCGAGTGGTTCACCAGCGTCGATCACAAGCGGATCGGCGTCATGTACATCGTGCTGGCGCTGATCATGCTGCTGCGCGGCTTCGTCGACGCCATCATGATGCGGGCCCAGCAGGCCATGGCGCTCAATTCCGGCGGCTACCTGCCGCCCGAACATTTCGACCAGATCTTCAGCTCGCACGGCACCATCATGATCTTCTTCATGGCGATGCCGTTCATGACCGGGCTTATCAACATCGTCGTGCCGCTGCAGATCGGCACGCGCGACGTGGCTTTCCCGTTCCTGAATTCGCTCAGCCTGTGGCTGACCGCCGCCGGCGCCGGCCTCGTCATGGTCTCGCTGGTGATCGGCAAGTTCTCGACCGCGGGCTGGACCGGCTATCCGCCTTACTCCGGCGTCGAGGCCAACCCCGGCGTCGGCGTCGACTACTGGATCTGGGCCATCCTGATCAGCGGCGTCGGCTCGACGCTGAGCGGCATCAACTTCATCGTCACCATCCTGAAGCGCCGGGCCCCCGGCATGATCCTGATGCGCATGACGCCCTTCACCTGGACCGCGCTCTGCGCCTCGGTGCTGATGGCCTTCGCCTTCCCGGCACTCACCGTGGCATGCGGCCTGCTGGCGCTCGACCGCACCTTCGGCATGCACTTCTTCACCAATGCCCACGGCGGCAACATGATGAACTACCCCAACCTGTTCTGGATCTGGGGCCATCCTGAAGTCTACATCCTGATCCTGCCGGCCTTCGGCGTGTTCTCGGAGGTCGTGGCGACGTTCTCGAAGAAGCGCCTGTTCGGCTACGAATCGCTGGTCTATGCCACGGCGGCGATCGCCATCCTGTCGTTCACGGTCTGGCTGCACCATTTCTTCACCATGGGCTCCAGCCCCAACGTCAACGCCTTCTTCGGCATCACCACCATGATCATCGCCGTGCCGACCGGCGTGAAAGTCTTCAACTGGCTGCTCACCATGTACCGCGGCCGCATCGACTTCCATCCGTCGATGATGTGGACGATCGGCTTCATGGTGACCTTCGTGATCGGCGGCATGACCGGCGTGCTGCTGGCCATCCCGTCGGCCGACTTCCTGATGCACAACACGACCTTCCTGGTCGCGCACTTCCACAACATGATCATTCCGGGCGTCCTGTTCGGCTACCTCGCCGGCTACATGTACTGGTTCCCCAAGGCCTTCGGCTTCGCGCTCGACCGCAAGTGGGGGCTGGCGTCGTTCTGGTGCTGGATGATCGGCTTCTATCTGGCGTTCATGCCGCTCTACATCCTGGGCTTCAAGGGCATGCCGCGCCGCATGGAGCAGTACAACGATCCCTCGTGGCAGCCCTACCTGATGGTGGCGGCGGTCGGCGCGTTCGTCGTACTGCTCGGCATCGCCTGCATGGTGATGCAGCTCTACGTCAGCATCCGTAACGCCAGGAAGACCATCGACGTCAGCGGCGATCCGTTCGACGGGCGCACCCTCGAATGGGCGACCTCCTCGCCGCCGCCGGCCTACAATTTCGCCGTGCTGCCGGAGATCCGTGATCGCGAGCCCTTCCTCGACATGAAGGAGCGCGGCACGGCCTATCAACGGCCGGCGGCCTACCAGGACATCCACATGCCGAAGAACTCGATGGTCGGCGTCGCCATGGGCGCCTTCGCCTTCGCGTTCGGCTTCGCCGTCATCTGGCACATCTGGTGGCTGGTCGCCGCCTGCGGGCTTGCCATGTGGGTCGCCATGATCATGCGCTCGTCCGATGACGACTCCGAGTTCACGATCTCCGCCGCCGAGGTCAAGCAGATCGAGGACGCGCGCTACCGCGCCCTCGCCAGCCAGGCGGGAAGCCGGTCATGAGCGTGATGGCGCCCACGACTGGACACGAAAGCGAAGCGGCCGAAACGCACGAGCAGCGGGCGTTCGGCTTCTGGCTCTATCTGATGGGCGATGCCGTCATCTTCGCGCTGTTGTTCGCGACCTACGTCATCATGGTCAACAACACCGCCGGCGGCCCCGCCGGCAAGGCGCTGTTCAGCCTGCCGAACGCCGCGATCGAGACCGCGCTGCTGCTGGTCTCCAGCACGACTTTCGGGTTCGCGAGCCTGTGCAGCAAGACCGGCAACCGGGGCGGGGTACTGGCCTGGCTGCTCCTGACCTTCGTGCTGGGCGCGGGCTTCGTGTTCCTCGAGATCCGCGAGTTCGTCGGCATGATCGCCCAGGGCGCCGGCCCCGACCGCAGCGGCTTTCTCTCGGCCTTCTTCACCCTGGTCGGCACCCATGGCGTGCATGTCAGCATGGGCCTCGTCTGGATCCTGATCATGTCCGGCCAGGTGATGCTGAAGGGCCTCTCGGTGCCGGTGACCTCGCGCCTGTTCCGCCTCGGCCTGTTCTGGCATTTCCTCGATATCGCCTGGGTCGGCATCTTCTCGATCGTCTACCTGCCGGGGCTGCTGTGATGGAACACCCGACCTCTGGACACGCGAACACTGGGCACGTGAACAGCAGGCACGGGCTGCGCTCCTACCTGATCGGCTTCGTGCTCGCCGTCATCCTGACCGCCGTTCCCTTCTACGTGGTGATGACCCACGCCTTGCCGCCCCAGAGCACGATGGTGGTGATCGGCGTCACCGCGATCCTGCAGATCCTGGTCCACCTGCGCTTCTTCCTGCACCTCAACTTCACCTCGACGCCGAAGGAAAACCTGCTCGCCATCGTCTTTGCCGCCGTGCTGATCTTCATCATGGTGGGCGGCAGCTTCTGGATCATGTTCGACCTGCATCAGCGCATGGCGGTCTAGCACCCGCACGGTCCAGGCGAGAGGCCCGCAGCCCTCAAATTCCTATGTCTTTCATATGCCGCCGGGCCGTCGACCGGCTCGCATTCCTATGCCCTCGCGCCCTTCTATGGCGGCGAAGGAGATTTCCATGCTCGACCTGCTGTTCTTCGGCGGCGGCCTGCTGCTGTTTTTCCTGCTGATCGCCTACGAACGCCTGTGCCACAGGCTGTGAGGCTCCGGTGACTTTCGATTACGTCCTGGGCGGCGCGCTGGTCGCGATCCTGCTCGTCTATCTCACGGTCGCGCTGGCGCGCCCGGAAAAATTCTAGGGAAATCCCGAGGCCTGCCATGACCTTCAACGGCTGGGTGCAGATCGCCCTCTTCGTCGCGGCGCTGCTCGTGCTCACGCGGCCCCTCGGCGGCTATCTCGACAACGTCATGGCGGGACGGCGCACTTTCCTGTCGCCGGTGCTGGCGCCGGTCGAACGCGGCTTCTACCGCCTGGCGGGCATCGATCCCGCCCTGGACCAGAGCTGGTGGGTCTACTGTCGCGCCATGCTGGTCTTCCACATCGCGGGCTTCGCGTTGCTCTATCTGCTGCTGCGCCTGCAGGACGTGCTGCCGTTCAATCCGCAGGACATGGCTGCGGTGCCACCCGACCTGTCCTTCAACACGGCCATCAGCTTCCTCACCAACACCAACTGGCAGAACTACGGCGGCGAGTCGACCATGAGCTACCTGTCGCAGATGGCGGGGCTCGCGGTTCAGAACTTCCTGAGCGCCGCCACCGGCATTGCGCTGGCCATGGCGCTGATCCGGGGCTTTGCCCGCGCCAATGCCAAGGGCATCGGCAACTTCTGGGCCGACCTCGTGCGGGTGACGCTCTACGTGCTGCTGCCGTTCTGCATCGCGCTCACCCTGTTCTATGTCTGGCAGGGCGTGCCGCAGAACCTCGGCGGGTATGTCGAGGCGACGACGCTCGAGGGCGCCAAGCAGACCATCGCCCAAGGTCCCGTGGCTTCGCAGCTCGCGATAAAAATGCTGGGCACCAACGGCGGCGGCTTCTTCAACTCCAACTCCGCCCATCCCTACGAGAATCCGACGGCCTTCTCGAACCTCGTGCAGATGCTGTCGATCTTCGCTATCGGCGCGGCACTGACCAACGTCTTCGGCCGCGCGGTCGGCGCCGAACGCCAGGGCTGGGCGATTCTTGCCGCCATGGGTGTGCTGTTCCTGGCCGGCGTCTTCATCGCCTACTGGGCGGAAGCCGGCGGCAACCCGCTGCTGGCCGCGGTCGGCATGGACAATGGCCTCGGCAACATGGAGGGCAAGGAGGTTCGCTTCGGCGTGCCCTTGTCGGCGCTGTTTGCCGTGATCACCACGGCGGCCTCGTGCGGCGCGGTCAATGCCATGCACGACAGCTTCATGCCGCTGGGCGGCATGATCCCGTTGCTGAACATCCTGCTGGGCGAGATCATCGTCGGCGGCGTCGGCGCCGGCCTCTACGGCATGCTGCTGTTCGCCATCCTGGCGATCTTCCTGGCCGGCCTCATGGTCGGACGCACGCCGGAGTACGTCGGCAAGAAGATCGAGGCGCGCGACGTCAAGTTCACCATGCTGGCGATCCTGTGCCTGCCGCTGGCCATCCTGGGCTTCACGGCGCTGGCCGTCGTGTTGCCGGCGGGCCTCGCCGGCCCGGCCAACGCCGGGCCCCACGGCTTCAGCGAGATCTTCTATGCCTTCGCTTCGGCCGCCGGCAACAACGGCAGCGCCTTCGCGGGGCTCACGGCCAATACCGCCTTCTATAACTCGACGCTGGGCGTCGCGATGATGGTCGGCCGCTTCGCGCTCATCGTGCCGATGCTGGCGGTGGCGGGATCGCTCGCCGCCAAGCGCAAGTCCGCCGTCTCGCTCGGCACCTTCCCCACCGACGGTCCGCTGTTCGTGGGCTTGCTGGTGGGCGCCATCCTGATCGTGGGCGGCCTCACCTTCCTGCCCGCCCTCGCCCTGGGACCCATCGCGGAACACTTCGCGATGCTGGCCGGCACGCTGTTCTAAGAGGCGCCCTCATGACCAAACGTGACAAGTCACCCTCGCTGTTCGACGCGGCGATCCTGAAGCCCGCCGTGGTGGCGAGCTTCGCCAAGCTGCATCCGCGGGACCTGATGAAGAACCCGGTGATGTTCACCGTCGAGCTGGTGGCGCTGGTCGCCACGGTGCTGATGGTACGCGACATCATCGTGGGCGCGCCGGGCATCGGCTTCGAGGTCCAGATCGTGGCCTGGCTCTGGATCACGCTTCTGTTCGCCACCTTCGCCGAGGCGGTGGCCGAGGGCCGCGGCAAGGCCCAGGCGGAAACGCTGCGCCGGATGCGCAGCGAAACCATGGCCAAGCTGCTGGTGGGTGTCGGCGACATCTTCGAGCCGGTGCGGGCCAATGCCCTGAAGGTCGGCCAGGTCGTGCTGGTCGAGGCCGGCGACCTCGTGCCGGGTGACGGCGAGATCATCGAGGGCGTCGCCACCATCGACGAATCGGCGATCACCGGCGAATCGGCGCCGGTCATCCGCGAGGCCGGCGGCGACCGCTCGGCCGTGACCGGCGGCACCAAGGTCCTGTCGGACCGCATAAAAGTGCGGATCACGGCGGAGCAGGGTTCCAGCTTCCTCGACCGCATGATCGCCCTGGTCGAGGGCGCCGCGCGCCAGAAGACCCCCAACGAGGTGGCGCTGAACGTCCTGCTGGCCGGCCTCACGATCATCTTCGTGCTGGCGGTGGTCACCATCCCGAGCTTTGCCGCCTATGCCGGCGGCAACGTGTCGGTGATCGTGCTGATCGCGCTGTTCGTGACGCTGATCCCCACCACGATCGGCGCGCTGCTGTCGGCCATCGGCATCGCCGGCATGAACCGCCTGGTGCGGTTCAATGTGCTGGCCACCTCCGGTCGCGCCGTCGAGGCCGCAGGCGATATCGACACCCTGCTGCTCGACAAGACCGGTACCATCACCTTGGGCAATCGCCACGCCACGCAGCTGATCCCGGTGAGCGGAGTCGACGAGAACGAACTCGCCCGGGTAGCCCAGCTCGCCAGCCTGGCGGACGAGACCCCCGAGGGCCGCTCGATCGTCGTGCTGGCCAAGGAGAAATACGGACTGCGCGGCGTCGACGTTGCCGATCTGAAGGGTCAATTCATTCCCTTCACGGCCCAGACCCGCATGAGCGGCGTCGATCACGAAGGCGCGGTGATCCGCAAGGGCGCGGTCGACTCTGTGGTGGCCCATGCGCGGTCGATGGGGGCCGCACCGCCGACCGAGGAGATCAACCGCATCGCGAGCACCATCGCCAAGGAGGGCGGCACGCCGCTCGCCGTGTCGCGCAACGGCCAGGTGCTGGGCGTCGTCTACCTGAAGGACGTGGTGAAGGGCGGCATCCGCGAGCGCTTTGCGGAACTCCGCCGCATGGGCATCCGTACCGTGATGATCACCGGCGACAATCCGCAGACCGCCGCCGCCATCGCGGCCGAAGCCGGTGTCGACGATTTCCTGGCCCAGGCCACGCCGGAAGCCAAGCTCAGGCTGATCCGCGAGGAACAGGCCGGCGGCAAGCTGGTGGCGATGTGCGGCGACGGCACCAACGATGCGCCGGCGCTCGCCCAGGCCGACGTCGGCGTCGCCATGCAGACCGGTACCAATGCCGCGCGGGAAGCCGGCAACATGGTCGATCTCGACAGCGACCCGACCAAGCTGATCGAGATCGTGGGCATCGGAAAGCAGCTCCTGATGACCCGCGGCGCGCTCACGACCTTCTCGGTCGCCAACGACGTGGCGAAGTACTTCGCCATCATCCCGGCCATGTTCATCGCCTTCTATCCCCAGCTCGGCGGGCTGAACGTCATGCGGCTCGCCACGCCTGAGAGCGCCATCCTGTCGGCCATCATCTTCAACGCACTGATCATCGTTGCCCTGATCCCGCTGGCGCTGCGCGGCGTCCAGTACCGGCCGGGTACGGCAGCCGCGCTGCTGCGCCGCAACCTGCTGGTCTATGGCGCGGGCGGCCTGGTCGTTCCCTTCGTCGGCATCAAGCTGATCGACATCGTCGTCGCCGCTGCCGGCCTCGCCTGAGGAAAATGCCATGCTTCGCCATATCCGCGCTTCGCTCGTCCTCCTGTTGTCGATGACCGTGCTCCTGGGCCTCGCCTATCCCTTGGCATTGACCGGCGTGTCGCGCGTCCTCTTCCCCGCCCAAGCCGCGGGCTCGCTGATCGAGCGCGACGGCAAGACCGTCGGTTCGTCGCTGATCGGCCAGAACTTCACGTCCGACCGCTATTTCCACGGCCGCCCGTCGGCGACGACCGGCACCGATCCCAACGACGCGACCAAGACCGTGCCGGCGCCCTACAATGCCGCAAACTCGGCCGGCTCCAACCTCGGCCCCACCTCCAAGGCGCTGGTCGATCGTGTCCATGAGGACGTGGGCAAACTGGGCGGAGCCGCGGACAAGCCGGTTCCCGGCGACCTGGTCACGACCTCGGGCAGCGGCCTCGATCCGGACATTTCGCCGGCCGCCGCGGCCTGGCAGGTCGCGCGGGTCGCCAGGGCCCGCAACCTGCCGGAGGCCGAGCTGCGGCGCCTGGTGGTGCAGCACACCAAGGGTCGCGTCTTCGGCCTGCTGGGCGAGCCCCGGGTCAACGTGCTCGACCTCAACCTCGCCCTCGACGCGCTGGCGAAGCGGTGACAATGATCCGGGCGCATGGCCAACACCGCTGACGACACCCGGCCTTCACCCGACGCACTCCTGAAAGCGGCGGAGAAGGAAGCGCGCGGCAAGCACAAGATCTTTCTCGGCGCCGCTCCCGGTGTGGGCAAGACCTGGGAGATGCTGTCGGCCGCCCACCGGCAAAAGCGCGAGGGCATCGACGTCGTGGTCGGCGTCGTGGAAACCCATGGGCGAGCCGAGACAGAGGCTCAGCTTGCGGGCCTCGAGGTCGTGCCGCGCCGCAAGGTCGAGTATCGCGACCGCACGCTCGACGAGATGGACATCGACGCCATCCTGGCACGGCGGCCGGCGCTGGTGCTGGTCGACGAGCTCGCCCACACCAACGCCGCAGGCAGCCGCCATCCCAAGCGCTATCTCGACGTTGAGGAGCTGCTGACCGCCGGCATCGACGTCTATTCGACCCTCAATGTCCAGCATGTCGAGAGCCTGAACGACGTGGTGGCCCGCATCACCCGCATCCGTGTGCGCGAGACCGTGCCCGACCGCATCGTCGACGCCGCCGACGAGGTCGAATTGATCGATCTCACTCCAGCCGACCTGATCGCCCGCCTGGCCGAAGGCAAGGTCTATGTCCGCGACCAGGCGCAACGCGCGCTCAGGCACTACTTCTCGCCGGGCAACCTGACGGCGCTGCGCGAGCTGGCGCTCAGGCGCACCGCCCTGCGCGTCGACGAGCAGATGCGGAGCTACATGCGCGAGCACGCCATCGCCGGCCCGTGGGCCGCCGGCGAGCGCGTGATCGTCTGTCTCGACCCCGGACCGGGGGCGGCCAATGCCGTGCGTGCGGCCAAGCGCAGCGCCGATGCGCTCGATGCCGAGCTGATCGCGCTCTATGTCGAGACCGACCGTCACGCCACCCTCTCCGAGCAGGAGCGTGTTCGGCTTGCCGAGGCGATGCAGCTTGCCGCCCAGCTCGGTGCCGAGGTCGCCACGGTGCCCGGCCGCTCGGTGGTCGAGGAAGTCGTGGCCTTCGCGCGCTCACACAACGCCACCCGTGTCGTCGTCGGCAAGTCGCGGCGCTCGCGCTGGTTCGAATTGCGCCACGGCTCGATCGTCGACGAGCTGGTGCGCAGCAACTCGGGCCTTGCCATCGAGGTGGCGCCGTCGGCCGACACCTCGCCGCAGGCCGGGCCGTCGGACTGGCTGCGCGACGTGCCGCTCTCGCCCGGCCCCTACCTCGAAGGCGTTCTGTCGACCGCGCTGGCGACGGCGCTGGGCGTGATGATCGACCGGCTCATCATATTGCCCAACATCTCGCTGGTCTTCGTGCTGCCGGTGCTGGTGGCGGCGGTGCGACACGGCCTGGTGCCGTCGCTCTGGGTCTCCGGGCTGAGCGTGCTCGCCTACAACTTCTTCTTCATCCCGCCGCTCTACTTGTTCACCGTCGCCGATCCGGCCAACGTGGTGGCGCTGTTCTTCTTCATGGTGGTGGCGGCCGTGGCCAGCGCGCTCGCCGCGCGGACGCGGATGCAGACGGAATCGGCGCGGCGCGAAGCCCGCACCACGGCCGAGCTCTACGCCTTCAGCCGCAAGATCGCCGGCGTCATCGAACTCGACGACCTGCTGTGGATCGTGGTCACGCATCTCGCCCGCCTGCTCAAGGCCGAGATCGTCATCCTGATGCCGGAACAAGGGAGGCTGGGCACGCGCGCAGCCTTTCCGCCGGACAGCGACCTGAGCGAAGCCGACCTCGCCGCCGCGCGCTGGTCGTGGGACGCCGACCGGCCGGCCGGCCGCGGCACCGACACGCTGCCGGGTGGACGCTGGCTGTTCGTGCCCGTCCGCACCAGCCGCTCGGCCGTCGCCATCATCGGCGTGCTGCCGCAGAAGGAGGGCCACGCACTGTCGGCGGGCGAGCGCCGCCTGCTCGAAGCCGTGGGCAACCAGGCCGCCGTCGCGGTCGAGCGCGTGACCCTGGCCGAGGATTTCGACCAGGCGCGCCTGGGCGCGGAACGCGAGCGGCTGCGCTCGGCCATGCTCACGTCCGTGTCGCACGACCTGCGCACGCCGCTGGCCTCGATCATCGGTTCCCTGTCGAGCCTGCGCAGCTACGGCGCGCGCTATGATGCCGCCACGCGCGAGGAGCTGCTGGGCACGGCGCTGGGCGAGGCCGAGCGGCTCGACCGCTTCGTCGGCAACCTGCTCGACATGACCCGGCTCGATGCCGGCGCCGTCGCCCCGAAGCGCGAGGCCGTCGAGGTCGGCGATCTCGTCTCCACGAGCCTGCGCCGCGTCCAGCCGCTGCTGAAGGACCATGCCGTCGCCAGCATCGTGCCATCCGGCCTGCCCAGCCTGTCGCTCGATTTCGTGCTGGCCGAGCAGGTGCTGTTCAACCTGCTCGACAATGCCGCCAAATATTCGCCGGCCGGGGGGCGGATCGAGATCGAGGCGCGTCAGGTGGGGGCACGCCTCGAGATCGTCGTGCGCGACGAGGGTCCCGGCATCGCCGCGGCCGATCTCGACCGGATCTTCGACAAGTTCTACCGCGCCCACGAGGGTGACCGACGCCTCGCCGGTACTGGCCTGGGACTCGCCATCGCCAAGGGCTTCGTGGAAGTCCAGGGCGGCACGATCATGGCGCGCAACCGGGGCGACCGCAGTGGCGCGGAGTTCGTCGTGAGCTATCCTGTCGGCTGATATGACGGGCTGGGCATGACGAGTTGGGCATGACGGGCGACGCTGCGCTGATTCTGATCGTCGAGGACGAGCCGCCGATCCGGCGGCTGTTGCGCACGACTCTGGCGGCGCACGATTATCGTACGCTGGAAGCCGCGACCGGCGCCGAAGCGCTACAGGCGCTTCGCCATCACCGTCCCGATCTCGTGTTGCTCGATCTCGGACTGCCCGACATCGACGGCCTCGTGCTGATCGGCCAGATCCGGGCCAAGGGACCGGTGCCCATCGTGGTGCTGTCGAGTCGCGGCGACGAGGCCGCCAAGGTGACGGCGCTGGATTCCGGCGCCGACGACTATGTCACCAAGCCGTTCGGCGCCGACGAACTGCTGGCGCGGTTGCGCGCGGCGCTGCGCCACCGCCTGCAGCAGCAGGGCGCCGAGCGCGGTTTCACCAGCGACGATCTCAGCGTCGACTTGGTGCGCCGGCTGGTGCGGCGCGGCACCGAAGACGTGAAGCTTTCGCCCAAGGAATACGACATCCTGGAGCAGCTCGTGATTCACGCCGGCAAGGTGTTGACGCACAAGCACCTGCTGCGCGAAGTCTGGCGCGACGAATCGGTCGATCCGCAGTATCTCCGGGTCTACGTCCGCCAGCTCCGCCAGAAGATCGAGGCCGACCCCGCCACGCCGCGCCACGTGCTCACCGAGCCCGGCGTCGGCTACCGTCTGGTCTGAAGGGCGGCTGGACAGGCGTGTACTTGTTCAATTGATACAACCCATGCCGTGACTACCCCGAAGCCTCGCGTATCCTTGGGTGGCAAATGGCCATCGAAGGAAACAGGTCATGGAAGGCTTGGGCTTTGCGATCGGGCTGGGCGTGCTGATCCTGATCAGCCTGCACGCAGGCCGTCATTGGGCACATTCCACTTTTCAGGCGGCGCTGCTCGGTATCGCCGCTGCGGTGGCGGCCGTCACCGTTGCCGCGGCGACGTCGTTGTCGGTCCTCATCTGGGACCCGGCCGGTGTTGACGCCGGGGAAGTCGGCATCACGCTGGTCTTCCTGGTGGCAGCCGCGCCTCTCGTCGGGGTGGCCTGGACGATAGCGGTTCATCGCCAGGCGTCGCGGGAGGTGTCCAAATCCCGGGAGATCATCGGCGCCCGCCTGCGCGCGCTCGGCCGTCCCTGAGACGCCCGTGCTGCTGGCATTGCCAGCAAAATATAAAGTTGACATTTCAGCAGGAAATAGACTATATTTCTGCTATCGTCGCCACGACGTGCATCTTCTGCGCGGGCCGCCCGGTCACTTGCCCGGAGCGGCCTTTTCGTGGCCGGTGGCAGCCCGCACTCCACGCCGGGTGACGCAAGGGGCCATAGCGTCTTCGGACCCGGCCTGAAATTGCTGCCGGGACGGCGCCACGGCGCCCGGGCCAGTGGGCGATGCCATGCGGCCACTGGCCTCATAAAACCCCGTGGACGGGTTTTGCCGGTTTCACCGGCCTGTAAGTGTGCGTGGAGAGAACACCATGAACAGACTGCCGGTCGTGTCGCCGCCGTCGTTTATGGTGTTCGGGACGGTCGACCTGTCGAACAGGTCCGCGATTCGGGCCTGTGCCGGAGCGCACGCGGCGCTGTATCGGACGGTCGCGGCAAGCCGTTGATTCCGGCGGCTGTTTCGCCCCGCGTGGCACACGCAGCGGCACAGCTGGCGACGTTTTGCGGCACATTCCGTGTGCCGCTGCCCGGACTCTAGAACAGGCAGTCCGCGCGCGTGGCCGGCTGGATGGGATCGGCCGGCATGTCGAGGCGGCAGTGGTAGTCGAATGCCCCTCGGTACGGCTGGGCGATGCGCGTCTTCGCCTGGACGGGCAGAACGATGCGGCCGCCGCGACGATCGATCTGCTGGCGGCCGTAGCCGATGTTGGTGCCGTCGGCGAAGTAGGCGGTGAAGATCGAATGCCCCGCCGAGGAGGTGAACTCCACGACCAGGATCGTGCCGTTTATGCATTCGAAGCGCGGCCCGCTGCGCAGGATGCCGGTTTCCGTGATCTTCTCCGAGGGTCCGGAGATCGTCCACTGCGAGGTCGAGGCCATCTTCGATGACTCCGCCTTCAGGACGCCGCAGGTCAACGCACTTGACGTCTGACCATGCGCTGGTCCGGCGAGAGCCGCCGTCAGCAGCAGCAAAACGACACGTGTCACTTCGGCAGGGCGTCCAGCGCCTTCTTGGCGTCGGCGTCGTTCTGCGCCGCCGCCTGTTGCAGCCAGGTCCTGGCTTTGGCCGTGTCGGCCGTGAGACCGGCGCCGCCCTTGGCAAGCAGCAGACCGAGCTTGCGCTGGGCTTCGGCCACGCCGGCCAGCGCCGCGCGCTCGTACCAGTCGGCGGCGCGGACGCCCTCGGGCGCAAAACCGCCGCGGGCGGGCTGGGTCAGCGGATCGTAGAAGGTGCCGAGCTCGAGCTGGGCCGCGGTGTTGCCGGCTTCGGCGGCACGCCGGAACACCAGGAAGGCCGAGGCGGTGTCGCCGGCTTTCAGGAAGTCGCGGCCCTTGGCCAGCATGGCCTCGGGCGTGGGCGCGGGCTTGGTCGCGAGATAGTCGGCCACCGTGTCGCGGGCGGATTTCTTCGGTGGCTCGACGGCGGCGGGCGGCGTGGCGGGCGGCGGCGCGGTCGCCACGACGTCCTGCGGATTGAGCTTGAAGTAGTCATAGGCGGCGTAGGCGGCACCGCACGCGATGAGGAAGGCGGCGAGGGCGATCGCCCAACTGCGCAAGCCGGAGCGTTCGGGTTCCTGGAACAGATCGTCGAAGCGGCCGGGATCGCGCAGCGCGCGCAGGTCGGGCGCGGGCCTAGTTGGATCGAGGGGCGGCGGCTCGAAGGGCGGGGGCAGCGGCTC
>Ga0207952_1000580_pt1 | contig 25638 bp, 21 predicted proteins | sample SubbioR12Aug_8Ca_FD_184831 | JGI IMG/M metagenome (GOLD analysis project Ga0207952, IMG submission 184831) | Serpentinite rock and fluid subsurface biosphere microbial communities from McLaughlin Reserve, California, USA - CR12Aug_8Ca (SPAdes) | ecosystem: Environmental > Terrestrial > Deep...
TGGCAAAGCTACCGATTGCTATCCGTTTCCTTTACACTTATCCACAGCCGGTGACTCCAAAAACCGGCTCCGCCCCCTAGTCAAATTTCAACCGGTACGGTTGGTCAATTTTCGCCCGGCGCCAACAATGAAGCGCATCGATCGCGAATGATGCGCCTCCTAACGTCGGCACATCCTACATAGTCGCCTCTAAATCAATTTCAAAATTATCCAAATATCGTCAATTTCAAGACGGGGTTTTCTCCCGTTATGCCGCGCCGAGCACCGGAGGGTTTGAGCGGATCAGCCCGCAGGGGCGATGCAGGGATGCATCGCGTTTTTCGTGGGGGCTGGGAAGCCCCTTCGGAAAACCCCGTTCAAACCCGAGGAGCGCAGGAAATACGCGGCATCCGGGTCGCCTTTTCTTTGGGTACTTTCTTTTGGCGAAGCAAAAGAAAGTACCTCGCCTTCGGGTGCGAGAACCCGATTAAATTAACTTGTCTCGATAGCGACACCAAAGTTACTGGATTCCCGCCTTCGCGGGAATAACGAGTTTTTCAGTCGCCTAGGCATGAAAAGCCACAAAACAAAAAAGGGCCTTTCGGCCCTTTCTCATATCAACAAGCGAAACCAACCTTACTCGCTATCAATATCCTTCATGCTCAATCTCACCCGTCCTTGACGGTCAATCTCCAGCACCTTAACTCTAACCACATCGCCTTCCGACAACTTGTCGCTGACTTTCTCGACGCGTTCTTCGGAGATTTGCGAAATGTGTACCAACCCGTCCTTGCCCGGCAGGATGGTAACGAAAGCGCCGAAGTCCATCAAACGCACCACTTTGCCTTCGTAGACTTTGCCCACTTCGACTTCGGCGGTGATTTCCTCGATCATGCGGCGGGCTTCTTCGCCGGCGGCTCTGTCGACGGAAGCGACGTTAACCACGCCGTCGTCGGTCAAATCGATGCTGGCGCCGGTTTGTTCGGTAATGGCGCGGATGGTGACGCCGCCCTTGCCGATAACTTCGCGGATTTTCGCCGGATCGATTTTGAAGGTGATGATGCGCGGTGCAAAATCGGACATTTCGGCGCGGGTGCTGGACAAGGCTTTGTTCATTTCGCCCAGGATGTGCAGGCGGCCTTGTTTGGCTTGTTCCAGCGCGACTTTCATGATCTCGGGGGTGATGCCGTCGATCTTGATGTCCATTTGCAGCGCGGTAACGCCGTTTTCGGAACCTGCCACTTTAAAGTCCATGTCGCCCAAGTGGTCTTCGTCGCCCAGGATGTCGGACAAGACGGCAAAGTTGTCGCCTTCCTTGATCAGGCCCATGGCGATACCGGCAACAGGCGCTTTGATCGGCACGCCGGCATCCATCAGCGCCAAGCTGCTGCCGCAGACGGAGGCCATGGAGCTGGAGCCGTTGGATTCGGTAATTTCCGATACCACGCGGATCACGTAAGGGAATTCGCTCATGTTGGGCAGCACGGCGGCAACGCCGCGTTTCGCCAGACGGCCATGGCCGATTTCGCGGCGCTTAGGCGAGCCGACGAAACCGGTTTCGCCCACGCTGTAAGGCGGGAAGTTGTAATGCAACATGAACGGGTCTTTGTATTCGCCGGACAGTGCGTCGATGATTTGCGCATCGCGCTCGGTGCCCAAAGTGGCGACCACGATGGCTTGGGTTTCGCCGCGGGTGAACAGGGCGGAACCGTGGGTTCTGGGCAATACGCCGGTGCGGATGCTGATCGGTCTGACGGTGGTCAGGTCGCGGCCGTCGATGCGTTTGCGGTCGTTCAAGATCGCGCCGCGGACGATGTCGTATTCCAGATGTTCGATCACATCGCGGATGTCTTTCTCGGCGTATTGGGCGTCGGCGGTCAGTTTTTCCACCACGGCGCTACGGATGGCGCTGAGGGTGTCTTGTCTGACCAGCTTTTCGGCCACTTGGTAAGCGGCCTTGATGCCGGCTTCGGCTTCGGCGGCAACGGCTGCTTTCAGCGCGGTATTGGTTTCGGCCGGAGTCCAGTCCATGGCCGGAGCATTCACTTCGGCGGCCAGTTCGTTGATGGCGTTGATGGCAACCTGCATTTTTTCGTGGCCGAACAATACCGCGCCTAGCATCACGTCTTCCGGCAATAAATCCGCTTCGGATTCAACCATCAGTACGGCTTTGGCGGTACCGGCAACCACCAGTTGCAGTTGCGATTCCTTCATTAACGGCAAGGATGGGTTCAACAGATATTGGCCGTCCTTGTAGCCGACGCAGGCCGCGCCCAAGGGGCCGTTGAAGGGCAGGCCGGAGATGGCCAGCGCCGCGGACGCGCCGAGCAGGGCCGGGATTTCGGTGTCCACTTCCGGGTTGAGAGACACCACGGTAGCAATGATCTGCACTTCGTTAGTGAAGCCTTCGGGAAACAATGGACGGATAGGCCGGTCGATCAGGCGGGAAATCAGGGTTTCGTTTTCGCTGGGTCGGCCTTCGCGCTTAAAGAAGCCGCCGGGAATTTTACCGGCCGCAAAGGCTTTTTCCTGATAGTTGACGGTGAGCGGGAAAAAGTCTCCGCCGGCCGCTTCTTTTTTACCAACGACTGTCACCAATAACGAGGTGCCTTCGATATCAATCATCACCGCGCCATTGGCTTGGCGGGCTATTTCACCGGTTTCTAACGTGACGAGACGATCGCCGTACTGAAATTGTTTCCTGATAGGATTCACTATAAGGTTCCTTTGTGTTTAAAGGTTGTTTTAAAAATTTGCCATAAAGCGAGAAACGGCACCCGAAGTGCCGTTTCTTTAAATACGTTACTTACGAATGCCCAAACGCTCGATTAAGGAGCGATAACGGACCACGTCGGTGCCTTTCAGGTAATCCAGCAATTTGCGGCGTTGGTTAACCATACGCAATAAACCGCGGCGTGAGTGGTTGTCTTTTTTGTTGGCGGCAAAGTGAGGGGTCAACTGATTGATGTTGGCTGTCAATAAAGCAACCTGAACTTCGGTGGAACCGGTGTCGGATTCCGACAAACGATATTCTTCGACGACTGCTTTTTTTTGTGCTGCGGTTAATGCCATTCTTAATCCCTATCGATTAAATGTTGTTAAAAATAAAGCCATCGGTGTTGATGGCGGGTAATCGCCGTTCCCACAATAGGGTGCAGGAGCGGCTGAATTTTTGGTTGAATAATCAAGCGACTTGACCGTTCAGATTAAATAACTTTTTCGGGGCTAGTTTATCATCCAAAAGGATTTCTCCCAAACCTAAAAAGGTTTGTTCGCTATACATGCGCACGACGCCCGGCGCATGGCCGTCAATCCGGATTTGTTGGCCGTGATTGATGTTGGCGGCTTGCTCGGTCGACAGTTTGACCGCCGGCAGTTGGCGCAACGGCGCATCCACGGCAATCAGGCATTGCATGCGCTCCGACTCGCTCATGGCCTCCAGCTGCTCGAGCGTATGAGCGTTTTCCAGTCTGAACATGCCGGCGGCGGTTCGGCGCAGGGCCGTTACGGTGGCGCAACTGCCCATGGCGTGCCCAAAATCCTCCGCCAGCGAACGGATATAAGTGCCTTTGGAGCATTCCACATCCAGGGTGACGTGTTCGCTGTCGAAGTCGAGCAGATGCAAGGCGTAAATCGTAATCCGGCGCGGCTGCCTTTCCACGGTCTTGCCTTCCCGGGCCAGCTCATACAGTTTTTTACCCTGATGTTTCAAGGCCGAATACATCGGCGGCACCTGGTCGATAGTGCCGGTAAAGCGCTGCAGACAGCTCAGTAAATCGGCTTCGGAAAAGGCTGGAATCGGCATTTCCTTGACGATAGCGCCTTCGCTATCGCCGGTATCGGTCATCAGGCCCAAACGCAGCGTTACCCGGTAACGCTTATCGTCATCCAGCATCAGCGCGGACACCTTGGTGGCCTCGCCGAAACACAGCGGCAACAGGCCGGTAGCCAAGGGATCCAGGCTGCCGGTATGGCCGGCCTTGTTGGCGTTCAATAAGCGCCGTACTTCCTGCAAGGCTTTGTTGGACGAAACGCCCAAGCGTTTGTCGAGCAGTACGATGCCGTGCACATCGCGCCCGGACTTGCGTTTGGCCATCAATCGTCCTGTTGCGGATTGCCGTCCGTTTCGCCGGCGTTCGCGGGCGCGCCGTCATTCACTTCGTGCAGAAGCTCGCTGACGCGCATGCCGGTATCGAAGGAATGATCATAGAGAAAGTGCAACTCGGAAATATGCCGCAAGCGCATGCGCTTGGCCAGTTCGTGGCGAATGAACGGCGATATTTCGTTCAAGGCTTTCACATTGGCCGATTTACCGGCGTCATCGGCGTTCAACACGGTGATGTAAATTTTGGCGACAGCCAAATCCTTACTTAATACCACCTCGTTGACGGTCACAAAACCCACCCGTTTATCATGCACATCGCGTTGCAGGATCAGCGCCAACTCTTTTTGCATCTGCGAGGCAACCCGCTGGCTGCGGCCGAACTCTTTAGGCATGGATTATATTTCCCGTTTTACTTCAAAGCGCTCGAATACTTCGATTTGATCGCCCGGTTTGACGTCGTTGTAGTTTTTGACGCCGATACCGCATTCCATACCCATTTTGACTTCGCCGACGTCGTCCTTGAAGCGGCGCAAGGATTCCAGCTGGCCTTCGAAAATCACCACGTTGTCGCGCAATACCCGGATCGGCAGATTGCGTTTGACGAAGCCGTCGATGACCATGCAGCCGGCGATCGCGCCGAATTTGGGCGAACGGAATACGTCGCGCACTTCGGCCAGACCGACGATTTTTTCCTGGATATCGGGGGCCAACATGCCGTTAATGGCGCGTTTGACTTCGTCTATGGCTTCGTAAATGATGCTGTAATAATGCAGATCGATGTCTTTTTCTTCGATCAGTTTACGCGCCACCGCATCGGCACGGACGTTAAAGCCGATCAGAATCGCGCTGGATGCCAGCGCCAGATTGGCGTCGCCTTCGTTGATGCCGCCGACGCCGCCGTAGACGCATTTGACTTGCACTTCGTCGGTGGACAGGCCGACCAGCGATTCGCGCAGGGCTTCCAAGCTGCCTTGCACGTCGGTTTTGATGACGACGTTCAGGGTGGCGGTTTCGCCGGCCGTCATTCTGGAGAAGACATCGTCCAGTTTGGAGGCGTGCGCGGCCGCGTGGCGGTTGGATTTTTTGCGGTCTTCGCGGTGGGCCGCCAGTTCGCGGGCGACGCGCTCGTTTTGCACTACCAGGAACTCGTCGCCGGCGTCCGGCGTGCCGGACAAGCCGAGGATCTCCACGGGCGCGCTGGGGCCGGCCGATTTAATGGCATGGGAGTTTTCGTCGAACATGGCCCGGATACGGCCGTATTCATGGCCGCACAGCACGAATTCGCCCTTGCTCAAGGTGCCTTTTTGAATCAATACGGTCGCCACGGCGCCGCGGCCTTTATCCAGGCGCGATTCGATACAGATACCGGAGGCCACCCCTTCGGCGGGCGCGGTCAACTCCAATACTTCGGCCTGCACAATCAAGGCCTCGATCAGTTCATCGATACCGGTACCGACTTTGGCGGATACCCGCAGGAATTGTACGTCGCCGCCCCATTCTTCCGGGACGACATTCAGCGTGGCCAGTTCCTGCATGACCCGGTCCGGATTGGCTTCCGGCTTATCGATTTTATTCAAGGCCACGATGATGGGCACGTTGGCGGCTCGGGCATGTTCGATGGCTTCCTTGGTTTGCGGCATCACGCCGTCATCGGCCGCCACCACCACGATGACAATGTCGGTCACTTCGGCGCCGCGGGCCCGCATCGCGGTAAAGGCGGCATGGCCAGGGGTGTCGAGGAAGGTCACCGAGCCGTGGTCGGTTTTAACCTGGTAGGCGCCGATATGCTGGGTAATACCGCCCGCCTCGCCGGCGGCGACGCGGGTTTTGCGGATGTAATCCAGCAAGGAGGTTTTACCGTGGTCGACGTGGCCCATGATGGTGACGATGGGCGCGCGCGGCAGCAGTTTTTGTTCTTCCAGGTCGCCCATGACTTCGGCCAGCATTTCCTGTTCGAAGTCGTCCTCGCTTTGCATGATGGCTTTATGGCCCATCTCTTCCACCAGGATCACCGCGGTTTCCTGATCGATGGCTTGGTTGATGGTGCTCATGATGCCCAGCTTCATCAAATGCTTGATGACTTCGGCGGCCTTGACGTTCATTTTGGCGGCCAAATCGGAAACGATGATGGTTTCCGGAATGGTGACATCGAATACGGTAGGCGCGACGGGTTTTTCGAATTTGTGTTTGCCGGTTTGCAGTTCGATTTCGTGTTCGGGCTTCTCGCGGCGGCCGGGTTTGCCTTTTTTGCCTTTACCGCGACGGGCGGCGTCGCTGGTGTCGGCCGAGATATCGGTAGCTGGCCCGCGAGCTGGTTTGAATTCCTGTTTTTTCTTATGCAGGGTTTGCTGTTTGGCTTCGGCGGCTTTTCTGACTTTTTCCGCGTTTCGTTCCACCGCTGCTTCCAGGCGCTGTTTCTTTTCCAGTTCCAGCCGGTCGGCTTCATTCATTTGAGGCTTGGCTGGCGGCGCGGGAGTGGGTTCGATAGCAACGGCCGGTTTTTCCGCGACCGGCGCGGCGGTGGGGGCTTCGACAATGACGGGTTCCGCTGCCGGTGCCGGAGTTTCTTCGGCCGGCGTGCCGGCGGCCGCCGGCGCGGGTTTGACTATTTCCGCTCCGGTCTTTAATTGGGCTTCGTGCTGACGGCGTTTCTCTTCCTCGGCGGCCTGCCGGCGTTTTTGTTCTTCCAGTGCCGCGAGAGCTTGTTTGGCTTGTTCCGCCTCTCTTTGCGCATCGCTGACGGTCGCTTCGCTACGTTTGATGTAGGTTTTCTGCTTGCGCACTTCGACGCTGACCGTTTTGGTGCCGGTGCCGGGGGCGGACGACTGTCTGAGTTCGGTCTTGGTGCTGCGTTTTAAGGTAATGCGTTTCGGCGTGCTGCTTTCCTGGGTGGCCTCGGCTTTGCCATGGCGTTTACGTAAATGCGCCAGCAATTTGACTTTTTCCTCTTCGCTGATGACATCGTCGGGATCGGTGGCGCTCAGGCCGGCCTCCTTCAATTGCTCCAAAAAACGTTCCAAAGGAATGCCGACTACCTCTGCTAATGCCTGTACTGTTTTATCGCTCATAGAATCCTCCTGCCTTAGCCCTTGTCCTCAGCGAACCACGATTCGCGGGCTTTCATAATAAGTTTACCTGCTCGATCTTCATTCATGCCGGTAAATTCGATAATGTCGTCGATGGCCTGTTCGGCCAAATCGTCCAGGGTGACTATGCCCTTGGCCGCCATTTCGTGCGCCAGTTTGTCGTCCATTCCGTCCATGGCCAGCAATTCCGGGCTGGGTTCCGAGGTTTCGATTTTTTCTTCCGAAGCGATGGCCTTTATCAGTAGCGCGTCCTTGGCGCGGCTGCGCAGCGCTTCGACCAATTCTTCGTCAAAGCCTTCGATTTCCAGCATTTCGTCGACCGGAATGTAGGCGATTTCTTCGATATTGCTCAGGCCCACTTCCACCAGGACGTCGGCGATTTCCTCGTCGACATCCAGTAACTCCATAAATTCTTGTTTGGCCTTGGCGGCGGATTCGTCCAGATTCTTGTCGACTTGCGAGGCATCCAGGATATTCAGTTCCCAGCCGGTCAGTTCGGAGGCCAGGCGCACGTTTTGGCCGCCGCGGCCGATGGCTTGCGACAAGCTGTCGCTGGTGACCGCTACATCCATGCTGTGTTTGTCTTCGTCGACCACGATGGACTGAATTTCAGCCGGCGACATGGCGTTGATTACAAACTGAGCCTCGTTGGGGTTCCATAAAATGATGTCCACCCGCTCGCCGGCCAGTTCGTTGGAAATGGCCTGCACCCTGGAGCCGCGCATGCCGACGCAGGCGCCGACCGGATCCAGGCGCGGGTCGTTGGCTTTTACCGCAATTTTAGCGCGCGATCCCGGGTCGCGGGCGGCGGCAATAATGTCGATCAGGCCTTCGCCGACTTCGGGCACTTCCAGGCGGAACAGGGCAATCAGCAGTTCCGGCGCGGTGCGGCTGACAAACAGCTGCGGGCCGCGCGGTTCGGAGCGCACATCCTTGAGATAGCCGCGTACCCGGTCGCCCATGCGCACCGGTTCCCGGGGAATCATGTCTTCGCGGGCGATATAGGCTTCGACATGGCCGCCCAGGTCCAGATAAACGCTGCCTTTTTCCAGGCGTTTTACCACGCCGGTAATCAATTCGCCCACCCGGTCCTGATAGGCTTCGACGATTTTCTTGCGCTCGGCTTCCCGGACTTTTTGAATGATAACCTGTTTGGCGGTTTGCGCCGCGATTCGGCAAAACGCCACGGATTCGATTTCTTCCTCGACGTAATCGCCGACCTGAATGGCCGGGTTGTCTATCTGCGCCACTTCCTGCAAAACTTGCCAGCTGGGAAATTCCACGTCGCCGTTAATGTCCGGATTGGCGGCTACCACCAGCCAGCGGCGGTAAGTGACGTAATCGCCGGTCTGGCGATTGATGGCCACGCGCGCCTTGATGGGGTTTTCATAGCGCTTGACGGTCGCGGCTTCTAGGGCGGACTCAATGGCCTGAAAGATAATTTCCTTGTCGATTTCTTTTTCGTTAGCAAAAACATCCGCTACTAATAAAATTTCTTTATTTGCCACTACGTCCTCCTTTTTTGAGTAAATATTCCGGTACCAAACGCGCCTTGCTCATTGCTTGAAAGGGTACTTTGATTGTCTGTTCGCCTTCCACCAATACGACATCGTCGCCGTCGACGGCCTGGATCAGACCGATAATTTTTCTGCGTTTATCGATGGGTTTGAAAAGGCTGACGGTCACGGTGCTGCCAATGTATTTTTCAAACTGGCTGAGTTTGAAAAACGGTCTGTCTTCGCCGGGCGAAGACACTTCCAGTTGGTATTCGCCTTGAATCGGATCTTCCACATCCAGCATGCCGCTCAGTTGATGGCTGACCTTGGTGCAGTCGTCCAATAAAATGCCGTTTTCGCTGTCGATGTAAATGCGCAGCATGCCATGCTGCGGGTGAGGGTTGTATTCAATCCCCACGCATTCGTAACCAAGACCTTCGACAATTGGTTCGATCAATGCCACCAAATGTTCTGGAGCCTGTTTCATTTCCGCTTCGCCTTTTAAAACACAAAAAAAAAGAGCCTCAGGCTCTTCCATAAACATCTATAAACCCAATGGACTTGTTAAAGCCCTTAAAACAAAAAACCCCATGAAGGGGCTCTTTGAAAAAAACCGGGTAAGCATGGTGCCCAGGGACAGAATCGAACTGTCGACACGAGGATTTTCAGTCCTCTGCTCTACCGACTGAGCTACCTGGGCATTTAGTTATTGCTTGTTGCTGACAGCAAGTAGTCAACAATCCGGCCATTGTACAGAATGAAATTGATTTAAGCAATTGCGATATGAGAATTTTATTGCCGCATCGGCGGCCTGCCCGGCGCGCGCCGGATTATTGCTTGGCGGCGGCGAATGGCGGTTTTAAATGGAATCGTAGTCGGGCGATTGCCGGTACGGGGAGGGGTGGACAGCCGCGGGACGGTTTTGCATGTTTTCCAAGGCGCCGGATTTTTCCAAATAATAGTAAATGCCTGCCGCCGACAGCAATGCGGCCAGGACGGCAAAAGCGATTTTCCAGATGCTGTAAGGCCGCTCGCCCCGCACTTTGCCGGTCCTGCCGTTAATCACAAAACGGTAGGATTTGTCCCGGTACCGAAATGCCGCCGACCAGACCGGCAGCAGGCAATGCTTGTAAGTGGTGCCGCTGTGATGGGTGTCGACCTGGTGAATCCTTTGATGATCGCCGCCGATGTCCCGGCAAATATCCAGATAGATTTGGTTATCCATCACCTGCCGGGCCAGATCGAAGCCGTCGGCCAGTTCCACCTGATAATATTCGCTGCGAAAACCGCTTAAATAATGCTCGTCGTAGGGGATTAGCGCATGCAAATCCCAGGGTTGCAGGGCGTCCAGAATCTTGCGCGGCAAGGAATTACTGGCGCCCACCAGGACGTCATCGAAAAATCGTTGTACCCGGCCGCTGACCGGCGTCCAGCGTATCTTGGGCACTTGCCGGGTCTCGGTGACCATCCGGTTGTTTCTGACCACTTGCACTCGTTCCTGCACGTAATAGATGTCGCCGCGCTCGCCGCTGTACGAGGTGGCGGTTTGGCTATCGAAGGTCCAAAACGGCAAATAGACACCGCTTAATTTGGTATCGCCGCGCGCGTATTTTTTGACGGCGTTCGGTGCGAACCATAAGCCGGCGATCCATTGTTGAAAGCGTTGCCGGGCATTGGCTTCATCAATCCTGAACGGTAACAGGGATTTGGGTTGTATGGGTTTGATTTCCGCCGTGGCGGCGACAATCGGCGTACCGCAGAAAGGACATTCGCCGGCGTGATTTTTGGCTTCAAACTGAAAACCGGCGCCGCATTCATTGCAATGGATGGTGGGCGCGGCTGCTGTCGTGGTTGGAGTTTGCGTCAATTGCCGCAAGGCTTTCCCGAGATCGTATTCTTCAATTTCGCCGACGCGCAGCTCTATGCTATTTTCCGTGCCGCAATGTTCGCAGCGCAAGTGCTTGGTGCCCGGTGCGTATTTAAGCACCGCCCCGCATTGCCTGCAGGGGAATTGCAGCGGAGCAGCCGGCTTGAGGTTTACGGCCTTGAAAACGGCGGACATTTAATGTTTAGGCAGGGGCGGCGGCATATGCGCAAACGCTGCGGCAAGATCGGCGACCTTTTCCGCCGCCGTCCATTCCACCAGCGTCTCGGTCCACACCAGCGTGTTGCGGCCGACTTCGCCGGTTTTGATTTTTTCCCGCAATTGGCTTGAGTTGAACGGCCCTTGTTGCTGTCCGGCAATCGCCACAAAATACAGCGCCGTACCGGGTAACGGTGGCGGCGCGGCGGTTTGCGGTTGGTTTTGCGCCAGGTTTTGGCCGAGATTTTGCGCCATTGCAAAACCCATCCCCATGCCGATGCCTTCGCCGGCGCCGCCGGATGGATTATTCGCCGCCGCCGCCAACGCTTCCGCGGCCTGGAATTGGGTATAACGGCCTAAATCGCCGATGATGCCCATGCTGGTGCGTTTGTCCAGCGCGGTTTCCACTTCGGGTGGCAGCGAGATGTTTTCCACCAGCATTTGCAGCACATCCAGGCCGTAAGCGGCGAATTCCGGGCGAATTTTTTGGGTGATAAAGTCGCCCAGTTCGTCGTAGTTGGCGGCCAGATCCAATAGCGGTATGCCCGATTCGCCCAGAATATCGGCAAAACGGGACACGATCAGATTGCGTAATTGGTCGCTGATATCGCCGGTTTGAAAGTGGCCGCCGGTGCCGACGATTTCTTTCAAGAAAGCCTGGGGTTCGCTGACGCGTAGCGTATAAGTGCCGAAGGCGCGCAGGCGTACCGGGCCGAATTCTTTGTCGCGCAGCATCAGCGGGTTTTTGGTGCCCCATTTCAAATCGGTAAACCGGCGCATGTTGATGAAATACACTTCGGCTTTAAATGGGCTGGAAAAACCGTGCGGCCAGCTTTGCAGCGTGGTCATGACCGGCATGTTGCGGGTTTCCAGCTGGTATAAACCGGGCTGAAAAATATCGGCAATCTGGCCTTCGTTGACTAAAATGGCGGTTTGCGACTCGCGCACCGTCAGCATCGCGCCGTATTTAATCTCGTTACCATAGCGTTCAAACCGATACACCATGGTGTTTGGCGAATCGTCGGTCCATTCGATGGCATCGATAAACTCGCCGAACAGTTTGTCTAAAATCCCCACAGTCCTTTCTCCAAGTTTAATTGCTTAGCCTTTGGCCGCCGCGCTGGCCCGGGCCGAAACCAGGGTTTTTCTTAACTCGTTTTCGCATTGCTGCAATTGCACGACCGCTTCGCTACGCATCTTTTTGCCCTGGTCGGCGATTTGCAGACTTTCTTCGATAGTGTCGATCAGGGCCTGATTGGCTTGTTTTACCACCTCGATATCGAACACGCCGCGTTCCAGCTGTTTGCGGGTTTCGGCGTTGGCCAATTTCAGATTTTCCGCGTTGGCGGCCAGCAGGTCGTTGGTCAGATCGGTAGCGGCCTTGACGGTTTCGGCGGCTTGCGAGGATCTGAAAATCGTCACGGCCGTGGCCAGTTGTTGCCGCCATAACGGAATGGTGTTGACGATGGTGGAATTGATTTTATTGACTAGGCCTTTGTCGTTTTCCTGCACCAAGCGGATGCTGGGCAGGCTTTGCATCGCCACCTGCCGGGTCAGGCGCAAGTCGTGCACCCGCCGCTCCAGATCGTCGCGTGCGGAGCGCAAGTCGCGCAGATTTTGCGCCGTCAGCACTTCCTGACTGGCTTCCGCGGCCGTGGTTAGCTCCGGAATAACCTTAGTATCCAGTTCCCGCAGTTTTTCGTCGCCGGCGGCAATGTAATCTTCCAGGGTATGAAAGTACTCCAGGTTGGCCAGATAGAGCCGGTCCAGCGAAGCGATGTCGGTCAACAGATTGGATTTATGTTTTTCCAGCTTGTCGGTGATGCTGTCGATCTGCTTACGGACTTCTTCGTATTGCTGAATAAATTTCACCACCGGCTTGGCCTTGCCCAGCAATTTGGCGAAAAAACCGGGTTTTTTATTCGGGTCCAGTTCGTCGATGTCGAAGCCGCGAATCGTGGCGACCATATTGTTCAAGTCCTCACCGGCCGGTCCGGTGTCCTTGTTCTTGACGCCTTCCAGCATGCGGTCGGATACCGTGGTCAATTGCTCCTGGGCCTTGCTGCCGAAAAATAAAATAGACTGTGAATCCTGGATGTCGATTTCCTGCAACAGCTGGCTGATTTTTTGCTGCTTTTCCGCCGGCGCTTCCACAAAGGTAACGATGTCGGTCTGCACGCCCGGCACGATTTCCTGTCCGGCGGGTTGTTGAACAGCTTCCTTTATTGGCGCCTCGGCCAGTCGGGTGATCGATGTTTCTCGTGTGCTCATAACGGGCTTTCCCCTTTAGTGAAAATGCAAAATCATAGGATGCCTTCGCGTTTGAGTTGCGCCGTCAACACCTCGATTTTGACGTCCAGATCAAACACATCTTCTTCCAGCAGTTTTTGCTGCTGTTCCCGGAAGGCCGATTCGATGGCGTCCAGCGCCTGCCGGAAATTCTGTTCCAAGGCCTGCGAACCGGCTTGCCGGTGGGTGTTGGCGTAACCCTGGATAACCTGTTGCACGTTCTCCAGGTACACATTCAGGAATTTGCGCGCCCGGCGAATCCCGCGCGGGTCGGCTTCCAATTCGGCCACCACACCTTCGGCAATCTCGCAGATTCCGGCTATACGCCGGTTGAGCTCGGCGTGTGGAATGTTGCGGTTGCTTTGTTCGATGTCTTTAATAATCGCCAAGGCAGCGGCCAGGGTTTGTCTGATCTCTTCGCCGGAATAACCGTGCGCCGCCCTAATGGGTTTGGATGAACGCCGGTCGAAGCCGTAGCTTAAATACATGCCCAAAAACGCCCCGCCGGCATAGAGTGCGGCCATTAACAGGCTTTGCCGCAGGCTTACAAATGCCAATAGCCCGGTTGTCGCCGCCACCAGACTGGCCGCACTTAATTTCAAGGGCCATTTCGATGCCCGAACCAGCCGGTCTTGCGGAGCGGGGTTTTCCGCTTGCAAACCGCGACGCAACCAGACGCCTGCCAGACAATACAGCGCAAATGCGCCGGCATTGACCAGCACGGACGTCACATGGCCTTTGATTAGACCGAGCACGACGGCCGGAATCAACGCCAACGCCAGAACATATACCAACAGGCCGCGCGGCGAGTATTGCCGTAAAGCCTCGCCGGCAAAGCGTTTGGCCGATTTGAATTCAGGGACTTCTGGCATGGTGGCTACCGTGATGAATTGGGCATACCGGTCAGGGTAGGGCGGGTCATCGGGATTGGAAACCGGCCGCCGCGCTGACCGGCGCGGCTTTCAGCACGGATTGGCAGGTGGCCAAACCCATGGTCGACAGCAATAAAATAAACCCCAGCAATCTTAGGAAAAACTTGGACATGGCCGAATAAACCTTTTTTGCGATGAACAACGGCATCGGCAGGATGCTTGACAGCATGAATAATCAACCGACCCAGGAACAACGATACCACATTGACCGTTTTCGCAGAACAAGGCGCCGGTCTAATTTACCATAAGGCTCGGTACAGCCTTGGCTTCGCATATCGATATTCAGGCAGGTACAAGCGATAAACTTGCGGTCGTTTAAGCCGTCTTGCCGTCAAGGCGGCTCAAGCCAATTTGAACTTCACGATCAATTGGCGCAAGTTGTCGCAGACTCCGGCCAGGGACGACGCGCTGACGATATTGGTTTGCGCGGCTGCGGTGGTTTGCCTGGACAGCTCGGCGGTGTTTTCGAAGTTATGGGCCAGCTGTTCGGTCATCTGCAACTGTTCGACGGTTGCTTCGGCAATCCGCGCGCTCTTGCGGTAGGTCAGCTCCATGGACTGCTTGATGCCGTTGAATATGGCATCCACTTGTTGCATGGCCTGAGTGGTTTGATCGGCGGCTTTTTGCTGGTCGGTCATCAGTTCCACGGTCGAATGGGTGGCCTTGCCGAGTTTTTCCACCAAGGCTTGGATCTGGTTGGCCGATTGGGCGGTATTGCCGGCCAGGTTGCGCACTTCGTCGGCTACCACGGCGAAACCCCGGCCGTGTTCGCCGGCACGGGCGGCTTCAATGGCGGCGTTAAGCGCCAGCAAATTGGTCTGTTCGGCAAAACCTTGAATCATGCCCAGTACGCTTTCGATGGCTTTGGCATCGCGCTGCAGCTGCAGCAAGGCTTCGGCGGTATTGTCGATGACGCGGGCAAGATCGGCGACTTGCCGGTTGGTGTGGCCGATGTGGTCGACGCCTTGTTCGATCAGATTCTGCGCCGCCGTGGTGCTGGTTTGCGATTCGGCGGCATTTGCGGCCACGGCCTTGAACGAGAGAGATAACTCGTTCATCTGCCGGGCGGCCATTTCGGTGGCTTGCCGTTGATCGGCAATGATGTTGTTCAGATTGCGCGCCACCTGCTCGATATTGCCGCCGAAGTTGGCCAGAGTGGAAATTTCCCCATCTATATTGCCTATCAGCAATTTGAAGTAATCGTGCAGTTTTTTCAGCGAAGTTTCCAGTTGCTTGATTTCCGAGACCTTGCTTTCCAAGGCAATGGACGCGCTTAAGTCGCCGTTAGCCAACTTATCCACGTAATCGGTAACATGGCTGATGATAAGCGCCAGATGTTGTTTTATTGCCAGCATCAAGCCGCTCGCCAGCACGATCAACAGCATGCAGGCTGCCATGATCCCATACAGCAGGGTTTCGTAATATTGATACTCGCCATTGATTTCGCTTTGCAAGGTCTGCAGCTTTTGGTTGAAAACCTGCATTTGCCGGTTGATGTCGGCCTGTGTGTCGATCTTGTTGGCGACGATGTTGCCGGCGATATCCAAATCCTTTTGGTAGCGTTGTAACAGGGAGTGTATTTCGGCCAGGGGTTCCAGCGCCATGTCCTCGGCTTCCGCGCGCGGTCCGCTGTCGCCGAGCGTAAACATGGCTTCGTCGTTGGTTTGGGTTTGCATTACTCCGAGCAATGGCAACTGTTGCAATGCCGTTGCGCTGGCGTTAAGTTGCCGCAGATAGTTTTGCATGCTGTCGGGCTTGCCGGGGCCGGATTCGGAAAAATAACGCTGGCGCATTCCGGACAGGCCTTGCAGCGCCGATTGGGCTTGGCCGACCAGTAGCAGATAGGCGTGCCGCCGGTCGGCGGGCGCGCTGCCGGCGCGTTCGACATAGTCCAATAATGTCTGTAAATGCGCCGACACCTGCTTTTCGTTATTCAGCAATAACAGTTGCGGGTTGGCCAGTTTTCCGGCCGCCGCCAGTTTCGGCAAGGCCGTTTGCCGGATTTCGTTCAGCATTTGCGCAAGGGCGTTTTTTACCGTGTCTGAAAGCGTATCGTTGGATTGCAGGCTATCTTTCAGCCGGTCCAGATTGCGTTCCAAATTGCTCAACAGGAGGGTATCGCCACTATACAGATAGGCATACACCGGTTGGTTGATGTCGTTGTAGATACGGTCCTTTTGTTGGCCGAAAAATTCGACCATTTTAAAAGCCTGGTTCAAATGGTTAAGCGACCAACTAACCGCGACTCCAAAGCTCATTAAAACCAACACTAAGGATAAGGTGACGAGTTTGGATATTTGCTGGATTTTCATGCCTCTGAGATCCCTTCGGGGTGAAAAGGCTTAATTTATTACGGAATTGTTACGGTTTGATTACGGCCCAAGGCCGGCCCGGCATTTTTTCCCGGTTTTGCGCCATATCCGGCATTCGAATGTTCCGATGGGCGTATCGGCGCATGCCGCTCAAATTGTGGAATCGGATTAACCGTAACATCGCAAATAAAAAGCCGTCGCGGCCCGCTGAGGCCGGATTGCCGGGCGGTTCCGCGCCAAGGGCGGTCGTTGCTCGGCCGCGGAACCGTGGTAATTTAATCGATAAAATATGCATTTTTCGGATAGCATAAAGCCGGAAATCGAATCAAGCCTGGAAAAATTTGCCGTTTTGCGGTTTGCTCCTGGTGGCGGGCCGCATGCCGTGAACCCGTTTTGGTGAAAAACGAGAACCTAAACTATGAATATCAACTACTCAGTAATCGCGGTATCCCTGTTTATGGCTGGAGCGACCGTGTTTGCCGAGGAAAGCAAGCCCGCGCTGTCGCTGAAGGGTTTCGGCACCTTGGGCGCCAGCGGTATGGATAACGATAGTTTGAAATTCCGCCGCGACATCAAGCAGGAGCGTGGGGTGAATAGCGGCTGGGGGATAGACACCGATTCGCGTCTCGGTCTGCAAGTCGATGCGGATTTCGACAACGCATGGCATGCAACCATGCAATGGGTGGCCCGCAATTATACCGGCGACTTCGTCGAACAAAATCTGGATTGGGCTTTTCTGCGCTGGCGGCCTCGGGATGACCTGGATATCCGCGCCGGACGGATGGGTTTTGACGTGTTTATGTTGTCGGAATACCGGGATGTCGGTTACGCCTATCCGTGGATTCGTCCTCCACACGAATTTTACGCCGGCTTGCCGGTTTACCATTTCGACGGCATGGACATCGCCCAAAAATTCGCGGTTGGCGAGGGGCAACTGACCGTCAAGGTGTTCGGCGGCTATAGCTTCAATCAGGTGCCTATCGGCTTGTCCGACCAAGCCGATCAGAGTTATACCTTGGCCGGCGTCAAGCTGGCCTACGAACAGGGCAACTGGAACGCCCGCATCGGCTATAACTATTCGCTGAATAATCTCGAACTTTCGACGTTGCACCCCCTGATGAATGCACTGAACGATCCGGCATTAGGCGCGGTTTGGCCCGACGCGTCAACGCTGGCCGGAAAAATGTCCAGCAAGGACAAGGCGGTACATTTCAGTTCCATCGGTCTAGCCTACGACGACGGACAATGGCTGGCTCAAGCCGAAGGATCGTATATTCATTCGGAATTGGATGTCTACCGCAGCGTTGCCAGCGGCTATCTCAGCCTTGGGCGGCGGGTCGGGAAGGTCACCCTGTATACCTTGCTGGGCATCTCGGAAACATTGAACGACAGAACCAACGTTTCGACGCCGTTGGCTCCTATTCCGGCGCTGCTGGAGTTGCGAAACGCCACCGATCTGGCCCTGAACACCAACGGCATCGACGAGAAATCGGTATCCCTGGGTCTGCGCTGGGACGTTACCGAGAATGTCGATCTGAAGGCGCAATGGAGTCATTACTGGCTTGGTAATAATGGTAATGCCTTATGGTTGAGGCCGCCAACGGGTGCGGTGGCGGATACCGTCAATGTTTGGTCCGTCGGCATGGATTTCATATTTTAAACATGAAAACCTTTCTTATCGCATTGCTGCTGGCCTGTGTCCCGGCGGTGCGGGCCGAGATACTGGTGATCGGCCATGTCAAAAACAACATCGAGAATCTGACCGCCAAGCAAGTGCAGGACATTTATTTGGGCCGTGGCCGCGTTTTACCCAACGGCAAATTCGCCTTGCCGTTAGACCAGCCTTCGCCGCTGCGCACCGAGTTTTACGAAAAGCTGACCGGCCGGCCGGTGGAACAGATCAACGCCTATTGGGCGAGAATCATGTTTACCGGACAAGCTTCGCCGCCCCAGCAGCTACCGAGCGATGAGGTGGTGATGCAAACGGTGAGGGAGAACGAAGGCGCCATCGGCTACATCAACAAAACCAGCGTCGATAAAACCGTTCGCATACTGTTGGAATTGGACTGATGAACGCCGGTAAAAAACGCTATCTGTACCACAAGCTGGCCAAGTCGGTATTTTGGGTGGCGCTGTTGTTCTCGGCCTGTACCTCGTTGTTGCTGTTCATCACCGAATTCAGGCGCTCCAGCGAAAAGACCGTGGTCATGATCAATCAGCTGCTGGACACCGTGGAAAACACCGCGGCGGTCGCGGCGTATTCCAATAATCGCAGTATCGGCGAGGACGTATTGGCGGGCCTGCTGCGCAACGACATTATCCATGAAGCCAAGCTGGACAGCACTCAAGGCTTGGCACTGACACGGGCACGCAGCACCGACGTGCCCAGGCAGGCCGAAATCAGCCGCACGCTGTATTCGCCGTTCGGGGACGGCGAGGTCATAGGCCGGCTGTCGGCGACGCCCGAAGCCCAATACAATCTTTTGGAGGCGAGGCACAGCGCCATGTTCAGCGCGCTGAATTCGTCCGCGCTGATCGGGCTTACCGCGCTGATTGTGTTGTTGATGGTGCGTTCCTTATTGTCGCGGCCGCTGATGAAAGTGTCCGATACCCTGCATGCCATCAAGGCCGGCGAGCAGGAGCGCTTGGAACCGATGCCGGGCAATTACGACGAATTGAGCCGGTTGGTGGAAGACATCAACGGCTTGCTGGAAACCTTGCAGGAAAAATTTAAGTCCGAACACGCCCTGCGCGAGGAAATCGAGGCGATAGAACAACAGTTGCGCAATATCTTCGAGACCACCAGCGCCGGCATTTTTGTGCTCGACGCAGCCGGTAAGTTAAAAACCGCCAATCCGACCTTGAGTAAAGTCATTGCCCTGGAACAATCGTCGACGGAAGCCTTGTTGGGGCGGGATTTTGCCGACTTGGCTTTCGCGGATCCGGATAGGGTGCGCGAACTGATTCGTTTGGCGGAAGAGCGCAAACAAACGGTCGCGCGGGATTTGCGCTTGAAAAATCTTGGTAACTGGGTACATTGCTTGCTGTCCCTGCAATCGTCGGTTTTGACCGGCAAGAATTTCGAGGGCGTGGTTTACGACATTACCGAGCGGGTGGCGGCTGAAACCAGCGTACGTCATGAAGCCGATCACGATTCGCTGACCGGTTTACTGCGCCGGCAAGCGGCTGACCGGAAATTGATCAGCCTGATGCGCGGCCAACGCGATCGGGACGATACTCTGGTTTTATGCCTGCTCGATCTGGATCGCTTCAAGGAAATCAACGATACCCACGGCCACGATGCCGGCGACCGGGTATTGATCGAAGTTGCGGAACGCTTCCAAAGTTGCGTGCGCGCCAGCGATGTCGTCGCCAGATTGGGCGGCGACGAGTTTCTGATCGGGTTGGTGAACTGCGCGTCCCTGGACCACATCCGGCAAATTGCCGGAGACATCGTGACGTCGATTGGTCGACCCATTCAGCTCGGGCCCGAGTTGGGCGTCGAAGTGGGCGTCAGTATCGGTATCTGCGTGGAGCAGGATAGCGGGCAAACCCTGGAAGCCATGTATAAGGCCGCCGATCGAGCCATGTACGAAGTCAAGCGCCAAGGCCGGAACGGTTTCGCGATGGTATTGGCGGACGGTACGATTGCCGTGGAAAAAATCGTCGGGAACGAGCAATAAGAAAACGCGCCGGCAGCCTGTCGGACAACAAAGCGGGCCGCTTTTTGCGGCTCGGTTCTGCATGACCGGGGCGGCAAGCGCTCAACGGTCTGGCAAATTGTCCGTGGTTTATTGCCGGGGCTTCCGTTGACGGGGCGCGGAGGCTGGCTGCATCGCCGGCTTGCCTCCGCAACTGTCGCCAATTCAATCCGGTGTAGTTAAATTTGCACCGATAAGGCGTATTGGTAGGCTTCCGGAAAATCGATCAACGCGGCTGTTTCAGACTTTTGCATGCTCTCGAACAAGCCGAATTGGACTTTGTATTTCATCTTGCCGATCGCCAGGGGGCCGATGCCGTTAAACGTGCAGCCTTCCAGAGCGACCGGCTTATTCAAATCCTGCATGCCGATGCCGGCAATGCCGCTGGGCGGTACCGCGTTGGTATCCACCGCCAGCAATAAGTTGGCGGCCTTGCTTAATTCGTTGGCATCCAGAATCCTGACGCCGGCTCTGGCGGCGCAAACCACCACTTCGGCGTCGCTCAATACATCGATCTTTTCCTGTTGGGTCAACGCGGAAGTCCAGGCGACGTCCACCCCGTAACGCTCGCAGAAACGGCTGGCGATATGCGGGTCGTCGTCGGCGGTTAACTTGCATAAACGGGTTTGCGCACCTTGTTGGGCGGCCAGTACTGCGGTGGATAAACCTACCGGACCGGTGCCAAACACGGCGATTTTTCGTCCCTTCAATCCTGCGCCATGGGTTTCCCGCAACGCTTTTTCGATTAACGACACCACACTGGCCGAGGTGGTATAAGCGCCGTTCGGGTCTGCAAATACGCCGACCTGAAAGTCGCCCACCATGGCTTTTTTGGCGTATAGAAACATGTCGGCCGCCAAGTGGACATCGCGGCCGCCGATGAATATGCCGGTGTCGTTAAAACGCTTGGGCGGGCGGGCAAAAATGGCGTCTTGAACCATATCCGCCACCCGGTTAGCTTTGATATTGGTAATCGGCAGGATTTGATTGTAGCCGGCATCGGCGGCAATCGTCACATCGAAAGGACTGATATTATCGGACGGCGTGAAAAAATATAAGATTCTGGAACCCATGCGTGGTACTCCCCATGTTTGGATGGCATTTGTTGTTGTCAGCGGCGTCAGTGCCTGACGGACACTTTATAGTAACTGTTAGGGCCGCGCTACACCTTGCGGGTGCCGGTACGGCCGAGTTTGTGTTGCAGGTCACAAAAACGGGGCGTTAACCCAAAGGTTCCAGCAGGTTTTTCAACGAGTGCAGGTTTTTGATCTGGATAAAGCGGTTTTGCACCACGATCAGGCCATCATCCTGGAATTTTTTTAACAGGCGGCTGACGGTTTCCAGGGCCAGCCCCAAATGGTTGCCGATTTCCTGGCGGGTCAGCGACAGTTTGAATTCCGATGAAGAAAATCCGCGCCGTTTCAGGCGTTCGGACAGGCTGATCAGAAAATACGCCAGACGTTCTTCGGCGGGACGTTTGCTCAACACCAACTGGTTTCTATCCACCAGCATCTTTTCCCCGGAATGGCGGAATAATTCCCGGGTCAGACTGGGCAGGTTTTGAAACAGCTGCTCCATGTTGGCGGCCGGCAGGATACAGAAGGTCATGGTTTCCAGGGCAATGGCCGCGCAGCCGTGTTTTTCGTCCGACAGGCCGTCGAAACCCAGCAATTCGCCGGGCAGCAGGATGTTCAGAATGTGCTCGTTGCCATGGTTGTCGTTGGCGACTAATTTTGCGCTGCCGGATTTGATGGCCAGGATGCCTTTAAAGTTATCGCCTTCGCGGTAAATGAAATCGCCGCGTTGCAGGGTTTTACGGGCTTTGATGACCTGGCTGATGTTGTCGATTTCGCTTTGCGACAAGCCGCGCGGCAGGCAAATATTGTCTAAACTGCAATTGCTGCAGCTAACTTGGCTTAGAGTCACGGATTAGTCGTTGGTTGGTTGTTGATAATAGCCGATCAGGCGCTCGACTTCGCTCTTGGAACCGAAAATCAACGGTACCCGCTGATGTATGTCGTGCGGTTTGATGTCCAAAACCCGTTCGGCGCCGGTGCTGCAAAGGCCGCCGGCTTGTTCGATGATAAAGGCCATGGGATTGGCTTCGTACATCAGTCGCAGTTTGCCGGGCCGCTCCGGGTCGCGCAAATCGAACGGGTAGAGAAACACGCCGCCGCGGTTCAAAATCCGGTAAACATCCGCCACCAGCGATGCCACCCAGCGCATGTTGAAGTTTTTGCCGCGCGGGCCTTCCTGGCCGGCGATGCATTCGTCGATATAGCGCTTCACCGGCGGTTCCCAGAAACGCTGGTTGGACATGTTGATGGCAAATTCGCTGGTTTCTTCTGGGATGCGCATGTTGCGGTGGGTGAGGATGAATTCGCCGATGTCCTGATCCAGGGTAAAGCCGTTGACGCCGTTACCGGTGGTCAGCACCAGCATGGTGGAGGGGCCGTACAACACAAAACCGGCGCAGACTTGTTCGGTGCCTTTGCGCAGGAAGTCCTCAGTTTCCGGCTCCACGCCTTCCCGGCAACGCAACACCGAAAAAATGGTGCCGACGGTCAGGTTGATGTCGATGTTGGACGAGCCGTCCAGCGGGTCGAACAATACCAGATACTTGCCTTTCGGATATTGCTTGGGGATTTTGATCGGATCGTCGATTTCCTCCGAGGCCATGCCGCCCAAATGCCCGCCCCAATCCAGGGCCTTGACCATGATGTCGTGGGTGATGATGTCCAGCTTTTTCTGCACTTCGCCCTGCACGTTTTCCGAACCGGCGCTGCCGAGTACACCAATCAAGGCGCCGCGGTTGACGCGGTGGGAAATCTGTTTGCAGGCGGTGACGATGTTATTCAGCAACAGCGTGAAGGTACCGGAGGCATCGGGCAGGCCGCGTTGTTGTTCGATGATGAATTGGGTCAGGGTGACTTGTTCGGTAGGACTTTTTGGGGTTTGAGTCATGGCGAATTGGTTGGGTTAAAGTAAATCGAAGCGATCGGTGACGACGACTTCCCGCATGGTTAATTGACCGCCGCGCGCTTGGGCCGGTTGCAGGGCTTTACCGATGGCGACAAACATGCTGATGACGTGGTCGGCCGGTAAGCGAATCAACTCGCCGACCGCCGTAAAATCGAAACCGTCCATCGGGCAGCTGTCGTAACCCATGGCCTTGGCGCTCAACATCAGGGTTTGCGCGGCGATGCCGCAGGAGCGCATGGCTTCGTCGCGCTCGACTTGCGGCTTGTCATGATAATAGTCGTGAATGGCCGGCAGCAGAAAATCCCGGGCTGCTTGCGGGGCGTTGCGCCAGTAGCGTTCAGGCTGTTTTTGCCAGGCTTTCAGGTCGGCGCAGAGAATGACCAGTAGCGAAGCGTCGGTGACTTGGGCCTGGTTCCAGGCGACTTGGCGAATTTGTTGGCGCAGTTCCGGGTCGCGGACCATGACGAAACGCCAGTGCTGAATATTGAAAGCGGTTGGGGACAGCATGGCTAACGATATTAGCGATTCGACTTCTGGTTCGCTCAAGCGGTGTTCCGGGTCGAATTGCTTGACGGAGCGGCGCGATTGAATGGCAAGTTGGGTGTCCATACACGGTCCTGATCTATAACGTTAAGGGGTAGTCGGAGTTTTAGTTGGCGTAGGCGACGGCGTCTAATAATACGAGTGCGATTGAAGCGCCGGAACAGCCCATCGCGGCGGGTATTGTAACAAGAATAGCCGGGTTGATGCTGACTGCCATGTGCCGGCGGCCTTGCTCGGGTTTGACGGGACAGTCGGCTATTGCCGGGTAAGCCCTCCAATCTTCCGCAATCCCTTTCCCGCACTTGACTGATACCAAAGGGTATTTTGAATCGGCGCCGCTAAACCTTCTCGTTTAACAAGTTCGCAACAGGTGTTTTAATGCTGTCGGTCTGCTTGGGTTGGCCCTGGTGAGCTTCCATATAGCCGGCGGATAAACCGTTTTTCTCGAATTGCTGCTTCAGGTAGTCGAGGTGAGCGTTGATTTTATCCACCGTGTCGGCGGCTTCGCTCCAGAAGCGGGTGTTGACCGAACCGTCGTAACAAGTGACCCTGCAATGTATGGTGGCGAGGCCGGGCGGCGTGACGGTAATGTTGACGGCCCAGTTCTGTTGCTGATTTTCGCTGCCGCCGGCCTTGTCTTGTTCGATTTCCAATCTGACGCTATCGGCGTATTTGCCGTGAAAAAACGGCAATTCCAGGCTCCAGGCTTGCTTGGGCGATTCTTCCCTGGGCAGCGAGTTGAGTTGGTCCACAGTCAGCTTGGCCAGCGCGCCTTGGGCTTTTTGCAGACTGTCTTTCAGCAACTCCAGATTATCCTTGGTTTTGTCTTGCGTTTGGCCGGCCAATTCCTGGCTCAGCTGCTGAATCAGTTTGTTCAGTTTGAGTTTGAAATCGTCCCGCAGGGACGGGTCCGATTTACCCGATAATAATTCAAGCAGCTTGGCTTCCAGAAATAAACCGGATTGAGTGACCGCCCGTTTTAATTCGTCCGGCTGGTTCAACTGGGCCTTGTTCGGTATGTTAAGCAGGATTTCCCGCGCCAACTGTTTCAGGGTTTCGGCGACGCTGGCATCGGCCTGTAACCGGGGCATGGCTTGTTGCAGTTGGTTTAGCAACGGTGCCGGCGTAGTTTGGATAGGCAACAATTGTTTTAACGCTTCAACAATCGCTTGTTCGGCGGCGGGGCCAGCCGGCATCAGGGAGAATTTAGGCCGGTCGCCGGTATCGAGTACCTGTAAGGTAACCGGCGTGCCGGGTTTCAGGGCGGCTGGATTCGGTTTTGCCTCGGCGGATGCGGCGTTGCCGGCTACTAACTGGCCGGTTTCCAGCGTCAACCGCAAGGGCTGTTGGTTTGGCGCGGTACCGGTCGGCGGTAATTGCAAAGTCAGTTGGTCGCCCGACAGGTTGATGACGGTTGCTTGCAGTTGCTGGCCCCGGGCCAGTTGATTCGGGTTTTGATTCAGCGGCGGATTGGCGGGTGGCTGGAGATTGACCAGTTTTAACAAAGGCAGGTTGGCCGTTTGCGGCCGGTCGGGCGAGTCCGGGTTCGGTAACGGCGCCGCGATAATTTTAAATTCCGGGGTTGGCAGCAATTTAACGACTTGCAGTTTTAAGGTTTGGCCGGCTTGCAGCGCGATGGGTAGTTGGGCCTGCAGGTTGACGGTTTTATTATTGATTTTAACCGCCAGGGTATCCAGCATGATCTGCGTATCCACCACCTTGGCATCGACGATCTGGTCGATTTTCAAGTTGAGTCCGCCGGCCGCGACTTTGTTCAGAGTCGCCTGAATGTTGGCGCTTAACGGCGGATTGATGTCCATGGCACGGCTCTTAAATTGGCGAATATAAAGTCGGTAAATTACCATTGCGACGATGACTCGTGTTAGGCTTTGCACTGGCCGAACCAGTTCTTTCGCACCTAAATGGGGTCGTTACACCCCAAGCCGTTTTACATGGAAGTTGTTCGAGAGGCTATTCGGTGGAAAGCAACGGACGTTCGTTAGCGGAAAATTTCAAGCGAGTTGTCGCCTCAAGGTGAAAATCTTATGCAGCTATTTTCTCCTGGTTAGCCATCTCCTGGGTCGGTTTGTTTTGGGTTTCGGCATGATCCGGATTTAGATGCACGGTATG
>Ga0207952_1000581_pt1 | contig 25419 bp, 25 predicted proteins | sample SubbioR12Aug_8Ca_FD_184831 | JGI IMG/M metagenome (GOLD analysis project Ga0207952, IMG submission 184831) | Serpentinite rock and fluid subsurface biosphere microbial communities from McLaughlin Reserve, California, USA - CR12Aug_8Ca (SPAdes) | ecosystem: Environmental > Terrestrial > Deep...
GGCGAGCCGGCGTGCGGTGCGGCGCGTATCGACACTGCTCGACCGGCAAGCCGGCTCGCCCGGGCAAGCATCGATCCGGAGGACGGGGTCGTTGGCATCGACGATGAGACCGATCTCGCGGGCACCTTTCACCAGAGCTTGCGCCGCTGCGGCGTCTCGCGCGCCGACGTAGAGCGCGCGCCACGGAGACAGGCGAATATCCACCGCCCCTGCTACTCCTGCGAGGCCGGCGAAGCTGCGAAGCTGCTGCGCCTCGAGACGGCCGAAGGGTGCCGCGACGCCAACGGCCGATCCCTTCACGCCGATGAGCCGCCGCGACTCGTTCGACAGGCCACCAACGGGACCGAGCCCCTTGTGCACGATGGTGCGAAGCCGCCCGAAAGATCCCTCGCCGAGATCGCGCAGGCGGCCCCGCTCCCGGCTAAGACCGATGAAGATCCTTGCGATCGCGACAGCCACCTCGGCGGCTTCGTCGACGGATGTGCTGCCGATCCACTCGGTGCCGGCAGGCGTGTCGAGTCCGACTGCCACCCGGGCGGCCATCGTCCGGCCCAGGGCCTTGAGCGAGATGTCGGCGCGTTCACCGGCGATCGTCACGGGACCGCCACCATCGACGAGGAAGCCGAACTTCGACGGCAGGCGCTGCAACCCTGTGTCGCTCGCCAGCAGGTCCGCGAGAGCGCGGGCAATGGGACGGATGTCAGCTTCGGCCGGATCGATGCCGGCCAGCGGCGACACCATGATATTGCGCCCGGCTTCGACCTCGGCGTCACGATCAACGAGACCAAGCCTTTCCATGGCATCCTGCAGCCCCAGCACGCTCTTCTCGCCGAGGCCGCGGATCTGCAGATTGGCGCGGCGCGTGAGATCGATATGGCCGTTGCCGAACCGCTCCGAGGCATCGGCAAGCCCTTTCGCCTCGTCCAGGCGAAGCGCCCCGCACCATGGCCGCACGCGGGCGATCAGACCGTCGCCGCTCAGCATCGGGCGCAGAACGCCGGGGCACCAGCCCTTCACGTCGATCGCGGCGGCCACGCTCATGATCCGGCTTTCATCGGCCGACCGCGACGAGTCCGCAAGCCCCGATCGCCTGAGCAAGTTCTTCGTCGACGGCATTGCGGCGCGTCGTCCAGAGGCCGCGGGCCAGGGCGTCCCGGAGACGCTCGGCGATGGCTGCGACCGCGGCCGGGTTCTTCTCGCGCATCGCCGCCAGGACGGCACCATCGGCGATCAGCGCGTCGTGCGTCGCCTCGAACAGGTGATTGGGCACCACCTGGGCGGTCGCGGCGAAGGCGTAGAGCGCATCGACGGTCTGGGCGATCTCCGCGACGCCGCGATGACCGTGACCCAGCATGCCGGCGATCCAGCGCGGGTTGGTCAACCGCCCGCGCACGACGCGCGCGATTTCTTCCGCGACCCGGCGGGCCTTCGGGGCCGCGGGTTGACTGGTATCGAGATGGTAGAGCTCGGGGTCGTTGCCCAGCAGCGCCGCCGCCGCGGCAAAGCCGCCGGCAAAATCCGCGACGCCGTCGCCATCCAGGAGATCGCGCTCGCGATCGTCCTGGGGATGGACGAGCACGTCGGCTGCCGACACGCGATCACGGAACCCGCCCTCCGTGGCCTGCACAGTCTCGGCGCTGCCATAGGCGTGTGTGGCCGAGGAAAGATAGGCTTCGCCCAATTCGTCGCGCGACGTCCAGGCGCCGTCGAGGGCGAGATCGGCGGCGCGGGCGCCGTAGCTTCCGGGTGCCCCACCAAAGACACGCGCCAGATCGGCACCTTGTCGGGCCGCTTCCGCCAGCGGATTGTCGGCGGCGTCTTCCTCGAGCGCAGCGACGCGCCGGACCGCCACATCAAACAATGCGATCTGGGTTTCGAAGATGTCGCGGAACAAGCCCGAAATTCGGAGCGTCACGTCGATACGCGGCCGGTCGAGAACGGCCAGCGGCATGATTTCTACACCGGTGACGCGGCTGGAAGCCTTGTCCCAGGTCGGGCGGACACCGAGATAGGCGAACGCTTGCGCAAGATCGTCGCCACCCGTGCGCAGCGACGCCGAGGCCCAGAGGTCGATGACCAGTGCGCGCGGATACTCGCCGTGATCCTGTAGATAGCGGCGCACCACCTCGTCGGCCGCGCGCGCGCCGATGACCGACGCCGTGCGAGTCGGAATGGCGCGTGGATCTATCGACGTGAGATTACGTCCAGTCGGCAGAACGTCGGCGCGGCCGCGGGTCGGGGCACCGGCCGGACCCGGCGCCACCCGCCGTCCGTCGAGTGCGGCCAGCAGCGCGGCGCGCTCGGTCTGGGCGCAGGCCGCCACGGCGCCGTCGATCGCACGACGCACGGCAGGCGTGTCTGGCGTGCCCGACGCCAGAACCATCGCGTCGACCAACGCACTCTGCGCCTCCGCCCCGGGCGCCTGCCCATATATATGCAGGCCGTCGCGGATGCTCAGCTCCTTGATGTCGCAAAGCTGGGCGTCGAGCTTGGCGATGGCCGCCTGGTTGGGTTCGCCACGCGCAAGGCCGCACTCCGCCGCCAGGCCGCTATTCCAGGCGCGCTCGACGATCTCGTCTTCGAGGAAGCGCAGACGGCGCCGGTCGAGTCCGTCGGCCGACGCGTATTCCTCGACGAGGCCTTCCATCTCGGCCATCGCACCGTGGAGGCCCGCCGCACTCAAGGGCGGCGTGAGATGTCCGATGGTGACGGCGCCGAGCCGGCGCTTGGCCTGTACCGCTTCGCCAGGATTGTTGACGATGAACGGATAGATCACCGGCACCGGGCCCAGCACAGCCTCGGGCCAGCATTCGGCGGAGAGCGCCAGCGCCTTGCCCGGCAGCCATTCGAGGGTGCCGTGGGTGCCGAGATGGATGAGCGCGTCGATCTTCTCGGCTTCGCGCAGCCACGCATAGAGGGCCACATAGGCATGACGCGGCGGGCAGGACATGTCGTGGTAGCCCGCCTTGCGATCATCCGCGAGACCGCGGTCCGGCTGCAGCAGGACCAGCACGTGGCCACAACGCAGGACGGGCAGTTCGAACGCCTCGCCCACGATGGCAGGATCGCTGCCGGCATCGCCCCAGCTCTCGTCGATCGCGCGCTGCAGACTCTCCGGCAGGGCCGCGAGCCAGGTCCGATAGACTTCCAGCGGAATCGTTATGCGCTCCGACTGGTCGAGCAGGAAACGCTCGATATCTGCCGTGCGCCGCTCCAATGTGCCGGTATCGTAGCCTTCGGCCCGCAACAGACGCAGGATCTCCGCTGCGCTCGCCGACGTGTCGAGCCCGACGGCATAGCCGGTGCGGCCGCCGCGGGCGGGATAGTCCGAAAGAACCAGCGCCAGGCGCCGTTCCGCCCGCGCTTTGCGCGCCAACCGTGCCCAGGCCGCGGCCAAGCGAGCGACATAGTCGACGCGATCGGAATCGGAGGCATGGCGGACGCTGCCGAACTCGATCCGGGGATCGACCGGCGCCTCGGCCTTGAACGAGATCGCTCGCGTGAGCAGGCGTCCGTCCAGTTCGGGCAGGACCACGTTCATCGCGAGGTCAGCCGGCGACAGGCCGCGCGGCGACGTGGCCCAGCCTTCGCGCGTGCTGCCCGACAGCACGACCTGCAGCACCGGCACGTCGGCGGCATCGAGAACCGTCGAATCGTCCTCGCGTCTCGCCGAGAAGGCAGTCGTATTGAGAATGACGGCCGGCTTGCGCAATTGGATCAGGCGTCCGAGCTCCGGCTCGACGGCGGGATCTTTCAGGCTGTTCACGGCGATGGCGAGCGGCGCCAATCCTTGGCGATCCAGCGCTTCGAGGAGTGCTGCGATCGGCTCGACGTCAGCGGCCATCAGGTTGGAACGATAGAAGACGACCAGGGCGGATGGCCTGGCGTCCTGCGCCTGGCAAAGCTCCGCGATCGGCACGGTGCGGCGATCGAGCATAAAACCCGCGATCGGACCGACCGGCGCCGGCGACGTCCAGGCATTGCCGCGGCCCAGCAGCGAACCGACATAGTGCAGCGCCTGGCGGAGATTCTCCGTGCCGCCTTCGCGGAAGAAGTGTTCCAGGCGTGCCAGCGGTTCAGCCGCCAGGGTCGAGACCGAGCTCAGGCGCGGATCGGCGCGGTCGTCGCCCGGCAGGGCGGCGAACAGCACGCCGTTTTCACGCGCGATGTCGCCGATGCGCTCGAAGCCGTAGCGCCAATAGTCGAGACCGCCCAGGCCGCGGACGATGACGGCGCGCGCATGGGCCACGATGCGCTCGACATAGAGATCGACCGACATCGGATGGCGGAGCTTCTTCAGGCTGGCGAGGCGAAGGGTCGGCAATGACTCCGAATCCTGCTGCCAGGCCGCAGCGAGCGCGGAGAGGTCGCTGTCTGAGAAGGAGAGCACGACGACGTCGGCCGGCGACTGACCGAGATCGACGGCGGCGTCGGCCTCGTCCAGGGTCGCGAGCTGTGTCGCCAGAACGTGCATGCCGGTCTACCCCGCAATGGCGGCGCGAATGGCTTCCCTGTCGAAACCCTTCTCGCCGATCACCACCAGGCGTCCTTGCTTGGACTCGCCGGACCGCCACGGCCGGTCGAACTGGTGCTGGATGCGCGCACCGACGCCCTGCACCAGCAGGCGCATGGGCTTGCCGGTGATTTCCACAAAGCCCTTTACCCGCAGGATGTCGTGCGCGCCGGTGGCCTTGGCGATGCGGTCGACGAGTTCCTGCGGCGCGGCGAACGACGGTACGTCGACCACGAAAGTATCGAAGTGCTCATGGTCGTGCTCGCCCTCGAGATCGTGATGGGACGGACGGCTTTCCAGGTCGGCTTCCGCCGCGGCGCCGAGGCCAAGCAGGACGGACACCGACACTTTGCCGTTCTGGACTTCCACGACCTTCACGGCCTTGGGCAGCGTCTTGCCGATCTCGCCGGTCACCGATTTCAGCTCGGCTGCCGACATCAGGTCGGCCTTGTTCAGCACCACGAGATCGGCGCACAGAAGCTGGTCCTCGTAGACCTCCTCCAGCGGATTGTCGTGATCGAGCGAGTCGTCCTCGGCGCGCTGACGCGCGATCGCCTCAGGATCATCGGCGAAGCGTCCGGCTGCCACGGCGGCGCCATCGACAACGGCCACCACGCCATCGACCGTGACCCGCGAAGCGATCTCGGGCCAGTTGAAGGCTTTTACCAGCGGCTTGGGCAACGCGAGGCCCGACGTCTCGATGACGATGTGCTCGGGCGGGTTGGGACGATCGAGCAGGCTTTTTAGCGCCGGCACGAAATCGTCGGCGACGGTGCAGCAGATGCAACCGTTCGACAGCTCGACGATGCTGTCCTCCGTGCAGCTTTCGATGCCGCAGCTCTTCAGAATGTCGCCGTCGATGCCGACGTCGCCGAACTCGTTCACGATCACCGCGAGGCGGCGGCCGTTGGCGTTCTCCAGAACATGGCGGACCAGCGTCGTCTTACCGGCGCCGAGGAAGCCGGTGATGATCGTGCAGGGGACCTTGGCGAGTGACGTCATGGGTCAACAGCCTCTGAGACAGAAATGGGAGGGACCCGGGCGATCACGCCCTTGCGGAACGAGGCGGGCCGTTCCCGCCACGGAACGATGCCGTTTTCGGAGGCGGCGAAACTCAAGGCCGCCGAGACGATCTCTTCGGCATGCGAATCGGGATCGAGATCACCGATCAGGTAGGTCCATTTGTCGGCGCCGGCCAGGGCAACGGTGCAGGGGCGCTTGCACACCGCCAGGCAATCGACCGGAGTCACGGTCACACCCGTCTGCCCACTGTCGCGCAGGCGGGCCTGCAGCATTTCCGCCAGCCCGCGGCCGGGCTGGTCGAACGACTCCTCGCCATCGCCAAGAGTCCGCCGGCACGAGACGCAGACGAAGATCGTCACGGTCGCTTCATCCATTCAGACAAACTCCAGGCCGACAGGATTCAGTTCAGCTCGCCGGCTTCGGCGCGAATTTCGGCCAGAGCAAGCCGACGCCAATCCCCACCAAGGCCCACAGCAACGCCTGCACGACCAGCGAAAGCGCGGTGAATTGTGCGGCAAGTTCGGCCGGCACCTTGCTCTCGAGCTCGTGCGGATGCGGTGCTCCGATGAAATGCGGAGCCAACAGCAGAACGACGGCTCCGAGGCGGATCACCAGAGAGTGGTCGGTGCGCAGGAAGGCCCACAGGCCCACGGCCGTGGCGATGGCCGTGCCGACCCACCAGAACTGGCGGCCGACCAGGTCACCGGCAGCACTTCCCGGCAGTTCGGGCGCGAGGCCGGCGGCAGGCGCCAGACCGCAGGCGATAAAGCCGGCGACCGCCCAGGCGAGCGCCCGACGTTCGTCGATCGGAACACCGGCAAAGACCATGACGGCCATCAGCACGAAGGCCACGCCCACGGCAGTCGCGACCGTCGTGATGGCCGTGAAGAAGAAGCGCGGCATGCCGTCGGCGGGCTTCCAGCCTTCGTCGTGCGAATGAGCCTCGGTGCCCTGATGGCTATGCGCCGCCTTGGGCGCGGCCGAGACCTCGGCCGGCTTCTCGTAGGTTTCGGCCGCGACAATGAGCGGCGTCGTGGTGACTTGCTGGACGGCCGCAATCAGCAGGCCAGCCAAAAGCCCGGCCAAAAGGCCGACCGACAGAATCCGGGTAAGCATTGTCGCCGCGTCAGTGGCAGGGAAAGCTGAGGCTGTGACGCGTGTCGTGCGCGGCGTTGTGGATGACCTCGGGATAGGCAAAGCCGGTCAGAAAAACCAGGCCGAGGCCAAGGATCAAGGCGATGCTTGCCGCGCGGAGCGCTTCGCTTCGTTCGGTCGTCCTGATGACGGATGCGGTCGTGTTAGCCATATCGATTCTCCCTGGCTGCCCCACCGGCAGCTTGAATGTACCACATGACGGCAGGTCTCCTGGCTCTCGGATCTTCGCCGCAGGCCCCCTTCCCGGTTTCCCAGTGGTTTCTTGGCCGTTGGCTCGCCGACTACAGTTGCGGGGGCAGCCGCGGATTTGAGGCGCAAACCCCGTACCGCGTTCCCTTTTGAACCCCGTGAGGGGCACCGTCGTCCGATTGATAGGGGCGCTGCGCCTTGCTGACAAGGCCTTTGCCGACCATTCTGCGCGCCCCGATCCGGAAGCCGAAAGCCCATGTCCGCCACCGCAGAAGACGCCGCCCATCACAGGGCCAAAATGACCAACCGCAAGGCGGTTCAGGACGCCAAGCTTGCGGCCAAGACGGTCGAAAAGGGCCTGTTCATCGTCCATACGGGCAAGGGCAAGGGCAAATCCACGGCAGCGTTCGGCCTGCTGCTGCGCGCCGTCGGCCGCGGTTTCCGCTGCGGCGTCGTGCAGTTCGGCAAGGGCGCCTGGCAGTCGGGCGAGCGCACAGCGATCGAGCGGTTCGGCGACCAGGTCCAATGGCACACACTGGGCGAGGGCTTCACCTGGGAGACCCAGGACCGCATGCGCGACGTCGAAGCGGCGAAGCGCGCCTGGGCCAAGACGCTCGAACTGATGGCCGATCCATCGATCCGACTCATCGTGCTGGACGAACTCAACATCGCGCTGCGCTACGATCATCTCGACATCGGCGAGGTCGTGGCCGCCCTAAAAGCGCGCCGGCCCGACCTCCACGTCGTCGTCACCGGCCGCAATGCCAAGGCCGAGATGACCGAGGCCGCCGACCTGGTGACCGAAATGACTCTCGTGAAGCACCATTTCGCGGCTGGCGTGAAGGCTCAGGAAGGCATCGAATTCTGATGGTCGCCGGGAAGGCAGCCCGGGCCATCATGATCCAGGGCACGGGCTCGGACGTCGGCAAGTCGTTGCTCGTCGCTGCCCTCGCCCGCGCCTTCACGCGGCGCGGCCTCTGCGTGCGGCCGTTCAAACCGCAGAACATGTCGAACAATGCCGCCGTCACCGCCGACGGCGGCGAGATCGGCCGCGCCCAAGCCCTGCAGGCGCGCGCCGCGCGCGTGGCGCCCAGCGTCCACATGAATCCCGTACTGCTGAAACCCCAGAGCGACATCGGCTCGCAGGTCGTGGTCCAGGGGCGCGTCGTGGGCAATGCCCGCGCGCGGGAATATCAGGGAATGAAGCCTAAGCTGCTCGGCGCCGTGCTCGAGAGCTTCGAACGGCTGGCGGGCGAGGCTGACCTCATCCTGGTCGAGGGCGCCGGTTCCGCCTCGGAGGTAAACCTGCGCGCCGCCGACATCGCCAACATGGGGTTTGCACGCGCGGCCGACGTGCCCGTCGTGCTGGTGGGCGATATCGACCGCGGCGGCGTGATCGCGAGCCTCGTCGGCACCCAAGCCGTCATCGATCCCGCCGACAACGCCTTGATCGTGGGTTTCATCGTCAACCGGTTCCGCGGCGATCCTTCGCTGTTCGACGACGGCATGAAGATGGTCGCCCAACGCACGGGATGGCGATCGCTGGGACTCGTTCCGTTCTTCGACGATGCCCACCGGTTGCCCGCTGAGGACGCTCTCGGACTTCCAGGCCCAAGCGCCGGCAGCGACGGACGGCCGCGCATCGTGGTGCTGGCCTATCCCCGCATCGCCAATTTCGACGACTTCGATCCGCTGCGGCTCGAGAAGAACGTCGACCTGGTGTTCCTGCGGCCGGGCGAGCCGATCCCCGGCGATGCCGCGCTGGTCATCCTGCCGGGATCGAAGGCCACGATCGCCGATCTCGCCGCGTTGCGGGCAGCAGGATGGGACATCGATCTAAAAGCGCATGTGCGCCGCGGTGGACACATCCTTGGCATTTGCGGCGGCTATCAGATGCTCGGCCGGCGGATATCGGATCCCGACGGCATTGAAGGGCCCGCCAGCAGCGTCGACGGCCTAGGTCTGCTCGACGTCGACACCGTGCTCGAAGGCGACAAGGTCCTGGTCGAGATCGGCGGCCAGACCGTTCAGGACGCAGTGCCATTCAAGGGCTACGAAATGCATATCGGCCGGACCACCGGCACCTCTCGCCCGCTGCTGCGGCTCACGAACGGCAAGCACGACGGCGCGATCAACGACAGCGGCACCGTGGCCGGCTGCTATATTCATGGCCTGCTGTCGGACGACCGGCAGCGGCAGCACTGGCTGCAAAGGATCGGCGTAAGGGGTTCGGCGCTGGACTACGAGGCCGACGTCGATGCGACCCTGGACCGTCTCGCCGATCACATCGAAAAACATCTCGACTGCGATCGCCTGCTCGCGCTGGCGCGCGAACCCAAATTCAAAACATCAGGCTGATCACACTGACAACGACAAGGGCCGCGATCTGCAGACCGCAGGCGGCGCGATAGAGGTCGAGTGCCGCGCGGATATCACGGGCGTCGAGCTCATTGCGTCCGTCACCCACCCAGCGCTCGGCGACTTCGACGCCGTCGTAGATGCGCGGACCGGAGAGCTGGATGCCGAGGGCACCTGCCATCGCGGCCTCGGGCCAGCCGGCATTGGGTGAGCGGTGATGGCCGGCGTCGCGGAACAGCACCCCGATCGCCCGCGGCGCAGAGAGACCCGGCGACAGGGCGGCCGCCAGCACGAACCAGAAGGCCGAGAGCCGCGACGCCGGCAGATTGACGAGATCGTCGAAGCGCGCCGAGGCCCAACCGAAGGCGAGATGACGCGGGGACTTGTGGCCGATCATGCTGTCGGCGGTATTGATGGCCTTGTAGGCGATGGCGCCGGGCAATCCCGCCACGGCCATCCAGAAGAGCGGCGCCACCACGCCGTCGGAGAAATTCTCGGCGAGGCTTTCGATCGCGGCGCGGCTGACGGCCGCTTCGTCGAGCGCGCGCGTGTCGCGGCCGACGATCATCGACACCGCCCGCCGGCCACCTTCGATGCCGTCGTTTTCCAGCGCCGACGCGACGGCGGCGACATGCGTGTAGAGGCTGCGCTGTGCCAGCAGCGCGCTGCCGATCACGCCGACCAGCAGCAACACGACAATGTCGTGAAAGAACTCCTCGAGGACAGCGGTGATCGCCAGCCCCGAGAGGACGCCGACAGCCAGCAGCAGCACGAGCACGTAGATGCCGCGCCAGCGCCGCTCATCGTAGGACAGCGTCTCGGAATTCCACGCCTTGTCGCACCATGCTATGAGCCGCCCGATCCAGGTCACGGGATGGCCGATCACGCGATAGACGGCGTCGGGATAGCCGATCATCGCTTCGGTCGCGACGGCAATGAGGGCGAGGTCGGCGTACATGAGTGCTTTGCCTATCACGGCGACCGCGGCCGTCAAACCGGTCGCCCATGGCGGTGACCTGAGCGCGGTCCGTCGCCGCTTTCCGAAGGCACCAGAACCCTGGATCGATCTCTCGACGGGCATCAACCCCGTCGCCTATCCGGTCCTGGACCTGCCGGCGGAGATCTGGTCACGTCTGCCCACGCGACAGCAGGAACAGGCATTGCTCGAAGCGGCCGCCGTCCGATATGGCGTGCGCGATCCGGCGACGATCGTGGCCGCACCCGGCACGCAGGCCCTCATCCAGCTTCTGCCGCGCCTTGTCGCCAAATCCCGCGTGGCCGTGTTGGGGCCGACCTACGAGGAGCATGCGCATTGCTGGGCCCGGCAAGGCCATGACGTTGCCATCGTGTCGGATTTCCAACGGGCCGACGTCACCATCGTCGTCAACCCGAACAATCCTACGGGCAAACTCCTGCCGCGGGAGATGTTGCGCCAGGATCGCGGGCTGCTCGTCGTCGACGAAGCCTTCGTCGATTTCCTGGCGCCGAGCGCGAGCCTCGCCGGCGACCTGCCAGCCAACACCATCGTCCTGCGCTCGTTCGGCAAGGTCTACGGCCTGGCCGGCGTGCGGCTGGGGTTCGCCATTGCGGAAAAGCCCATCGTCGATCGGATCCGCGACGAACTCGGTCCGTGGTCGGTGTCGGGCCCGGCGCTCGAGATCGGCCGTCGCGCACTGGGCGACTCGGCCTGGCTGCAGGCGGCGACTGCCCGCCTCGCCGCTGACCGGCAGAAGCTCGACACGCTTCTCATTTCGGCGGGATGCGAAATCCTGGGCACCACACCGTTGTTCTGCCTGGTCCGTCATCCCGACGCCGCGGGACTGGTCGAAAAACTGGGACGGCAGGGCATTCATGTTCGCCAGTTCACTCGTAATCCGCAGTGGCTACGCTTCGGATTGCCGGCAAACGACAGCGAGTTCAGGCGGGTGGCCGCCGCGCTCGCCTAGGCAGGCGACGACGTACGCACCTGTACGTCGACGAAGGTGGCCACACAGGCGCCGGGAGATCCGACGAAAGACCCCTTGATCGGCATCGCCTGCTCGGAGTCGCGGGCGACGGCCACACGAATGAGGCGGTCGGTTCCAACGATGCCGTTGGTCGGATCGAACTCCATCCAGCCCGCGCCCGGCAGATAGACTTCCATCCAGGCGTGCGGAAACGCAGGCTCGGCCTCCGCGCCCGGTGCGCGATCGAGCGCCGGATCGTAGAGGTAGCCGGTCACGAACCGCGCGGCGAGGCCCAGCGAACGCGCGCCCTCCATCATCAGCAGCGCGAAGTCGCGGCATGTCCCGGCGCGTTGCTCCAGGGTCTCGGCCGGCGGCCGCGTGCCGGGCTCGAAGCGCTGGTTGTAGGTGAAGGTCTCGTGAATCGCAGCGCACATGCGCCCCAGCGTCGCAAACGTGTCACCACCCTCGGCCTCGAGAAAATCCTTGGCCCACAGGCTGAGCGCGGCATTCGGGTCGGGATACTGGCGCTCGATATAGCGGGCGAGATCCGGCGCCTCCTCTGCCGCGTAGCTGAACGGCAGCTTGACGGCGTAGGTCTCGATTGGCGGCACCTCCGACGGCGTCTCGTAATGTTCGAGACGGATCGTGCTTACGAACTCCAGGGCCGCGGCGGCCTCGGTGAAGGAAGCAATGGCGATGGAATTGCCGAAGGCATCGTGGATCCAGCGGATGCTGCCCGCCGGAATGATCGTGAGGTCGGTGTGCAGCAGCCGGAGATCGTGACTGTCGCGCGGCCGGAACATCAGGCGATATTCTCCAAGCGTCACCGGCTCGGCATACTCATAGCGCGTGCGGTGGACGATTTCGATTGTGCGCATGGAATGTCGGCAACGTCCTGCAGCGATGAAGGTTGCGGGTCGTCCGCGGCCGGCTCCACTATAGACCCTCATGTCAAAGAGGGAGGGCGTCGATGCCGCGATTGGGATACCTGCTGCCGACACGCGAGCGGACCATGGGAGGCGAGCCCGAGACCGCGCCGTTGCTGGCATTGGCCGAACGCGCCGAGGCACTGGGTTTCGATTCGGTTTGGGTCGGCGATTCGCTGCTTGCCCGACCGCGGCACGATCCCCTCACCCTGCTGGCCGCGGTCGCGGCGCGAACCCGCAAGGTCGAGCTCGGCACCGCGGTGCTGCTGCCCGCGCTTCGCAACCCCGTCGTACTCGCCCAGCAAGTGGCGACGCTCGACCGCATCTCCGAGGGCCGGCTGATCCTGGGCGTCGGCATCGCCGCCGACCTGCCCAACATTCGCGCCGAGTTCGAGGCCGCGGGCGTGACGTTCGACAAGCGGGTCGGCCGCATGGTCGAGGGCCTGGCGCTCTGCCGCGCCCTGTGGACCGGCAAGCCGGTCGACTGGGAAGGGCGCTGGAAGGTCAAGGCCGGCGTGCTCGGCCCGACACCGCATCGGCCTGAGGGTCCGCCGATCTGGGTTGCAGGTGCCGTCACCGCAGCACGGGGGCGGACGGGCAAGCTGTACGACGGCTGGTTTCCCAACTCGCCGAGTGTCGCGGAGTATGCCCCGCAATGGGCCGACGTGAAGCAGGCGGCGCGCGCGGCCGGACGCAATCCCGACGCGCTCACCGGCGCCATGTACCTGACCCTGGCGGTCGACGATGACGCGGCCCGCGCCGACGCGAGGCTCAACGCCTATCTCGAACATTACTACGGCCAACCCGCCGCCGTGATCCGCCAGCGACAGATGTCCTATGCCGGTCCGGCCGCCGGCGCGGCGGCGTGGATCAAGAGCTATGCCGATGCCGGCGCCAGCCATCTCGTGCTGCGCTTCGCCGGCGACCACGAGCGGCACCTCGAGATCACGGCGCGCCTGCGCCGCGATCTCGGCTGGTGACGGCCGGACGCGGGCAAACTCCCTGCCCGAGTCCCTGGCCAAGTCCCACATGCTTTTTCACGGCCCAGGAGGCCGTTCGATGCCGTGTTTTCACGGCCTTCTCGCATTATTTGTGGACGCCTGAATGTAACGCGTTCTGTCCAGAAACCTGTCCAGAATCCCGCTCAGAATCGCGTCGCAAACCGGTCGTCCGGGCCGACGTTCGCCGTCGGCGCATTTGCTGTTTGGGTCTCGTTCTTTCGTTGTCGAGGGCATGGTCAGGACCATGCCAGGCGCAGGCGCTCTCTGAAGAGCTTTTGGGGCACGCCGGGGGGAGTCCCGGTGGCACGGACGCCTAGGTTGTTAACCAGGCACGACAAGGAGCCACCCCACGCAAGTGAACGGGCGGCTCAGCCTCTGAAGTCAGGCCTCGTGCGATGATAACGAATTTATAGTGCGAATCCGGCTGAAGCTGTGAATCGCCTATCGCAAATCAGCGTCGCGGATTTCGCTGGGCTGCTAGCATTGCCAGCAGCACCCGTTGATTGCTGACCCGCGTTTGGAACGCTCGGTCGGCAATAGTCGTTCGTCACGTTTGCAGAGATAGAGAAGGATCGCGCCGAGGCGGTGACGATCTGGGCGAGGCTTTCGCAAGTCCCGCGATCGCCTCCGACGGTGTCAGCCCGAACGACAGGCGGAACGTCCGGGTGAGATGGGCGGTGTCGGCAAAGCCCGCATCCAGGGCGGCCGTCCTGACGAGTTCGCCCGAAGCGATTTGCCGGGCGGCGTGCCGCAACCCCGACCATTGCTTGAACCGTCGGAAGGTCTGGCCGGTCACCGCCTTGAACAGGCGCAGCGCCCCGGTTCTTTCCATCTGCAATCGCTCGGCGAGTTCGAACTGGGTCATCCTCGACATCGGATCGGACGCCAGGTCTTCGATGACGGTTGCCAGTGACTGAGGGCAAGGAGGCGCGTCGACGGTGAGCCGCCGGCGCAATTCGTCCTGGGCCTCTCTGTTCTGGAAGATCGCCTCGAGGGCCAGGTCCCCGATGCCGCCACTCAGGCGTTCGGCGAGCGCGGCGCGGCCGGGCCAGGCGAGGCCGTCGAGATACATGGCGTTGATGCCGCTGCCCGTGCAGACGACCTTGTGTTCTATGCCGGCGCGGATGAGCACGATGTCGCCAGTCACCCGCTCGCTGCCGCCGATGACCGAGACAGCTCCCCTGATGCCCGAGATCACGCACACGACGGGATTGCAGTGCGGCGCGACCCCGTCCACGTCGACCGAGAAGACCGATGTCGCGAAGGGAAGGCCGGCGGTCGGCATTTTCTGTGTATTGCCCGCACGTTTGTTCAACGCAAGGGCAATCCCGACCCATAGCCTGCTAAGCTGGAGTTGAAGGGAAAGTCCATGACAGCGGCGCGGAACAAGGACAACTATCTGAAGGCGAAGGCTGCCTTCAACGACAAGGACTTGGACCGCTGCATGAGCCACTACGCGCCCGATCATCAGATCAGGTCGCGCGATGTCGGGCCGGGACGCGAGCATATCCGGCAGTCCCTGGCATCGACGCGTGAAAGCTGGCCCGACCTAAAAATCGTCGTCGAGCACGCCGTCGCCGAAGACGACTGGGTCATGGGCCACTGCACGACGATCGCCACCCATTCGCAGACCGTCATGGGCGTGGCGCCAACCAACCGCCCGATCCAGGCGACCTTCTGGGACCTGCACCGCTTCAACGCCGAGGGCCAGATCGTCGAAACCTGGAACCTGACGGACAGTCTCGCGATCATGCAGCAGCTGGGGCTTGTCCCGTCGGGCCGTTGAGGTCCCCGCTCAGAGGGACTTCCGGAAGATGATCTCGCCGTTGTCCTGGCGGCCGACATCCTCCCACCCGTTTTCGCGATAGAAGCGTTCGGCGCGCGTGCCGGGCCCGGTCGTGAGCATCGCCACCGCAAAGCCTGCGGCGCGCAGATCCTCGCAGGCGCGCGGCAGCACCGCGCGGGCGATGCCACGCCCCTCGTAGTCCGGATGGATGAACAGGCCGAAGATCGTGCCGTCGCGGGGATCGGCGACGGCGAAACCCTGCACGGCGCCGTCCTGCTCCCAGACCCAGAAGGCGGCGTTCGCGAAGATCCAGTCCGCGGTCGTGTCGACCTTGGCAACTGAGGCCTGGCTCAGGCGGTTTTCCCGCACTGAGTGGCGGATATCGTAGATGCGGGGACGGTCGGCGAGGGTCGCTTTGCGAATCATGAAAAGAGTCCGATGCAATGGTTGAAAGGTTCGACGAACCAACGCACCGTGCCCGCACAAGCGGGAGGCGTCTCGTTGGTGCTTCAGATCGAACCCGCAATTACATCGGACTTTGCCACCTCAATGCGACGCACGAATTTAACAGGCGAAAATGCCGGCGACTAGGGCGCGGCGGGCGTTGACGTTGCGGCTCACGGCAGCCTGCATGGCGCTGGCCGCTGTCCTGTCTCTCCCTGCGCCGATGCGCGCCCAACCCCAAGGCCAATCCGACTATGCCGTCAAGAATAAGGATGCCAATCCGCGTCCCTCCGTTGCCGAGATCTGCCAAACGCTGGCGCAGGCGGCGGCGGGCAACAACCTTCCCGAGGAGTTCTTCACCCGCCTGATCTGGCAGGAGAGCCGGTTCAATCCGTCGGCCGTGAGCCCCGCCGGCGCGCAGGGTATCGCGCAGTTCATGCCGGGAACCGCCGCGATGCGGGGACTGATCAATGCCTTCGAGCCGCTGCAGGCGCTGCGCGAGTCAGCGGGCTATCTGCGCGAGCTGCGCACGACGTTCCGCGGCAACCTCGGCCTGGCCGCGGCGGCCTACAATGCCGGCCCCGGCCAGGTCGAAGCCTGGCTCGCGGGCAAGGGCAAGCTTCCAGCCGAGACGCAGGCCTACGTCCGCATCGTCACGGGTTTCAGCGCCGAGGCCTGGATCGCGCAGCCGACCCCTCAGATGCAGTCCATGGCCTCGCCGTCGGGCGATCGCTGCGCCGAGTTCGCCAAGCTGATGATCGAGGCGCCGCGCCTTCGTCGCGACCTCACGAGCGACCCGGCGTGGGGCCCGTGGGGCGTGCAGCTTGCCGGCAACTGGTCGGAAGGACGTGTGCTGGCCACCTACGAGCGGCTGCGGCGCAAGCACGAAGCCGTCCTGGGCGACCGGCTGCCGCTGATCCTGACGGCACGCCGCTCCGACCTTCCGACCTACTCCGTCCGGGTCTCGGAAAAGAGCCGCTCCGAGGCAGATGCACTCTGTGCGAAGCTGCGGGCCCAAGGCGGCGCTTGCGTCGTTTTCCGCAACCCGCGCGACTAGGCGCCCTCGTAGACGACGTGCAGCGCCCCATCCGAGAGGCTGCCGACACCTGGCATTCGCGCAGAGATGAACCGTTGACGTGCGTGCGAACATTCCTTGTGAAGCACACGCGGCGGTAATCATCTGACGATTTTTTTGCAGCTTGCGCGCATAAAGAACCTGCTGGAAGATTGCCCCAACAAGGCTTGGGGGACGGTACATGTTGGGGAGGGTACGAGCGCTTGCTGCGGGCGCGCTCGCGGCGAGTCTGCTGGCCGGTGGCATGCCCGCCCGAGCGCAGCAATGCGTGGCGCAGTTCCAGGAGAACGCGCAGCAGTATCACAAGAACCTCGGCATCTGCGGGCAGCGGCACCGGCTGATGGACGGCGTTCCTGAACTCGTGAAGCTCTATCAGGAGATGGAGCGCAAGAGTCCCTACGAATGGCAGACGACCTACTACAAGCAGCGTGGCAATGCCGACCCGAGCTACACCGCCAAATCGACGCCCGACTACAAGGTGAGGGTTGCGGACGATCCGGCCGGACGCTGGAAGTCGGATGCCACCACCACATATTTCAACTGCTCCGCCCCGCTCGGCGTCCAGGCCCAGGACGAATCGTTCATGGAATGCGCGCGGGTCTATTCGTGTGCGCTGCAGGCCAGCACCTGCGCCATCGTCGAGGCGCATCGCACGAACACGTCGGATTGTAACATGGTCGCCAACCAGTGCCTGCAGAAGCACCGCATCCCGGGCATGGCCTCGCTCGACAGCGGCGCCCCGCCGGCCCCCGTGCCCCAGGGAACCACCAAGGGCAGCGCGCCGCGCACGCCGCCTCCTGCTGTGACCTCGGCGCCGCCCAGCCCGGTCGAGAGCCTGTCCGCCTCGTGCAAGGCGCAGCTCAACCAGTTCCTCCAGGCCGCCGATCGCGGCGACGGCGCCAAAGCGACCGCGGCCTATGAAGCCCTTCGCGCCAATTGCGATGGCGCCATGCGCCAGCTCGCGCAGGCGGCCGACGTCAGCCTGCCCGAGCGCCAGATGGGCAGGCTGTCGCGCGGCTCCTTCCAGCGGTGCCTGAGCGGCGTCGACTGCGGCACCGCGCCCAGCTCGCCCGACCAGATGGCGGCGGCGGCAGCCAATGCGTTCAACGTCGACGAGGTCATGGCGGCGGCTTTCAGCTTTGCGGGCCTCGCCGTCGGCATCGCCGGTGTCGCGGGCATGTACACGCCGATGGCCGGCGGCCAGATCATGCAAAGCAACCGGTTCAGCACCATCAACCAGCGCGCACGCTCGACCTACGGCCAAGGCGGCCCGACCTACGTGGCACCTCGCACCGTCCCCAGCGACATCACCGGCATCAAGAAGTAGGCCCATGAAATACCTGATCCCCGCCGTCCTCTCTGTTCTCGCCCTCATGACGGCGTGCACGCCGCTGCCGCCGCAGCCCGCCCGCTTCAACGCCTACCAGGGGCTGACACCGGGCGGCGCGCCGCCGCCGCAATCGTCGATCCGGCCGCCGATCCAGGGCAGCGGCAAGTCGATCGCGCTGGTCATCTCCGACTCGAGCGAGAAGCAGTACGAGTATGTCGAGGCGGTGATCGCCGCGATGAAGGGCGGCGGCTACATGTACTCAGGAGACATCGACCGACGCGGGCGGGCGGATTATTTCAACGGCCAGATCGTGAAGAAATTCCAGTCGAAGTTCGCGCGCGTCGAGCTGGTCGACGACTTCCGCAACGCCACTGCCGGCAAGTTCGACTATATCGGCCTGGTCGACATCGCCATCCAGAAACCGCTGACTACCGGCACGACGTTCGGCTACGACATCGACGTCGACATCCTGACGCCCAGCCTGCAGCGCATCGTCTCGTTGCGCGGCAAGGGGCTCGACAACAACCGCTGCCCCGGCTCGGAGTGCTCCTACGCCACGGACATGCGGGCGCTCAACCAGGCGATGGACCAGTTCTACGCCGCGTTGGACGCCAATGTGAGATGAGGGTTTTCGACGGGACGGGACGATCGAATACCATAAGCAGAGCGGTGCCACCGATCCCGCCTTCATCTGGAAATCGAACCCCAACTACAAGATGACCGCGCCGGATGCGCCCGACGGACGATGGAAGCACGACGCGATTGCCGTGCGGCGCCAGAAGTATCCGCAAGCCCGGCGCGTTGCTCAGGGTGAAGGTGGACTCTCGAATGCGGAATACGGCTAAGGCGCCAGTGTATTCGCCAGGAACACCTTCACGTCGGTCACGAATGCCTTCCATGCCGCCTCGTTGGCGCCGTAGTGCGCGCCGCAACAGCCGCCGGGTTTGCTGCGGTTGCCGACGCCGTCGAGATATCGCACCGGCAGGCCAAGCGCATCGAAGCTGTGGTGCGCGTCTTCATAGATGCGCGTCTCCACGAGATCGCGACCCTTGCTCACGCGATCGATCACGGCCTTGCATTGCGCGGGCGGCGTCCAGTCGTCGAGCGCGCCCATGGCGAACAGGGTCGGCTGACGCACGGCGATTTTTTGGCCCAGCGCATCGGCCAGCGCGCAATCGGGATAGACCAGCACGGCCGCGCGGACAGGTGACGGCGTCGCATCATCGGGCTTGCCCGAGAGGGCGCGCAACATGGCCACGCCGCCGCCGTAGGAATAGCCCATGACGGCGAGCCGTTTGGGATCGACGAAGCTCTGCGCGCCGAGCCAAGCCAGGGCCGCATCGATGTCGCGCGCCCGCTCCTCGGCCTGCGCCTGCGTCGGCCAGTTGCGACCGCACACGTCCTTCAGGCCGCGTGCCGAAAAACTGTCGACGCTGAGTGCGGCATAACCCCACGACGCCAGAAGCCCGGCCATGCGCGCGGTGTTCTGGCCGGGCCCGCCGCAGCCATGGAAGATCGCGACGGCGGGGACGCGGCCGGTTGTCGTGGCTGGCTTGAAGAGCTGGGCGGCGAGCTGGACCGTGCGGCCCCCCTGCTCCACCGGCACGCGGACATTCTGCTGCGCCCAGACAGGTACGACCCAGGTGGGCATGGCCCAAAACATCACCAGAAGAAGCCAGCGCACGCTCATGGGTTTCCTTAGCCCCGCCAATTCGGTCGCGACCAATTCGATCTCGAATAGGCCGATCATGACATCATTCGAACACGGGAATAGATGTATGGTGCGTCACCGAAGCTGGCCACAGGCCGCCGTCGCGCGCTGCACAAGGTCGCGCGAATAACGTTTCCCATTTACTTCTATTTCCGAGGAGGCCGCCCGATGCCTGTTCCCTCTCACTCGACGTCGGTCTTCAACGAGACGACCCTGCCTGCCGCCCTGCGCGGCGAGCACCGCACGAAGGCCGGGGTCTGGGGCGTGATCCAGGTGATCGAAGGCGAGCTCAGCTACAGCCTGGTCAACGGCGACGACGAGACAATCCTGACGCCCGACAATCCGGGCCTGATCCTGCCCGAGCAAACGCACTGGGTGGAGCTGATCGGACCGGTGCGGGTGCAGGTCCACTTCTACGACGAGCGGCCCGACCTGCGCGATCACCACATGCAAACGGCCGTCGCCGCGTAGGCGTGAGCTAGCCGATCACCGCCGTCACGTCGCAGGTGACGAGGGCGGCGGAGCCGCCGCCCAGCGCCAGGGTGTGGCGGGCGGGCCGCGAGGCCGCATCGGGAAACATCTTCGACCATTCGTCGTTCAGCGCGGCGCGGCCGGTCGCCGGATCCTTCATCCAGAAATTGATCTTGATGATGTCGTCGACCGTGCCGCCGGCGGCTTCGACGCAGGCGCGGATGTGCACGAAGATGTTGGCGACCTGGCTTGCGAGCTCGGCCGGCAGGTTGCGCGTGCCGGGATCGACGCCGCTGATGACGCTCGACATCATCAGGTTGCCGATGCGGCTGGCGTTGGGGATCGGGTTCTGGTGACTGAAACCCGGGAAGTTGACGCTCTTGCGCTTGGCCATGCCGTCGCTCACTCCGCCGCTCGGTTGGCCGCGCCGAAGGTCGGGACGCCCTGCGTGCGATCCTCGAGCGCCTCGGCGCCCTCGGTCGGCAGGGTTTTCACGAAGTTGAGCGCGGCGTTGATGTCGCCCTGCCAGACTTCCTTCGGCAGGTCGTAGACGAACTCGACTCCGTAGCCGTTGGGATCGTGGATGTAGAGGCTGTGGGTCATGCCGTGCTCGACGCGGCGGTCGAACTTCACGCCCTTGTTCTGCAGGTAGGTGAGGTGCTCAAGCCAGGCCTCGCGGCTCGGCATGGTGATGGCGATGTGGTTGACCGCCACCGGCATGCCGAACATCGCCCATTCCTTGGGCGGCGCCGGCAGATCGCGGTTCTCGACCAGGGCGACGTCGTGATGGTGGCTGGTGCCGTCCTCGCGGACGCCCGAGTAGAAGCGCATCTTGGGCGGGTTGGGGCGCGTAGCGGTCGGCGTCAGTTGGCCGACCTGCTTGAAGCCCACGATCTCCGTCCAGAAACGGTGCGACTCCTCGATGTCGCGGACGTTGAGCACGAGGTGGTTGATGCCGCGCGGTGTGACTGGCTTGTCCATGGCTCACTCTCCCGGAAAGGTCTGATCCTTATTGTCGAAAAGACTAGCACCAAAAGGCTGGAAATGCCCCCCTCAGGATGCCGCCACCGCCGCCTGCGGGATGGCCGGCTCGTCGAGTTCCTCCAGCAGGAAGCGGTCGACCAGCCGGTTGGCCCTGGCGCGGTCGGCCTGGAGGTGGGCATGCGTCAGGCAGCGCCCGACCGAGCCCAGATAGAAGCGCTCGTACTGCTCGTTGCGACTGCCAAGTGCAGTGCCGGTGAAGTCCCAGGCGAGGCGGAACAGGCGGCTGCGCTGCTCGGCATCGACGCCGACCCCCAGCAGATACTTGTCGATCAGCGGCCTGAGCTTCTCGTCGGCCAGCGCGGCGCGGGACGGCGTGGTGAGCAGGTTGTGCGCGCCGATCACGCGGATGATCTCGTTGACCCGCGGGAACCAGGTCGGCAGCGCCGCCCGCAACGCCAGCAGCGGCCGCTGATCGCAGCCCCACAGACCGTTGCCGAGTTCACGGGAGGCCTGCTCGGCGGCATAGACCGTGGCGCGGGCGAATTCCGTGAACATGTTTAGTTCGCCCAGCATCTGCTGGGTCTGCGGCTGGGCCGTGACGTTCAGTGCCTCGGCTAGGCGGTTGGCGAGCCCGTAGGCGAACTCCAGCTTGGTCTGCGCCCGGATCATGGTCTGCTGCGTGATGTTGGGCCACCAGCTCGTCTTCATCACCGAGTTGTAGACCGGCAGGTTGGCGTCGATGAACAGCCGCTCGCGCGGCACCTCGACGTCGTCGAAGATCACGAAGGCATCCTGTTCGTCGAACCGGCTCGACAGCGGATGCTCGAAAAGGTTGGTGGCGACGGAGACGCTGTCGCGGCAGATGAACTTCAGCCCCGGCGTGTTCATCGGAATGCAGAAGCTGAGCGCATGCACCCCAGCGGCGTCGGGCATCGGCCCGCCGGGATAGACCGCGAGCTCGTCGGCGAACGGCGCCAGGGTGGCCAGCACGCGGCTGCCGCGCACGACGATGCCGTGCGCCGTCTCCTCGACCTTGTGGAGCTGCACCGGATCGAAGCCCACCGGATACTTGCCCTTGGCGAGGTCGACGTTGGAATGGACGATTGCGTGGGTGAGCGAGATGTCCTCGCGCCGGAGCTTCTTCTGGTAGCGCACGAGGTTGTCGGCGCCCTGCTCATTGCCGTTGATCGCCCATTCGTCGTGGCGGCCGGCAAAGCCTGCGAAGGTGACGTTCATGTAGTCCGGCGTGCGGCCCATCAGGCCCACGGAATATTCGGCGGTCCGCTCCAGCCCGCGATGGCGCTTCTGCAGGTCCTCGCGGTTGCGCGGGATCATGTGGCTGACGTTGATCGGCTCGCCGGTCTCCGGATCGGGCATCAGGCAGGCCGCGGCCTCCCGGTGCTGCAGGTCGAAGACCTCGGCCAGCGCCCCGGCAGCGCCGCTCAGCGCCGGATGGTCGGTCATCGAGGCGATCTTGTCGCCGCCGACCCACAGGGCCCGGCCATCGCGCAAGCCCTTCAGGAACTGCTTTCCCGTGCGTGCCGCCATCCTGCCGCTCCTCCGAGGTGGTTTTCTTGCAATCGACCCTAGTCAAGCGGCCGGTATGCCGAAACAATGAAAGAGATCATGAAACGCATAACCAACCGTTATGAGGCTCCTGGCGGGCGGGCACTGCCGGCGACCGGCGAGCGCGACTTGGTGGCCAGGCTGCACAAGGTCAATCTCGACCTCCTGCCGGTGCTGCACGAGCTGTTGCGCACCCGCAGCGTCACACGCACCGCGCAGTCGCTCGGCATCACCCAGCCGGCCGTGAGCCGGGCGCTGCGGCAGCTGCGCGGCGCGTTCGACGACCAGCTGCTGATCTCGCCCGGCCGCGACACCCACCTCACCGAACGGGCGGCCGCGCTGGCCGGGCCGCTCGGCCGGGCGCTGGGCGAACTCGACCTCTTGCTGAAGCCCACCGGCCCGTTCGATCCGGCAACCGAGACGGTGCATCTGGTGATCAACACCGCCGACTACGTCACCCAGCTCCTGGCCCCGATCCTGGCCGAGATCTGCGCCCGCGAGGCGCCGCACGTCGTGCTGGAATTCACCTGGACCGGCACGCGCACCGCCGAGGACCTGGCGAAGATCGACTTCATGATCGGCCCGCGCGCCTTCGGCGAGACCCTGGGCAAGAGGGTCGGCCATCTGCCGCTGTGGCGCGACGAGATGGTGTGCATCGCCGCCGCCGCCAACGAGGCGATCCCGGCGCGTCTCACGCCGGCCCAGTTCCAGGCCCTGCGCTACGTCGCCTTCCAGCGCAGCCCGCGCACGCCGCAGGACGTGCGCGTCCTCCTGCAGCCGACCTCGACGCTCGAGGCGGCGCCGGTCTGTACCACCTCGAGCTTCCTGGTGCTGGGCGCGATCGTGGGCAAATCCGACTGCGTCGCGCTGGTGCCGCGCAAGGTGGCGCGGGAGCTCGCGCGCGCGGAGAAGCTGCGCATCGTCGAGATCGCCTATCCGCGCAAGCAGCTCCTGATCGACGCCTACTGGAGCCCGGCCACCAACAGCCGGCGCGGCCGCGCCTGGTTCCGCGAACTCCTGGCCCGCGCCGCCGCCCAACTGAATTAGGCGATCACTTCGTCGGATCCGTCAGGTCCTCGAATTCCTTGAGGTGACTCGGCGCCCATCTGTGGTCGCGGGCCTGGATGATCCAGCGGTTGAGGAACGCCCAGCGCCGGCGGCCGGCCTTCACCCAGACCCGGCCGATCTCGAATTCGGTGGCGAGCAGATAGATGCCGAGCACGAAGAATATCCAGCCCTGCAGGATGGGCAGCAGGCCGCCCACCACCGACATCACGAGACAACCCGCGATCGCCAGCGCCATCAGCGGCTTGCGCATCCCGGGCCTACAGGTGGATCGGCTTTTCCCACGCCGCCAGGGCCGCTTCCTTGAGCGCCTCGTTGACGGTCGGATGGGCGTGGCAGACACGGCCGATATCCTCGGCCGAGGCCGCGAACTCCATGGCCAGCGTCGCTTCGCCGATCATCGTGCCGGCCTCGGCGCCGAAGATGTGGACGCCCAGCACGCGGTCGGTGGTCTTGTCGGACAGGACCTTCACGAAACCCTCCGTCGCCGCATTGGCGCGGCTGCGCGGGTCGGCGGTGAAAGGATACTTGCCGACCTTGTAGGCAACGCCCGCGGCTTTCAGTTGTTCCTCGGTCTTGCCGACCCACGCCACCTCGGGCTGGGTGTAGACGACCGACGGCACGAGATCCCAGTTCACATGGCCCTTCTGGCCGGCCAGCGTTTCGACGCAGGCGATGCCGTCCTCGCTCGCCTTATGCGCCAGCATCGGCCCGTCGATCACGTCGCCGATGGCGTAGATGCCGGGCACCGAGGTCTGGAAATGCGCGTCGACGGCGATGCGGCCGCGCTCCGTGAGTTTGACGCCTGCCTTGTCGAGGCCGAGGCCCGCCACGTAGGGACGGCGTCCGATCGCCACCAGCACGACGTCGGCTTCGAGCGTCTCGGCCGCGCCGCCTTTCGACGGCTCGACCGTGAGCGTGACGCCGGCGCCGGTCGTTTCGGCTTTGGTCACCTTCGAGCCCAGCCTGAATTTCAGGCCCTGTTTGGCGAGCGCCCGCTGGAAGAACTTGGTGATCTCGTCGTCGATGCCCGGGCAGATACGGTCGAGGAACTCGACCACCGTCACCTCGGCGCCGAGCCGCCGCCACACCGAACCCAGCTCGAGGCCGATGATGCCGGCGCCGACCACGACGAGGTGCTTGGGCACGGAGGCGAGCTCGAGCGCGCCGGTCGAGGACACGATCTTCTTCTCGTCGATCGCGACGCCGGGCAGCGGCGTCACTTCCGAACCGGCGGCGATCAGGATGTTCTTGGCCGTGACGGTGTCCTTCACGGCGCCATCGGGTCCGATCACCGCGACCTTGCCGGCGGCCTCGATGCGACCCGCGCCCTGCAGCCAGGTGATCTTGTTCTTCTTGAACAGGAACTCGATGCCCTTGGTGGTGGCGCCCACCACCTCGCCCTTACGCTTCATCATTTGCGCAAAATCGAGCGTGGGCGCTGCGACCACGATGCCGTGCTGGGCGAGATCGTGGCCAGTCTCCTCGAACAGGTGCGAGGATTGCAGCAATGCCTTGGAAGGAATGCAGCCGACGTTGAGGCAGGTGCCGCCGAGCGTCGCGTTCTTCTCGACGACCGCCACCTTCATGCCGAGCTGGGCAGCGCGGATCGCCGCCACATAGCCGCCGGGGCCGGCGCCGATCACGACGAGGTCGAAGGTCTCATTCGCCATGACGCGGTCCTCACACGCCGAGCAGCAACCGCTCGGGATCCTCTAAGCATTCCTTGACCCGCACCAGGAACAGAACGGCCTCGCGGCCGTCGATGATGCGATGGTCGTACGACATGGCTAGATACATCATCGGCCGCGCCTTGATCTCGCCGCCCACCACCATGGGGCGCTGCTGGATCTTGTGCATGCCGAGGATGCCGGAC
>Ga0207952_1000582_pt1 | contig 25408 bp, 30 predicted proteins | sample SubbioR12Aug_8Ca_FD_184831 | JGI IMG/M metagenome (GOLD analysis project Ga0207952, IMG submission 184831) | Serpentinite rock and fluid subsurface biosphere microbial communities from McLaughlin Reserve, California, USA - CR12Aug_8Ca (SPAdes) | ecosystem: Environmental > Terrestrial > Deep...
TGGACCGACCTGAAATCGGCCGCCACATGCAGGATGCTCGCCATGGCAACGGCCATCACGCAGGCCAGCCTGATCAGCTGACTGACATAAGTCAGTTTTACGCGGATAACATGGGGAAACGCTACGCGAAGCACGGCGCACTAGAGGCTACCGCCGAGTTCTCGTCAACGGGCATGAGAGCGCACGCAGACGCAAGCGCTACCGTCTTCTCCGTGATGAAAGCTGTTTTTGCACTGAGTGGCTGTCCGTCTCAGGGGAATTCGAATATCAGCCGTCACGTGAGGTAGTGTCCCAATTAGGACACTACCTCTCGCCGGTTGCCCTGCCCGCCCGATGATGCGCAGTGGGGCAACAGCAGGAGGAAGTGCTCTTGATCACGTTCGCCTTCGAGCGCGAAAGACGCATCCTGCTAGTGCGGTTCGCGCTCGACCTAAGCCGGGAGACCCTCACGCGCCTCGATAGCTTGGTGCGCCGGTTCGCCGCCCTCGAAGGGCCGGCCGACTGCATCATCGATTTCAGCGCCGTGCCGCCGGGAAGCATCGACATGGCCCTGGCGCATGAGCGCAGCCAACAGCAACTCGTGATGCCCGGTCAGGAGCGCGTGTTCGTGGCGCCCGGCGACCAGCTCTTCGGCGTGCTGCGGGTCTACGCCGCCCGGCAGGACAAAGCGCCCCTGGTCGTGCGGACGATCGACGCCGCGTACCATCACTATGGCGTCGCGGCCGCGGGCTTTCAGTTACTCGACATAGACCCGGCAGCTGCGGTCTGATCGGCCCGACACCGACAAGGCGCGTCTTGCGCAGTTTTGGGTCGCGACGTGTGGGGAGGATATGACGGCTCAAGAGGCAAAACGCTGCATATTTTGTGGCGGCACCGGCATGTCCAATGAGCACCTGTGGCCCAAATAGGGGGACCCATACCTGCCAAGCGTCTCGGTTCGAGAAGAAAGCTCCCTAAAGTTCGAGCCGGGTATGAAGGACATGGCCCGAGCACCGTTGAGAAGGCGGCCTGGGAGCACCAAAGGAAAGCGGCTGCGTCTCGTCTGTCGGCTCGCCGGCAACTGGACCTTCGTGGTGATCACCGACCGCGTCGAGCTGGACGACCAGATCGCAAAGACCTTCAAGACCGTGGGCCCGGTGTCGCAGGCCGAGGGCGATCAATGCCACGCCGCGAGCGGCGCGCGCCTGTGCGAACTCCTGCGCGGCAATCATCGCTATGTCTTCACGCTGATCCACAAGTTCCAAACCCCGGAAGCGCTGACCGACCGCGCCGACGCCATCAATGCGCTGATCGCGCTGGAATCGCTGCGGCGCGACTTCTTTGGTCACGAGCAGCTGGTTGGCACCACAATGGGTTGGAGCCGCTGGTACTCGGCCAGGAGCTATCTCAGAGCTCGCTCTGGATCGTTCCGTTCATCACTTTCTTGACGTACCTGGTGATGATCCGGGTGAGGGTGGCCGACTGCGGCTCGCACAACATCAATCGCCTGATCGCCTAGGGCGAAAAGGCCGCACCCTCTTCCTGCGCGACCGCGCCGCCGCGGTCGCCGCTTAATCGGTCGCCATCAAGCAGGGCAGGTTGCGAGCTAAGTCATCTCCCCGTGCAATCGATTGCAGTGCCTTGGAGGGGGCAGGTTCGTGCGCTCCTCTATGTCTCTTGGAGCACCACCCGTAAGCGAGTCTTAAGCAACTCGATGCTATGCCTTGCCATTCAATTCTCCACCCTTGAGCGCCACCGGATTGACGGCTTTTCCAGCATTTATATCACTAGCGAGGATCGTTCTCGGCCGCCACTCGCCCAACGGCAATTTGATTGAGTCCATCACGCTACCTCAAAATCAAACGTCGCTGTCTGCGAGCACAATTCATGCCAAATAGGCTTGGGTCACCGGCAACGCTTCTTCCAGAATTAGTGCGGTCTCGTGCCGGAATGCACGCCGCCAATACTGAAGGTGGCGACCGCTCCTGAACCAAACGCCACTTCACCTCTGCGCATCGCTACGATTAGCGCAAACGCGACGATGATTGTTCCACAAGCCGTGGAGGTCAGTGTGACCAGCTCGATGGCGGCTTCTTGGTGGCAGGGTCCGTTCCCAACATCATTTCCGCCGTACGCCACACCGCAAAGAGCACGTTGATTGCAAAGATGTAAGGCTCGGTACATCGTTGGCACAAGTTCCACACGCTATTGCATCCTCAACCCTATGAAGCGCTAGCGAAACCTCATCAACATCTGACCAGGAAGTCGCACGCTTCAATTCCGAAGATTTGTGCTGAGGCTAGTTGTGGACATCGAACTGGGCTCACTGCGCACCGTTCTTGCTGCCGCTGAGCACGGCAGTTTCCGTCGAGCGGCATCTGCACTAAACTTAAAGCAATCGTCACTCAGCCGCAGAATACGATTGCTCGAAGGGCAGCTTGGCGTGCCCCTGTTCGAGCGGTCCAGCGGAGGAGTGCGCCTCACGCCCGCCGGGGTCGGTGTCGTTCGAACAGCTCGGAGTGTGTTCGAACAGATGGACCGCATGATTTCGACGGCCCGCGCCGTCGGCAGCGGCGACGCCGGCAACTTAACCATCGGGCTGAGCACGTCGTTGTCGGTCAGCAAGTTGCGCGCGGTTCTCGCCGACTACATCAAGGCGTTGCCGAACGTCGGCGTCCGGATCGCCGAACGGTCTCGCGCGGAGCTGATCGATGGCCTTGATGCGGGCGATTCAGACATTGCAATCATCGTGGGAGAGCCAAGACAATATAGTGGACCGTCAATGTCATTGTGGTCCGAACGGATCATCGTTGCCCTGCCCGCCAACCATGCGCTGTCGTCAAGCGAAGTGATTTACTGGGGCGATCTCAGGGATGAATCGTTCCTTTTGAGCCGGCGCGATCCGGGGCCGGATCTGCGGAACATCATCGTCCGCAAACTTTCTGCACCAGGCGACGCGCCTAACATCGAGATGTGGGACATGAGCAATGAAAGCATCCTTGCGATGCTTGAAGTCGGGAGCCACGTCAGTGTTCACACTGAATCTTGGACCAACCTCGCCTGGCCAGGCGTCCGATATCGCGAGGTTCGCGATACGTCCGGTCCCAGTCACATCACCTTCACGGCCTGCTGGGCCCGGCACAACAAGAACCCGGCGCTGGTGCGGTTCCTCGACTTCCTGCGTCGTAACCATCATCCAACCCTAATCACTTAGAGGCACTGGCAGTTGCCTTGGTTCGATGTGCAGTGCGGCGTTCCCTAGCAAATGCCCGATCCGTCGCCATGAATCGCGCCAACATGGGTGCCACGAGCTTTGCCGGATCGATCGCCTGTCCGGTCTCGCGACCAAGCGCCTCGGCATAGGCGAGAAGGTCACGATGAACGGTAGCCGGCAGGTCGACCGTCAGCTTCACCGGCTTCTCGTCCAGGATGGCGCCCAAGCGCAGCTTGGACATCGTCGCCTCCCTATCCGCGATAAGGCTGAAGCACGAGATCGCGGGTCACGATCACCCGCACGGGATAACCGGGACGGATGGTCAGCGTCGGCTGGATGTTGAGATTGCGGCGCACGACCTGCTGGCCGGCCTGGTTCACGGTGTCCCCGGTGCCGCGGCGCAAGGCGCGGACGATGTCGCTATCGTTCTGATCGGAACCGAGCTCGGTGCCGACGGCCAGGATGGTCGAAAGAAGTGCTGCCTTAAAGAGGGCACCCCAGTGATGATCGACGCCGTCTTCCAGACCAGCTTGGCCCGTGGCATCGGCGCCGGGCTGGCGCTCGAGGACGATTGAATTGCCATTCGGGAGAATAAGGCGCGTCCAGACGAGAAGGAGCCGCGATTGCCCAAATGAAACCTGACTGTCGTAAACACCGATCAGTTTTGCTCCCTGAGGAATCAGCAGCGATCCGCCTGTAGGCGTGTCGTAGACATTCTCCGTCACCTGCGCCGTGATCTGACCAGGCAGGTCGGACCGGAGGCCGGTGACGAGGGCGGCCGGGATGACCGTGCCCGCCTGCAGAACATAGGGTGATGCAGGGCGCGCCAGGCGATCAGGGCTCGTGGTGCGACGATCGGCGGGTGCATTCAAGAAGGCGAGCTTGCGGTCCTGTCCGTTCTGGATCGAGGCTTCATCGCTGGGCGGCATGCTCCCGGACATCGATGCCTGAGAAGGAGTCGAGGCTGCGCCAACAGGCTGTTGCGGGCGATTGCCCGGAGCAAACAGGCGGCTGACGCGGGCTGCTTCCGTCTCCTGCGCTCGGCGCTGCTGCTCCGCATCGAGCGAAGACGGGCTGGATTGGCTTTGAGCCGCCACGATCGGTCGGCCGAGATCGCCGGGCAGCGGCGGCCCGAGCGGCGGGACATCGCGCGGGACTCCGGTGTAATCGCGGGGCAACCCGGCGAGGCCATCGGCCATGCGCGGCCGGTCGGTGGTGTAGAGCTCCTCGGGTGTGGATCTGCGCAGCCGATCGCCCTGCAAGGCCCACAGCACGGCGCCACAGATCAGGATCAAGGTCAGCGCGGTGCCGCCGACCAGGACACTGCGCGACAGGCGCATGACGCGCGGTCCCTCCGGCCGCAGCCTGAAGGGACCCGTCGTCGTCGAGGTTGGGGAGTCGGACTGCGATTGATCCGTCATCGCTGCGGCCTACCGTCCGTGCGGATGATCCGGACCTTCTGCTGGCTCTCGCCGCCCAGCCGCAACTCGGCCGCGGCGAACAGCCGGTCGACGATCAGCACGTTGCCATACGGGCGGTAGTTCACGATCTCCGGCTTGCCGTCCGGCCCGACGATGAAGAGCGGCGGCATCTCGCCCTGCACGATGCCGGCCGAGAACTCGATGTAGACCTTGCGGCCGTCATCATAGGCGTTGACCGGCCGCCAGGGCGGCGTGTCGCCGTCGATCGCATACCGGTAACGCCGTTGCACCACCTCAGGCAGGACCGGCGTCGGCGGCGCGGTGCGCATGCTCCTGCTGCGGCTCTCGGGATAGAACCAGGCGACCGAGGGCATGTAGGGCCGCTCGTGCGCGCGGAGCTCGATCAGATAGGTGCGCCGGTCGGTGTTGACCACGAGGTTGGTCTCGATGGCAGGCCGGGTCGGTTTGACCAGGAGGTGGACGCGTCGGCTATCACCGTCGCCACTCTCGGTGTCGCCGATGATCCAGCGCACGGTGTCGCCGGCCGCAACCGGCCCGGAGCCGGTGAGCTGCTCGCCCGGCTCGAGGGCGATGTCGGTGACCTGTCCCGGTGCGACATAGACCTGATAGAGGGCGCCCGGACTGTAGGGGAACACCTGAACGGCGTTGAAGTATCCCTCGCGGCGCGGCTCGATCCGCGCGGCGTCGTTGGCGGCGTCGACCCGGGCGATCGGCTCTTTAGCTTCGACCATGCCGCCGCCACGCGCCGGCGTCCAAGACGGCGGCACGTGCAACGGCCGCGGCCGATCCTCGGCGGGTACGGACGATACAGGAAGCGGAGGCACGGTCGCGTCGTAGCTGATCTGCGGTGGTTTGCCCGATGCGCATCCCGTAAGCGCCAGCAGCGAGATGAGGATCGCCGGCCGCAGGGGCCGCTTGTCTCCTGCCTGCATCATTGTGCGAGCTCCTTCGACCAGTTGATGGCGTTGACGAACACTCCCAGCGGGTTCTTGCGCAGGCGATCGGCATCGCGCGGCGTTTCGATCACGATGGTGAGGATGGCGGTCCAGCGCTCAGTGGCCGTGAGCTGGCCGCCCTCATAGCGGCGCTCGGTCCAGGCCACGCGGAAACTCTCCGGTGACGCCCTGATGACGCTCGAGACTTCGACGGCAATCTGCATCTTGCCGAACTTGGCGAAGGGATCGTTGCGGCGGGCATAGTCGTTGAGCGCCGCGGCGCCGCGATCGGTGGTGAACTCGTAGGCGCGCAGCCAGCCCTGGCGCAGCACGACGGCGTCGGCCGGCAGGCCGCGCACGTCCTCGATGAAGCGTCCAAGGTGGAAGGCGATCTGCGGATCCGACGGCCGGTAAGAGGCATCGGCAGGAGCAACAGCCTGGGCCTGGCCGAACTTGTCGACTTGAACGACCCAGGGCGTGATCGTGCCGTGTGCCGCCTGCCAGACGAGACCGCCGGCCAAACCGGCCGCCAGGACCAGGCAACCGAATGCCATCAACCGCCAGTTCCTCGCCTGCACCCGCGCCGAGCCGATGCGGTCATCCCAGACCTGCGTTGCCTTCTGATAGGGCGTCTCCGCTACGGGCGTATGGCCGTAGCGCACGGAAGAGCGCTTAAACATCAACGGTTCCCTTCGGAGAGATCGATGGAGGATCCGCCGCCGCCGTGATCGCCGGAGCGGACAGCATGAGTGGCGGCCGAGGCACCATGACTTGCGGCCTGGCTCCGCCGCATGCGCCGCGCCCAGGCAGGCGGCGCGTCCCGTGGTACAGGGGCCTCGCCCACCTCCGCTGCACCGCCGACAGCGGCGCGACCGCCCGCTTCGAAGTTGCTCGCGAGGCTCGAACCTGCCCGGCGGAGCGGACTGACCGCACCGGACATTCCCGTCATCGTCACGCCGGACAGGCCACCACCGCGGTAGGCTGCCGCCGCCCCGCCGGCGAGCGCCGCGGAGCCGCGCGCCGCCCCGGCTACGGCGCTCGCGCCACCCGCGGCAATGGCGCCTGCGGCGACGCCGAGGCCGCCGGCAGCCAGACCGGTCCCTACCGCTGCGCCGGCCCCGAGCTGCGGCCCGCCCGAAACGATGCCGTTGGCGATGCCCGGCCCGAAGATGCCCAGTCCCAGCAGCGCCAGGGAGGCCAGCACCAGCGCCATGGCGTCCTCGATGGAGGGCTGAGCGCCGCCCGATCCTGAGGTGAACTGCGAGAACAGGGTCGAGCCAATGCCGACGATGACGGCCAGCACCAGCACCTTCACACCGGAGGACACGACGTTGCCCAGCACGCGCTCGGCGAGGAACGCAGTCTTGCCGAAAAGCCCGAACGGAATCAGCACGAAGCCGGCCAAGGTGGTCAACTTGAACTCGATCAGGCTAATGAAGAGCTGGACGGCGAGGATGAAGAAGGCGAGCAGCACCACCACCCAGGCGAAGAGCAATACGGCGATCTGGATGAAGTTCTCGAAGAAGCTGACAAAGCCCATCAGCCCCGAGATCGAGTCGAGAATCGGTCGACCTGCATCGAGACCGACTTGGGCGACGCGGCCAGGGCGCAGGAAATCCGCCGCCGACAGACCAGTGCCGGAGGCTTTTAGGCCCAAGCCGGCGAAGCTGTCGAAAACGATGCGGGCGAGGCTGTTCCAGTTACCGATCAGGTAGGCGAAGACGCCGATGAACAAGGTCTTCTTGACGAGCCGCGCGATGACGTCTTCGTCGCTGCCCCACGCCCAGAACAGCGCGGCCAGCGTCAGGTCGATCGCGGCCAGCGTGGCCGCCAGGAAGCCGACCTCGCTGCCCAACAGCCCGAAGCCGCTGTCGATGTAGCTGGTAAAGACTTCGAGGAACCGGTCGATGACGCCTGTACCGCCCATCGGCTTTTACTCCGTGCTCTTGGCCCACGTGGCGGCGGGATCACTCATGGAACATGCGGACGGTCGAAGGCTGATAGCCTTGGTTGGGCGTGAGGAAGCGCCGCAGCTGCTCCCTTGCTTGATCCTGCGCGGCAACTCGCGCGGCCGCCTCGAGGCTCTGGGCGCGGCTCTGTGAGGCGACAGTCGCCGTCAGGTCGGCGAGCTGCTGCGCCTGAAGTGCGATAAGCTGGTTGCCGGCCTGCGCTGCCTCCAGTGCCCCTGCAGCACCTTGGCTCGCATCGACGAGGGCCGACATCTCGGTCCGGTTGGTGTCGAGATTGCCGACCACCGTCGCCTGGATGCGCAACGCATCCTGCAACCCCGCCACCGAGTTCTGCCAGCGCGCCTGCGCGTTGGCGATCAGTGCGTAATCCGACTGATTCGCTGACGCCGGCGCATAGGTCGTCGAGAACGCTTGATCGATCTGCTGCACGTCATAGGCGATGTTCTGCGCCTGGCCGAGCAGTTGCCGGGTCCGCCCGATGGACTGTTGCAGCTGCTGCAGGGAGGAGTACGGCAGGCTCGTGAGATGGCGCGCCTGGTTGATCAGCATCTGCGCTTCATTCTGCAGCGACAGGATCTGGTTGTTGACCTGCTGCAGGGTGCGCGCTGCCGTCAGCAGGTTCTGCGAATAGTTGCTGGGATCGAAGACGGTCATCTGAGCGGCAGCCGGCAGCGCGCTGGCCCCGATGACGATGGCGGCCGCAAGGGCGATGCCGAAACGACGGATAGAGATCATGACGTTTCTCCTGTGGTGAGGTTGGGGATGAGATCGACGGCCCAGGCCGCGCCGCGGACTGCAAGCCACCCGGCGAGGAAGCCCTCGCGACCGTGCTCGGCGAGGATGCGGTCGATCAGGGCCTGGTCGGACTTCGAGGACGCCGCCGTCAGGGCGAGCGCCACCTCGCCAAGGCCGAGCTCGAACAGGCGGTTGCCGCGGCGGGACTGGCAGTAGTAGTCGCGCTTGGGCGTCGCCCGCGCGAGAATCTCGATCTGGCGGTCGTTGAGGCCGAAGCGGCGATAGATCGCGGTGATCTGCGGCTCGATCGCCCGCTCGTTCGGCAGGAAAAGACGGGTCGGGCAGCTCTCGATGATGGCCGGCGCAATGAGGGATCCATCAATGTCGGAGAGCGACTGCGTGGCAAAAACGACCGACGCATTCTTCTTGCGCAGCGTTTTTAACCATTCGCGGAGTTGACTCGCGAAGCCCTCGTCATCAAGGGCCAGCCAGCCTTCGTCGACAATGAGCAGAGTCGGCCGGCCGTCGAGCCGGGCCTCGATGCGATGGAAGAGATAGGCAAGGACCGCGGACGCCGAACCGGTGCCGATCAGGCCTTCGGTTTCGAATACCTGGACGGCGCCGTCGCCCAGCCGTTCGGCCTCGGCATCGAGCAGGCGTCCAAAGGAACCGCCCAGACAATACGGCTGCAGCGCCCGCTTGAGCGCCGTCGACTGCAGCAACACCGACAGGCCTGTCAGCGTGCGTTCACCGAGCGGAGCCGAGGCCAGCGAACCCAGCGCCGACCAGAGATGATCCTTCACATCCGGGGTTATGGCGATCTTCTCGCGTGCCAGGAGGGCTGAGATCCACTCCGCTGCCCAGCCGCGTTCGGCGATGTCGTCGATGAGCGCGAGCGGCTGGAGGGCGACGGACGCGTCGGCATCTTCCGTGAGCGCGCCGCCCAGATCGTGCCAGTCGCCGCCCATCGCGAGCGCAGTTGCGCGAATCGAGCCGCCGAAATCGAAGGCGAAGACCTGCGCCTGGGCGTACCGCCGAAACTGCAACGCCATCAGCGCCAGCAGGACGGACTTGCCAGCGCCGGTCGGGCCGACCACGAGCGTATGGCCCACATCGCCCACGTGAAGGGAGAACCGGAACGGCGTCGCGCCCTCGGTGCTGCCGAAGAACAGCGGCGGGGCGTCCAGATGGTCGTCCCGCGCCGGTCCCGCCCAGACTGCGGAGAGCGGGATCATGTGCGCCAGATTGAGCGTCGAGACCGGTGGCTGACGCACATTGGCGTAGACATGCCCCGGCAGAGAGCCGAACCACGCGTCGGCGGCATTTACCGTTTCGATCATGCAGGTGAAGTCGCGGCCCTGGATCACCTTCTCGACGAGGCGCAGCCTCTCATCAGCGATGCGCGGATCGTCGTCCCATACCGTGACCGTCACCGTGCAGTAGGCCGCGCCGACCGCGTCAGAGCCCAGCTCCTGCAGGGCGGCATCGGCGTCAATCGCCTTGTTGTGGGCGTCCGTATCGAGGAGCGTCGACGCCTCGTTGGTCATCACCTCCTTGAGGATGGCGGCGATCGACTTCCTCTTGGCGAACCATTGCCGGCGGATCCGGGTCAGGAGCCTGGTGGCGTCGGTCTTGTCGAGCATGATGGCCCGGGTGGACCAGCGGTAGGCGAAGGCCAGACGATTGAGGTCATCCAAGATCCCGGGCGTGGTCGCCGCCGGAAAACCCACGATCGTCAGCACGCGCAGATGGGTGTCGCCGAGCTTCGGCTCCAAACCACCCGTCAATGGCTGATCGGCGAGCAGCGCATCGAGATACATGGGTACTTCCGGCACACGCACGCGCTGGCGCCGGGTCGAGATGCAGGAATGCAGATAGGTCAGCGTCTCGCCATCATCGAGCCAGCGGCTTTCGGGCATAAAACCTTCGAGGAGTTTTAGGACACGATCGGTCCGGTCGATGAAGCCCCCCAGGATCTCGTGCGCGTCGGCACCTTCGGTGCGCGACCGGCCTTCGTACAGGAAGCGCTCGGCGCCGGCGGACTCCCAGGCCGGCGGCAGATAGAGGAAGGTGAGGAAGTAGGCCGACTCATAGTGAGCCCCCTCCTCCTCGAACGCCGCCTTGCGCTCGGCATCGACCAGCGCGGAGGCTGCATCCGAGAAGCTGCTCTCGGGATAGGTGCTGGACGGCAGCCGCTGTGCCTCGACAAAGATCGCCCAGCCGGAGCCCAGCCGGCGCAGCGCATTGTTAAGGCGGCCGGCGACGCCGACGAGTTCGGCGGGCACCGCCGAGTCGAGATCGGGTCCCCGGAAATGCGCCGTCCGCTGGAAGGATCCGTCCTTGTTGAGGATGACTCCCGGAGCGACGAGCGCCGCCCATGGCAGGAAATCGGCGAGGCGCGTGGCAGAGTTGCGATATTCGGCGAGGTTCATCATGCCGCGGTCCTCAAATGCCCAGCCGCGCCGGGATGCGCAGGTGGCGGCGCACGACGTCGACGAACAGCGGATCGCGTTTGGCTGCCCAGACCGCCAGGCCATGACCGATCAGCCAGAGCAGGAGGCCCGCGATCCAGAGGCGCAGGCCGAGGCCAACTGCGGCGGCCAGTGTGCCGTTCAGGATCGCGACGGACCGCGGGGCACCACCGAGCAGGATCGGCTCGGTCAAGGCGCGGTGCAGCGGCACCACGAAGCCGGGGACGGATTCGGTCATCAGACCAGGACCCCGCCGCCGAACGAGAAGAACGACAGGAAGAAGCTCGAGGCGGCAAAGGCGATCGAGATGCCGAACACGATCTGGATCAGCCGCCGGAATCCGCCGGACGTGTCGCCGAAGGCCAGGGTGAGGCCGGTGACGATGATGATGATCACGGCAACGATCTTGGCCACGGGGCCTTCGACCGATTGCAGGACCTGCTGCAACGGCTGTTCCCACGGCATGCTGGAACCCGCCGCGTAGGCCGCCGACGAGAAGGCCAGCGGTATCGAGGACAGAATGGCGGTTGCCGTGAGGGCGCGCCGTATCGCGAAGCGCATCATTGACGTTCTCCTGCGGATGAGAGGGCGTAGTCCGAGTCAGAGCCGAGACCGTCGACGGAGGCGAGCTCGGTCAGCCGGCGAGCGACACCGCGGCCCGACAGCACGGCGATCAGGTCGATGGTCTCGGCGATGAGAGCCCGCGGCACGGTGACGACGGCTTCCTGGATGAGCTGTTCTAAGCGCCGCAGCGCACCGATGGCTGTGCCGGCGTGGATGGTGCCGATGCCGCCAGGATGACCAGTGCCCCAGGCTTTTAGGAGATCGAGGGCCTCGGCGCCGCGCACCTCGCCGATCGGGATGCGATCGGGCCGCAACCGCAGCGATGAACGCACCAGATCGGACAACGACGCCACGCCATCCTTGGTGCGCAATGCCACCAGATTGGCGGCGCGGCATTGCAGTTCGCGGGTGTCCTCGATCAGCACCACCCGGTCGGAAGTCTTGGCGACCTCGGCCAGAAGCGCATTGGCAAGCGTGGTCTTGCCCGTCGAGGTGCCGCCGGCCACGAGGATGTTGCGGCGACTCACGACAGCCTCGCGCAGCACCGCCGCCTGGCCAATCGTCATGACGCCTGCCGCGGCATAGTCATCGAGGGTGAAGACGGCGACGGCCGGCTTGCGGATCGCGAAGGTCGGTGCCGCCACGACAGGAGGCAGGAGCCCCTCGAAGCGCTCTCCTGTCTCGGGCAGCTCGGCCGACACGCGCGGGCTGCCCGGATGGACTTCGGCGCCGACATGATGGGCCACGAGCCGCACGATGCGTTCGCCCTCGGCGGCGGCCAGGCGCTCCTCCGTCTCGACCAGCCCACTCGACAGCCGGTCTACCCAGAGTCGCCCATCGGGGTTCAGCATGACCTCGACGACAGACGGATCCTCGAGCCACGCGGCGATCGCGGGACCCAAGGCGGTGCGGAGCATGCGAGCGCCGCGGGAGATCACCTCAACCTGGAAGGAATGTACCGTCATCGTTACCCCGATTGCAGGACCGTCCGAGCAGCGGTCGTTGAATGGGGTCGATTAGAAAGAGGAGGAAATGGGTCGGCGCAACAAGTTCGAATGGGTCGTAGTGCCTTGGCGTACAAAGACAGGCGGACGGCGGTTCAGCTTCAGGACCGATGGCTTCCCTCATCCGCTGCTTCATCCGCAGGCGCGACGTCCAGGGAGATCTCGTCGACCAGGGTCCGGCCTTTAGCCAGGCGCCGGCCGAGCGCCTCGACATAGCCCTCGTAACGCTCCCGGCCCTTGGCCTGCGCGCCCGGCTGCGCTGTATCCGGCAGAGGTGGAGTCGCCGTCAGCCAGAAGCGCACGAAGAGCGCCAGTGCCTCGTTGGAAATGGTGACGTTGCGCTCCAGCCGTTCGACCTGCCGGATCAACCGGTCGAGCCGGCGGCCCAACGCCCCTTCCAGCCGTTCGGAGCCGTCCGGCGACAGGAAGGATGCGAGGGCGGTTTCCACGATGAGCGCCTGCGGCACGCGCTTGCGCTGTGCATAGTCGACGAGCTTGATCGCCAGATCAGGCGGCAAGCGGAACGTATGCTTGGTCCGCATTCGGCGGCTCAGAGATCGATACCGTCGCCGGGATCCAATGCGGCCTGGCGGGCGAGACCTCGGGCGGTTGCGCGCAATGCGCGAGCCCGCACGGCGTCTTCGTCGGGCTCATCCTCGCCAAACGCGAACTCCGGTGAGGGCGTAGGAGGCTCGGGTGCGATGTCTTCATGCTCGGCAAGCTCCGGCTCTCGCCGAATACCGCCGTTAGCGGGATCATCGACGGGAAGCACCACCTGAAAGCCTGACGCTCCCTCCCTCCCGCCCCGACTCGTCGGAGTGGGCTCGCCGCTCCAGTCATCCCGCGCCGTGCTGGCAACCTTCGGCTTTTCCGGCTTTGGTGCTGGAAACAGACGCTCCGTCAGTCGTCGGTCCTCGTAGTATCGCGCCTTCTTGGCCCGGATCGGCGGGCAGCCGGAGACGAGCACCAATTCGTCGGTGGCTGGCAACTGCATGACCTCGCCAGGCGTCAGCAGCGGTCGAGCGGTTTCCTGCCTAGAAACCATGAGATGGCCGAGCCAAGGGCTCAGCCTGTGTCCGGCATAGTTCCGCGCGTCGCGAATCTCGGTCGCCGTGCCGAGCGCATCGGATACGCGCTTGGCGGTGCGCTCGTCGTTCGTGGCGAAGGACACACGCACATGACAGTTGTCGAGAATGGCATTGTTCGGGCCGTAGGCCTTCTCGATCTGGTTGAGCGACTGGGCGATGAGGAAGCTCTTCAGCCCATAGCCCGCCATGAAGGCGAGCGCCGATTCGAAGAAGTCGAGGCGGCCCAGGGCTGGAAACTCGTCGAGCATGAGCAGCAGCCTGTGGCGGCGGCCCTTGGCATGGAGTTCCTCGGTTAGCCGCCGGCCGATCTGGTTCAACACGAGCCTTACCAGCGGTTTGGTCCGGCTGATGTCGGAGGGCGGCACGACGAGGTAGAGTGTCGTCGGCCGCTCATTCTCGACGAGATCGCGAATGCGCCAGTCGCAGCGGCGGGTCACCTGCGCTACCACGGGATCGCGATAGAGCCCCAGGAAGGACATGGCGGTCGAAAGCACGCCCGAGCGTTCGTTCTCGCTCTTGTTCAACAGCTCTCGCGCCGCCGACGCGATCACCGGATGGGTCCCGGCTTTGCCGAGATGCGGCGTTGTCATCATCGCCCGGAGGGTCGTCTCCATCGGCCGCTTCGGATCGGACAGGAAGGCCGCGACGCCGGCCAGCGTCTTGTTCGGCTCGGCATACAGGACATGCAGGATCGCGCCGACCAGCAAGGCGTGGCTGGTCTTTTCCCAATGGTTCCGCCGCTCCAGCGCCCCTTCGGGATCGACAAGGACATCGGCGATGTTCTGGACGTCGCGGACCTCCCATTCTCCCCGGCGAACCTCTAGCAGTGGATTGTAGGCAGCCGACTCCGCATTGGTTGGGTCGAACAGCAGCACACGACCATGCCGGGCGCGAAAGCCCGAGGTCAGCTCATAATTCTCGCCCTTGATGTCGTGTACGATCGAGCTGCCCGGCCAAGTCAGCAAGGTCGGCACGACCAGGCCGACGCCCTTGCCGCTTCTCGTCGGGGCAAAGCACAGGACGTGCTCCGGTCCGTCATGGCGCAGGTAGTCGGACCCGAGCTTTCCAAGCACGACACCGTCCGAGCCGATCAGCCCCGCGTTGCGTGCCTCGCGCACCGTCGCCCAGCGCGCTGAGCCGTATGTGGCCACGTTCTTGGCCTCGCGCGCGCGCCAAACCGACATGCCGATGGCGACTGCGATCGAGATCAATCCTCCCGAGGCCGCGATGCAGGCGCCCTCGACGAAGATGGAAGGCGCATAGGCGTCGAAGGCGTACCACCACCAGAAGAAGGTCGGTGGGAAGTAGACCGGGACGTCAGCGAGTTCGAACCAGGGCGGCCCGAGCTGGAGCTGATAGCCCAGCCGCCAGGCCGTCCATTGCGTCGCCCCCCACAGGGTGATGAGCACGATGGCGAATACGAGGGTGATCTGCCCCCAAAGGATCTTGGTCGCGGACATGGCGACGCAAGATCAGGCCGTTACACCTCGATTGCACAAGACCGGCATCGCGGGGAGCGCCTGCGCGGCGGTCCTGGCGTGCAATTCGGATACATTGGCTGCGTCGTGTTGGTCGTCGGAGGTGGGTCACGAGCGCACGTCCAGGCCGGAATACCTGCATGCCATCTAGGAACCGCGCGCAATGATCCCGGATTCCGTTCCGCTCCCTGCGGGCTGCGATGCTCTGTGCCCGTTCTTCCTAGATAATCGATACAGCGGGATCGACACGACTGGAGATGAAATCAATGCCCACGCTCGACGAGGTTTACCGTAAGTTCGGAGAGGTCGCAGAAGCAGCGCAACTTTTGGAGACAGAATTGGGCACCACACGGCTCTGCGCTGAGGGGAGGGAGCATGACCTGTTTGCCGGCGACAAGGGAGAACTCGCAACGGAAATCTACAACAAGATTAACAAGAGCACCCTCGGCCAACTCCTAAAGCGTCTCGCCAAATCTGCCGGCATTTCTGACGATCTGGAATTGCTGTTGGCGAATGCCCTGGCGGAGCGCAACCAGCTATTCCATTCGTTCTACCGAAAGCACAACTTCAGGCGGAACTCTGACGACGGCTGTGCCAAGATGCTCGAAGATCTCGAGCGAAAGCACGAAACGATTCTCGACGCGTACAAGGCGGTCATGCGACTTTCGGGTGTCGACCTAGACAAGCTGACAAACGTGCCGATGCCAACGAAACATGTGAAGATTTAGCAAGCAAGTACCGACCGGCTAAAGAGCCAGCCCTCGCTTTCGCCCGAGCGACCAGTTCACGTCGCCGCCAGGCAACGCGACGCCCGAGACTACGTGGCCGATACGCTCGTCGAGCGCCGGCCGCCAGGGCACCAGACTGAAGCCCAGCCCATCATCGATCATGGCGAATCGGCCGCTGGAAAGCTGCGCAGAACCGACCAACTGGCCGCTGACTTCGTTGCCGGCAATGGCGGGCCGCCATTGCCGGCCCCGCTCGGCGGCGAGCGCCCTGCCGGCGCGCTCGATGTCGCGCGCCTCCAGCCGCAGCACCAAATCTCTTGGCGCACTGACGCGTCCATCGCCGAGATCAGTGGCATAGCCCTTGTCGGCCAGCCAACGTCGGCGCTGGGCCAGCGCCCCGATCACCTCCCGGCCGAAGCCGTCATCCGCCAGGACGGTGCGCTGCCGGGACGCCAGCTCGCGATCGAGCCAGGTCGCGCCATCATGGCCGATCTGCTGCTGAAGGCTCGAGGGCGAGAGAACGGTGATCCGCCCGATCGTCCGGTCCCGCGCGAGATCGTAGGCCTGCCCGCGCGCGGGCAGGTCGGCCGGGATGCGCCACTGGTCGGCGTCGATGCGCTCGACATGGCCCGCCATGCGCAGCGCCTCCAGGCGCCGGACGTGGGATCGGATGTAGGCGGCAGGATCGCCGCCCAGACGCTCGACGGTGCCGACAGCCTGCTCCAGATGCCTGGCCGGCCGATAGATGCCCTCCTTGCCGGCAATCTCCAGGATGTTGCGGTCCGAGGCGCGCGGTCCAGCCTGGGCGGAACCCGCCGCCACGATCATGCCGCGCTGCACCTCCTCGGCTCGGGCAGGGTCCATCTCGAGGTGATGGACACGCCCGTCCACGCCGTCGATCACCAGCCGCACCCGCTCCGCCAGTTCGTCGCCCCCCAACCCCTTGTCGAGCACCCGGCCGACGATCGGCTCAGTGGCCTTCTGCGCGTGCAGGACATAGCCCGCGATAGACCGGGCGTCGGCCAGCCCTTCCCGCTCTAATGCCCGATGCATGGTCTTGATGATGTCGCCGCGCTCGCCCAATTCCCGCAAGACGGGTTCGGCCCTGGGCGACACGGTCCATCGTCCGGGCTCCACCTCGGTGGCCAAGCCCATGCGCTCCAGCTTGTGCGCCCGCTGGATCAGCAGGGCCCGGTTCTGCCGCAGGCTGTCGAGCACGTCCCGGTCCAGGCGCAGGTCGGCGAACTCGCTGCGGTTCCTTTGCTCGGCGATCAGCATGCGGTCGAGCCGGGTGAAGCGGTCGGCATCGACCTCCCGCTCCAGGCTCCGGGACACCTCCTGCTCTGTCTGCCGGCCGAGCTCCCAGGTCACCACCTCGCTCGCCCGCTCCCGGATTCCATAGGCGATGTAGTCGCCCGCGATGTTGAGGGTCTTGCCGTCATCGGTGACGCCCCGGACGATGATGTGGGAGTGGGGACGGCCGGTGTTGTGGTGATCGACCGCGATCCAGTCGAGCTGGGTGCCAAGGTCGGCCTCCATCTGCTTCATCAGTTCGCGCGTGGTGGCGCGGGGATCGGGGAGTTCGACACCATCCTCGGCCGACACGATGAAGCGAAACTGGTGACGGTCTTCGCGGCCGCGCTCGACGAACGCACGACCGTCCTCGACATCCCGGCTGGCCGAATACACTTGGCCTTTCTCTCCGCCCTTCGTCACGCCGTCTCGCTGGAGATAGCGCAGGTGGGCGTCGACCGCCTTGGCGCTGACGAATTGCCGTCCCCGGGTGGCGCCGCGCTGCGGATTGAGCTTCACGACACGAGCCTTGACCGCGACCCGCCGCGACCGTGTTCGGATTCCGCCGTCCCCGCTCCAGGGGCTTCGGTTCTTCAGCCCTGCCGCCACCGCCGCGCCGCGGCCCCGCGCATTGAACCGGCTGCTTCCCTTTCCGGTCCCGTTCAACCGGGAAGGATCACCGCCGGCCCGCCGGATGGCCTGCTGAATCTGTCCGGCGAAGCTGGTCGGGCGGCCGCGCGCGCCGCCGGCGCGGCGGCCGCCGATCCGCGCACTGCCCCGATCCCGGATCTTGCCGGGCCGGAGCCGGAAATCGTCGTCATCACGTGCCATCGTATGACGATTGGAAGCGGCGCGAGGACCCACAAGAGGCGGTCTCCGGGCATCGTCGCGTGGCGTCGAAAAGGTTATTCCAGCGTAGCGGCGGGAGGCTGTGCCTTCGAGCGACGGCGCTCGGAGCGTTGAAGGCAAACGATAAATCGATTCAAGAGCCGCCCGCGCATTGCAACAAGCTGAAGAGAGCTACTCAAAAACCAACGTGCAGACAGTCACTTAGGCGCGTAGCGCCGGCAGCGGGGCAACCCGCTTTATCTTGCCGTCCTAATCGGTGGGATGAGTCTGATCTTCTTCGCCATCGTCGTCTCTCCTCTTTTCTTGTCAACGCCCTTGTTCTGGTTGTGCCAAGAGCCCGTGCCACAGGCGACGAGAAGTCTGGCGCGCCGTGCAGTCCTCCGCGCTCATCGACGGGGTGGGATGGCTGCGGTCGTGCAGCGCTCGAACCGTCGCGGCGCATTTTTCCATCGGAGTGACGGGGCATCATCACAGGCAGTCGAGCGTGGTCCGGGTGTCCGGCCACAGGCAAGATAACGTGCGTCCCGTCGTCCTTGGTCTGCACCAGTCCTCATCCGCCGCAGCGGAGCTCCATCGTCAGTTCGCGACCGTCAGGATGACGGACCGCCGCATCGAAGGTGTCGGGCGCGCGCTCATGCCAGTGCTCCCAGCAGCTTGCCATCCTTCCGGGCGGCGCGTGCTTGGTTTTCGCTGGTGCTGGCCGCCGCATCGCCGACGTAGCAGGTTCCATCCGTCCACATGGCGTGCATTATCACGGCCAGCTTGCGCGCCACGGCCACCGTCGCCTTGCGATGGCAGCTGCGCCTGGCCAGCGCCAGGCCCCACGTCTGCACCTTGTCGCGACCCTTGAAGCGCGTCATCAGCGCCGACGCCGCCTCGTACAACGCCCGCCGAACATCCCCATCGCCGGCCTTGCTGATGCGTCCCTGCACGTCGATCGATGTGCCGGACTGCCACCGTCGCGAGGTCAGCCCGAAGTACGCCGCCACGTCACGCGAGCGACGGAAGCGCGACGGATCATCAATAGCCGTCACGAAGCTCAACGCCGTCACCGGACCCACGCCTGGGATCGCCATGAAGCGCCGACAGAGCTCGTGCCGCGCGACGAACTTCACCACCAAGTCGTGCAGCCGGCGGTATTGCTTCCACAGCATTGCCCGTGCCACCAGCATGGCGTCCATCAGCTCGCTGGTCAGCGCATCGTCGGCCACCGCCTCGCGCACCGCCGCGTCGAAGCCAGTGCGCCCTGTGCCCTTGATGCGGATGCCGAAGGCCTTCAGCGAGTGCCGGATGGTGTTCTCGAGATCCAGCACCTTGCGTTTGAGATTGCGCCGTTGCGTCAGCAGAAGCCGCAGGCGGTAGCAGCTCTCCGTCTTGATATGGGCCTGGCGGAACCAGCCGGTTCGCACGATATGCGCCAACGCCAACGCATCCGTCGCATCCGTCTTGTTGCGCTGCGCCGACATGGCCGCGCGCACATGCCTGGTCTCCAGACAGACCGCTGGCAGGCCGCGCTTGACGAGCTCGGGCTGCAGCCAGGGCGACAGCGATCCGGCTTCATGACCGGCGCGCCGTAGCCGCGGCAAGAACGGCTTGAGGGCTGCCGCGATCGCGTCCGGATCGGTCACCACCTCCGTCTGCATTTGCACCTCGCCCTTGTCGTCGACCACGCAGATCGCTGTCCGCTCCATAGACACGTCGAGACCCGAGAAGAATTCCATCGCCCGCCTCCTGCGCTGCTGCTTCACCGCAGCGATGCTAGCAGCAGGAGCACGGGACAGTTGACCTTCGCCGGCATCACACGAAGCAGACCGATTACGGGCCGCAGTCCATGATCTGGTGCCGTTCCACCGATAAACCTCATGAGCACCTTCGCCGGAATGATCGAACTCATGCGATCGCCGGCGCTTCACCTCACGGCAGCGGCTTCGCGTTCCTACGGCGCACAAACAGTCCGTCAGCTTGAGGCGCCAGCGCAGGTACGCCGGCAACGGGACCGCTGGCAGACGACCGGGCCGATGGCATTCGGGGTGAAGGCGGCATGACCGGGGGACTGCCCTGATCACGCGCAGCAAACAGCGGCGAGTCCTGCCACGACATGATGCGGCGGCTGACGGTGACCATGCCATTGGCCTGCCCTTCCACGATCAGTGGTGTGAGCATCGCGACGTAGTGCTGCGTCTCGGGCGGCAGCTCACGGCCCGTCGCCAGGTGTTCGTCGTAGCGCGCAGGACCTGCATTGTAGGCAGCCAGAAACCCGGGCGAGCCGTAGAGATCGTGCATCTCGCGCAAGTATGCCGCGCCGGCAAGAATGTTGTCGCGCGGCTCATACGGGTCGGCACCGAGTCCATGACGGCCACGCAAACCAGCCCAGGTGTCGGGCATGATCTGCATCAACCCCATGGCGCCTTGTGGCGAGAGCGCCAGCACGTCGCCGCCACTTTCCATCGCCATCACGGCGCTGATCCAGGAAGCCGGCACGCCGAACCGATGTGCAGCTTCAATAACGAAACGCGCGAAAGGATCGGCGGTAGATGCGCTTTGGGACTGCGCAACGATAGCGGATTGAGCATATGCCCGCCCAGCAGACCCGGTCGCGCACGACGCCAGCAGGATCACAATCATCGGCACCGCCGATCGGGCGACGGCACGCCGGAGCTTGGCCGGGAAGGAGAACGGGCCGCGGCGCCGCGCGAACAAGGGAGCGGCTGCTTGAACGCGAGAGCGTTGCATGGTCAATCCTCCTTCTCGATCCAGACGGGGTGGGCGCGGCCGATGACGGCGGACGCCGGAAGCGGCCCGAAGTACCGCCCGTCCAGAGAGTCCGCCGACTGCCAGTTCATCAGGAAGAGCTCGCCCGCGGCGATGACGTGGCATCCCTGCCAGACGGGAAGCAGCCGACCCTGTCCGTCGCGTTCGCGCGCCGCGCCCATCGCGACCCCATCGATCATTACCGTGAGCCCTTCCCTGCAGACGGTCTGCCCGGGAAGCGCCAGCACCCGCTTCAGCATGGGAACGCCCGGCGGCAGATAGCCGCCGTCTGCGAGGAAGATTGCGAGGGGCTCTGGAGGCAAGATGGCGACAAGTTCGGTGATGTACCGCTCGCCAGTGGACTGCAGCCGGTAGAGACCCACAGGCACACTTGCCGAGGCGTTCCACACGTAGAGCGGAAGCGCACCGCTGCCGAAGGTCAACGCCAGGGCGCCAACACCGGCGAGCGCGGCCACGAGCACGTGCGCTCGGCGGGTCATGGGTCAATCCGCCGCCGGAGAAGCCAGGCTTTGTGCCGCGCCAAGGTGTAGGGTCTCAGCGCTTCGCCGACCGACAGACGATTATGAACGTGACGCCAATAGTCCGGTGCTGCGTCGGCCGCATCGATGCCCAGCGAGTCGACGATGTCGATCATCTGCAGCACGTGCTTGACCTTCGGCCAGCCGGACGCCCGCAGCAGGATGTCGGCGCCCGGGCGCACAAACGGAACCGTTGCGCAGGATTCGCTGGACCGGACGGCACGCAGGATGTCGATCCGCGACCCCACCGTGCCGTAATCGTTGGCCGCCCAGCGCACGAAGGCAAAGATGCTGCCGGGAGCAAAGGACAGGACACGCCGACGACGATCGAGGATCTGCTCCGCTGCGGCTCGTCCGAAGCGGATCCAATGCTCGGTCTGCTTCTCGATCCACAGGAGCTCGACATGCGTGAGGTCGCTCAAGCGGCACATCCGTCCCGCGTGGGAGGCACACGTTTGAACAGTTCCCTTACCGGGTAGCCTGTTATCCCCGATGGTGGATGAGTGCGGTCCGTTAGACAGATTCCGAAGGAATCTGAGTTAGAGAAGTTACGGCAGCTCCAACCTGTTGAACGCCAATGACTTTCAGGCGATTGCGGTCCCCGATAGCACGAGGATCGCGTCCCCGATGGCACGATAGTCGGCGTCCCCGATAGCACGAGGGGAGTCACAGCTTGTCCCCAAGACGCGCGGCTTGGTGCAACGTCATCACGAACGGGTCGCGCAGGATGGGTGTGAAGACCAGGCGTTCAGCGCCGCGCGGCCCGCGCTCGATGACCAACCGGTAGCCCGGCAGCGTCTGGCGGCGCACGATCTCGCGCACGTCGTAGGCGAAATGCTTGAGCGGCGAGAGGCTGCCGGACTTGGCGTGCAGGTGCAGAAAATCGAAGCTCCAGCCGCCAGCCTGGCGGCCGCCATGCTTGCGCACGACACGGTAGAGCCAGCGCTCCAGCCCGCCCGTCAGGTCGAAGTATGCCCGGTCGATGGTGAGCACGAGCGCATCGTCCAGCACGCCGGCATAGAACCAGTCCGGCAGGATCAGCTCGAGCCCGAGCGGGCGGCCGTTCGGGTCGGCAGTCTCCTTCCATTCGTTGATCCAGGAGAAGCGGTGACGCCGCCGCTCTACCGGCTGGCGGATGGAAGTCAGCACGGTGGTCGACTGCAGCCGGTCGAGCGCGGCCTTCAGGCGATCGTAATCCCGTGCACCGGTACCGCGGCCGACGAAGGTCAGGATCTCGTAGGGAGTCGCCGCCATCAGGCGGGACGTTTTCAACCCGGCGTCCCTCGCCTCCACGATCTGGGAGGCGGCCCAGATCAGCACGTCCGCATCCCAGATGGTCGCCATGCCATGGTCGGGCACGGCCTCGACCCGGATCGCGACGGTGCGGGTGCGGTAATCGATCGGGCGGACGCGCTTGGACTTGGCGAGCGAGAAGAACGGATAGGCCATGAGGTCTTGCGCATCGCGCGGCGCCAGGTCTCCGGGCAGCGCCCGGAACAGGTCGAGCTGGTCGCGCTCGCTGGCCCGCTTATGCCGAGAGGTCACGCTCCACCTCCGATCAGCGCCGAAGCCGGGCGGCATAGGCGGGCGGAGTCGCCACGTGCCGTTTGGCCGGCAGCACGGTCCCGGCGCCGGGATCGGAGGTTGAGGTCTTGGCGCCACGATCGGCCCATGCCTTGAGGTCTTCCACGGCATAGACGACGCGGCCGCCGATCTTCCGGTAGGTCGGACCCGTGCCGTAGGTCCGATGCTTCTCCAGGGTGCGCCCCGAGAGGCTCAGAAAGCGCGCGGCTTCAGGCGTGCGCAGAAAGCGCGGCGGCAGACCGGCGGTGGGATCGGGCATGCGAGAGGCTCCGTGGTTCTGGCGAAAGCTGTCGGCGGCGACAGCGAGGACAGCGACCACGGTGGCGGAGAACGACGGCGCGGGGGGATGACGGAGTGGGAGGCTCCGGGTACGGCACCCTTGGAGAGACGAGTGCGCGCCATGGACGCGACGCTGCTAGCGATTTGCCCGCAGCAATTGTCGATAGCCGCCTTCCATGGTCGCAACCGCGTCTCTGACGAGGCGGATTGTCTGACCCCGAACAGACGAGGTTTTCCACGGATACTTCGAGATAGCGTCCGGACCGTTAAGCACCACGGCAATCTCGCGATAGCTCGCCCCGGCCAGATGGCCGTCCAGCGCCCGCACCATTGAGATCAGGCGTCGGCGCAAGCGCGTGGTGATCGCCCAAGCCCGCGGAAGAGGTCCAGCCGGACGACCGTCGAGATGGCGCAGGAAACGCAGCAAGCCAGCAAGGCGTAGCAGCACCTTCTCATCGAGGGGAATGAGCGCTGCGATCGGCATTCCCAAACTCAAGTCTCGGAGCCAAAGGCGATGGGCACCTTCGGCGTCGTTCAAGACGTAGTGGCAGCTGCCGCTTCGTGAGCCTGGCGGCCGCGCCTCGCCGGGAAAGGCCTGCAGGCGGCGGGCGCTTGCAAATCCATCCGGTGCTGGGACCAGAATCACCGCGTGAGGCATGAGTTCCGGCCGCCAGACGACGGGGGCGATGGAGGCCGCGAGCGCGGGATCACATGCGAAAGGAGAGCCCCCATCGTTCACAGGCCGCGTCTGCCCTCGGGTCTCCTTCGTAGACGTCTTCGGAGATTCCGTCGTAGTCTTTCCGGTAAGCCGGATTGCGCCGCAGGAACTCCCACGCAAATCCAGCGCGATCGAGGTCCTTCAGGACCTCGGCATAATTTGGCGACCTCCAATCCGGCTTCTTCCTCATATGCGACCTCCGACTAACGCGAGCTTGCACGGGCTAAGCCACCCGACCTTTCCATAGCGACCATTGGTTGTGGAAGAACCCAAACGTGAAACGCGCGATGCCGCGCGTGCAGGCCCATAATTGCCTATCTGACGGCGACCCCTTTGATCGAACCGGTCAGTTCGGCGGCGGACGTAACAAATGACGAAATCCTTTCTCCGTCATCCAACGCGCGCGCGCCAAATGACTGTCATGGACCAGGCGGGCGCGCTCGGGTTCGCGCTCGGGATCGATGCCAAAGACGATTCGCACTGCTTCTCGCCAGTCAGCGCCCTCGTCCGCAGCGTCAAGCAGGCGGAGGTAGGTCACGAAATGCCGCTCGTCATAGGGCGTGACCCGGGCGCTTGCGGGTGGGCTATCGTCGAAGGAAGGTGTGGTCATGGCGGCTCGCAAGCGAGGGAAGACGTACGCGGGAACCCGGACCACCGCATGGTCACAGCACAATGGATCGGTGGCGATGCGTGCAGCGCATCGCATCAACCAACTCGTGCAGCCACCAAGGCCGCAGCGGCTGCAATCGAAGCCTGATGTGCATGAAAGCATAGAGACATGGTCATGCCAGCAAAATGGCCGCGTATTATAGTACGTAGCGCCAGAATACGCGACCGCCTCCTATCCTGCGGATGGATATTCGCAGGGTCTTCGGAGCCAACGTCCGTCGCTATCGGTTAGCGGCGCGTCTCAGCCAGGAGGCAGTGGCTGAGCGTATGGGCGTTGACCGGGCTCATGTCAGTGCGATCGAACGCGGCCTGCAGAACGCAACCCTGCTGACCATCTTGCAGGCGGCGCAGGCGCTGAGTGTGCGACCCGCCGAACTGCTCGAGGATGACGTGCCTCACGTGAACAGCTGATATCGCGCGAGGGATCGTTACCGCAAGGCGAAGACGCCCTTCCCTCCCTTCAACCGAAGGGCGGCTTCGTGCGGCCGCCAAACCCCTCCCATGCGGCCGCATAGAGCCCGGTCCGGCGGAGCCGGACGCGCCCAAGTTCACGACCTTGAATCCCGACTCGATAGATGTCGACCTCCATGTGCACACGGAGGAACCTTCAAATCTGACCGCTTTGACGGCGGACTCTTGCTCCTCATGCAGCCACGGCCTCAACGCGCATGGCGGGCAAAGAAAAGCCCCGCCCGGCGGACCGGGCGGGGCCTCGGGGGCGTCGGCTTACTCGCCGTTCTTCTTGCGGCTGCGCGACCAGATCAGGGAAGAACCCTCGCCGTCCTCGTCGTCGAACAGGTTGGCGAAGATCGGCGCGTTGAAGCTCGGATCGTCGAGCTTGAGCGAGAGGTAGTCGCGGCCCTCGTTGGAGCGCTTCGACCAGGCGGCCCCGATCTCGGCACGGCCGACGAAGACCCGGTGGCTGGGGGCGTTGTCATTCGAGCGGTTGGCCTCGGGGACGATGCGGACGCCCTTGGTCTGGACGCTGAGCGTGACGATCTCGCCCTGGTACTCGTTGCCGGACTTCTTGAAGGAACCGATGTTAGCCATGTGACTTCTCCTTGCTGTTTCGAGCCCCGCGACCATCGCGGCCTCGATGGCGATCGTTTGCCGGAGGC
>Ga0207952_1000583_pt1 | contig 25389 bp, 22 predicted proteins | sample SubbioR12Aug_8Ca_FD_184831 | JGI IMG/M metagenome (GOLD analysis project Ga0207952, IMG submission 184831) | Serpentinite rock and fluid subsurface biosphere microbial communities from McLaughlin Reserve, California, USA - CR12Aug_8Ca (SPAdes) | ecosystem: Environmental > Terrestrial > Deep...
TGTATGGCTGGCTGGGACTGACTACCGGTATCAACCTGTCGCAACTTGATCACGATGCCAAACAGGCAGCCTATGGCTCTGACATCACTTATGGCACAAATAACGAATATGGTTTCGATTATCTGCGCGATAACATGGTCTATGAAGCCAAAGACCGCGTACAGCGCAGCCTGAATTTTGCTGTCGTCGATGAAGTTGACTCGATTCTTATCGATGAAGCCCGTACGCCTTTGATCATCTCCGGCCAGGCTGAAAATCATACTGAGCTGTATTATAAAATTAATGAAGTACCAAAACTGCTGACCTTGCAAATCGGTGAAGAAACACCGGATGGCAAAGGCAAGATAGAAGTTCCAGGTGATTACACCAAGGATGAAAAAGCCCATCAGGTTTTGCTGACTGAAGCTGGTCATGACAAGGTAGAACGCATCCTCATGCAAATGGGTTTGTTGCCTGAAGGTGCATCTGTATATGATGCAGCCAATATCACCCTGATCCATCATTTGTATGCTGCCTTGCGCGCGCACGCCCTGTATTTCAAGGATCAGCACTATGTAGTGCAAGACAATGAAATCGTCATCGTCGATGAATTCACTGGCCGTATGATGACGGGCCGTCGCTGGTCTGATGGCTTGCACCAGGCTGTTGAAGCCAAAGAAGGTGTACGCATCCAGAACGAAAACCAGACACTGGCATCGATCACTTTCCAGAATTATTTCCGTATGTATTCCAAACTGTCAGGCATGACAGGTACGGCAGATACTGAAGCTTATGAATTCCAGGAAATCTACGGCCTCGAAACCGTGGTTATTCCACCTAACCGTCCTTCCCAGCGTAAGGACAGGCAAGACCAGGTCTATAAATCAGCGCAAGAGAAATACAACGCCATGCTGGTTGATATCAAGGATTGCTACGAGCGCGGTCAGCCGGTGCTGGTGGGTACGACCTCGATTGAGAATTCTGAACTCTTGTCCGGCATACTGGACAAGGCAGGTTTGCCACACAATGTATTGAACGCCAAGCAGCATGCCCGTGAAGCGGAAATCATTGCCCAGGCAGGTCGTCCAAAAGCCATTACCATCGCTACCAATATGGCAGGCCGTGGTACCGATATCGTTCTCGGTGGTAATGTCGCCAAGCAAGTGCAAATGATAGAAGCCAATGCGGCCTTGTCTGATGCAGACAAGCAGACGCAATCGCAAAAACTGCGCGATGAATGGAAGTCCCTGCATGAGACAGTCGTGAATGCCGGTGGCTTGCATATCGTTGGTACCGAGCGTCATGAATCCCGCCGCGTAGATAATCAACTGCGTGGTCGTTCTGGCCGTCAGGGTGATCCGGGTTCCTCCCGTTTCTATCTGTCGCTTGACGATACTTTGTTGCGCATTTTTGCTGGTGATCGTGTCCGCGCCATCATGGACAGGTTGAAAATGCCTGAAGGTGAACCTATCGAAGCAGGCATCGTTTCCCGCTCCATAGAATCGGCACAGCGCAAGGTCGAGGCACGCAACTTTGATATCCGCAAGCAATTGCTGGAATACGATGATGTCGCCAATGACCAGCGTAAAGTGATTTACCAGCAGCGTAATGAATTGCTGGAAGCGCAAGACATGGCTGAGCTGATTTCTTCCCTGCGTCATGGCATGTTTGAAGATATCGTGCGTGAATATGTGCCGGCAGAATCCGTCGAAGAGCAATGGAATATCCCGGCTCTGGAAACTGTTTTGAGTAATGAATGGGCGCTGGATTTGCCACTGACGCAAATGCTCAAAGACGATGCCAATATCACAGATGAAGATATTCTGGAGCGCGTGCAAAAAGCCGCCAATGATGTCTATGACGCCAAGATCGCTATCGTCGGTAAAGAATCTTTTGCCGGTTTCGAACGCAATGTCATGCTGCAAAGCATAGATACGCACTGGCGTGAGCATCTGGCAGCACTGGATCATTTGCGTCAGGGTATCCATCTGCGCGGCTATGCACAGAAAAATCCTAAACAGGAATACAAGCGCGAAGCGTTTGAACTGTTTGGCCAAATGTTGGAAGCCATCAAAAACGAAGTGGTCAGGACCGTGGTCACTGTGCGCATACAATCCCGTGAAGAGATTGATGCAGCAGAAGAAAGACTGGCACAGTCGCAGATTGAAAACGTTCATTATCAGCACGCTGATTTTGATGCAGATGCAACGCCTGAAGAAATGTTGGCACCGGTTGCCGATTTTGGCACGGACCAGCCAGAAATCAATTACGCCCTGAAGGTAGGCCGTAATGACCCTTGCCCTTGCGGTAGCGGCAAAAAGTTTAAGCAATGTCATGGCAAGCTTGCCTGATCAGTGAGTAGTACAGAAACAAAAGGCGACCAATGGTCGCCTTTTGTTTTTCACCATCCAGCATCAGTTTAAGGATTCCTCATGCCCTTACTTGACGCAAGTAAAACCCAGGGTTAAAGTGAACGGGCGTGCTTATTTGAGCATTCATTCTATATTCTGGAATCTCATCGCGTGATGACCAGACCTGAGAGGGCTTATGGACTTGAATTTTAACGATGCAGAGCTGGGTTTTCGTCAACTGGTCCGTCATTTTCTGCAAACTTCATTACCCCAGGCCATCAGCCATAAAGTGCATCATGGCATAGCACTGGAAAAAAGCGATTACCAGCAGTGGCAAAAAATACTGCATACCCAGGGCTGGGGTGCATCATCATGGCCTGCTGTGCATGGCGGCACTGGCTGGTCTGCCGTGCAGCGCTATATATTCGAAGAAGAATGCGCCGCAGCCGGTGCGCCACGCTTGCCGCCTTTTGGAATGAAGATGGTAGCACCCGTCATCATGGAATTTGGCTCGCCCGAGCAACAACAGCGATTTTTACCGAAGATACTGTCCGCCGATGAATGGTGGTGCCAGGGATATTCAGAGCCGGGTTCCGGCTCTGACCTCGCTTCTGTCAAGACCACTGCGGATCGCAGGTGTGACAGCGAAGGTGAATACTATGTGGTCAATGGTCAAAAGGCCTGGACCACACTGGCGCATTATGCTGACTGGATATTTTGCCTGGTCCGTACAGACCGCGAAGCCAAAGCCCAGCGCGGTATATCATTCCTGCTCATTGACATGAGATCCCCCGGCGTCACGGTCAGGCCCATTATCACTATGGACGGCGCACATGAAGTCAATGAAGTCTGGTTTGATAACGTCAAAGTACCGGTCGCTAACCTGGTAGGTGAAGAAAACAAGGGCTGGACTTATGCCAAATTCTTGCTGGGGCATGAACGCACCAATATTGCCGGGATAGGTATTGCCAAACGTGAGCTGGCCAGATTAAAAAGAGTGGCCTCGCGTGAATTCAAGAATGGCAAACCGCTCATGGAAGATGCTGCCTTTGCTGTGCGCGTAGCGCAGGTAGAGATAGACTTGATGGCGCTGGAAATGACCAATCTGCGCGTCTTGTCTGAAGAAGAGCAAAGCCATGCACCAGGGCCGGAAGCATCGATACTGAAGATCAAGGGTACGGAAATACAACAGGCAATTACTGAATTGCTGGTGCAGGCAGTAGGTGAACAGGCCTTGCCCCTGCGAGACCGTCAGGATACCAGCGAGCTGGCCAGCCCGCTTGCCATCAATTACCTGAACATGCGCAAGCTCTCCATCTATGGTGGTTCAAATGAAATACAAAAAAATATCATTGCACAAATGATCATGGGGCTTTGACCCCACGCTGTGAGCGCAGTTTATGACATTGATGGGATGAACCTGGCTGTTGCGCGTGAAATTTCCTCAGCGCAAACATGCTTCGCAGTGCAACAAAATGCCCTACAATGTCGGCTTGATTTCAACGCAAGGAAAAACCATGGCCGTTAATTCCCCCATCCCTGTGGCTGCAGATTTAAAACCGGTAGCCGGCATACGCCTCGGTTATGCCGAGGCTGGCATACGCAAGCCCAATCGCAAAGACGTACTGGTCATGGAACTGGCCCCTACGGCAACTGTCTCCGGGGTATTTACGACCAATCGCTTTTGCGCGGCCCCCGTGCAGGTTTGCAAGGCCCACCTGGAAGGCCTGCACATGGCATCCAGCCCTATCCGCGCGCTGGTGGTGAACACTGGTAATGCCAATGCCGGTACAGGCGACGCTGGCCTTGCTGCTGCGAATGCAACTTGCGCTGCCCTGGCAGAATTGCTGGGTTGTGAAGCCTCTCAAATCCTGCCATTTTCTACTGGCGTGATCCTCGAACAATTGCCAGTCGACAGGCTAGTAGCCGGTTTGCCAGCAGCCATCTCAAACCTGACAGCGGATAACTGGTTCAATGCCGCCACTGCCATCATGACTACCGATACCCAGCCCAAGGCGGCGTCGGCAACGGTGGAAATCAATGGCAAAACCGTGACCATGACAGGCATCAGCAAAGGCGCAGGCATGATCAAGCCAAATATGGCGACCATGCTGGGTTATCTGGCGATAGATGCCAAGGTTGCACAAAATGTGCTTGATCATATGGTCAAGCAGGCCGCTGACAAGTCTTTCAATTGCATCACCATCGATGGAGATACCTCCACCAATGATTCCTTCATGCTCATCGCCACCGGCGCGGGTGAAGTTGAAGTCAATGATGTAGAGACACCAGAATATGTAGCACTGGCAGAAGCCGTGACTGCTTTGTCGCAAAAACTCGCCCACATGATTATCCGTGATGGCGAAGGCGCGACCAAGTTCATGACGATTGCAGTGGAAGAGGGCCGTGATGTAGAAGAGTGCCGTAAGATCGCTTACTCCATTGCCCATTCTCCCCTGGTCAAAACCGCTTTCTTTGCCTCTGATCCTAACCTGGGCCGCATCCTGGCAGCCATAGGCTATGCCGGTGTGAATGACCTGGATGTAGGCAAGCTGAACCTCTACCTGGATGATGTCTGGGTCGCGAAAAATGGTGGTCGTAATCCTGATTACCGTGAAGAAGATGGCCAGCGCATCATGAAGCAGAGCGAAATTACGATACGCGTCAAACTGGCACGTGGCGATGCGGCAGCGACAGTCTGGACTTGCGACTTGTCGCATGACTATGTCTCTATCAACGCTGACTATCGCTCCTGATCTGGACAGACAATGACGCAGCTTGATCAATTCCTCTTGCGTGCCGAGCATTTGCTGAGCAGGCTGGAAAACATATTGCCAGCCAGCACACCAGCACCTGACTGGAATCTGGGTTTTGCTTACCGTTGGCGCAAGCGCGGTGGCCAGGGTTATTTGCAAGTTGTGCGTCATGCCTCGACCATAGCGCTGGATGACTTGCGCAACGTCGCTGCACAAAAAGCCCAGATAGAACAAAACACCAGGCAATTCGTACACGGCAGACCAGCCAATAATGTCTTGCTGACAGGTGCCCGTGGTACAGGTAAATCATCGCTGATCAAGGCTTGCCTGAACCAGTTTTCTGACCAGGGTTTACGCCTGATAGAGGTTGATAAAGCCGATCTGGCCGATTTGCCCGATATCGTCGATCTGATCGCCGAACGCCCCGAGCGTTTCATCGTTTTTTGTGATGACCTGTCCTTTGAAGAAGGCGAGGCTGGTTATAAGGCCTTGAAGGTGGCACTGGATGGCAGTATTTCTGCCCAGTCCGACAATGTGCTGATCTACGCGACTTCAAACCGCCGCCATCTCTTGCCTGAGAAAATGTCAGACAATGCCAGCTATAAATATAGTGATGATGGTGACTTGCATCCGGGTGAAACGGTAGAAGAAAAAATCTCTTTGTCTGAACGCTTTGGTGTCTGGGTTTCTTTCTATCCTTTCAAACAGGATGATTACCTCGACATCGTCGCTTACTGGCTGGGCAGCATGGGTTGTACTACTGCACAGGTAGAAGAAGCACGCGGCGACGCTCTGCGCTGGGCTTTGCAACGCGGTTCGCGTTCTGGCCGCGTGGCCTGGCAATTTGCCCGCGACTATGCCGGCAAGCTGGCGGAGTCTTGAGATGACAGCAAAACCTGTCGATGTTGCCGTTGGCATACTCATGAAAGCCAATGGCGATGTCTTGCTGGGGCAACGTCCCGCTGGCAAGCCATATGAGGGTTATTGGGAATTCCCGGGTGGTAAGGTTGAGCCTGATGAATCCATACTTGAGGCACTCAAGCGTGAGTTTGTTGAAGAGCTGGGCATACAAGTGTTGACTGCTGAACCCTGGTGCGGTGTTGAGCACATCTATCCACACGCCCATGTCAGACTGCATTTCTATATCAGCCGTGAATGGCAGGGCGAGCCGCAAAGCCTGGAAGGGCAAGCCTTTGCCTGGCAGGGCAGCGTGGAATTGACGCCCTTACTGCCTGCCACCATACCTCTGCTGGAATGGCTGGATGCCTTGCGACACGAAGAAAAAAGCCTGGCAGGCTGATCTAGCCACATACGGTGAGCTTCATTGTATGAAGCTCACCGTATGAAATTTTTCTTTTAAAAACTCCCCATTGATGACCAGGGAATCGGCATCATTCTTGTAGATGTCAGTTGCGATTTTTCCGAGCTGGGTTTCTAGCAGATGCAATTGTTCCAGCAGCAGTTGTTTGCAGGTTTTGCCGTTTTCTATGACGTGCATGGTGGCAAAGGCGGTCGGCAGGTGCAGGTAATTCTTGATGGTTTGTGGCAGATCGCGGTTGACTGCGTTGACCAGCAGGCTCACATAATTCATCGCCACTTCACCGGAAAAAATCTTTGGTGCCAGGTCTTGCAAGATACTCTGTATCCGGCGCAGACCATCGACGGCCTCATGCGGCAGGCGTGATTTTGATTCACGTATCAGTGCATCGACGCTGTCTGTCAGGCTGCTTTGCGAGCTTTCGCTCTGCAGTTGCAATTCCAGTTCCTTGTCTGCCGGTATGGCCAGCCAGGCGACAGCGTATAGGGCCGCGACGATGGGGAACCACCAGTCTGCGATGATGCCGGTAAAGAACATGCCCAGCCCCAGCAGCGCCAGGCAGCAGCCGAGCAGGTTCTGGGTGCTGTACAAAAATAGTAGCGCGCGCATTTTGAACGTCAGGGGCTGCATTATTGGTATCCGCGTATTTCTTTGAAGATGGATTGCAAACTCGCCTTGCGGCTGTCAAACATCCTGCCGCCAGACAAGTCCGAGAGTTTTTTCAATTCATCTGGCCCTGCTTCACCAAACAGCACGGTGAAAATCTTGATGCCTTTTTCATTGTCCGGCAGGGCCTTATACCAGCCTTCAAACTCATTGTAGTTGATGCCATTATTGTTGATACCATCCGTCATGACGATGATGGAATAAAAACGTGCAGGGTCGGCACGCTTGCGCTCCACAGCCTTGGCATAGGCTTCTCTGGTCGCAGAAAAAATGGCGGTACCACCATTGGCGCGCAGGCCTTGTACATGTGAAGACAGGGCGGACAGTGTCGCCTGATTATCTTTTTCTGCATTACCCATCTCGAACGATTCTGCATTGCCTACTTCATTGCTGAAAGGCAGTATCAGTATGCGTTCACGGTTGCGGAAGCGGGCAAAGCGGCCGCTGATGCTGGCGTCTGCACCCGAGAGACCCTGCATGGCAGTTTTCAAATCCGTGATGCGTGCGCCCTGCATGGAGCCGCTGGTATCGAGCACAAAGGTACTGTCAGTTGGCAGACGCAGGTGATTGTCGAACGCACTCAATATCGCATCGACGACATTCAATTTGGCCGGGAAGGAAAGTTCAACCAGGGCCTGTTTGGGAAGATCACTGATCACCACATCGGGGTTGACTGGCCGTCGCAGGGTGGCGCTGTACATGGCTTGCTGAAACTCTTGGCCACGCAGGTAAGCAACCACCTTGTCATAGGCTTCACGTTTGGCAGGGTTGATCAGCATGATGGGATAATCTGCCGTAACGATGCCATCCTGGGGATAAACCAGTACCAGCTTTTCTTTCAGTGCCGCATCGCGGTTCATGCTCTGTAATGTCGAAGCATAATTAATAATGCCATCGACCTTGTCCTGCTCGCGTACATAGGCATCGGCCAGCCAGCCCGAGCTGCCTGCAGTCAAGCGCTGTGCCTGGAAAAAAGCCGTCAGGCTTTTGGCATTGATGTCTTTTTCTTCGAGTGCGTCACCCTGACCAGACAAGGCAGCAGCAAGGCCCAGCAAGCCTGAGAAACCGGTATTCGATGAGGAAGGGCTGGTCATGCCAAACGTGAACTTGCCTTTTTTTGCCGCTTCGGCAATGTCCTTCCAGGTGATGGCGGGGTTGTCTTTCCAGCCCAGGGCGGTGGCCTTGCTGTCTTTTAAACCCAGTACGACCGGTGTCAGCATGGTTCTTTCCGACGCCAATATGCGTGACTTGGCAGCGGGCAAGAGCATCGCATACTTGTTGCTGGCCAGCCAAGCCAGATCCACCTGCTCACCTGACTGCAATTTCTCAACTGCTTCCAGAGTACCGGCATATTGCAGGCGCAAGCTGATACCTGTTGCCTTGGTGATGGCTGGCAGCAGCGGCTCTATGTCCTTGAGTTCGGACCCTGCCATCACGGTCAGGCTGCTGGCGGGGGTGCTGTCTGCCGGTGCCGACGCCGCTTTATTACTCTTGCCGTCTTTGCAGGCTGCCAGGCACAGCGTCACGGCCAGCAACACGCTGATGAGTTTATACATGGATTTCATCGCTGATCTCTAGAGTTTGACAGGACCGTCTGGTGTCGCCAATGTTGCGGATGCCATGGCGCTACGGGCCTGCTCCGCGCGGGTCCTGTCCATGTACTGTTCAGTGCGGGCGATCTGCTCTTTGAGCATGGTGTTATTCTTGCCCATGCTGTCTATTGCCTGCGAACGGAAATTATCCATCGCATCCATGGCCTTGAAGGTGTTGTCGAACATCTCCTGGATTTTTTGTATGCCTATCAGAGGATTGGCGGCAAATTCGCCGGTCTTTTCCACATGCCTGCCCAACTGTCTTGAGGTCTCGGAGACCAGGTCGCCGATGGTGTCGCTGACGCCGGTCAGCATTTCCATGACCTGCATCTGGTTGCCGGTGGCGCGTGCTACCGTCTGTGCTGTTGCCATGGCGGACATGCCAGTTGTGGCAACGCGGTTGCAGCCGTTGATCATCTCACGTGCTGTTTTCTTCAGCAAATCCATGGACAGGTAGCCGTTGACGTTGACCGCCATCTGCGTTTGCATATCCTGCAGGTTCTGGCGCGCGTAAAACAGCACTTCCTGTTCCAGGGCCTTTGCCCGCAGGGGATCACTTGCCTTGATTGTCTCTATATGGTTGGCGACGTGTTTGTCGAGCTGTTCGGCAAAATAGATTGCGCCCTTGAGTTTTTGCATGGCTTCCCAGAGCTTGGTTTTGACGAGTTCAATTTCCGTGGCATCACGCTGCATGTCATCACGCGCGGCATAGATCTGCGTCATCAGGGTTTGTAATTGTGAACCGGCGGTCTGGAACTTGCGGAAGTAAGCTTGCAGCTTGTTACCGAAAGGGATGATGCCCAATATCTTGTTTTGCGTCAGCAAATCGCCTTGCTTGCCAGGATTTAAGTCATCGAGCATGACGCGCATGTCTTGCAGGGATTTGAAAGCGGCAGAATCTTCTATGCCAACAAAATTGCGGTCCATGAAGCGGCCTGTCATCAGTGCCGATGCATTCGAAATTTCTTCCCTGCCCAGGCGGAAGGCAGAATCCAGTTTGTTTTGAAAGCCGCTGCTTTGTACGTCTTCTTTCAGGATGCTGTCTATATAGGCATTCACCTGCACATCGATTTTCTCTTGTACTTCAGCCTTCAGCGGCACCATGTCCGGTGCTTTTTTTTCTGCCACCGGTGTCAATACTTCTGGCGGTGTCAGGATCAGGGTAGTTTCTTGTGTGGTGGTATCAGTCATTTGAATGTCCTGTTTAATGTAGTTTGCCAAGAGAGGCACATTACTGAAATTTCTTTTCTATGTTTTGGATCATGCGCTCCAGGATTTCGAAGCTGGGCGGATCAATGACATCCACCAGAGAGTTCGGGGCCTGCAGGTTTTTACTCTTCAGGAAGGCGGCAAAATGCTCGGGCGTGGCGGTGCGGTATCCGTATTCAGCTGCCAGTTTCTGCAATTCAGGATCGGTGGCCAGGACTTCACCAAGGCGGCGGCCATTTTCATTGAAGGGCACGACGATGTGCTTGGTATAGATAGTGGGCTGAGGGTAGAGCAAGACCATGTCGGCATTCGGTTTTGGCCGTTTGGACTGATACTCAAGGAACTGGCTTTCATAAATCATCACCAGTGGTGCCTTGCCCATGCCCATGGTGGTGTAATCCTCAAAAGGCCCGGCGCTGCTGGCTTCCTGCAAGCCCTGGCGCAGGAACAATGATGATACGAAGGGCAGGACTTTATTGAGCTGTTCATTGTCATCAACGACGTTATTGTCATTGCTGACATAGCTCGCCAGCGACAGATACATGGCGGCGGAATTGGATTTCCTGACGTCGGTGGAACTGATCAAAATGCTTTTGCCGGTGGCATAGGCGGTATTGTCCTTGAGCTCGCGCCAGCGTGTGCCTTTCTCGCTCAGACTCAGCAGTTTTTTCATGTCAACGATGTAGTAGGCATCATTGATCTTCTTGACTATGCCTTCTTTCTCCAGCGTTGGTATCAATTGCACCCAGGAGGCGATTGCCATCGGTGTGAAGAAGGTGGGGTAAACCTGTTTGGCCTTGGCCTTGTTTTGCAGGGCCAGGGCGGCGGGTGCGCCGGCAGGGAAGGCAAAATCATAGGTATTGAAGTCACGGGAGATGATTTCGCGCGAACCTGTCTTTTCGACTTTGACGCGCAAGCCTTTGCTGACGAGAACAGCAATGACCCGGGGGTCAGAAAAATACGATTCCTTTTCTGAACCTATCATGCCCTTGACTTCAACGACCGCTGCCGAAACCTGTCTGGCAGCTTCGAGTGCATGATTTTTCTGGTAAGACGTGTATGTTGCAGCACCTATTCCTATTAATAAAACCACCGCAAGGGCAGGACCAAGTATTCGTTTAATTTCCATTAGGCAATATTCCCGGCATGTTAATTCATGACACGAATGATTATGCGCATGCATTTATGACAGTTTCGTGACAGTCATATGACATCAGAGGAAAAGCAATAAGCTTATTTTTGAATTTCAACTGTTTTCTTTTGCGTAGTTTCCACAATTGCCTGCCGATCTGGAGGCGGGAATCATGCGTTTCTATTTCTTAAATGATTTAGTGTATTTAATTCCTTACAGTGTATTCAAATCAATACAATGTGTCGTTTTATGTACATTACCGAGGCTGACCTCTACACTGATTGATAACAGAAATTCACTGTGTATTGAATTTAATACAGTTTTGAATATATTTACCGATTGCCGTTTGTAAGTTATTGAATTTATTCAATAAATTTTTTTGGCACAAGGATTGCTTCTACAAATCACGTTAGCTTACGTGATGGAGTGGTGAAATATGATGCAAGTAGCTGGAAAAGCAGGCGCAGTACTTCGTATTGATCTGAGGGCAGTACGGGATAACTATCGCCTTTTGCAAGGCATGCTGGGGTCAGGGCAGTGTGGCGCCGCGGTGAAGGCCGATGCCTATGGTCTGGGTGTGATACCCGTTGCCAGGGCCTTGCTGCAAGAATCTTGCAAGCATTTCTTTGTGGCACATCTGGAAGAGGCAATTTTCTTGCGGCCACACCTGCCGGCAGAGGCAGAAATCTATGTCATGCACGGTTCGCCGGTAGGCTATGAAGCAGAATTCCTCGAAAATAATTGCATACCAGTATTAAACAGTATTAGTCAGATAATATCCTGGCAGCAACTTGCGGCAAAAATACAACGTACCCTGCCAGCCATCGTGCAATTTGATACTGGTATGGCACGCATGGGGCTGTCTGAGGCTGAAGCTAATCAATTGTTCGTGCAGCCTGAGTTGCTTGACGGCATACAGGTGCAATATCTGATGAGCCACCTGGCCAGCGCCGAAGACCAGTCGAATCCCGCCAATCAGCAGCAACTGGCTGCTTTCCATGCGCTACGGGCTCGCATGCCAGGCTGCAAGGCCAGCCTGGCCAATTCTTCAGGCATTTTTTTAGGAAAGGACTTTCATTTTGACCTGGCCCGCCCGGGTGCTGCCTTGTATGGCGTGGCACCTGTCGCTGGTCAGGCTAATCCCCTTAAACCAGTTGCTTATTTGCAGGGCCGGATTATTCAGACACGTGAAATACCCGCCGGTACTGGTGTTGGTTACGGCGCCACCTGGCGCAGCAAGGAAACCAGTCGTATCGCCACCGTGGCGGTCGGTTATGCAGATGGCTGGTTGCGCAGTCTCAGTAACCGTGGCATTGCCCACATTGCCGGATACACCGTCCCCATGGTTGGCAATGTGTCCATGGACACGATTACCCTGGATGTGACTGCCGTACCTGCAGAGCATTTGCAGCCCGGTGCTCTGGTTGACCTTATTTCTGCTCAGAACACAGTAGATCAGGTCGCTGCCAGGGCGGGTTCCATAGGCTATGAGGTGCTGACCAGCCTGGGTGCGCGCTATGAGCGCAGTTACAGCGACTGAAGCAGACCTGAAGCGCAGCGGTACGGACCAACGGAATAAATCGACAATTAAAGTATAAGCGGGAGAATAAAATGAAAATAGTTATATTGGGTGCAGGTGTTATCGGTACAGCGTCAGCCTATTATCTGGCCAAAGCAGGCCATGAAGTGACTGTCATTGAACGTCAGTCAGCAGCAGGTCTGGAAACCAGTTATGCCAATGCAGGTGAAGTCTCTCCAGGTTATTCAGCACCGTGGGCAGGTCCTGGCGTGCCCCTGAAAGCGATCAAATGGCTGATGATGCAACATAGCCCGCTGGCGATACGCCCCAGCTTTGACCCGACCATGTGGCGCTGGGTTACGCAGATGCTGATGAACTGTACCAGCAAACGCTATGAAATCAATAAAGGCCGCATGTTGCGCATGGCTGAATACAGCCGAGATGTCTTGCAACAATTGCGCAGCGATACCGGTATCAGCTATGACGAACGTACCCAGGGTACGCTGCAACTGTTCCGCAACCAGCAACAACTGGACGGTGCAGAGGCCGATATTGCCATCCTCAAACGATACGATGTGCCTTACGAAAAATTGGACAAGGCCGGCTGCCTGAAAGTAGAACCCGCACTGGTCAATGTGCAGGACAAATTTGTCGGCGCTCTGCGCTTGCCGGGCGATGAAACCGGCGACTGCTTCAAGTTCACCCAGAGCCTGTCCAAATTCGCGCAAGAACTGGGTGTCCAGTTCAAATACGGCGTCACCATACAAAGACTGGTCAAGAGCGGCGATACCATCAGTTCTGTCATCACCTCGGAAGGTGAGATCAAGGCAGATTGTTTCGTACTGGCACTTGGCAGTTATTCCCCGATTCTCTTGAAAGAATTGGGCATCAAGATTCCTGTTTACCCTATCAAGGGTTATTCAATTACCGTCCCTATTACCGACGCACAAAAAGCGCCGGAATCGACGGTCATGGATGAGACCTATAAAGTCGCAATTACCCGCCTGGGCGACCGCATACGCGTCGGTGGTACTGCCGAAATCACCGGCTATAACCTCGACCTGCGCGCAGACCGCCGTGCCACTTTGGAGCATTCAGTGACTGATTTGTTCCCTGGTGGTGGCGACGTCAGCAAAGCCGAATTCTGGACTGGCCTGCGTCCCATGACGCCGGACGGCACTCCTGTCATTGGTCCTACGCCTTACCGCAACCTGTACCTGAACACTGGTCATGGCACGCTGGGCTGGACCATGGCTTGCGGTTCTGGTCAGTTTATTGCTGACGTGGTTTCTGGCAAGCGCCCGGCTATTTCTACTGAAGGTTTATTCATGGACCGTTACGGCAGCGTCAACAGTCCAATTTTTATACACAAGGAGTTGGCATGAATGCAATTGAAGAATTACTGTCATCAACCCAGGTCTTTTCTGATGCCAATCTGAATGCGCGGTTTTTTACCGCCATAGAGTTGTTGGCACAAATCATGATGGTCATGCCGCGTACCGCGAATATCACCGCGCTGGCACAGGCAACAGGCAAGACCCCGCGCCTGATACGCTCGATACTCGCAGTGCTGAGCAAGGATGCCCTGGTCAGCCGTGACAGCAAGGAGAAAGACGCCTGGCACTGTCGTGACTGCAATGGCATCATCACCCTGGCAGATGTGTATCGCAGCTTCGTCAATGCAGAAGAACGCGCTGCTGCCAAGGCAATTGAAAAGGCGGCGCAGGAAGAAGAGACAGAAGTTCCACAGGAAAGACGCAATACCCGTACTTCCAGCCAGCAAAGCGTGGACTTGTTGATGATGCAAGTTAAAATGACGCTCAATCGTGCAGTCTTGCAGCAACTTGAGCAATTTGACCTGGGCCGTTTGCGTGGCCTGGCATCGAATAGCGCCTTCCGCCGCCAGCATGCCCGCCCACGTGGTTATATCCCTGAACCGTATTAATCATACTTGATCAGACTTTCATCGTTTCATCACAAAGCAACGCATGCGTATCAATATCCAGTTCAAGGACAGAGTAGGTATTGCCCACGAAATACTGGCGGTATTGGCGCGTCGCGGGCTTAATGTGGTGGCGGTTGAAGTTGATCCACCCAATATTTATATCGACAGCCCTGAACTGCTGGAATTCATGCTCCCCTCATTACAGGCTGACTGCCAGTCTGTCCGCGGGGTAGGTGAAATCAAGGTGCTGGATGTCTTGCCAGGCATACGTCGCCGTCTCAATCTCGACACCATGATGGCCGTCATGGAAGACCCGGTGCTGGCGATTGATGCCAGCGGGCATATCGTGATTGCCAATGTCGCCGCTGCCACGGCAACCCGCATGAGTGAGTCCAGCCTGTGCCAGCGCAGCCTGAACCAGGTGCTTGACGATGCTGGCATACAGGAAGAATTGGTCAGTTGCAGTTTCCGCCTGCCCAGTCGTGAAGTCAGCCTCAATGGTGAACCGTATTTCATGGATGTGACGCCGGTATCAGAGCCTCAGGGTCTTGATATTACCCATGGTCGCTCGGTAGGTGCGGTGCTGACCTTCCACGCGCCTACCCGCATAGGCGGCCGTCTGCATGCCTTGCAACACTCAGAAGGTAGCGGCTTTCATTTCATCATCGGTGAATCAGAACAGATACGCAGCCTGAAAACCAAGGCAGCGCGCGTGGCCGTGGTCGATGCGCCTTTGTTGATTACAGGCGAGACCGGTACCGGCAAGGAATTGCTGGCCCAGGCTTGCCACGGTGTCAGTGGCCGCAGCAATGCGGCTTTCCTGGAACTGAATTGTGCAGCCCTGCCAGAAAGCCTGGCTGAGAGCGAATTATTTGGTTATATGTCGGGTGCCTTTACCGGTGCCCAGCGTGGCGGCAAACCTGGCCTGTTTGAAATGGCGGATGGTGGCACAGTCTTTCTCGATGAGATAGGCGAGATGTCGCTGTACCTGCAGGCCAAGCTCCTGCGCTTCTTGAATGACGGCAAATTCCGTCGCATAGGCAGTGATAAAGAGGTCAAGGTCAATGTGCGCATCATCAGCGCCACCCACAGGAACTTGCGCAAGATGGTGCAAGAAGGCAGTTTCCGTGAAGATCTTTTCTATCGCCTGAATGTCTTGCATCTGGAAATGCCAGCCCTGCGCGAACGACCTGACGATATACTGCCACTGGCCAGGCATTTCATAGAACGTGCCTGCACCCAGGCGCAAAAACCGGTATGCCGTTTGAATTCATCGGCCTGTGCAGCTCTGGTATCCAACCACTGGCCAGGCAATGTCAGGCAATTGCAGAATGTGGTGTTCCGCGCGATTACCATGTCAGACCAGCGCGTGCTGGAAGCGGCAGACCTTGATTGGGCCGAAGGCAGTATTACGGCAGAAGTGGTGAAGAGCGATGCCACCGAGAGCTGGGAGTTGTCAGTGAACGCCTTTGAGCGCAGTTTGCTGGAAAACCTGTATCCGCAATATCCATCCAGCCGCAAATTGGCGACACGTTTGGCGACTTCACACTCAATGATCGCTACCAAGCTGCGTAAATACGGTATCCCGCAAAAGCGCTAGGCTTTTTGAGTACACTGTTTAATAAGCGGCTGAATATGCAGCTCAATAAGCAATTTATTCAGCCAGTTCTTCCGGGTCTTCAGGTAAATTGACGGCAGGTATCGTGTATTTCTCTTCAGCCCAGGCACCCAGGTCTATTTGCTTGCAGCGTTCAGAGCAAAAAGGACGCCAGCGGTTCGCTTCTTTCCATTCCACCTTGGTTTTGCAGGTGGGACAATCAACAAATGTAGCCATGTTCAGAAATTACAGAGAGTCAGGTCAAACGGGATATCGTTTTCGTAGGCCTTGGGCTTCATGTCGCCATCCTGGGACATAAAACGTATCCACAACATATATTTATTCGCAGAGATTTCAGGTATGGCACCAAGTTCCTGCAGGACATTGACGCGCAATAACTGATAAACCTTGCCTTGCAGCATCTGCTGGTAACTGCCAGCCTGGGCGATGACTTTGGATGTAGAGCCAGATTCGCGCAACAGGCGCAAGACTACATTGATGGCATCAAACAGCGGGGCGATTGGGGCAAACCAGGCACTGATATCGGCAAAGCGTTTTTCTGCCGAATTTTTTTGCCAGGCGTGGTAGCTGGGCAGATCAAATTCACAGGCACCGCCGGGGATGATGGTGCGGCCGCGTATGCTCATCAGCCATTCATTGTCGCGCACGTTCTGGCCGGTCTTGCCTGTACTGGCAACCAGGGCGCTGCTGGCGCGGTCAACATCGTCCAATACTTTATCGAGCATTTCTGCCTGTACATTGGGATTGGATTTGAAACTGATGAGTGTGTGTCTTTGTCTTTCGAGTTCTTGCAAGAGATCGGACTTGAGGTCGGCGCGACCAGCGACTTCCAACATTTCAAAAATGGTGGCAAGGGCAACGTGATGCTGCATGGGGTCAGACTGATGCAGGAAAAACGTGAATTTTTCGTATAAGTCTTCCAGCCGCAATAACGTGCGAATACGCTCGTTAAAAGGGTATTCGTAAACAATCAAAATAGTTTCCCTGTCAAAATTTGGTGCCAATCAAAGCTGCACATGATTCTGAACCATACTGTGTGAAATTACAAACACCGCGTGCAGATTTCCATTATTTTTTTTGTAGGGTATTGTTGCTTTTGGCACGCAAATACTTACTTGCTGATACCTGCAAGCTGCAGATACTGTTGATGCAGACGTAAAACTTCTTCGCTTATATTTTTCAAATCACCATCATTGACGATGACATCGTCGGCCGCATTCAACCTGTCCTGTCGCCGGGCCTGATTTTGCATGATGGCTTCTACCTGTTCCCTGCTCAATTGATTGCGCGACATGACACGCCTGATCTGCGTCTCTTCATCACAATCAACTACCAGAATACGGTCCACGCGTTGTTTCCAGTTGCCAGATTCAACCAGCAGGGGCACTACAAAAATACGGTAGTCCCCCTTGGCTTCTGCTGCCAGACGTTCGGTTTCTGAACGGATTAATGGATGGAGGATAGCTTCCAGCTTATGCTTTTGTTCCGCATTGGCAAATACCAACTGGCGTATGGCAGCCCTGTCCATTGCGCCATCTGCTGCAATAAATTCATCGCCAAATTGTGCGCGTATTTCAGGAATGGCCAGCCCGCCAGGAATGGTCAGCTGATGGGCAATCAGGTCGGTATCTATGAGTGCGGCACCGAGTTCACCAAACATATTGGCGACTGTGGTTTTTCCACTGCCTATGCCGCCTGTCAGGCCTAGTGAGAAATGCTCATTCATTGATAGGTGCTTAAATAAATATTCACAATATCTTTGCCCCAAATCAGCGCAATCAGGCCCGCGCCTGTCAAATAAGGGCCAAAAGACATTTCCGAACCCAAGCCCGTTTCTTTGCCCCAACCCATTCTCGATAACACGATTTGCGTAATACCTATGCTTGCTCCAACAAAGCAGGACAGCATAATGATGACAGGTAGCACAGTCCAGCCCATCCATGCCCCCAAAGCTGCCAGTAATTTGAAATCGCCGTAGCCAAATCCCTCTTTACCAGTCAACAGCTTATAAGCCCAATAAATCGACCATAGTGACAGGTAACCAGCAGAAGCGCCTAAGATTGCATCCTTGAGAGGGACAAAATTGCCATTGAGATTGACCAGTAAACCTATCCACAGCAGACCCAGGGTCAGGTCATCAAGCAATAATTTGTGATCGAGATCGATAAAAGTCATTGCGATCAGGAACCAGACAAATACGACTGCACCCATGCCTGTCACACCGCTGCCAAAATGCCAGATCATGGCTGCAGAAAGCAGTGCAGTCAGTGCTTCTATAAGCGGATAGCGTTTGGAGATTTTTGCTTTGCAACCCGTGCACTTGCCACCAATCACAAGGTAACTGATGACAGGGATATTTTCCATGGCTGTGATCTGATGACCGCAGTGCGGACAAGCAGATCTGGGTAGCATGAGGTTGAACTTGTCCTGATGCGGCAACTTTTCCTTGCGTTGCTCGGCAACAAAATTATCCACTTCACGGAAATAGATTTTAGGCAGACGATAAATGACTACATTCAAAAAACTGCCTATGAGCAGTCCCAATAGCCCGAAGGCTATTGTGGACAGGTAGTCATGCGGTAATGCAAAAAGTAGTACTTCCATCATCCTGCAACTGCACCCATTTTGAAGATAGGCAAGTACATGGCCACCACCAGGCCACCAATGACCACACCCAGGATCACCATGATGATAGGTTCCATCAAACTTGACATGGCTGCTACTGCTTCATCGACTTCATCTTCATAAAAGTCAGCAACTTTACCCAGCATGGAGTCCAGCGCACCGGATTCTTCGCCAATTGCCACCATCTGCGTGACCATCGCTGGAAATACATTGGCGTTTTGCATTGCAACCGTCAGGCTGGTACCCGTGCTCACTTCAGTTTGGATCTTGATCGTCGCATCCAGATACACGGCATTGCCCGAAGCACCACCAACAGAATCGAGGGATTCAACCAGTGGCACACCTGCCGCAAACATGGTCGCCAGCGTACGTGTCCAGCGGGCGATTGTTGCTTTTCTGATTACGTCGCCAAAAATTGGTGCCTGTAACAATAACCTGTCCATGGTTCGCTGCATCTTCAAAGAGCGTCGCCATGTCTGGAAAAAGAAGTAAATACTGCCAAACGTGATACCAAAGATGAGATACCAATACTCAACGAAAAAGTCGGATATTGCCATGACCACCAGGGTAGGTCCTGGCAACTCAGCACCGAAACTGCTGAATGCCTGTTTAAATGCAGGAACCACCCAGATCATGATGACGGCAGTAACGATAAATGCGATGGACAAAATGGCAATAGGATAAGTCAATGCCGATTTGATCTTGGCCTTGATCGCCAGTGTTTTTTCCTTGTACAAGGCGAGGCGGGTCAGCAAATCTTCCAGAATACCCGCTTGCTCACCTGCACCCACGAGATTACAAAACAGAGGGTCGAAATACAGAGGAAATTTGCGGAAAGCAGCATTCAGGCTGGTTCCGGTTTCCACATCACCCCGTATATCCTGCAACAATTTAGAGACGGACGGATTGCTATGGCCTTTGGATACAATATCAAAGGACTGCAGCAAAGGCACACCTGCCCTCATCATGGTTGCCAGCTGACGGGTAAACAAGGTGATGTCCTTGTCCGTAATTTTTTGGCCAGAAGTGTAGTTTTTCTTCTTTAGCTTGGTAACCAGGATACCTTGTCTGCGCAATGTGGCGTTGACGATTGCTTCACCGCCAGCGCGTGTTTCGCCCCTGACTACCTTGCCATATTTGTCTTTGCCTTCCCAGGCATACAGATGCTCTTTGATTTGCCCTGATTTTGCGGATTTTGCCAGATTGGTTGCCATATCATTCTTCTCTTATTATTCGTTGGTACATCCGAGGACTTCCTCGAGGCTGGTCAGTCCCTGTTTGACCTTCATTAATCCGGATTGCCGTAAATTTCTGATACCTTCTCTTTGTGCCTGCTCTTCCAGTTCTAGGGCACTGGCACTGGCCAAAATCAGGCGTTCCAGAGCTACGGATATCGGCATCAATTGATATATGCCGACCCGGCCCTTGTAGCCGCCACCGTTGCAACGATCACAGCCCACTGGACCATAAGGTTTCCAGGTGCCATCCAGGTCTTCATCCTTGAAGCCTGCTGCCAGCAAGACTTCATCGAGGATTTCTACTGGTTTTTTGCAGGTACACAGGCGGCGCGTCAGCCTTTGTGCCGTGATCAAAATAACCGATGAAGCAATATTGAAAGGCGCCACGCCCATGTTCATCAGACGCGTCAGAGTCGCAGGCGCGTCATTGGTATGCAGGGTCGAGAACACCATGTGGCCGGTTTGCGCCGCCTTGATGGCGATATCGGCAGTTTCCAGATCACGAATCTCACCGACCATGATCACATCAGGATCTTGACGCAAGAAAGATTTCAAAGCGGCCGCAAAGGTCAGGCCAGCTTTGTCATTGACGTTGACCTGGTTTACACCGGGCAAGTTGATCTCGGCCGGATCTTCAGCGGTGGAGATATTGATGCCTGGCTTGTTAATAACATTAAGACAAGTGTACAGGGAAACCGTTTTACCGGAACCAGTAGGCCCGGTAACCAGCACCATGCCGTAAGGTCGCTGGATAGCATCCATCAGGATAGCTTTGTGGTCAGGGTCATATCCCAGTGCATCAATACCCATTTGCGCCTGGGAACCATCCAGAATACGCATAACTATCTTTTCGCCAAACAGGGTAGGCAAAGTGCTCACACGAAAGTCGATGGATTTACTGGCCGATAGCTGCAATTTCATGCGGCCATCTTGCGGAATACGTTTCTCCGAAATATCGAGCTTGGAGATAACCTTGATACGGGAAGAAAGTTTGTCTTTGATTGCCAGTGGTGGCTGGGCTATTTCCCTGAGCTCACCATCAACCCGGAAGCGTATCCGGTAGAATTTTTCAAAAGGTTCAAAATGCAAATCTGAAGCGCCCATGTTAATGGCGTCAACCAGCATTTTTTGCAGGAATTTAACAACTGGAGCATCATCGATCTCTGTTGCCTGAGCTTCGGCGGCAGCACCGGCACCCAGGTCATCTTCCTTGAATTCCAAATCAAAATCATCACCACCAATTTCATTGAGGCTTTGTTCCGAGGATTTACCGAGTTTTTCCAGCAGTTTGACCAAGGCATCGTGCTGCACGATGATAATCTCGATACCAAGACCGGTCTGAAACTTGACTTGATCAAGGGCAGAATTATTGGTTGGATCAGAAATGGCCAAAGAAACTTTATTGCCTTTTTTAGCTACCGCAAGCAGGCGTTGTGCCTGCATGAGTTTTTGATCTACCAATTTATCCGGGATCAGCGACTCATTGATGACTGATAGATCCAGCAAGGGATAGCCAAATGCATCAGAACAAAATGTTGCCAGATCACGGGCGCTGACTGTCCCGCTTTGCGTCAGGGCATCAATGAAGCCGATCTTTTCGGCCTGCGCTTTTTTGCCGACAGTTTCAACTTGAGCCGGCGTCAATAAATTGGCCTGCATCAAGGCTCGCGCCAAGCCTGGCGTTGCCATCTGGGGGGCTGAATTTGGTAGGACTGCGGACATAGGATCTTTTGAGTAAATTTGCCAATACAATCAGTTGCCTTGTGATAATGCAACTAAGCCTGTTATTTGTAAAGTCGTTCCATAGTGCAGCCACACTGGATCGGACAAAAATTGCATTGTGGCTACAACGCCATCAGGTAGTGAATCATTTTTGCCATTTTCGACTCTGATTCATTACTTCTTTACTCTGTATAGATTGTTTTCAACCAAATAGCCATGCCAAATTTTTCAGGCTTTTTTTGCGTCGGATAGTGCAGATTTTGGACAGCGATATCAGACTGCCCGATTTTGTAACAATCTGTTAGATAAGCAAAATTCGGGTCTTAGTGATTTCTGCCAACGGCAAAGGCACATAGTTTGACCATTGCAATTTTGTATTGATTATCAGGCCAGGTCGAGATAGCTGCTGCTGCCCGGTCTGCTGCCTTGACTGCTTCACTTTGCGTATAGGCCAGTGCGCCGGATTTGGTGATGGCATCCAGTATGGCATCAAACTTGGACTCATCGCCGTTTTCTATGCAAGCGCGTACCAATTCCCGTTCTTCTGCCGTACCATTTTTCATTAAGTAGATCAGTGGTAGCGTGGGCTTACCTTCACGCAAGTCGTCACCTACATTCTTGCCTATATCATCGGCATTTCCAGAGTAATCCAGTACATCATCTATCAATTGGAATGCCGTACCCAGCGAGCGACCATATTCGCCAGCAGCTTCAATCTCTGCCTGGTCTGCACCAGCGATAAGGGCACCGATTTCGGCTGCAGCTTCAAACAACTTGGCAGTTTTTGAGCGTATCACCTGGAGATAGCGTTCTTCAGTGACATCAGGGTCATGCATATTGAGTAATTGCAAGACTTCGCCTTCTGCAATGACATTCGTTGCATCCGCCAGGATTTGCATGATTTGCATGCTATTGATGGACACCATCATCTGGAAGGCACGTGAATACAAAAAGTCGCCTACCAGGACTGATGCAGCATTGCCAAACAGGGCGTTGGCGGTCTTGCGGCCACGGCGCATGGATGATTCATCTACTACGTCATCATGCAGCAGGGTCGCGGTATGAATGAATTCGACGATGGCGGCCAGTTCGTGATGATGCTTGCCTTGATACTGGAAGGCATTCGCCACCAGCAAGACCAATACGGGGCGTATGCGTTTGCCACCGGCACTGATGATGTATTCGGCGATCTGGTTGACCAGGGCAACTTCAGAGTGCAATTTGTTGCGGATTACCTGATTCACTTCGTCCATATCGAAGGCGATCAGTTCAGTGATGGGGTTTTGGTTGTTTGTGGCAGACAAGGGGGAACCTGCTTAAGAATCCGGGATGTCCGAGATTATACGATGCAGTGCTGGTATTTGCTTGAATTGCACCAGTTCTCTTGTGCTTCATCTATTTCCTACCAGCAAATTGCCCGTTTACTATGGCTTTGCTGAAAAAATATGCAAATAGTCTTTGACGCATCAGACAGGATTATGTACAATTTGGGGTTTTCCCGACTTCCCAGGTGCATTTTTGTCTGGCGGGGAGAAAATTCTTAATTTTTATTTGATGAGGTTTCACATGTACGCGGTCATAAAAACCGGTGGCAAACAATATAAAGTTGTCGCTGGTGAAAAACTTAAAGTAGAACAGATACCTGCAGACATTGGCTCCGAAATCACCATTGATCAAGTGCTCGCATTGGGCGCTGGCGAGACCATTAAATTTGGTGCTCCATTGGTCGCAGGTGCTACGGTGCTGGCTAAGGTTATAGATCACGGTCGTCACGACAAAGTGCGCATTTTCAAAATGCGTCGTCGTAAGCACTATCAGAAACGTCAAGGCCATCGCCAAAACTACACTGAATTGCAAATCGTTTCTATCAACGGCTAATCTGTAGATCAGCAATCAATCTACCTGTATAAGGAGCTAATTAAAAATGGCACACAAAAAAGGCGGCGGCACCACGCGCAACGGTCGTGACTCAGAATCAAAACGCCTTGGCGTTAAAGTCTACGGCGGCCAGGCTATCAATGCCGGCGGTATCATCATTCGTCAACGCGGCACTCGCGTACACGCTGGTGAAAACGTTGGTATGGGCAAAGATCACACTTTGTTCGCTCTGGTTAACGGCAAAGTACAATTTGCGATCAAAGGTGCAGCACGTCACCAGTTCGCTATTGTTGTTGCAGACGCAGCAGCAGCGTAATGCATTGAAGTAATTCAAAGCAGGGCGCAAGCCAGTATGATAAAAAGGCTCTGCCATCGGTAGGGCCTTTTTAGTTGGATCAGTCTCCGTTCCAACTTATTGCGGCCGTATTGGCAATACTTCACCGCAAGCTCAAACCTCTCCGTAAGCACACCCTGTATAGACAGTTTGGTGTTAGCCCTTTTAATTTGAAGAAATCCTGTATAAATTTATTGTTCCATCAGGTTACAAAAATTTATACAAGCTTTTTTAGGTGGTAAAAATGAAATTTATTGATGAAGCCCGTATCGAAGTAATCGCCGGCGATGGTGGCAATGGTGTGGCATCCTTTTGCCGTGAAAAATTCCGCCCATTCGGCGGCCCTGACGGTGGTGATGGCGGCCGTGGCGGCAGTATCTGGGCCGTAGCTGACCGTAATATCAACACTCTGGTTGATTATCGTTATTCCAAATTGCACAAGGCCAAAGATGGCGAAAATGGCCGTGGAGCAGATTGCTACGGCAAAGGTGCTGACGATATCCGTCTGCGCATGCCGGTTGGCACGCAAATTTGCGACAGAAATACCGATGAAGTCATTGCTGATCTGACTGAACATGGCCAGGAAGTTGAACTGGTCAAAGGTGGCGAGGGCGGCTGGGGTAACATCCACTTTAAAACTTCGACCAACCGTGCACCACGTCAGCGCTCTGATGGTAAAGAAGGTGAACGCCGTGAATTGCGCCTGGAATTGAAAGTTCTGGCCGACGTAGGTCTCCTGGGTTTGCCAAATGCCGGTAAATCAACTTTCATTACTGCGGTATCGAACGCACGTCCGAAAATTGCTGATTATCCTTTCACGACCCTGCATCCCAACTTGGGTATGGTCCGTGTCAGCCATGAAAAAAGCTTCGTCATCGCCGATATTCCCGGTCTGATCGAAGGCGCTGCTGATGGCGCTGGTCTGGGCATACAGTTCCTGAAGCATTTGCAACGTACAGGCTTGCTCTTGCACATTGTTGATCTGGCACCGTTTGATGAAGCCGTTGACCCTGTCAAAGAAGCCAAGGCCTTGATCAAGGAATTGCGCAAATATGACGAAAGCCTGTATGAGAAGCCACGTTGGCTGGTCCTCAACAAGCTCGATGTGCTGACAGACGATGAACGCAAGAAAAAAGTCAAAGACTTCATCAAGCGCTTTGCCTGGAAAGGCCCAGTCTTTGAAATCTCTGCCCTGAATCGTGAAGGTTGTGAAGAGCTTGTAACTGAGATATACAAATATCTGGAAGAAAAGCGTACGCATGAGCAGCGTTCGCAAGAAACCACGATGAAAGAAGAAGCGCAGGGTATCTTGTCCATTGATCCGGATGATCCGCGTTTTAAAGTTTTAGAAGACTAATAAAAAACCTGGTGAAAGCCAGGGAGCCTGTAAAAATAACTGTGTAAGTTCTCCCGGAACTATTGGTGAGCGTTGATGCGCTCACCAAATTCTATATCAAAGCGGTTGAGTGCCTGTCGCCAGTGTTGTATAGGCATGGTCCATTTCTTC
>Ga0207952_1000584_pt1 | contig 25367 bp, 20 predicted proteins | sample SubbioR12Aug_8Ca_FD_184831 | JGI IMG/M metagenome (GOLD analysis project Ga0207952, IMG submission 184831) | Serpentinite rock and fluid subsurface biosphere microbial communities from McLaughlin Reserve, California, USA - CR12Aug_8Ca (SPAdes) | ecosystem: Environmental > Terrestrial > Deep...
CCCCCTGCCACGTCCCACCGTCGTCCTTTGTGGCCCGGGGAACAATGGTGGCGATGGCTTCGTGGCGGCACGCCACCTCCATGCGGCCGGCTGGCCGGTTCGGGTGGCTCTCCTCGGCGATCGAAGCGCGTTGCGCGGCGACGCTGCGTGGGCCTCGCAAAGCTGGAAGGGGCCGGTGGAAGCGCTGGGTCTTGGCCTTCTCGACGACCGTCCGCTGGTGATCGACGCCTTGTTCGGCGCGGGCCTCGGCCGGCCGATCCGCGGGCTTGTTGGCGAACTGATCGACCGCATGAACGCCGAAGCGTTGCACGTGGTCGCCGTCGACGTGCCGAGCGGCCTACATGGCGACAGCGGTGAGGTTATGGGACGCGCTCCGGTGGCGGAATGCACAGTCACATTTTTCCGCGCCAAGCCAGGCCACTACTCGCTCGAAGGACTTCGGCGCTGCGGTAGTCTCAGGGTTGCCGACATCGGGATCGCCCGTTCGGTGCTGCGGGCAATCGCGCCACAGCTTTGGCTGAACGCCCCCGGTCTCTGGCAGGAGCTTCTGCGCCGCGAGGATCGCGGTGTGCATAAATATGCCCGTGGGCATCTGACTCTCCTGGGTGGAGCAACAGCCACCGGCGCGGCGCGGCTTGCCGCCGTGGCTGGACGTCGTATGGGGGCGGGCCTCGTGACCATCGCGACGCCGCGTGCGGCGATGGCGGTCTATCAGGCGGCGGAGCCCGGCAATCTGCTTGCTGAAGTCGAGGACGGCGAACAGTTTGAACGCCTGCTGAGCGATGAGCGGCGCAATGCGATCCTCATCGGCCCGGGTTCCGGCATCAACGAACGAACCCGCAACGCCGTCGACGCGGCGCTGGCAACGGGTCGGCCAGTGGTGCTCGATGCCGACGCGATCACCGTCTTTGCCGGAAACCCGGCGGGCCTGTTCGACTTAATCGGGGGGCCGGTCCTGCTGACGCCGCACGAGGGCGAGTTCCGCCGTCTGTTTCCCAACCTTTCGTCGGTTGCGGGCAAGGTAGAGCGGACTCGGCTGGCCGCCCGGCAGAGCGGCTCGACCATCCTTTTGAAGGGGCCGGATACGGTGATTGCGGCGCCCGATGGCCGGGCAGTCATCAATGTTCATGCCCCCGCGACGCTGGCAACTGCAGGGTCGGGCGACGTTCTTGCCGGCATGGCAGCAGGGTTGATCGCCCAAGGCCTGTCGCCGCTCGCGGCAGGTGCCGCGGCAGCCTGGCTCCATGGCGACTGCGCCTTCCGCTTCGAGCGGCCGGGACTGATTGCCGAGGATCTGATTGCCCGAATTCCGGAAGCGCTTGCAGCGGTGATTCCTGGCGATCCAGGCGCGGCTCAAGCCCGCTGAATTGACCGCTTGCCGGGCCCGGGCTAAGAGGCCCGCGATTCGCCCTCGAGGCACGCCCCGATGGCCCTCGACGGCAGTCGGGCAGTCGTCGGGCGGGCGTGGTGGAATTGGTAGACACGCGAGATTTAGGTTCTCGTGCCGCAAGGCGTAGGGGTTCAAGTCCCTTCGCCCGCACCAGACGGAAGTGGAAGTGAGAAAATGCAAGTAACGGAACTTTCGGCCGAAGGGCTGAAGCGGCAATTCAAGATCGTCGTTCCCGCGGGCGACCTCTCGGCAAAAGTCGACGAACGACTGGCTGAACTGGCCCAGACGGCGACGCTGCCCGGCTTCCGGCCCGGCAAGGTACCGGTAGGCCTGTTGAAGAAGCAGTATGGTCAGGCCCTGTACGGCGAGGCTCTGGAGCAGGCGGTCAATTCGAGCACGGCCAAGGCCATCGAGGATCGCGGATTGAAGCCCGCCCTGCAGCCGCGGGTCGATCTCAAGCAGCTCGAGGAGGGCAAGGACGTCGAATTCGAGGTCGCGATCGAGGTGCTGCCGGAAATCGGCAAGGTCGACTTCTCTGGTGTCGAACTCGAGCGCCTCAAGGCCACCGTTCCGGACAAGGATGTCGACGAGGCGATCGAGCGGATCGCCAAGGCGAACCGCGAGCAGAAGCCAGTTGATCCGTCACGACCGGCGCAGAAGGGCGATTCGATCAAACTTGACTTCGTGGGTTCGGTCGACGGCAAGGAATTCCCAGGCGGTGCGGCCACCGACTACTCTCTCGAACTCGGATCTGGCTCGTTCATTCCGGGCTTCGAGGATCAGCTGACCGGCGCCGAAGTCGGCAAGGTGATCGACGTCAAGGTGACGTTCCCGGCCGACTACGGCGCTGCCGAACTCGCCGGTAAGGACGCCATCTTCAAGTGCACGATCAAGGAACTCCACGAGTTCGTCGACAAGCCGGCTGACGACGAGTTGGCGAAGAAGAACAACTTCGAGAACCTTGAGGCGATGCGCAAGGCCGTATCCGACCGGATCGGTCAGGACTATGGCCAGATTTCGCGGTCGATGATCAAACGCAACCTGCTCGACAAGCTTGCCGACCTTCACAAGTTCCCGGTTCCCGAGGGGCTGATCGAGGGCGAGTTCAACGCCATTTGGCAGCGCATCGAGGAAGCCAAGAAAAACGGCCAGAAGCTCGAAGACGACGAAGAGAAGATGCGCAAGGAGTATCGTGAAATCGCCGAGCGCCGCGTCCGCCTCGGCCTGCTGCTGGCTGATGTCGGCCGGTCCAACAGTATCGACGTGACGCCCGAGGAATTGAACCAGGCGGTGATGCGGGAAGCCATGCGCTATCCCGGACAGGAGCGCCAGGTGCTCGAGTTCTACGGCAAGAACGCCGAACTGAAGGATCAGCTTCGCGCGCCGATCTTCGAGGAGAAGACGGTCGACTTCATTCTCGAGCTGGCGAAGGTCTCGGAGAAGTCGGTTACCCCCGAGGAACTGCTCAAAGCAGCGCGTGAGGCCGAAGAAGACAAGCCCGCCGACGAGGCGCCTTCCGCGGCGGCCTAGGCGGCGAATTGATGCGGAGCCGGTGGCCTTGAACATGGCCGCCGTCGCTGCCACTTTTAACGAGACAGTCACCAAGGGGGCTACGCGATGAGTCGCGACCGCGATCCGCTGGAAATCTACAACAACTACTATGTACCGATGGTCGTCGAGCAATCGGCGCGCGGCGAGCGCGGCTACGACATCTGGTCGAGGCTGCTCAAGGAGCGGATCATCTTCCTGAACGGCCCGATCGAAGACAACGTGGCCGGGCTGGTCTGTGCGCAGCTGCTCTATCTGGAATCCGAGAATCCGACCAAGGACATCTCGTTCTACATCAATTCACCGGGTGGCGTGGTCACGTCTGGCATGGCGATCTACGACACTATGCAGTATGTGCGCCCTCTGATATCGACCCTGGTCTTCGGCCAGGCGGCCTCGGCCGGCTCGCTGTTGCTGATGGCAGGGGCCAAGGGCAAGCGCTTTGCCCTTCCCAATTCCCGGATCATGATCCATCAGCCGTCGGGGGGCGCCCAGGGGCAGGCCACCGACATCGAAATTCATGCACGGGAAATTCTTGCGACCCGGGCCCGGCTGAACCAGATGTACGTCGACCATACTGGTCGGACGATAGACGAGATCGAGCGGGCCATGGAGCGCGATAAATTCTTCGCCCCACAGGAAGCCAAGGAGTTCGGCCTGATTGACGATGTGCTTGGAAAACGGCCGACTCCGACCGTCCAGGCCGCCGCTTCGTAGGTGGCGACCGCGACCAATTGTTTCTCATTTGGCGACCACACACCATATTTTGATGTTGTGGCCGTCCTAGGGTCGCGTTTAACATGTTCTCGTGTGCGGGCTCGCAGTCGGCGGGCCCCCCAAGCGGAGGTGCGTTAACGACATGCCAGCCGCCAAATCCGGGGGCGACTCCCGCAATACCCTCTATTGCAGCTTCTGCGGCAAGAGCCAGCACGAGGTCCGGAAGCTCATTGCCGGGCCGACAGTGTTCATCTGCGACGAGTGCGTTGAACTCTGCATGGACATCATCCGTGAGGAGAACAAGACCACTCTGGTCAAGTCCAAGGACGGTGTGCCGTCTCCCAAGGAGATCCGCCAGATCCTCGACGACTATGTGATCGGCCAGGATCAGGCGAAGCGCATCTTGGCCGTTGCAGTGCACAATCACTACAAGCGGCTAAGCCACGGCGGCAAGGCGAACGACGTCGAAATCGCCAAGTCGAACATCATGCTGATTGGGCCGACCGGCTGCGGCAAGACGCTGCTCGCCCAGACACTGGCGCGGATGCTCGACGTGCCGTTCACCATGGCCGACGCCACGACGCTGACCGAAGCCGGCTATGTCGGCGAAGATGTCGAGAACATCATCCTGAAGCTACTGCAGGCAGCCGACTACAACGTCGAGCGGGCACAGCGCGGTATTGTCTACATCGATGAAGTCGACAAGATCTCTCGCAAGTCGGACAACCCCTCGATCACCCGAGACGTCTCGGGCGAGGGCGTGCAGCAGGCGCTGCTGAAGATCATGGAAGGCACCGTCGCTTCGGTGCCGCCGCAGGGTGGGCGCAAACATCCGCAGCAGGAGTTCCTGCAGGTCGACACCACGAACATCCTGTTCATCTGCGGTGGTGCGTTCTCCGGTCTCGACAAGATCATCTCGATGCGCCGGCAAGGCACGTCGATCGGCTTCGGCGCCGAAGTCCGTGGTCCCGAAGACCGCCGTACGGGCGAGATCCTGCGCGACCTCGAGCCGGAGGATCTGCTCAGGTACGGACTGATCCCCGAATTCGTCGGCCGCCTGCCGGTCGTGGCGACCTTGGAAGACCTCGACGAGGGCGCTCTGATCGAAATCCTGACGCGGCCGAAGAACGCCCTGTTGAAGCAGTATCAGCGCCTGTTCGATATGGAGAGCGTCAAGCTCAAGTTTACCGATGACGCCCTGCGGGCCGTCTCCCAGAAGGCGATCCTGCGCAAGACCGGTGCTCGCGGTCTGCGCTCGATCATGGAGACTGTGCTCCTGGACACCATGTACGACCTGCCGTCGCTCGACGGAGTCGAAGAAGTCGTGATCAATCGCGAAGTCATAGAAGGGCGGGCTCAACCGCTCTACGTGCACGGTGAGCGCAAAGAGGGCATCGCTGCCGCGCCGGCCTGAGTTTTGCTGCGTCGGCGGCATCCGCTGCCGGCGCTCCCCGACGGGTCTTGAACAACCCCCTGTTCAGGCCAATCTTTGCTGACGAGTGCGCGTCTATTGGCGCCGGGGATCGCCCACTGTGGGGTCCGCGGCCAAGGGGCGGGTAGCTCTAACAGCGTACGTTGCGAGGCATCATGAACGCCCCCATTCAAGGAATTGTCTATCCGGTCCTGCCGTTGCGCGACATTGTTGTGTTTCCGGGCATGATCGTTCCGCTCTTTGTTGGCCGTGAAAAGAGCGTCAAGGCGCTCGAAGAGGTGATGAAGGACGACAAGCAGATCCTGCTGATCGCCCAGAAGAACGCCAGCCAGGACGATCCCGGTCCCGAAGACATCTATACGATCGGCACGCTCGGCACTGTGCTGCAGTTGCTCAAGCTGCCTGATGACACTGTCAAGGTGTTGGTCGAGGGTGGGCGGCGCGTGCGCGTCACCGGCTACACCGATCGCGCTGATTTCTTCGAGGCGCGCGCCGTCGAGATGGAAGAGGTGGTCGCCGAATCGGCCGAGCTGCAGGCAGCGGCTCGGACCGTAGTCTCGGAGTTCGAGAACTACGTGAAGCTGAACAAGAAGGTGCCGCCGGAAGTCGTCGTCTCGATCAACAAGATTGAGGAGCCGGCCAAGCTCGCCGACACGATCTCGGCGCATCTGGCGCTCAAAGTCGCGGAAAAGCAGCAGCTGCTCGAGCTCGACTCGGTTTCCAAGCGGCTTGAGCGGATTCTCGGCCTGATGGAAGGCGAGATCGGCGTGCTGCAGGTCGAGAAGAAGATCCGCAACCGCGTGAAGCGCCAGATGGAGAAGACGCAGCGCGAGTATTATCTCAACGAGCAGATGAAGGCGATCCAGAAGGAACTTGGCGAGACCGAGGACGGTCGCGACGAGGTCTCCGAGCTGGAAAAGCGCATCCGCAAAACGCGTCTGTCCAAGGAAGCGCGCGAGAAGGCCAATGCCGAGCTGAAGAAGCTCCGGACCATGAGCCCGATGTCAGCCGAGGCCACAGTGGTGCGCAACTACCTCGATTGGCTGCTGTCGATTCCGTGGCGCAAGCCGACCAAGATCATCAAGGACCTCAAGTACGCCGAGGAAATTCTCAATGCCGACCACCACGGCCTCGAGAAGGTGAAGGAACGCATCCTCGAGTATCTCGCGGTCCAGCAGCGTGTCGACAAGATGAAGGGGCCGATCCTGTGCCTGGTCGGACCGCCGGGCGTCGGCAAGACCTCGCTCGGCAAGTCGATCGCCAAGGCCACGGGGCGCAACTTCGTGCGCATGTCGCTGGGCGGCGTGCGCGACGAGGCCGAGATTCGCGGCCATCGCCGGACCTACATCGGCTCGCTGCCGGGCAAGGTCGTCCAGAGCATGAAGAAGGCGAAGTCCTCGAACCCGCTCTTCCTGCTCGACGAAATCGATAAGCTCGGCGCGGATTTCCGCGGCGACCCGTCGTCGGCGCTGCTCGAGGTGCTGGATCCCGAGCAGAACAGCTCGTTCAACGACCATTATCTCGAGGTCGATTACGACCTGTCGAACGTGATGTTCATCACCACGGCCAACTCGCTGCGCATGGCGCAGCCGCTGATGGACCGCATGGAGATCATCCGGCTGGCCGGCTACACCGAGGACGAGAAGGTCGCAATCGCCCGCAAGCACCTGATCACCAAGCAGGTAGAGGCCAACGGCCTGAAGGAAGGCGAGCTCGATATCCATGACGACGCCGTACGAGATCTCGTGCGCTACTACACGCGCGAGGCTGGCGTTCGCAATCTGGAGCGCGAGATCGCCAACCTGGCCCGCAAGGCGGTGAAGGAAATCCTCATGAAAGGGACTTCCAAGGTGAAGATTGGCCGCAAGAACCTCGACAAGTTCGCTGGCGTACGTCGCTTCCGTTACGGCGAGGCCGAGTTGGAGGATCTGGTCGGCATCACCACGGGCCTGGCGTGGACCGAGGTCGGCGGCGAACTGCTGCAGATCGAGGCCGTGCTGGTTCCGGGACGCGGTCGCGTCACCATTACCGGTAAGCTGGGCGACGTCATGCAGGAGTCGGTGCAGGCGGCCAACGCCTACATCCGCTCGCGCGCCGCGACCTTCGGCATCAGGCACAACATCTTCGAGAAGCGCGACATCCACGTGCACGTGCCGGAAGGTGCGACGCCGAAGGATGGCCCCTCGGCGGGCGTTGGCATGATCACCTCGATCGTCTCGGCCTTGACCGGCGTGGCGGTCCGCAAGGACGTCGCCATGACTGGCGAGATCAGCCTGAGAGGACGCGTGCTGCCGATCGGTGGGCTCAAGGAGAAGCTGCTGGCGGCGTTGCGCGGCGGTCTCAAGACCGTGCTCATTCCCAAGGAGAACGAGCGCGATCTGCCGGAGATTCCGGACAATGTGAAGAAGGGCCTGGAGATCATTCCGGTGTCGACCGTCGACGAGGTCCTGGCCAAGGCGCTGGTCAAGCCGCTGGTCGCGATCGAATGGCCGAACGACCTGGAGGCGGTCGCCGCCAAGCCGGCCGACACGGCCGAGACGATCCGGGCTCACTGAACGCCCTCATGAGGAAGACCCGAAGCCCCGGAGCGATCCGGGGCTTCGTCGCGTCCGGCCGCAACTTATGCGCCTTGTGAGAGGTCGCCACACAAAATATGGTATTCACCGTTGACGCCGTTTTCAGGCCGCCCCTACACTTGAGGCTGCCGGACCATGCAGGGGCTCGCCCGTGAACAAGCACGATCTGATCGCCGCCGTCGCCGCTTCGACCAATCTCTCCAAGGCGGATGCGGCCAACGCCGTCGATGCCATCCTTACCGTCGTCACCAAGTCCTTGAAGAAGAAGGAAAAGGTGTTGCTGGTCGGTTTCGGGACGTTCCAGGTCACCAAGCGCAAGGCCGGCGAAGGCCGAAATCCGCAGACTGGCGAGAAGATCAAGATTCCTGCAGCGAACGTGCCACGCTTCAAGGCGAGCAAGGCCCTCAAGGACGCGATCAACTAGCGCGACAGTCGGGGCGTTATGTTAGGACTGAACGTGTCGGGCGATTAGCTCAGTTGGTAGAGCGCTTCTTTTACACGGAAGATGTCGGCGGTTCGAGCCCGTCATCGCCCACCAACGTTTCGCACGGTAGCGTGGAAAGCATTGAAATATCGGGCATTTACGCACCTCTTCGCGGCTGCGGTATGCTTGACACCCCATAGGTGGTCCTATATCTCTCCGCGCGCCGTTTGGGGCTTTTGCGGGCGTAGTTCAGTTGGTTAGAACGCCGGCCTGTCACGCCGGAGGTCGCGGGTTCGAGTCCCGTCGCTCGCGCCAGCCCAAACACTGGCAGCCCACAAAAACGGGGCGCAAGGGGTGGCGATGGAAGAGCTTCTTAGGGAATACCTTCCGATCCTGATCTTCCTCGGCCTGGCATTTGGCCTTACCAGCGCGATGCTTGGCGGGTCGTATCTGATCGCCCGCCAGAATCCCAATTCCGAGAAACTGTCGCCGTTCGAGTGCGGTTTCGCACCGTTCGACGATGCGCGCGGCAAATTCGACGTCCGCTTCTATCTGGTCGCCATTCTGTTCATCATCTTCGACCTTGAGGTGGCGTTCCTGTTTCCTTGGGCGGTCACGCTGGGTGACATCGGCCTGTTCGGCTTCTGGTCGATGATGCTGTTTCTGGGCGTCCTCACGGTCGGGTTCATCTACGAGTGGCGCAAGGGAGCCCTGGAATGGGAGTAGTCACCCCAGCCAAGCCGAACACCGCTGCTGAGGCGGCGTTGTCGCGGGCCTTGAACGACGAACTGGCCGACAAGGGCTTCGTCGTGGCGCAGCTCGACAAGCTGATCACCTGGGCGCGCACCGGTTCGATGTGGGGACTGACCTTCGGTCTGGCCTGTTGCGGCGTGGAAATGATCCACGCTTGGATGAGCCGTTACGACCTCGACCGTTTCGGTTTCGCGCCGATGCCCAGTCCGCGGTCGGCCGACGTGATGATCGTGGCCGGTACGCTGACCAACAAGATGGCGCCAGCGCTGCGCAAGGTTTACGACCAGATGGCCGAACCGCGCTACGTCATCTCGATGGGCTCCTGCGCCAACGGCGGCGGCTATTATCATTATAGCTACTCGGTCGTGCGCGGCTGCGACCGGATCGTTCCCGTCGACATCTACGTCCCTGGTTGTCCGCCGACCGCCGAGGCGCTGTTGTACGGCATCCTGCAGCTCCAGAAGAAGATCCGCCGCACCGGAACGCTGGTGCGCTGATGGACCAGCCGCTGAAGGAGCTCGGCGAACATATCGTCCAGGTAACCGTCGGCGCGGTGAGCGCCTGCGAGGTTCGCCTCGGCGAATTGATCCTGGAATGTGCGCCCGACCGGCTGATCGCGTTGCTCGGGTTCTTGCGCGACGACCCCAAATGCCTGTTCAAGCAGCTCATCGATATTTGCGGTGTCGATTGGCTGGAGCGCGAGAAGCGCTTTGACGTTGTCTACAATCTGCTCAGCCTGAAGAACAACCGGCGGATCCGCATCAAGGTCGCGACCGACGAATCGACGCCCGTGCCGTCGGCCGCGTCGGTGTACAGCGCCGCCGGCTGGTTCGAACGCGAGACCTACGATCTCTACGGCGTGTGGTTTTCGGACCATCCGGATCTTCGGCGAATCCTCACCGACTACGGTTTCGAGGGCCATCCACTGCGCAAGGACTTCCCGCTCACCGGCTTCGTCGAGCTGCGCTGGGACGACATCCAGAAGCGCGTGGTCTACGAGCCCGTGAAGCTCGCGCAGGAATTCCGCCGTTTCGACTTCCTCAGCCCGTGGGAAGGCGCGCAGCAGGTATTGCCGGGCGACGAGAAGGCCCAGGAGAAGGGCAAGACGAGCTGACATGTCCGACGTCGAGATCAAGACCCTGACGATGAATTTCGGGCCGCAGCACCCGGCGGCCCACGGCGTGCTGCGCCTGGTCGTCGAGATGGACGGCGAGATCGTCGAGCGCTGCGATCCCCATATCGGCCTGCTGCACCGCGGCACCGAAAAGCTGATCGAATACAAGAGCTACCTGCAGGCGGTGCCGTATTTCGACCGGCTCGACTATGTGTCGCCGATGAACCAAGAGCACGCCTATGCGCTGGCGGTCGAGAAGCTGCTGGGCATCACCGCACCGGAGCGCGGCCAGTATATTCGCGTGTTGTTCTCCGAGATCACCCGCATCCTGAACCATTTGCTGAACGTCACGACGTTCGCGATGGACACCGGTGCGTTGACGCCGCCGCTGTGGGGCTTTGAGCAGCGCGAGCTGCTGATGGAATATTATGAGCAGGTGAGCGGTTCACGCATGCACGCCGCCTATTTCCGGCCGGGCGGCGTTCACCAGGATCTGCCCGACGGCATGCTCGATTCGATGGACGGCTGGATCAAGCAGTTCATCCCGGTCCTCAAGGACATCGAGAATCTGCTGAACGACAATCGCATCTTCCGCCAGCGCACCGTCGACATCGGCGTCGTGTCGGCCGCGCAGGCGCTCGACTGGGGTTTCTCCGGGCCGCTGATCCGCGCGTCCGGCATTCCGTGGGATCTGCGCAAGTCGCAACCCTACGACGTCTACGACCGCATGGATTTCGATATCCCGCTCGGCAAGACCGGCGACTGCTTCGCGCGCTACCTCGTGCGCATCGAGGAAATGTACCAGAGCGTGCGCATCATGGAGCAGTGCATCGCGGCGCTGCGCAAGGTGGGCGGCCCGGTCCGCGTCGACGACCGCAAGCTGGCGCCGCCGCGGCGCAGCGAAATGAAGGGTTCGATGGAAGCGCTGATCCATCACTTCAAGCTCTACACCGAAGGCTACAAGGTGCCGGCCGGCGAAACCTACACGGCGGTCGAGGCGCCGAAGGGCGAGTTCGGCGTCTATCTCGTGTCCGACGGCACCAACAAACCTTATCGCTGCAAGATCCGGGCGCCGGGATTTCCGCATCTGCAGGCGCTCGAGATGATGACGAAGGGTCACCAGCTCGCCGACATGTCGGCGAACATCGGCTCGCTCGACATCGTGTTCGGCGAGATCGACCGCTAGGAGACGACGAGATGGCGATGATCACCGCCGATCCCAAGGACGTGCCGCACGTCGGGCACTTTGCCTTCACGCCGGAAACCCTGGCCAAGGCGAAGGCGTTGATGGCGAACTATCCGCAGGGCCGGCAGGCCAGCGCGGTGATCGGCGTGCTCGACCTTGCGCAGCGCCAGCAGGGCTGGTTACCGCGGGTGGCAATGGACGAAGTGGCCAAGCTCCTCGATATGGCGCCGATCCGGGTCTACGAGATCGCGACCTTCTACACAATGTTCCAGCTCAAGCCGCGTGGGAAGTACCTGCTGCAGGTCTGCACCACGACGCCGTGCTGGCTGCGCGGCTCGGAGGCGGTGATGAAGGCCTGTCAGCATGCTGCCGACGGAGAAATCTTCAGCGTCCAGGAGGTCGAGTGCCTGGGCGGCTGCGTGAATGCGCCGGTCGTGCAGATCAACGACGATTTCTACGAGGATCTCGACGAGACCTCGATCAACAAGGTCCTCGACGCATTCCGCCGTGGCGAAACGCCGAAGCCGGGACCGCAGATCGACCGGCAGACATCGGCGCCGGCTGGCGGCGCCACGACGCTGAAGGGCGAGTAGGGCGATGCTCAGCGACAAGGACCGCATCTTCACCAATCTCTACGGCGCCCATGACTGGCACCTGGCCGGCGCGCGCGCACGCGGCGCCTGGGACAATACCAAGGCGATCCTCGACAAGGGCCCCGACGCCATCATCGACGAAATGAAGAAGTCGGGCCTGCGCGGCCGCGGCGGCGCCGGCTTCCCGACCGGTCTGAAATGGTCCTTCATGCCCAAGGAAGTGAAGGACCGTCCGCACTATCTGATCGTGAATGCCGACGAGTCCGAGCCGGGCACCTGCAAGGATCGCGATATCCTGCGGCACGACCCGCATCTCTTCATCGAGGGCTGCCTGGTGGCGGGCTTCGCCATGCGCGCCAACGCCGGCTACATCTACGTGCGCGGCGAGTTCTACAACGAGGCCCAGAACCTCATCACCGCTGTCCGCGAAGCCTATGAAGCAGGCCTGCTGGGCAAGAACGCCTGTGGCTCGGGCTGGGACTTCGATCTCTACGTCCACCGCGGCGCCGGGGCCTATATCTGCGGCGAGGAGACCGCGCTGCTGGAGAGCCTCGAAGGCAAGAAGGGCATGCCGCGCTTGAAGCCGCCGTTTCCGGCAGGCTCGGGCCTCTATGGTTGCCCGTCGACGGTGAACAACGTCGAGTCGATTGCCGTTGCGCCCACCATCCTGCGCCGTGGCGCTGCCTGGTTCGCGGGCATCGGCCGACCGAACAACACCGGCACCAAGCTGTTCTGCATCTCGGGTCACGTGAACAAGCCCTGCAATGTGGAAGAGGAAATGGGCATCCCGCTGCGCGAGCTGATCGACCGCCATGCTGGCGGCGTCCGCGGCGGCTGGGACAACCTCTTGGCGGTGATCCCCGGCGGTGCGTCGGTGCCGCTGCTGCCCAAGTCGATCTGCGACACCGTTCTGATGGATTTCGACTCGCTGCGTGACCAGAAGTCGGGCCTCGGCACGGCGGCGGTCATCGTCATGGACAAATCGGCCGACGTCGTGAAGGCGATTGCACGGCTCAGCTACTTCTACAAGCACGAGAGCTGCGGCCAGTGCACGCCGTGCCGTGAGGGCACCGGCTGGATGTGGCGCGTCATGGAACGCATGGTGACGGGCAACGCGCGCATCGAGGAGATCGATGCGCTCGAGGACGTGACCAAGCAGGTCGAGGGACACACGATCTGCGCGCTGGGCGATGCGGCGGCATGGCCGATCCAGGGCCTGATCCGCCATTTCCGGCCCGAGATGGAGCGCCGCATCCGCGCGCGCACCGAAAAACTGGCGGCCGAGTAGGCGGGCGGGGAGCGCAATGCCCAAGGTGAAGATCGACGGCGTCGAGATCGAGGTGCCGGCAGGCATCACGGTCCTGCAGGCCTGTGAATTGGCGGGCATTGAGATCCCGCGCTTCTGCTACCACGAGCGGCTGTCGATCGCCGGCAATTGCCGCATGTGCCTGGTCGAGGTGAAGCCGGGTCCACCCAAGCCGCAGGCAAGCTGCGCACTGCCCGTTGCCGACAAGCAGGAGATTTTCACCCAGACGCCAATGGTCACGAAGGCGCGCAACGGCGTGATGGAATTCTTGCTGATCAACCACCCGCTCGATTGCCCGATCTGCGACCAGGGCGGCGAGTGCGACCTGCAGGACCAGGCGATGGGTTACGGCTTCGATCGCAGCCGCTTCCACGAGAACAAGCGCGCGGTGCCGGACAAGGATCTGGGACCGCTGGTCAAGACGTCGATGAACCGCTGCATCCACTGCACGCGTTGCATCCGCTTCGCTACCGAGGTCGCGGGCGTCGAGGAGTTGGGTGCCACGGGCCGCGGCGAGAGCATGGAAGTCACGACCTACGTCGAGCACGCGCTCAGCACCGAGCTCTCGGGCAACCTGGTCGATCTCTGTCCGGTGGGCGCATTGACGTCCAAGCCCTATGCCTTCGAGGCGCGGTCATGGGAGCTCAGCAAGACCGAGTCGATCGACGTGATGGACGGCCTCGGCTCGAACATCCGGGTCGACACGCGTGGCGCCCAGGTCATGCGCGTGTTGCCGCGGCTCAACGACGACGTGAATGAGGAGTGGATCTCGGACAAGACCCGTCACGCCGTCGACGGCTTGCGTCACCAGCGGCTCGACCGGCCCTATGTACGGCGGGCCGGCAAGCTCGTTGAGGCGACCTGGGACCAGGCATTCGCCGCGATCGAAGCCAAGCTGAAAGGCCTCGACGGCGCCAAGGTGGCGGCGATCGCCGGCGACCAGTGCGACGCCGAATCCATGGTGGCGCTCAAGGATCTGATGACGGCACTGGGATCGCCCAATATCGACTGCCGCCAGGATGGTGCCAAGCTCGATGGACCTCGCGGCGGGTACATCTTCAATCCCGGCGTCCGCGGTATCGACTCGGCCGATGCGATCCTGCTGATCGGAACAAACCCGCGCTGGGAATCGCCGGTTCTGAATGCACGACTGCGCAAGCGCTACCTCGCCGGTCACTGTGCCATCGCCAGCGTCGGCCCGGCGGTCGACCACACCTATCCGGTCGAGTGGCTGGGTGCGGGACCTGCAACGTTGCGCGACCTGGTCGACGGCAAGCTCGGATTCTCGGAGAAGCTGAAGGCCGCGAAGCATCCGCTGATCGTCGTCGGCATGGGCGCGCTGGTGCGCGAGGATGGCGCGGCTATCCTGGCGCTCGCCCGCGATCTTGCCGAGAAGCTGAATGCCATCCGCGCCGACTGGAACGGCTTTGCCGTGCTCCATACGACGGCGGCGCGCGTCGGCGGCCTCGACCTTGGCCTGGTGCCGGGTGAAGGCGGTCGCGACGTCGAGGGCATCCTGGCCGGCTGCGAGAAGCGCGAGATCGAACTGGTCTACCTCCTGGCGGCTGACGAGATCGACACCAAGCGGCTTGGCAAGGCCTTCGTGATCTATCAGGGCCATCACGGCGACGCCGGCGCCCATCGAGCTGACGTCGTCCTGCCGGGGGCTGCCTACACCGAGAAGCCCGGGACCTACGTCAATACCGAGGGCCGTGTACAGCTCGGCCAGCGCGCCGGTTATCCGCCGGGTGATGCCCGCGAGGACTGGGCGATCCTGCGTGCCCTGTCGGAACGTCTGGGCAAGACCTTGCCCTACGATTCGCTTGACCAGGTTCGCGCCCGCCTCGTCGCCGTGAACAAGAGCTTCGCCGCTCTCGACCATCAGGCCGCTGGCACCTGGGGTGTCTTCGGCAAGGCCGGGGCGCTCATCGAGGCACCCTTCGTCTCACCGATCGCCAATTTCTACATGACCTGCCCGATCAGCAGGGCCTCCAAGACGATGGCTGAATGCATGGCCTCACGCGCCCACCTCATGGCGGCGGAGTAGGGCATGAGCGCCGATCTGATCCAGTTCTTCGCGGTCAACTGGCTGGGCCAATTCATCGTCATCGTCGCCCAGTGCCTGGCCGTCACGGTACCGTTGCTGGTTTCCGTCGCCTACATGACCTACGTCGACCGCAAGGTCTGGGCCTCGATCCAGCTTCGCCGTGGCCCCAACGTGGTGGGCCCCTTCGGCTTGCTGCAGCCCTTTGCCGACGGCCTGAAACTGGTGTTGAAGGAAACCATCATCCCTTCGAGCGCCAACGCCGTGCTGTTCGTCATCGCGCCAATGATCACCTTCATGACGGCGCTGGTGGCCTGGGCGGTGGTGCCGTTCGACGACGGCTGGGTCATTGCCGACATCAATGTCGGCATTCTTTACCTTTTCGCCATCTCATCGCTCGGCGTCTATGGCATCGTCATCGCCGGCTGGGCGTCGAACTCGAAGTACGCCTTTCTCGGCGCGCTGCGCTCTGCGGCGCAGATGGTGTCCTACGAGGTGTCGATCGGCTTCGTGCTGATCACAGTCCTGCTCTGCGCCGGCTCGCTCAACCTGTCCAATGTGGTGATGGCCCAATCCGGCGGATTCTGGAACTGGTTTTTCCTGCCGCTGCTCCCGATGTTCGTGATCTTCTTCGTGTCGGCGTTGGCGGAAACCAATCGCACGCCCTTCGATCTGCCGATGTCCGAAGCCGAGCTGGTGGCGGGTTTCCACACCGAATATTCGGCGATGACCTTCGGCCTGTTCTTCCTCGGCGAATACGCCAACATGATCCTGCTCTCGGCATTGGGCGCCGTGCTGTTCCTTGGCGGCTGGATGTCGCCGATCCCGTTCGCACCCTTCACCTATGTGCCGGGCGTGGTTTGGTTCGCGCTCAAGATCGCTTTCCTGTTGTTTGTCTTCAGCTGGACCAAGGGCACGCTGCCTCGCTACCGCTACGACCAGTTGATGCGACTGGGCTGGAAGGTATTCCTGCCGGTGTCGCTGGGCTGGGTCGTCCTCACCGCCGCCGTGCTGCAGTTCGGCGGCTGGCTTCCGAAATCCTAGGAAGATCGCATAATGGCCTCTCTCGACCGCACCGCGCGCGCCTTTCTGCTGACCGAACTGGTCTCGGGCTTTGCGCTTACGCTCAGGTACATGTTCAAGCCCAAGGTGACGGTGAACTACCCGCACGAGAAAGGGCCGCTCAGCCCGCGCTTCCGCGGTGAGCATGCCCTGCGCCGCTACCCCAATGGTGAGGAACGCTGCATTGCCTGCAAGCTCTGCGAGGCGATCTGCCCGGCCCAGGCGATCACAATCGAGGCCGAGCCGCGCGACGACCGCAGTCGGCGTACTACGCGCTACGACATCGACATGACCAAGTGCATCTACTGCGGCTTCTGCCAGGAAGCCTGCCCGGTCGATGCTATCGTCGAAGGCCCGAATTTCGAATTCTCGACCGAGACCCGCGAGGAGCTGATGTACAACAAAGACAAGCTGCTCGCGAACGGCGACCGCTGGGAGAGCCTGATCGCGGCCAATCTCCACGCCGACGCCGCGTATCGCTGAGCCGGGCGCGGGGGAGGGGAGAACATGCTGCTTCAGGCTCTGGCCTTCTACGTCTTCGCGGTGGTAACCGTCGCGTCGGGCGCGATGGTCGTGGTCTCGCGCAACCCGGTCTATTCGGTGTTGTTCCTGATCCTCGCCTTCTTCAATGCTGCGGCGCTGTTCCTGCTGATCGGCGCCGAGTTCATCGCGATGATCCTAGTCATCGTCTATGTCGGCGCGGTGGCGGTTCTGTTCCTGTTCGTCGTGATGATGCTCGACATCAACCTTGTCGAGCTGCGCGAGGGTTTCCTCAGATACCTGCCGGTCGGCGCCATGATCGGCGTCGTGCTGCTGGCTGAAATCCTGCTCGGACTGGGCGTGCTGGGCGCAGGTTCGTCTACGATGGTGGCACTGAACAAGCAGGGCGCTCAGGTATTGGCCGTCGATAATACCCGCGCCATCGGCATGGTGCTCTACACCCAGTATTTCTACCTCTTCCAGGTGGCGGGCCTCGTGCTGCTGGTGGCCATGATCGGCGCGATCGTGTTGACGCTCCGCACCCGTCCAGGCGTCCGTCGCCAGAAGATCGGCGACCAGATCAACCGGACCAAGGAGCAGTCAATGACCGTGGTCAAGGTGCCGACGCGGGGAGGCGTGTGATGACGATCGGCCTCGGTCACTACCTCACGGTCGCCTCGGTGCTGTTCACGCTGGGCATCCTGGGAATCTTCCTCAATCGCAAGAACGTCATCGTCATCCTGATGTGCGTCGAGCTGATGCTGCTCGCGGTGAACATCAACCTCGTCGCTTTCTCGATCTTCGAGGGCAACGTCGTGGGCCAGGTCTTTGCCATGCTGGTGCTGACCGTAGCGGCTGCCGAGGCGGCGATCGGCCTTGCCATCCTGGTGGTCTATTTCCGCAACCGGGGAACGATTGCCGTCGAAGACATCAACGAGATGAAGGGCTAGGGGCGCACACTCACCATGGACCTTGCCGTCAAGCTCATCGTTCTCCTGCCGCTGCTCGCTGCGGCGATCGCCGGTCTCTTCTGCCGCGTGATCGGCGATCGGCCGGCCCAGATCGTGACCTGCGCGGCGCTGCTGATTGCGGCGGCGCTGTCGGTCTTCGTGTTCGTCCGCATCGGCTTCGGGCCGGAGAGCGGCAAGCTGATCGTGGTCAAGCTCTTCACCTGGATTGGCTCGGGAACGTTCGATGTCGACTGGGCGCTGCGCGTCGACACGCTGACGGCGGTCATGCTGATCGTGGTCACCGTCGTGTCATCGATGGTCCATGTCTATTCGATCGGCTACATGGCCGAGGACACCAGTATCCCGCGTTTCATGGCCTATCTCAGCCTGTTCACTTTCTTCATGCTGATGCTGGTGACCGCGGATAACCTGGTGCAGCTCTTCTTCGGTTGGGAAGGGGTGGGCCTCGCCTCGTATCTGCTGATCGGGTTCTGGTATGACAGGCCTTCGGCCAATGCCGCGGCGATGAAGGCCTTCATCGTCAATCGCATTGGCGACTTCGGCTTCGCGCTTGGCATCTTTGCCGTGTGGATGCTGAGCGGCTCGGTGGGATTCGCCGAGATCTTCGCCAAGGCCCCGGAAATGGCCAAGATGCGTATCGAGTTCATCGGCATGAACCTGCCGGCACTCGAGACGGCCTGTCTGCTGCTGTTCGTTGGTGCCATGGGCAAGTCGGCGCAACTCGGCCTGCATACCTGGCTGCCGGATGCCATGGAAGGTCCGACCCCGGTGTCTGCCCTGATCCACGCGGCCACCATGGTGACCGCCGGCGTGTTCATGGTCTGTCGGCTCTCGCCGCTGTTCGAACTGGCGCCGGTGGCGCTGCAGGTCGTGACCCTGGTCGGCGCGGCGACGGCCTTCTTCGCTGCCACGGTCGGCCTCACCCAGTTCGACATCAAGCGGGTGGTTGCCTATTCGACCTGCAGCCAGCTCGGCTACATGTTCTTTGCCTGCGGCGTCGGCGCCTACTCGGCGGCCATGTTCCATCTCATGACCCACGCCTTCTTCAAGGCGCTGCTGTTTCTGGGCTCAGGTTCCGTCATCACCTGTCTCCATCACGAGCAGGACATGCGCAAGATGGGCGGGGTGAAAGAGAAGGCGCCGCAGACCTTCGTATTGATGTGGGTCGGTACGCTCGCACTGTCGGGCATCGGCGTTCCCTTCCTCCTCGGCAACGGCGTGGGTTTTGCCGGCTTCTACTCCAAGGACATCATGCTCGAGTCGGCGTTCGGGGTGCACACGACGGTGGGCCTGATCGCGTTCTGGCTGGGTGTCGTGGCCGCCTTCATGACAGCGTTCTATTCGACACGCCTGATGTTCATGACCTTCTACGGCAAGTACCGGGGCGACCATCACACTTGGGATCATGCGCACGAATCGCCGCAAGTCATCTTGATCCCGCTCTATGTGCTGGCGATCGGAGCCGCGCTGTCGGGCTATGTCGCCTATGACTGGTTTGTCGGCCACGACTGGAAGAGCTTCTGGGGCCAGTCGATCGCCTTGAAATCGACCGAGGAAGTGCTGCATCACGCGCATGAGGTGCCACTGTGGGTGAAGCTCATACCGCTGGTCTTCGCGCTGTCGGGTATCGCGCTCAGCTACTATTACTACATTGTCAAGACCGACCTACCGGAGCGCACGGTCAAGGCCTTTCCGGCCCTGCATGCTCTCTTCTTCAACAAATGGTACTTCGACGAGATCTATGACGCGCTCTTCGTCCGACCGGCGCTCGCGATCGGTCGCGTCCTGTGGAAGAAGGGCGACGGTGCGATGATCGACGGCCTCGGCCCCGACAACATCGCGGCACGGGCGCAGGACATGGCTGGCGTGCTGAGTCGCTTTCAGAGCGGCTACCTCTACCACTACGCATTCGTGATGCTGGTCGGCGTGGCAGGCCTCGTCACGTACTTCATGCTGGCGGCGAGGTAGGCGGATGTCGAGTTGGCCTATCCTTTCCGTCGTCACGTTCCTGCCGTTGGTGGGCGCGTTCTTCTGCCTGATCGTGAATGGCCCCAAGGAAGCGGTCGATCGAAACTGCCGCAGCGCCGCGCTGATCACTTCGCTGGCGACCTTTCTGATCTCGCTGGTTCTGTGGGTGCGCTTCGAAGGCACCAAGGCGAGCTTCCAATTCGAGGAGAAGCTCGACTGGGTGCCGGCGCTCGGCATCGGCTACCATATGGGTATCGACGGCATCTCGTTGTTCTTCGTGCTGTTGTCGACGCTGCTGACGCCGATCTGCATCCTTGCGAGCTGGGAATCGATCCAGGTCCGCGTCAAGGAATACATGGTGGCATTCCTCGTGCTCGAGACCTTCATGGTCGGCATGTTCTGCGCCCTCGACCTCGCCTTGTTCTACATCTTCTTTGAGGGCGTCCTGATCCCGATGTTCCTGATCATTGGTGTCTGGGGTGGAAAGCGGCGGGTCTACGCGGCCTTCAAGTTCTTCCTCTACACGCTGCTGGGCTCCGTGCTGATGCTGCTGGCGATCATCGCCATCTACTGGCAGGCGGGCACCACGGATCTGCCGACCGTTATGGAGAAGCTCGACCTGCCCTTCACCTGGCAGTGCTGGCTGTGGCTTGCTTTTTTCGCCTCGTTCGCGGTCAAGGTGCCTATGTGGCCGGTTCATACCTGGCTACCCGATGCTCACGTCGAGGCGCCGACCGCCGGCTCGGTGATCCTGGCCGGTGTGTTGCTGAAGATGGGTGGATACGGCTTCCTGCGGTTTTCGATTCCGCTTCTGCCGGAGGCGTCACAGTATTTTGCGCCGCTGGTCTTCGGCCTCAGCCTCGTCGCCATCATCTACACCTCGCTGGTCGCGCTGGTGCAGGAGGACATGAAGAAGCTGATCGCCTATTCGTCGATCGCCCATATGGGCTTCGTGACGATCGGCGCCTTCATCATGAACATGCAGAGCGTGCAGGGCTCGATTTTCCAGATGCTGAGCCACGGCATCGTCTCGGCGGCACTCTTCCTCTGCGTCGGCGTCGTCTACGACCGTATGCACACCCGCGAGATCGCGGCCTACGGCGGCCTGGTGCATCGCATGCCCCGGTACGCCTTCACCTTCATGTTCTTCACCCTGGCGAGCGTCGGTTTGCCGGGCCTGTCGGGCTTCGTCGGCGAATTCCTAGTCCTGGTCGGAACCTTCAAGGCCAACACCTGGGTGGCGTTCCTCGCGACGACCGGAATCATCCTGGGGGCCGCTTATGCGCTCTGGCTCTATCGCAAAGTCATCTTCGGCGAACTCACCAAGGACTCGCTGAAAGCCATCCTCGACATGAACCGGCGCGAGATCGCGGTGTTCCTGCCCCTGGTGTTGATCACGCTGTGGATGGGCATCTACCCCAGTTCTTTCCTCGATCCGATGGCGCCCGCGGTCGACAAGCTGATCGGCGACTATCAGGCCGCCTTGAAGCTTGCCCGCACTGCGGCGTTGGCACCGTGAGCGGCCGGGAGTGATGCACATGCTTCTCGGTCTGGAATCCTGGACGCTGGCACGGCCGGAAATCTTCCTGGCGGCCGCGACGTTCCTGTTGTTGATCTACGGCGTCGTCCGCGGCGAGGCGGCGACGCCATTCGTGTCGGCGGCGACGTCGGTCGTGCTGTTGGCAACGGCGGTGCTGCTGTTCGCGCCCTATCGGGAGGGCACGGCATTCGCGTCACTGTTCATCGTCGATCGGCTCACGACCACCATGAAGGCACTGGTGCTGGTCGGTGCCGCGGTTGCTGTCTTGATGTCGCGGGCCTACTTCGAGCAGGTCAAGGCATGGCGCTTCGAATATCCGCTGCTGGTGGCGTTGGCGACGCTGGGCATGATGCTGATGATTTCGGCGAACGATCTTATGGCCCTCTACGTTGGCCTCGAGCTGCAGTCCCTGGCGCTCTACGTCGTCGCGGCCTTCCAGCGCGACAGCTTGCGTTCGACCGAAGCCGGCGTGAAGTACTTCGTCCTGGGGTCGGTCGCTTCCGGGATGCTGCTGTTCGGGGCTTCCCTGATCTACGGCTTCTGCGGCGGTACGGCGTTCGTTCAGATCTCGCGGGCACTGCTCGATGGCAAGGCTGCCGAGTTCGGGGTCATCGTCGGGTTGGTGTTCGTGACCGCGGGCCTTGCCTTCAAGGTTTCCGCCGTGCCGTTCCATATGTGGACGCCCGACGTCTACGAGGGAGCGCCCACTCCGGTGACGGCACTGTTCGCCGTGGCGCCCAAGATCGCAGCCATCTCCCTGATGGTTTCGGTCCTGATGGGGCCGTTCAAGCCGTTGTTCCTGCAGTGGCAGCAGATCATCGTGGTGGCTGCGGTGCTGTCGATGGCGCTAGGTGCGTTCGCAGCACTTCGCCAGCAGAACATCAAGCGTCTGATGGCCTATTCGTCGATCGGCAACGTCGGTTACGTGCTGCTGGGACTGGCAAGCGGCAGCGAGAAGGGCATCCAGGCGATCGTCTTCTACCTCGCGATCTACCTTGTCATGACGCTGGGCGTGTTCGCCACGATCCTGATGATGAAGCGCCGCGGCGTCATGGTCGAGAACGTCACCGACCTGGCGGGGCTGGCCAAGAGCCAGCCGATGATGGCCTTCGCCATGCTGCTCTTCATGTTCTCGCTGGCCGGCATCCCGCCGCTCGCGGGCTTCTGGGGCAAGCTCTACATCTTCATCGCCGCGGTCGAGGCCAGCCTCTTCATCCCGGCCGTGCTGGGCGTGCTCGCCTCCGTGGTGGCGTCCTACTACTACCTTCGGATCGTCAAGGTGATGTACTTCGACGAGGAGACCGAGACACTCGACCGCACGCCATTTGGCGTCAACCGCACCGTGGCTTTCGCGGCGGCCGTCCTGGTGACCGTGTTCTCGCTGGCGCCGCAACCGCTCAGCCTGATGGCAGCAGCGGCGGCGAAAGGCCTGTTCCCGTGAGCTCTGCGCCCGTCCTGCCGGACGGGTGGAGGCTGGTCGCGCTCGATAGCGTCGGCAGCACCAACGACGAGGCGGCGCAACTGGCGGACGCCGGCGCGGCGGAAGGAACGGTCGTGTGGGCACGCGAGCAGACTGGAGGGCGCGGCCGCCGCGGCCGTCATTGGGCTTCACCGGTCGGCAATCTCTATAGTTCGACTATTCTGCGTCCCGATTGCGCCGCACTCCGTGCCGCCGAGCTAGGGTTCGTTGCGGCCCTGGCCGTTGCCGACATCGTTCCGGCCGACCGTGCGGTCCGCGTAAAATGGCCGAACGACGTGCTGGTGAACGGCGGCAAGATTGCCGGCATCCTGCTCGAAAGCGCCATCGCTCAAACCGGCCGGGTCGAGCATGTCGTGGCGGGCGTCGGCATCAACGTGGGCTTTGCGCCGCAACTGCCCGAGATGCGCTATCCCGGCGCGGCGCTCGGTGGCTCGGTGGAGGTGGCCCTGGAGAAATTCACGAACGCCCTTGCCGCGCGCCTCGTCGAATGGCGCCGTGACGGCTTCGAGACAGTGCGGGCGGCCTGGCTCGCCAAGGCGGGGCCGATCGGGGCAGAAGTCGACGTCAGGCTGGGCGAAGAGCTGGTGAGTGGCCGCTTTGCCGGGCTGGATCGCGAAGGCGCCTTGCTGCTGGATACGACGACCGGTCCACGCAGGATCGTGTCGGGTGAATTGCTGGGCCGTGCGGCCTGAGGAGATCGTGGCATGTTGCTCGCCATCAATGCCAACAATACCAATGTAAAGTTCGGTATCGTCGACGGCGATCGGATCGTTGGCGAGTGGCGTCAGCATACTTCGGCGATGCGCACTGCCGATGAGCATGCGGTTTGGCTGTTCCAGCTCATGGCGATGGAGGGCATCGCCACGAAATCGATCACCGACGCCATCATCGGCAGCGTCGTGCCGCAGGCTACGTTCAATCTTCGCCGGCTCTGCACGAGGTATTTCGACTGCGAGCCGCTGGTTCTGGGCGAACCGAATGTCACCTATGGCATCCAGATCAAAGGCCTGGGAGCCGGAGCAGATCGAATCTGCAATACTGTCGGCGCAGGCGTCTTGTTCCCGAAGACAGCGATAACCGTGGTCGATTTCGGCACTGCCACGACCTTCGACGTGGTGGACGAGGAGGGCAGTTACTGCGGCGGCGTGATCGCACCAGGCATCAATCTCAGCATTGAAGCACTGGTCAATGCGACGGCACTCTTGCCCCGCATCGTGGTCGAGAAGCCCGCACATGTCGTCGGTACTAACACGATCGAATGCATGCATTCCGGCGTGTTCTGGGGTTATGTGGGCCTTATCGAGGGTATAGTCGCGCGCATCAAGGCCGAGTTCGGTAGGCCGATGCGGGTGATTTCAACAGGTGGCTTGGCACCCGTATTCGAAGGTTCCACCACGGTGATCGAGCAAATAGTTCCGGACATCACCGCGCGCGGTCTGATCGAGATCTACAAACGCAGCAAGAAATGACCGTTCCTTCTGCTGAAGAGCTGTTGTTCGTCGCCCTGGGCGGCGCCGGCGAGATCGGCATGAACCTCAATCTCTATGGTCATGCCGGCAAGTGGCTGATGCTCGACCTCGGCATCGCTTTCGGCGACGACTCCATGCCCGGCGTCGAGGTCATCATGCCCGATCCCGCGTTCATCGAGGAGCGGCGCAAGGACCTGATCGGCATCGTGCTCACGCATGCCCACGAGGATCATCTGGGCGCAGTGGCGGATCTCTGGCCGCGTCTGAAGGCGCCGGTCTACGCCACGCCGTTCGCAGCCTCGGTGCTGCGGCGCAAGCTGACGCAGGCCGGCCTGGTCGATGACGTCCAGGTCACGGAAATCCCTCTACGGGGAAAATTCAGTCTCGGGCCGTTCGATCTCGAGATGATCACCATGACGCATTCGATTCTTGAGCCGAATGCGCTGGCCATACGCACCAAGTTCGGCACGATCTTCCATACCGGCGACTGGAAGATCGATGCTGACCCGTTGATCGGCGATCTGACCGATGAGGCGATGCTGAAGCGCATCGGCGATGAAGGTGTGCTCGCAATGGTCTGCGACAGCACCAACGTCTTCGTCGAGGGCGAGGCCGGCTCCGAGGCGATGGTACGGGCCAACCTCAAGAAACTGGTGAAGGGACGGAAAGGCCGCATTGCCGTCACGTGCTTTGCGTCCAATCTCGCACGTGTGGAGAGCATTGCGCTGGCGGCCGTCGCGGCCGGACGCCATCCCGTGCTGTCCGGACCGGCGCTACTGCGCATGATCGAGGCGGCGCAGGAATGCGGCTATCTGCTCGATTTTCCCGAGTGCATCAGTCCTCAGGACGGCGCGTACCTGCCCAGGAGCAAGGTGCTGTTCATCTGCACCGGCAGCCAGGGGGAGATGCGTGCCTCGATGGCCAAGATCGCCAATGACGAACACCGCGACATAGTCCTGGAGGAGGGCGATACCGCGATCTTCTCCTCGCGCGTCATTCCCGGCAACGAACGTTCGGTCGGACGCCTGCAGAACGCGCTGATGGCGCGAGGCGTCGAGGTCATCACCGATCGTGAGGCCGATATTCACGTGTCGGGCCATCCCGCGCGCGATGAGCTTGTGCGCGTCTATCAATGGGTACGTCCCCGGATCGCCCTGCCGGTCCATGGCGAAGTCCGCCACATGGTCGAGCATGCGGCCCTCGCCCGCGCCTGCCAGGTGCCGGAGACGATCGTGGCCCCCAACGGGACCCTGGTCCGGCTGGCGCCGGGTCCTGCCGAGATCATCGACCATGTGCCGGCGGGCCGGCTGGCCC
>Ga0207952_1000585_pt1 | contig 25328 bp, 27 predicted proteins | sample SubbioR12Aug_8Ca_FD_184831 | JGI IMG/M metagenome (GOLD analysis project Ga0207952, IMG submission 184831) | Serpentinite rock and fluid subsurface biosphere microbial communities from McLaughlin Reserve, California, USA - CR12Aug_8Ca (SPAdes) | ecosystem: Environmental > Terrestrial > Deep...
GGGCGCAGCGCCGGTCGCCAAGCCGGTCGCCAAGCCGGTCGCCAAGCCGGTCGCCAAGCCGGTCGCCAAGCCGGTCGCGAAGCCGGTCGCGAAGCCGGTCGCCAAGCCGGTCGCCAAGCCGGTCGCGAAGGCGGCTGCAAAGCCTGCAGCCAAGCCAGTCGCGAAACCCGCGGCTAAGGCGAAGCCTGCAGCAAAAAAGGCAGCGAAAAAGCCGGCTAAGGCGGCCAAGAAGCCAGCGAAGGCCAGGAAGGCGGCTAAACCGGCAAAGAAGAAGCCCGCGGCGAAGAAGAAACCGGCAGCAAAGAAGGCCTCGCCAAAGGCGCGTCCAAAGAAGTAGGCCGCGGACCTCGCGTCCGCGCCGGCCTTGATCCAACTCCATGGCGCCAGAACCGCACGTCGCCCTACTGCGCGCCCACGCGCGCCACGCGCCATGGAATGCGCGGGGCCTCGCGGCGCACGTCACGGCGCTTGTGGACGCGGCAGGAATTCGGCCAACCAATGCGTCTGCGCGCGCAGTACCCAGCGCGCGGGCCGTACGGTTCTACGTCGCCAATGGGCTCATCGATCATCCGGAAGGGCGTGGCACGGCCGCGACCTACCACTACCGCCACCTGCTCCAGCTGCTGTCCATCAAGATTCGGCAACGCGAGGGTCAGACGCTCGACGGCATCCGCAGCGAGATGCAGGCGCTCAGCGGTGATCTGCTCGAAAAACGCGTCGCGCAGGCTCTCGCGCCAGCGCTCAACTCGGCGTCGGATCAGGCGGTGCTCTCTCACTCGGATGAGCCGGTCGCCTGGCGCAGGGTCGTGGTTGCCGACGGCATTGAGGTTCACGTCCGGGCGGACACCGACGCGGCACGCGAATCCACTATCGTCGCCATGCGGGATGCGGTGCGGGCCGCCCTCGGCCGCGACTCGCGGTCTTGAGCTCGCACTGAGAGTTCGGTGACCGCGACCCCGCCGCCTCGCCGCTCGGTCGTCGTCACCGGCGTCGCCAAGTCCGGGCAGCTCGGCGAAGCCATCGCGCTGGCGTTTGCGCGCGAAGGTGCCCGTGTGTCGGTCGTTGCGCGAAACCTGGAGGAGGCCGCGGCACGTGCCGACGAAATGCGTGGCGTCGGGTTCGACGTGCACCCGTTTGCCTGCGACCTCGCCGACTCCGCCGCTACCACAAGTGTGGCCCGAGCAATTGCGACTGCGGCCGGTGGAGTGGACCTCGTCGTCCACGCAGCCGGTGGGTTTGGAGTGACCGGCCCCGTCGCCGACAGCGACCCAGCGGCATTCCAGCAGCAGTTGACCATCGGACTCGGCACCGCCTACGCGACGGCGAGGGCGTTCATTCCGCTGCTTCGAGCGACGCGTGGCAGTCTCGTCTTCCTCGCCAGCGCGTCCGCGCTCCCCGGCGCACGAGTCAAGGGAGTTGCGGGCTACGCCGTCGCCAAGGGCGGTGTGCTCACCCTGATGCGCGCGATTGCACAGGAAGAACACGAGCACGGCGTGCGCGCCAATGCGATCGCGCCGGCCGCAATTCGCACGCACGCCAACGCCGCGGCTATGCCTGCGAATGCACGTTTCGTTGAACCTTCGTCGGTCGTGGCAGCGATTCGATATCTCGCATCCCCGGAAGCCGCGCAGGTGACCGGACAGGTCATCGAGCTCGCACCGTGAACACACCATGACCGCCACTCGGCGTCGCAGCGCTACGTCCCGCGCGGTCATCCTCGACCGATCGCTCGAGTCCTTCCCCCTCTTCCGCCTCAGCGACTCCGCCGAAGAGTCGGCGATCGACTATTCACCTGAGGCCGGTCAGCGTTGGCGCGCGTTGCCGTCCCCGGGCGAGCGACTCCCCGGGACCTTTGATCAGGACGTGTACGTGGAGTTGATGCGACGTTACCACGAAGCCGGCGCGCCCGCCGACGGCGTCCTGACCTTCACCCTGCACGCCTTTCTCCGATCCATGAGCAGGCGCGTTGATGGGCGAACCTACGAACAGCTCCGCTCCGCACTCACGCGGCTGGAGCGAACCACACTTGAATCCGACCGCGCCTACTTCGACGCCACCACCGCCGCGCCCTTCAGTGGAAGTTTTTCGGTGTTGTCGGCGGTGCAGATCGACCGACGCCGGGCGACCGAGCGGGAGCAACTCGGTCTCTTCTCGACGCTCACCAACAACGAGCCAGGAGATGCGAGAGTGAGTATTGCCGCGCCCATTCGCGCCAACATCGCGGCGGGACACACGATCACCATCTCTTCGACTCGTTACTTCGCGCTGGCATCTCCGGTGGCCCGCCGGATCTATCGTCTGGTCGAGTGCATCCGTGCCCAAGGCGAGCTTTCCTGGCGCGTGCCACTCGAGACACTTGCGGACCAGTTACCGCTGATCCAGCGCTTTCCGTCGCACCTGCAGCGTGTGCTCCAGCCCGCCCACGAGATGCTCGTAACCACTGGGGCCCTCCGCGCAGCCACCATTGTCCAGGAATCGCGCTCCTGGTTTGTGCAGTATACGCTCGGAATTGCAACCGTCTAGCGCCGTAACCCGTTGTCTGTAAACAACTTGGTCTGCAGCGAACGGTTCACCGTTGTCCAGGCTCTAATGGAACGCGCGCTTTGCGCCGCGCGTATTGAGGGGGTATTCTCCCGTTGTACAGTTTCTGCCGACCCATTCAGGGACTTCTCGTGACTTCTCGCCGCACCCGCCTGATCCTCTTCGGCCTTGTGCTCGCTGCCCCGCTCGTCGCGGGTGGTTTCGTCATTCAGGAACGCGCTGCACAGAATGGCGTGAAGCTCTTCCAACAGGTGATCGCCATCGTCAACGATCGGTACGTCGACTCGATGACGGTGGGCGGACTCTACGAGAAGGCTGCGCGCGGACTGGTCGCCGAGCTCAAGGACCCGTACGCCGAGCTCTACACGCCGAAGGATCTGGAGATGTTCAACCAGAACACCGGCGGGTTCTACGGCGGCGTTGGCATGACCATCGAAAGCCAGGATGGGCTGATCACCGTCGCCAAGGTGTTTCCGCACACGCCGTCGGAGCGCGCGGGAATCCGGGTCGGTGACAAGATTGTTGGCGTCGACACGACGAACGTCCGCGGCTTCAAGATCGACCAGGTATCGTCACGCCTGAAAGGCCCGCCGGGCACGCAGGTGGTGGCCAAGTTCATTCGTCCGGGCGCACCGGATCAGTTCTCCGTCACGTTTACGCGAGAGGTGATTCGGATTCCGGCCGTGCCGTACGCCATCATGCTCGACACCAAGATCGGCTACATCCCGCTGCAGGGCTTCAGCGAGACGGCGTCCATCGAAGTGCGCGACCAGCTGACGCGGCTCACGAAGGAAGGCGCCAAGGGCATTGTGCTCGACCTTCGCGGGAATCCGGGTGGATTCCTCGAGCAGGCCGACACCCTCAGCAATATGTTCCTCGAAAAGGGTCAGGAGATCGTCAGCGTCCGTCAGCGCGGTGAACCCACGATCACGCACGTCACCACGCAGACCCCGGTCGCACCGACCATCCCGCTCATCGTGCTCACCGATGGCCGCTCCGCTTCGGCGTCCGAAATCGTCGCGGGTGCCCTTCAGGACCACGACCGCGCGCTGATTCTCGGCACCACGTCATTTGGAAAGGGTCTGGTGCAATCCATGTACCGGCTCGACGGCGGCTACGCCATCAAGCTCACGACGGCCAAGTGGTACACGCCGAGTGGGCGCTCCATTCAGCGGGAACGCAAGCTGAGCGATGATGGCCAGTTAGTCGAGGTGCACCCCGATTCCATCGAGTCGGATTCCATTCGCCGCGCCCGGCCAAAGTTCAAGTCAGACGGCGGCCGCGTGGTGTACGGCGGCGGCGCAATCACCCCGGATATCATCGTTCCCTATGACACGATGACCTCCGTGGAGCAGCGCTTCGACCGCCTGCTCGCCGCCAAGCAGCAAGAGACCTATCTCGCGCTCTACGACTACGCCTTTGAGATGAGCAAGAAGGTGAAGCCGGACTTCACCGTAACTCCAGAGATGCGCGACGATCTTTACCAGCGGCTCACCAAGCGTGGCGTCACGCTTGAACGCAAGGATTATGACGCCGCCGAGTCGTACGTCACGCGAATGCTCGACGCACGAATTGCGACGCTTGCCTTCGGCGATTCCACGGCGAAGCGTCGCTCCGTGAAGGACGACCCGCAGCTGCGAAAGGCCATCGACCTGCTGCGCCGTGGTTCAACCACCAAGGACTTGCTGGCGATGGCCGCAGCCAGCACCGCATCCCGGCAGGAACAGCGCTGATGACCGTACGGCACATCCACCTCGCGGCCGTCGCCGCGGGGCTCGTAGTCGCGTCAGCCGGTGTGTCCGCACCGGCAAACGCACAGGTGAACATTCCGCGGCACCCGAACCAAGCTGAGTCGAAGCTGGCAAATATCCGGCAGCTCACCACCACCGGCACACAGGCAGAGGCATACTGGAGCCCGGACGGCTCCTGGATCACCTTCCAGTCCACGCGCGACGGTCACGCCTGCGACCAGCAGTTCGTGATGCGTCCTGACGGGTCGGGGATGAAGCGTGTCTCCAACGGCGAAGGCAAGACCACCTGCGGGTGGATATTCCCGGGCAACGGCAAGCTCTTCTTCAGCTCAACCCACGGCGTCGCCGCCGCCTGTCCGGCGCGCCCCGATCCGTCCAAGGGCTATACCTGGGGCCTCGATCGCTTCGACTTCTATACGGCAAACCTCGACGGCACCAATCCCCGGCGTATCACCAACTATGGCACCTATACCGCCGAGGGGATTCTCTCTCCCGACGGTAAGCGCATCGTGTTTACGTCGCTGAAGGACGGTGACCTCGACATCTACACGATGAACGTCGACGGTACCGACGTGAAGCGCCTCACGAATACGGTTGGGTACGACGGGGGGCCCTGGTGGTCGCCTGACGGCAAGCAGATCGTGTATCGCTCGCACCATCCGAGCAACGCTGAGGAACTCAAGGAGTATCAGGACCTGCTCAGGCAGAACCTGGTGCGCCCGAACAAGGTTGAGTTGTTTGTCATGAACGCCGACGGCAGCAACCAGCGCCAGCTGACGCGGCTTGGGGGCGCGAACTTCGGCCCCTCCTGGACGCCCGACGGCAAGCAGATCGTGTTCGCCTCGAACCACAAGAATCCGGTCGGGCGGGCGGCGCAGAACTTCGACCTCTTCCTGATTTCACTCGACGGTACCGGCCTGACGCAGATCACGCACGATGAGCAGTTCGACGGCTTCCCCATGTTCAGCCCCGACGGCAAAAAGCTCATCTGGGCGGCGAGCCGTTTCGCGACCGGCGAACGCGACGTCAACATTTTCGTTGCAGACTGGCGCCCGTAGCCGCGAATTCCGCCATCTTCCCTGAGACATTGGGCGCAACCCGCGCCCACTGAATTCCTTCAGGTGAACTGACATGGCCATGCTCAACATTGCGTCTCTCGCCGCTGGCAAGCGAGTCGAGCATGAACTGATGGTCCGCAGTCGCGAAGACAAGACCACCAAGGGCGGTGACCCCTTCGTGACCCTGACGGTGGGCAACGCCACGGGCCAGATCAGCGGGAACGTCTGGAAAGAGGACGTGCCGCATCTCGACGGTGTCAAAGCCGGAACCATTGTCCAGGTCATAGGCACCGTCGAGATCTATCAGGGCAAGCGACAGCTCAAGTTCTCGGCAGCACCCCGTGTGGTGGCCAAGGCTGCGGTGAACCTCGACGATTTCCTTCCGCGCATCTCCGCTGATGTTGGCGCCCTGTGGGACACGATCGACGGATGGCGGGCGGCGATGAAGTCGCGCCGGTTGCGCACGGCCATCGATCTCTTTTTCGCTGACGATGCCTTTCGTGCGCTCTTCGAGCGAACGCCTGGCGCGCCACGCGGTCATCACGCGCAAGTCGGCGGCCTGCTGCAGCATGTCGTCGAGGTTGCAAACATTGCGCGCGACTCCGCTCGAGCCATGGGCGGAGATGTCGACCTGATCACGGCTGGCGCGCTGCTCCACGACATCGGCAAGGTGGAGACCTACGCCATCTCTGCCGGCGGCTTTGAAAACACGCAGGCCGGCCATCTCCTGCAGCACATGGTCCTGGGCTCCTTGATGCTCGACCGTCGGCTGCGCACGCTCCCGGGCGGCACGCTCACCGAGGCACAGGAGCTCGAGCTGCACCATTTCATCCAGTCGCACCACGGCCAGCCGGAGTTCGGCGCTGCCGTGCGGCCAATGACACTCGAGGCCGAACTGCTCCACCACGCCGACATGGCGAGTGCAAACGCCAACAATTTCCTCGAAGAGACCACCAACGCCGAACTCTTTCCTGGCGGTGAGGAATTCTCGACAAAGAAGAGCTGGCGACTCGACCGGAAGATCTGGCGGCGCACAGCCGGATGGGACTGAGCGCGCGAACGCTGGATCCCACGCCCCCGAGGCCGTGAACTGACATGAGTGTAGACACTTCTGGCGACGACGCGGCGCCCGCGCGTTGGCGCATGCTCGCGCTCCTCGCTGTCGCACAGCTGTTGGGCATGTCACTCTGGTTTGCCGGAAGCGCAGCGGCACCGATGCTGCGTGCCCAGTGGGACCTGAGCGACTCCGGCATCGCCTGGCTCACCAACGCGGTACAGCTTGGGTTTGTCGCCGGCACGGCCGTCTCGGCGCTGCTCAACCTTCCCGACATCATCCCCGCGCGCACGCTCTTCGCCGCATCGGCGCTCCTGGGTGCGGCGGTCAACGCCTGGCTCCCCTGGGCCAGCAGCGTACCAGAAGCGATGACATCGCGATTTCTCGCGGGGGCCTGCCTTGCGGGGGTGTATCCCCCGGCGATGAAGATGGCCGCCACCTGGTTTCGCGATCGCCGCGGGCTCGCTGTCGGCACGATCGTCGGCGCACTCACGGTGGGAAAGGCTGGGCCCTATCTGCTCGCAGCCATTCCCGACGCGAGCCTTGCGTTTATCACGCTCCTGGCCAGCTCATCGGCAGCCGCTGCGGCACTCATCGTGTTCACCGGGTACCGCGACGGCCCGTTCGCATTTGCGTCGCGGCCCTTCGCCTGGTCGAGGATTCGTGACGTCATCGGCTCGCGCCCCTGGCGCCTGGCCCTCGGTGGCTACCTCGGCCATATGGCCGAGCTCTATTCGTACTGGACATGGATCCCTGCGTTTCTCGCCGCGAGCGCCATGGGCGACCCGCACGCGCTCACGGCGCCGTCGTCTTCGGCAATCCAGGTGCTGGCCTTTGCGGTCATTGCCGTCGGTGGAGCCGGCTGTGTGTGGGGCGGATTGGTCGCAGACCGCATCGGCCGACCAGCGCTGGTCGTTCGCGCACTGGCGATCAGCGCGAGCTGCTGCGCGTTGATTGGGCTGCTCTTTGGCAGTTCGCTCTGGCTCATCGCGCCGGTCGCGCTCGTCTGGGGATTCTTCATCATCGCCGACAGCGCGCAGTTCAGTGTGCTTGTCACGGAAACCGTGGACAGCCACGCGGTCGGCACGGCCATCACCCTTCAGGTGTCGCTCGGCTTCCTCCTCACCACGCTAACCATTCAGGTGGTGCCGGTCATTGTGGCCCGAGCCGGGTGGCCTTGGGTGTTCACACTGCTCGCAATTGGCCCCCTGCTGGGCATCGCATCCATTCGGAGACTGGTCCGAGCCGTGTAAATTCTCGGGATGACAGTCATCCGGCAGGACGATCTCATCCAGAGCGTGCAGGATGCGCTCCAACACATCTCCTACTTCCATCCTCTCGACTACATCGAGGCGCTGGGCGACGCCTACAAGAAGGAACAGTCGCCAGCGGCTAAGGATGCAATCGCGCAGATCCTCACTAATTCGCGGATGTGCGCGGAGGGCCACCGGCCGATCTGCCAGGACACCGGCATCGTCGTCGTCTTTGCCAGGATCGGGATGAACGTGCGGTGGGACGCCACCATGTCGCTTACCGAGATGATCAACGAAGGCGTGCGTCGCGCCTATCTGCAGCCCGACAACGTGCTGCGCGCATCCATCGTCTCCGATCCCGCGTTCGGACGGAAGAACACGAAAGACAATACGCCCGCAGTGATTCACTATGACATTGTTCCCGGTGACTCTGTCGAGATTCGCCTCGCGGCCAAAGGCGGGGGCTCGGAGAACAAGTCCAAGTTCGCAATGCTGAACCCGAGCGACTCAATTGTTGACTGGGTGCTCAAGACGGTGCCGTTGATGGGCGCGGGGTGGTGTCCGCCCGGCATGCTGGGCATCGGCATTGGCGGAAGCGCCGAGAAGGCGATGCTGCTGGCAAAAGAGTCCCTGATGGATCACATCGACATGACACAGCTCAAGGCGCGCGGGCCGGCAAACAGGATCGAGGAACTGCGCATTGAGTTGTACGAAAAGGTGAATGCACTCGGCATTGGCGCGCAGGGCCTCGGTGGCCTGTCCACGGTGCTGGACGTGAAGATCCTCGACTATCCCACGCACGCGGCATCGAAACCCATCGCGATGATCCCCAACTGCGCGGCCACGCGTCATGCGCATTTCACGCTTGATGGCAGCGGTGTTGCGCATCTCCCGGTACCGAAACTGAGTTCGTGGCCCGACGTCACGTGGCAGCCAGACCGGAACGCACGTCATGTAAACCTCGACACGCTCACACCCGCAGATGTCACGAGTTGGAAGGCGGGTGATAGGCTTTTGCTCACGGGACGTCTGCTCACCGGACGCGATGCTGCCCACAAGCGGATCGCGGATCTGTATGCGAGCGGAAAAGAACTTCCTGATGGCGTCGACTTCACAAATCGCGTGATCTACTACGTCGGCCCGGTGGATCCCGTGCGCGAGGAAGTCGTCGGCCCGGCCGGTCCGACCACCGCGACCCGGATGGACAAGTTCACGGAACTGATGCTCGAAAGAACCGGACTCATCGCGATGATCGGTAAGGCCGAGCGAGGTCCCGTCGGACTTGAAGCGATCCGCAAGCACAAGGCCGCCTATTTAATGGCTGTCGGCGGCGCCGCCTACCTGGTTTCCAAGGCCATTCGGGCCTCACGCTGCGTGGCGTTCGAAGACCTGGGGATGGAGGCGATTTATGAGTTCACCGTGGAGAATATGCCGGTCACCGTGGCAGTGGACTCGACCGGAAATAACGTCCACGAAACCGGGCCGGCTGAGTGGAAGGAGCGTATCCGGCAGCTCCCTGTGTTGACTTGACACTGGCAGCCTAATTCGTTGACTCCCAACCGGTTACTCCGGCCAACATTGGGCGCAGAACCTTCGTAAAAGAAGTGTCTCAGGACTTAGAATTCGGGTCCGATTTGATTACCTTTCTTGGGTTCTGCCGGTAAACGCTCTGTTTCCGGTCATGACTGCCGCAAAAGATGACGGCGGCAATGTTGTCTCCATTGGAGTTGAGATGCGCAAGCCACGCCCGGCCTCGTACAACCCGGCTCAGGCCCTGAACCTGATCGCGAACGACCGCAACGGAACACCGCTCTCGTGTCCGTCCTGCTCTGGATCGATTGAGCGCGACCCCCTTGAGGTGCCGCCTCCACCGCGTTGCCAGGTAACGCTCCGCTGCACCAACTGCGGCCGATTCGCCAAGTACATCGCCGGCGCTGCGTAGACCCGGCCTGGCTCGCTCCCCCGCGCTGCCGGGAACCGCTACCCGCTGTCCCCGGTACCACTAACAGGTTTTCGACTTTCGGACCGCCCGCAGGAACTTCGCGGGCGGCCGTTTCACTGTTCGCGCAAGGGGAATGGTCCATGGCTCGCATCAATGGCACGGTGAAGTGGTTCAATGATGCCAAGGGGTTTGGCTTCATTCAGCGTGAAGGCGGCCCCGATGTGTTTGTGCATTTCAGCGCAATCTCCGGCTCAGGTTTCAAGTCGCTCGGCGAGGGCGACAAGGTTGAGTTCGAGATCGTGCAGGGACAAAAGGGACCCCAGGCCGCGGAAGTGACGAAAGTCGCGTAAATCCTGCCGCGAACACGCACGCGAGAGGGCCCGGCGTCGCGACGCGACGCCGGGCCCTTGGCACTTCAGCGATTTGACCCGATCCGTCAGTAGGCGATTGTCCCCTGCTTCGACGTGTCCACGGCATCCGCTTCGCCCGCTTTGAATAGGAATGCCTCCATGTTGCGCGTGAGGAACTGCCGCGCCTGGGGGTCCATCACGTTCAATCCGTAGTGATTGATCAGCATCGTTTGTTGCTTGAGCCAGTCGGCCCAGCAGTCGCGGCAAGTGCCCTCGAGAATCCTTGCGCCGATCGCGCCGGGAAACGGGGCGCGGTCAAAGGCTTCCTTGGCCTTCGCGCAGCGCGCACAGGTGATTGTCGCCATATCCGGAATCTAGCACGGCCGCAAAGGGCGGGCTGTTCAGGCGAGGCGTGTGTCGAGCCACTGCACGATGCGCCGTTCCAACGCGTCGTGACCAAAATCCACCGTGATCACGTGCCCGGTGCCGGTCAGCCATTCCAGCGTCTTGTCCGGTGAACCGATTCGATCAAACGCGCGCTGCGCCGATTTCTGCGGAATGCGGTTGTCCTCGCGTGACTGCAGCACAAGCACCGGTTGCCGCACCTGCGGGAGCCGGTCAAATGCGTGGCGCGTAACGCGCGTGAGTTCGTACAGCAGGCGGGGGGTCGAGGCCCGATAGGCGATCATGCGCTCTGCGGCCTTTGAATCATGCACCGATCGCTTTCCTCCACCCGACACGTAGCGGGCACCGAGGGCAGCAACGGGTCCAAGCACGAGGAGCGCTTCCATCGGGCGCGAGAGATGGAGGTAGGGCGCAAGCCCCACCACCGCACGAACCTCCGGGACGTCTGCCGCCAGCGTCAACGCGAGCGCGCCTCCCATCGACATGCCACACACGGCGACGTCCTCATGCGTTCGCCGGAGTGCGTCGAGTTCGGCGCGCGCGGCAGCCAGCCAATCCCTGGCGCGCGATCGGGCGAAGGCGTCGAGCGTTCGTGCATGGCCGGGGAGCACTGGTGCACGCACAGTCCACCCGGCAGCATGTAACGCGTTGGCCAGCGACGTCACCGCCTGCGGCGAGTCGTTGTAGCCATGCAACAGCAACACCGCACCTGGCCTGACGCCGCGGAGCAGCACCGGCTCAGCGCCGATGATGATGCCGTCAACGTTGCGTGGATTCGTGACCTCGAAGCGGCGTTCCATGCGCTGCGCGATGGCGAGCCGTATCGGCCACCAGATCAGCACGACCGCGCCCAGCGTTGCCACGATCCCGACGATGCCACTGAACGATTCCATCACCCCGCCGGGCCCATTCGCATCAGGCCACCCACTGGGAAATGCCGCGATCGCAACGCGTCAACCGCTCGCGCACGGCGCGTTCATATGCGGCGTGGTTTCGGTCAAGTGCATCCTGCGCGCGCACGGCGTGATGAAGGTGCCAGGCCACCGCCGCGAACTTCAGGTTTCGTCGCCGTACGCCGGCATTCTGCAGTCGGGCGGCCAACTCGCTGTCCTCCCTGCCCCAGCCTTCAATGGCCTCATTGTAGCCGTTCACCCGGACAATGTCGTCACGCCAGAAGGCCATGTTGCACCCGCGTGTCCTCCGCAGCGGATCGGTGGGCCCGCGTACGAGCGCGGCCAACGCCGGTGCGTGCAGCGCGTTGATGCGATTGCGCACACCCGGCGACCAGGGGTGTGTCGTTACCCGGCCAGCGGCGAGCGCCGCAGACGTCCGGGCGGCATCAAGCATGACCCGGCTGCCCTGCACATACTGCCCGGCGCGTGCAAACGCCACGTGCGACGCCACGAACTCCGGATGCAGCACCATGTCGCCATCGAGTTGCAGCAGATACGCACCCCGCGCCTGCGCCATCGCCTTGTTGCGAATCATGCCCAGGCGAAAGCCCGCGTCCTCGTGCCACACGTGGTGCAGTGGCACCGGGAATGTCGCTGCCTCACGAACAATCAGCGCCCGCGTTTCCTCGCCTGACCCGTCGTCGGCAATCACCACTTCAACGGGATACACGCGCTGGGCACGCACACTCTGCAGCACCACGCCAAGCGCCGCAGGCCAGTTGTACGTCGCGATCACCAGGCTGGTGTCGGCCGCGGAGATTACCACTCCACGGCCCCCGTCACTTCTTGGCGAATCCGTGGGCCACCTGGCCGGGAATGCCGTCAAACTCCAGCGTCGTCTTGTATCGCTCGTAACGCCCGTCGCCCGCAGCGGCCCGCGCGCGCTGGCGCATGGCGTCCATCTCACCGGCATGAAAGGGTTTAAAGCTCGCCGCCACCTTGAGGTTCTTTCGCAACACGGCCACGCTGTCCATTCCGCAGATCAGCGTGCTCGCCGGAAGCGAAAAACTGTAGCGCAATGCTTCCTCGGCGTTCACGACACGCGATGTCGGAAGTGCGCCGCCGGCCATCGGCTTGCAGCCAATCACCGCGGCACCACGTCGGATGGTTTCCGGGAGTACCTGTTTTTCGAATGACCGAAACGTGGCGTCGAACGGATTGAGCGGCATCGCGACTGCGTCCCAGGCAAAACCGCGGTTCAGCAGCTTCAGGTGAATGTGCGGCGACTTGTGACCACCAAAGGCGATGAACCGCACCCGCTTCTGGTCGCGCGCCTCCTGCGCCGCATCCAGGCCGCCGTGTTCGTACATCCAGTCGGGGTCGTTGTCGTAGATCACATCATGAAAGCACCACATGTCCACTGCAGGCGTGCGTAGACGCTTCAACGACTCTTCGAACTGCAGCATGGATGTCTTGTAGTCGCGCAGGTGCGCACAACACTGCCAGATGAGCGTGACCCGTTCGCGATACCCATCGCGAAGCGCCAGACCAAGCCAGCGTTCGGTGCGCTCGTCGCCATACTCGTGCCCGGTTTCGATCACCGTCACGCCATGATCGATCGCCTCGCGCACGATCTGCATCGTGGCACGCTGGCCCGCGCGCGCAAGGCGCCGCGTACCGAGCGCCAGAATCGACGTGGGATGGCCGCTCCGGCCGAGTGGCCGCTGCTCGAGCACCTGAGGGGGTTTCGGCATGCGAGAATGGGGTGGGTGATCGGGGGAAGAAATCGAACGGGTCAGCGGGGTCAGGCGTCGTCCTCATAGGCTGCGCGGGCCGCCGAGATCAGGAATCGCAAGCGCGCCTCTCGGTCGGTTTCATCGGGCGCCATGCCACCGGCAAGCACACTGAACTGCCGCAGCATCTCGTCTTCCACAAACCGTGCGTCGCCGACCACGCCAAGCGCTGACAGCGAGTATTCGGCCAGCAGGCGGAGATCGCGAAGCGTTGGCGCATCGAGCCCCACCAGCGCCGTCGCATCCACGGTCGGCGCGGGCCCGGCCGAACGTCGTGATCGCCGCCCCACCTCAAACAGGGCACGAATCGGCGCGAGCTCCACCACAAACGACCCCGGCGTGTGCGTACGAACCCGAGCCACAACACCTGCATGCCGCAGCCGGGTCAGCAACGACTCGATTGCCGCGCGCACCAGGCCAATGCCGCCCGGGCTGCCCAGACCTCGCCCCGTGATCACCAGCACTTCGCCCGCCCGGGCCATCTGCCGCTCCCGCAACCACGGCTCGGCGCGCCGCGTCGCTTCGCGCGCCGTCGGCAGTGACGTGCGCAGGTCCAGCGTACGCGCGGGTCCAAAGCGTGCCTCATCCAGCGCACGCGCCACACCCCCGGACGTACGCCGAACGGCCATCACGGTGATCAGCGGACGACCTTGGTGAGCACGCGGCCATCCAGGGCTTCCGTGGGTCGCACACCGAGGATGGCCGCCAACGTCGGCGCCATGTCAACCACGCGAACGATGTCCTCGTGCTGGCCTGGCACCACGCCGGCACCCCAGAATAGCACGGGCACTTGAGCATCCGTGTCGTGCGGCGAACCGTGTGTCGCATACGTCACGGGCAGCCAGTAGCTGTAGGGCGTCAGCGTAGCGATGAGTCGCACATTGGACGCCGGCGAAAACATGTGGAGCCATCGCCGCGCAATGGTATCGCGCACCGTATCGGCACGGGCAAGATCGCGCATGAGGTCCACGCGCAGTACGCCCTGCACGCGCCGAAAATCGCTCGCCAGGTCGGCGAAGAGGGCGTCGGTCGTGGCAGCGTTGGACCCAAACGCCCCAGGCTTTGTCACAACGACGACCCCGTCGTCGATGTCAACCGCCGTCGTGTCGATTCCGAGATCGTCGAGGCGACGGATGAATGTGCGCCAGGGGAGATCCAGCGAGACCCGCTTGGCCGCGCCATTCGGGTAGAGTGTGGACCTCAGGGTTGGAAAGGGCGCAACGCCATGATCGCTCGTAAGTGCCACCAACAGGCGGCCGGATCCGCGCATAGCGCTCAGGGAATCCAGGAACACTCCGAGGTATTGGTCGAGTCGAAGAATCTGGTCGTGAATCTCCCTGGAGTCGGGACCAAAACGGTGTCCCACGGCATCGGTTGTCGAGAGCGACACCGCGAGCATGTCGGTGCGATTTGCGTCGGCGCCCAACTGCATTTCCCGCACACCGCGCAATGCGAAACCAAGCGTGAGTTCGTCCATCATCGGATAGTTTCCGAGAATCGCGGCTGCTCGCGCCGGGTCCGCAGGGAATGGATGCGGAAACGCGGCGTCGAACCCTCCCGCCAGGGCTTCGACGCCAACGCTATCCGGCTCGACGTAGAGGGACGGCGCCTTCAACAGCGACCAGAGCTTTCCCGCGTACGAGTGCGGAATTTTTTGCGCGTTGAACGCCTTCACCCACGACGGCAGCGTGTCCATGTAGTAGCGGCTCGACGTGAACTCGCCATTACCAGAGTACCAGTACACGTCACCCTTGTTCTTGCCGAGCGGCAAGATCGCTCCACGATCCTTGCGGCTCACCGAAAGCCATTTCGTCGCCGAGTTGGCGCTGCGCATCCAGTCCGTCAGCACTGTTCCGCGAAATCGCGCCGGCGAGGCAGTCTCACCCTGGCGGGCGCCAAGGATCTGGCCGTCCGGCACACCATTCACGCCTTGCGAGTTCATCATGATCCCGGTGCGCACCGGGAAACGGCCGGACATCACCGCTGCGTGCCCTGGTGCGGTTTCCGTGATCGCGTGATCGTGGAATCCGTTCTTGAAGAACGCTCCACCTTCGCGAAGGCGCTTCAATCCGCCGGAAAGCTGGCCGCCGAACCGATCGAAATAGTCGGCGCGCATTTGATCGATCGTGATGAACACGACGAGGCTTGGTCGCTGGCTCTGCGGGACTTCCGCTCGCGACGCGTTCCCGGAGGGCGGGCGGGCCGGCGCCTGTGCCGCCGCACAGGCGCTCAATGCGAGGAGAGCGGCAACGCTGGACGCGGCGACTTTCGTGACAAAGCGAGGCACGGCGATCGGTGACATATGTATGGACTATGAAACGTGGTGATACCGAGTAATACCCGGGCGCGACCGCACGCGCAGACATTGCGAAGGATGCGGACTGAGGCGCAGGAACCGCTAGAGGTGCCGACGCCGGCCCCGACATGCGATTGCCATACAACCGGGCGGGAAAACAGCGCCTATCTCGTTTCCCGACAATGTGTTATCGCCGCCGGAGGCGCACCCCCGCGGTCACTGCCGGCTTTATGCGACGGGCTAGGCGATCGCGTGTCGCAACAACGTCAGCCCGCGCTCCACATCGGCCTTTGACACCACCAGCGGCGGAACAAGCCGCAGCGTGTGTTCACCCGCGGAGCAGATGAGGAACCCGAGGTCGAGAGCCCGCCCAACGATGTCCTTCGCCGGTTCAGAGACGTCCACACCCCACATCAGTCCGGCGCCGCGAACCGCTCGCACCTTGGAGCTCCCCTTCGCAATCGCATCCAGCCCCTTCTTGAGCTGTACGCCACGCTCGCGCACGTGCTTGAGCATCGCCGGATCGCTGAGCCGGTCGAGGACATACAGCGCAACGGACGAGATGAATGGACCGCCACCGAATGTCGTGCCGTGGTCACCCGGTTGCATGGTGTCACCAACCTCACGCGTCATCAGGATGGCGCCCATTGGAAATCCGCCCGCCATCGGCTTGGCCGTGGTCAGCAGGTCCGGTGTGATGTCGGCGTGCTCGTACGCCCAGAATTTTCCGGTCCGGCCGTAACCGCACTGAATCTCATCGAGGATCAGCAGGATACCGCGCTCGCGTGTCAGCGTGCGCAGCGCCTGCAGGAATTTCGGTTCCAGTACCCGCACACCACCTTCGCCCTGCACGGGCTCGGCGATCACGGCAGTCACCGTCTCCGGATTCAGCGTGGCGTCGAGTTCATCGAGGTCGCGCTCGGCAATGGATATTCCGCCTGCCAGCGGACGAAACGGGGCACGGTACTGCGGCCGGTCGGTCGCAGCGAGTGTGCCCATCAATCGTCCGTGAAAACCGCCGCGGAGTGAGATGATCTCGTGCTTCGCCGCGCCGCCCTTCGCCCTGCCCCAGCGGCGCGCAATTTTGAACGCTCCTTCGTTTGCCTCGGCGCCCGAGTTGCAAAAAAAGACCCTGTCCGCAAAGCTCGTGGACACCAGGCGTTCGGCCAGACGTTCGGACGGCTGCGTGCGATAGAGGTTCGAGGTGTGAATCAACGAGCCTTCCATCGCGTCGCGGATGGCGCGTTCAAGACCCGCGTCGCCATACCCAAGTGCATTCACTGCGATTCCGGCCACGAAGTCGAGATAGGCCTTGCCATCGGCATCGAACAACTCGACCCCCGCGCCACGAACAAATTCCATTGGCGGCTTGCGATAGACACCGAGCATGGTGTCCGTAACAGGGGCAGAAGCGAGTGCAGTCATCGGTTGTGTCTCAGTTACCGGAGTGGTGTAGGTGATGCGGACCGTGCGCCAACGATTCGGGTACCGCTGGTGATGTCACCGATGCCGCTGACACCGGCGATGCGTACGCAGGCGACACCGCCGGCCAGCGCGTGCGCGGCGGCATCGAGTTTCGCGGCCATGCCACCCGTCGCAACGCCGCGCGCAACCAGATCGGCAGCCGCCGCCTGATCCAATGTCGGTATGACGACGCCGTCGTCGAGAACGCCGGGCACATCAGCAACGAGCACGAGATCGTCCGCATGCAATGCGGCCGCGAGTGCCGCCGCCGCGTCGTCGCCATTGACGTTGAGTCCCGCGCCGGACGAATCGGACCCATCGCGCGCCAGGGGCGACACGACCGGCACGAATCCGCCGGCGAGCAGGTGCGACACGAGCGCTGGGTCAACGCTCACGCGACCGCCGACGCGCCCCATCGCCGCGTCGGTGACTTGCGCGCGAAAAAGCCCACCGTCTTCGCCCGACACGCCGACGGCTCGTGCGCCGGCGGAGATCAACTGCGCTACGATCCGCTTGTTCGTGGTACCAGAGAGAACCATCCGCACAATGTCGAGATCAGCCTCGCTCGTCACGCGTCGACCTCCGAGGAACTTTGGTTCCAGGCCAAGACGACGCTGCAGCGCGGTGACTTCGTCGCCCCCGCCGTGCACCAGACACAGTGTCGTACCGCCGGCAACCGCGGCGGCAATCGCTGGCGCGAGTGCCGGGTCACTTTGTGCACGCCCACCCACCTTGACCACGCGGATCATCGAACTCACCTCGGCAACCCCAGCGTCTCGTCGAGGCCGAGCATCAGGTTGGCATTCTGCACCGCCTGACCCGCGGCGCCCTTCATCAGGTTGTCGAGGGCCGAGAACACCAGAAGGGTCGGCGCGCGGACGTTCGCCACTTGCGTGGCGTGAATGCGCACCACGTTCCGGTGCGCGACATGTCGTGTCTCTGGAGGCGTGGCGACGAGTTCAACGAAGGGCTCGTTTCCGAAACGTGACCGCCAAGGCGCCATTGCATCGGCCAGCGGTGCCGCGAGAGGAACCGTCATAGTGGCAAGAATCCCGCGCGCCGTGGGCAAGAGATGCGGCGTGAAGATGAGATCCACGTCAGCGCCGACTTCTTTTACCAGCGCCCGCATTTCCTTGAGGTGACGGTGCGTGTTTCCAACGCCATACGCGCGGAAATTTTCCGTCACTTCTCCAAACAGCAGGTCGAGTCGCGGTGCGAGCCCTGCGCCAGTCACTCCGCTTGCGGCCGCGATGTGAATCGTGGCGCCCGGCTGCACGAGACGTTGCTCGAGTAGCGGCAGCAATCCCATTAGAACGGTCGTGGCGTAGCACCCGGGGTTTGCGACCACGTCCGCGCCGCGAATCGCGTCACGCCGCACTTCGGTCAGCCCGTACGGAATTCCATCCGAGGCGCCGTTGCCGATGCGAAGGTCGGTCGAAAGATCCACCACGCGCGCGCCCGCGGCGCGCGCGCGTTCTACCCAGGATTGCGACGCCCCGTGCGGCAAGGCGCTGAAGACGAGCCGCGCCGAGTCCAACGGTGCAGCGTCGGTTGCGATGAACGTGACCGTTCCGCCTCCCGGCAACTCGGCCGATTCTCCGGCCTGCGTATTTGCGGAGGCGAAGACCAGATCGAGCGCGGGATGACGATTAATGAGTGCGCAGACTTCACGACCGGCATAGCCGCTCGCCCCCAGCACTCCAACCGGGATTTTATGCATTGATAATGCATAAGTTTGCTGCATACAGTTGTCAACTGGTGTTATCGTTCACTTGTGTCCGCCGCCAAGCAGGATCGCCAGCACGCCATCCGCGAAATCGTCGCGTCGCGCCCCGTCGCGAGTCAGGAGGAGCTGCGCCAGCTCCTGGCCGAGCGGGGCTGGGATGTCACCCAGAGTACGTTGTCGCGCGACATGCGAGATCTGCGCCTGGCGCGTGTGCCAACCGCGGCGGGCACGAGGTACACCGCCGCGGATTCGGGTGCCCCGGAGATGGGTCGCGCCACGCTTGCGTCGATTTTCCCGCAGTTTTTCTCGCGCCTCGATTCGGTGCGGGAATTCGTGGTGGTGCGCACCAAGATCGCCGGAGCGCAGCCCATTGCTGAGGCAATTGATGCCGAAGACAATCCCGACATTCTCGGGACGATTGCTGGCGAGAACACCATCCTGATCATCTGCCGGTCCGAAGCCGCTCGCGACCGGGTCGGAAAGCGACTGCTCGGGCTTGCACGCAGCTGATCGGGTCACGATTCACATTGCGGCAGGCAGACCTTTCGACGGCGGCACCCGGCGGACCATTGGAGTCTCCCCGGGAAGCCATTGGGAGGCGAAAACGACCCTTGTTGACGCATATTTATGTGACTATCATGCAGGTTCTGGAATAGTCATTCACTGAAGGAATGTGGGGATACCCTGATGCGCACCATTGCCCTCGCCTACTCCGGCGGACTCGACACGTCGATCATTGTTCCGTGGCTCCGGGAGCACTACGACGCAAAAGTCATCTGTGTCGCTGCTGATATTGGTCAGGGTGAAGAACTTGACGGCGTAAAGCAGAAAGCGATCGCATCGGGCGCCGCTGAGTGCTACGTGGAAGACCTGCGGACCGAATACGTCCGTGATTTCATCTGGCCAACGCTGCGCGCCGGTGCCATCTACAACCGCAAGTACTTGCTCGGCACCTCCATGGCACGGCCGTTGATTGCCAAGAAGCAGGTCGAGGTGGCGCGCGCCGTCGGCGCAGACGCCCTGGCGCACGGCTGCACCGGCAAGGGCAATGATCAGGTCCGCTTTGAGCTCACCTACATGGCGATGGCGCCCGACCTTCCGGTCATCGCGCCGTGGCGGATCTGGGATCTGCGTTCACGCGAGGACTGCCTGGCATACGCCGCCGCGCACAATGTGCCGGTCGCGGCGACGGCGGCGAAGATCTATTCGCGCGACCGCAACATCTGGCACATCTCGCATGAAGGCGGCGTGCTCGAGGATCCGAACAGTGTGCCACCGAAGGATCTGTTCATGCTGACCACCGATCCGGCTGACGCGCCAATGACGCCGGAGGATGTGACGATCGGGTTTGAAGCTGGCACACCAACGTCGGTCAATGGCGTTGCGCTCGATCCCGTGGCACTGCTTACCAAACTCAACGAGATTGGCGGAAAGCACGGCATTGGACGCGCCGACATCGTCGAGGATCGGCTCGTCGGCATGAAGTCGCGCGGCATCTACGAGACGCCTGGCGGCACACTGCTCTACACGGCCCACAGCGAACTCGAAATGCTCGTGCTCGACCGTCGCACGCTCGCGGCCAAGGACCTGATTGCGCCGCGCTACGCCGACCTCGTGTACGAGGGACGTTGGTGGACCACGGAACGCGAAGCCTACGACGCATTTGTCAACGCCACACAGGGACGCGTCACCGGAAGCGTGACGCTGCGCCTCTGCCGCGGGACCGTCACTATCGCCGGGCGAAAGAGCGATCACGCCCTCTACGACGAACGCTTCGTGACCTTCGGCGAGGACGACGTCTATCAACAGAGCGACGCTGCGGGCTTCATTCGGCTGTTCGGCCTCGCAGCGCGAGTCCGCGCGCTGAAGGACATGGAGGCGGCGGGTGATGTGAAGGCCGGAGCGGCCGGCAACATCAAGCACACCGAGGCGCCAAAGCCGGGCCACCTCGCGGGCGTCTGACGACGCCATGGCCAAGTCAACGCAAACGCGTGCTCGCGGCGGAAAGAAGAAGTCCACAGGACACCAACTGTGGGGCGGCCGCTTCGCAGCCGGCCCAGATCCGGCGCTCGTGGCGATCAATCGCTCCATCGACGTCGACTTCCGTCTTTGGCCACACGATATCCAGCTCTCCAAGGCCTGGGCAGCAGGCCTCGTCGGCGCCCGCGTGCTGTCGCCGCGCGAGGCCGGCACCATGCGGCGGGGTCTTGATCGCGTGGCACGACGACTCGGCAAGGGTGTGAAACCGCTTCGCACGGACGAAGACATTCACACCCTCATCGATCGTCTGCTCCACGAAGAAGTGGGCCACGTCGCCTCGCGGCTGCATACTGGGCGCAGCCGCAACGATCAGGTTGCCACGGCCTCGCGCCTCTACGTGATGCGGGCCATGCGCGAAGTCGACGACGCCGCTCGTGCGCTGCAGCGCGTCTGTCTGGCCCGCGCGCGAAAGCTTACCGGCGCGCTGATGCCGGCGTATACGCACCTGCAGCGCGCTCAGCCTGTGAGCGTCGCACATTGGCTGCTCTCACACTTTTGGGCGCTGCAGCGCGATCGCGATCGTCTGGCGACCGCGGCGCACCGCGCCGGCGTGATGCCATTGGGTTCGGGCGCCATCGCGGGCTCCGCGTTTCGCGTCAATCGCTCGCGCCTCGCGCGCGAACTCGGATTTCACTCGATTTCACAGAACAGCATCGACGCGGTGGGCGATCGCGATTTCATGGCCGACGCACTCTTCGCGCTGACAGGGCTCGCCCTTCACGCGTCTCGGCTTGCCGAGGATCTCATTCTTTTTGGATCCAGTGAGTTCGGGTTTGTGCGATTCGGCGACGCCTTCAGCACCGGCAGCTCGATGATGCCGCAAAAGCGAAATCCGGATGCGCTCGAACTGGCGCGCGCCTCGCCAGCGCGCGTCCTTGGCGATCTCGTTTCCCTCGTCGCCACGATCAAGGGCACCCCAAGCGGATACAACAAGGATTTTCAGGAAGACAAACGGCCGCTCTTCGACGCCGTCGACCTCACACTGCAGCTGCTACCGGCCGTCACGGGCACGGTGCGAACACTTAGCTTCGACCTCGCAAGAATGCGCGGCGCCATATCGAGCGCGATGATGGCCACAGATCTGGCCGACTATCTGGTCAGGCAACGCGTGACCTTTCGTGAGGCACACGCCGCAGTCGGCGCCCTGGTTCGGGAGGCTGAGGTCAGCGGAGTCGAGCTCGATGCGCTTCCGGACGGCTCATTCTTGGCCGCCCACCCCCTCTTCAAGCGTGCAGCTCGGCGCGAACTTGGAGCCGAATCGTCGCTGCGCAATCGAGAGATCGCTGGTGGCACAGGGCCAAGGGCGGTCGCAGCCCAGATTGCATTTGCGGAGGCAGCGATAGCGAAGTAGGTTGACACACGTTTGGTAAACATGTGTACACAACTGCATATAATTCGCTATCTGGATTTGCTTTACACGCCGACAATAAATATACTCTTTTCGGAGGATATTTATGTATAGTCTAGATACTGCGGCGTCTGCAATCGGCGTGTCGACGCGCAAACTTGACAACTTTCTGCGCCGACAACTTGGCGATCTAATCGCGAAAGGTTCACAGGGCCGCGCCCGGACCATCCCACACGGCGCGGTCGAGCGCGCCGCCGTCGCGATGATCCTGGTGCGGGATCTTGGTTGTCGCCCCGGCAATGCCGTCGCGCTCGCAACCCGCGTAATCGAGAACTCGGGTTCCCAACTTCCGGTTGGCACCCTCACGACACTCGGCTTCGACCTGCGTCGCCTGCGCCTCGTTCTGGATCAGACCCTGGCGGATGCTGTCGAAACCACGACCCCGTCTCGCCGCGGCAGACCCCGCGGTTTGGGCGCGGCAAAAAAACTGCGGGGTGCCTCCGAAGAGACACCCCGCGTTGGCTGGTGACTGCGGATCAGTCGCGCTTACGCGGCGCCGCCAGTCTTCATGACGTTCTCCGCCGCCGGGCCCTTCTGGCCCTGCACGATGTCGAACTCGACCATGTCGCCTTCGGCCAGGGACTTGAAGCCCGAACCCTGGATTGCGCTGTAGTGCACGAAGCAGTCCTTGGTCCCGTTGTCGGGAGTAATGAAACCAAAACCCTTCGCGTCGTTGAACCACTTCACCTTGCCCGTCGTACGCATTCCAAACTCCTGTGTGGTGATTGTCGCCGGGAGCGGAACGCGCCGTACCCTGACTGGACAATCTGTTTCTCAGCGGGTTGTCGCCCCCCGCACTGGGCTTGATACGACAAAGAGGACCTGAACAGCAGGCCCTCCAGGTGCCGCGTCGGAATCGAAGCTAGGGATTCAGGTTGAAGTCGGCAAGAGGGTTTCTGCCCTTACCGGTTCACCATCTGCACCCCGGTGACGAAATAGCCGGTGTCACCGAAACAGCTCGATGGAACCCCCTGGTGCTCCTCGTACGTGAGCGTGACCTGCTTGCCCGCGGCGGCCGTAATCGCGGCAGCGACTGAGTCGCTGCGTACCGTAAACAAGAAGAGCACGGGCGCAACACCTGGCTGGGCTGTCATGGCCATTTCGCCCTCCCACGTCTTGCACACCCATCCCTTCTTGGAAATCTTCTGCACGAATCCTGTGCGTGTTCCCTCTGAGTAGCTGAAGCTCAGCGCGATGCCCGCCCAGACGGTGAAAACCAGCGCCGGCGTCGCAACGAGCAACACGATGGTTGTCGCCAGCCAGTGCCGCCGGAAGAAACCTCGCGGCTTGGCCGGCGGCGGCGGAGCGGCTGGCGCCACATTTGGGTCGTCTGGTGCGGATGTCGGATCGGTCATGGCGATGCTGTCCCGGTGGGGTGGTCAACGCAAGATCGTCGCATGGCACGTTAACTTCCACTCCGCAGCACCCTCACTCCCGACACTCCGTGATCTTCAAACCCCGTCGCCAAACAGCCACCGCGAATATCGGCGGCGTTTCTGTCGGATCATCAGCACCCATCGTGGTGCAGTCGATGACCAACACTGACACGGCCGATCCCGCCTCAACCGCAGCGCAGGTGATCGCGCTGGCCGGCGCTGGATCGCAATTGGTTCGCATCACGGTCAACACCGACGAAGCGGCCGCAGCTGTTCCGGAGATCGCCGCGCGCGTCGCAGATGCAGGTGTGAAGGTCCCGATCATTGGCGACTTTCACTATAACGGCCACTTGTTGCTCGTGAAGCATCCAGACTGTGCCAGGGCACTGGCCAAGTACCGGATCAACCCTGGCAATGTGGGTGCCAAGCGCCGCGACGAGAATTTCCAGACCATCGTCAAGGTTGCCATCGACCAAGGCAAGCCGGTGCGGATCGGCGTGAACTGGGGATCGCTCGACCAACAGCTCCTGACGGAGATGATGGACGAGAACGCCGGGCGCAGCGAGCCGCTCGACGCGAAGGACGTCTACATGGAAGCGATGATCGAAAGCGCGTTGCGTTCCGCCTCGCTCGCGGAAGAGACGGGCCTCGCGCACGATCGCATCGTGATCTCCGCTAAGATCTCACAGGTGCAGGACCTGCTCGATTGTTACCGCCGCCTCGCATCACGCTGCAACTATCCACTCCACCTCGGCCTCACCGAAGCTGGCCTCGGAATGAAGGGCATCGTCGCCACGACGGCGGCCCTCTCGTTGATCCTGGCCGAAGGGATCGGCGACACGATCCGCGTCTCGCTCACTCCCCGCCCCGGCGGTGACCGAACCGAGGAGGTGCTGGTCGCGCAGCAGGTTCTGCAGTCGCTCGGACTCCGCAGTTTTGCCCCGCAGGTGAGTGCCTGCCCGGGTTGCGGCCGCACCACCAGCACCTTCTTCCAGAAGATGGCCGAAGATATCCAGGAATACCTGCGCACACAGATGCCCATCTGGCGCGAACGGCACCCCGGTGTGGAGGAGATGAAGGTCGCCGTGATGGGGTGCGTCGTGAACGGTCCCGGCGAAAGCAAGCACGCCGACATCGGCATTTCACTGCCCGGCACATTTGAGGAGCCGAAAGCACCCGTCTACGTCGATGGTGCGCTCCGTGTCACCCTCAAGGGCGACAACATCGTGCCTGAGTTTCTGGAACTCCTCAACAACTACGTCGTGGGGCGCTACACCCGCGCTTGATCGCCGCTACGGAGTAGCCGCGAGCGTCTCGACGGCTGCGGCGAGCTCGTCAATGATCGGCGCGCTGAACCCCGTGCCGCGCAGCCGCTCGAGCACCGCACGATAGAACGCGATGGTCCCATCGCGTCCGCCCGCAAAACGGCTCCACACGGTGGCCGGCTCCAGGGTGCGGCGCAGGTCGGCGAGCGTGGCGTTCACGTTGTGCAACTTGTCCGCAGCGCAGACCCACTTGGCAGGGTCCGTGGCGCCCCCAATGCGTTCGAGGTAATCCGCGTTGCGCTCGTCGCGATCCATTTCGTTGCCGTCGGCATCGAGCTTGCGCTTCGTCACCGAGAGCACGGCGGCAAGCACCGCGTCTCCAAACTTTTCTGCAATCCGCGATTCGAGCATGGCGCGCGTCCAACCCTCACGCACACAGTCTTCCACCACGTCGTGGAGAATCCCCGCGACGACGGTGTCATCATCGCACCCGTATCGAGTCAGGATGACCGCGACGTTCGCTGGGTGCGTCAGGTAGGGCAGCCGCGTTCCCTTCCGCACCTGTTGATCGTGATGCTTGGCCGCAAAGGCGAAGGCGTGATTGATGCGGTCGGAATAACCGTGCATGGCCAGCGGCAATGCTCCGTGAGGGTGCTGATAAGCTACCCGGCCGCGCGTGTGTCAGCCGGTGCGGCACTCTATGACAAACGGGC